>ERZ832973.38-NODE-38-length-162540-cov-10.878469_pt1 | contig 162540 bp, 146 predicted proteins | sample MGYA00519950_ERZ832973 | MGnify/ENA primary metagenome ERZ832973 (study PRJEB31850, sample SAMEA3708734) | human gut metagenome | biome: human gut; feature: human-associated habitat; material: faeces | place: China | collected 2014 ... | reverse complement strand
ATGTATCCTTTGTGGGGATGTTCCGGTCTGATCTCTTTGAGGGCCTGTGTGTTGGCCATGCACCGAAAAAATGCAAAATCTGCGGCAAATGGTTTCTGACCACCAATGCAAGGCACACCAAATACTGCGGCGGCTACGCTCCGGGGGACAAGCTGCACCGCACCTGCCGGCAGATCGGTAACCTGAAAGGCAGAGAACAGCGGGAACTTGCGGACGATCATCCGCTGAAACAGATTTATGAGAAGCGACTGAATACCATAAACCGCTATGTGAAGCGTGGCGCTCTGGACGCTGATCTTGCAGAGGTTATGAAAAAACTGGCGAAAGATAAGATGCTTCGGGCGCTGAGCAATGTCGCTTACGCCAAGGGTGATTATGAAAAAGAAATGGGACAGGCTGCGTTGAAGAAAGAAGCAATAAAAAGAATTTGAATTTAGCTAAGAGGTGAGCAACGTTATGTTAGAAGTAGTATTTAGCGACAGTGCCGCAGGGACTATGGCGGTTGCGATTGGACATAAGGGTTTTTTAGGCAGAGCAACCAGTGTAATTATCTCTGATGGGACAGTTTCAAAAGAAGAAATAGAAAAGTTCCAGCATCAAGCAGAAGAACGGGAGCGTTCTGGTTGGGAGAATGCTATACCGTTGGAAGGAAATCGTAAGGACATAGTTAATCTTCCGCTGGCATTGTCTGTGGGCAACATCTCCGAAGCAGGAATTTGTTTGGAGCGTGAGTCGGCATTATCTTTGCTACTAAGCATACTGCCCGATATGGCATCTGAAATCGTAACTGAACTTCTCAATACATCCCGAAAGAACTATGCTACACTACTGGAAAAAGCACAAAACGGAGAGCCGATTCGTGTTTGGGTCGGACGAGACCCAGATGATGTGTGCGGATTGTATTGGCTTCTGGAACAACTACGACCAATCGGCTTTGAAAAATTGGATATTACCATTGTGGAGCTTCCAATGTGGGAAACAAGACCAGATGGATGCATTGTCCAGTATAACGGTTGGGGAGAAGTTGAACCTTATCACTTGGGACGGATGGCATCTCTTGGGAAGAAGTTGCCAACAAATTACCTTCGTAGTTTGGCTAACCGCTGGAGAGAACTCCAACAGGAAAATTCTCCTCTTCGTGCTGTTATAAACGGCAAACTGGTCAGCGTATCAGAAACTCTGTATGATACATTAATTCTTCGAGAATTGGATACACTGGACGACGAGTTTAGGGAAAGCGTGCTTGTTGGACAGGTTCTTGGAAAGAATCAATTAGGGATCGGTGATGGGTGGATTGCTTTGCGTGTGGAACAATTTATCAAAGAGGGACTTCTGCTCCCAATCACAACTCCTGCACCAAATGCACCTATTTATCACCGTATGTTAAAGAAAATAAAGTAATAAATAACCCATTAGTTGATCACGGGATATTTATGAGTATTACTAAACTGGAAGGAGGTGCGCTATGCTGAATGATTTTTCATGGAATATGACCGGATACATACCGAAACACGCTGTCAATCCATCCGATGATGGCATCCCACCCTATGTTGCAGAGCGCATCTTCCAGCTGGAACCGGAACCGCCTACAGTAGACAATCCGAACGAATATATCCTGTCTGCCCTACGGGAAAAAGACTTGAAATATTTCTCATTCTTTCTCCACCACTACGAGCTGCAACTTAACAAGCGCATCAAAACCTTTCTCGGTGTGGATGGCGGCAATCGATACGACACAGACCGTTTTCTGGATATAAAACTGTCCTGCCGGGAGCAAATGCTCCAAAAGCTGATGGACTATGCTCCTGCCAAAGGTGCGGAGTATGCAACATACATTTTTCCGTTCATTCGGGATGCTATGCTCCGTTTCCGCATGGGCGAAGAAAAATGGTCGGTATCCTCTCTGACCAATTACAAAATGGTGCGGTCAATGGCGTGGCTGTACCATAACACCAAGGATGCGGTCAGTGAATTTGCAAAGAAATACAACTGCGACCTTGCCCTTGCGGAAGGATACCTGAAAGTAGTCCGTGGCATCCGCAATCAGCAGCCATTCTATGTAACGGACGAGGATGGCGAGGAAACAGGTGAAGATGTTGCCCTTGATGATACATGGAACTATACCGACATCCTCTGGAACGGCATACAGGCTGAAAAGGTGCAGCGGGCATTTGAGAAACTGAATTACCGGGAGCAAACCTTGCTTGAAAAGCGGCTGGCGATTTGTATGACCTGTGGGCGTGTCGGCTCATGGAAGAACCGCCCCACCTTTGAAGAACTGGCGGTTATGTTTGAGGGCAGCACAGCCAGCGGTGCAGAGCGAGCCTACCGGAAAGCAGTGGACAAGCTGACGGAGTTTTTGGTTGCCGAGGGTGCTATCCATGCAGTCCGGCTGAAACAGAAATCCAAAACCAAGCGCAAAAAGAAAATCACCGCCGCAATCTACGAATACCAGGCAGACTGCGACGGCGAATGGGGCGAGATTTCCTTGGATTTTGAAAACGGCACAGCGGAGATTATCCGACTTGCCGATTGGGATACCATGAAAACAAACCGCTTTGCCAACAAGGTAATATCCTACCTTTTGAGCTGCGAGAATGAGAAGCTGCCAAAGGAAACTACAGTAGCGTTTGAATAAGCTTATAAATATTAAAAATCATTTCTTTTGACACAGAGAATACAAATCGGTGTTGTACAGTAAGGGCGAAAGGAGGAAAAGTATTATGAACAGTAAGATTTTGATTGTAGAAGATGAGGCCAAGTTGCGGGAAATCCTGTGTGACTATTTCAGCAGCAAGGGAGAACTGCCTGTTGAAGCAAGCAACGGAATACAGGCGCTTGAGCTGATTGATGAAAATGAATTTGACGCAGTTTTGCTTGACATTATGATGCCGGAGCTTGATGGGCTTTCTGTCTGCCGTGCTGTGCGCAGAACAAACGATGTTCCTATCATTTTCCTCACAGCCCTTTCCGACGAGGAGGACAAACTGCTGGGTTATGAACTCGGTGCAGATGATTATGTGACGAAGCCATTCACCATGTCTGTCCTTTATGCAAAAACTATGGCGCTCATCAAGCGTAATCAGCGCAGTGTCCTTGCCGGTGACCGGATGGAGGTCAGCGGGATCACTCTGGAGCTGACTGCAGGCAGAGCTTATGCTGGAGGCAAGGAAGTCTTTTTGACGCCGAAGGAGTTTGCTCTCCTTCGCTGCCTGATGCAGAATAAAAACCTTGTCATGAGCCGTGAGCAACTTCTGGTTAAGTGCTGGGGTTACGACTACGAGGGCGAATCTCGGGCTGTAGATACCCATATTAAGCGATTGAGAGAAAAACTTGGCGACTATGCCGAATGCATCAAGACCGTTATTAAGGCGGGTTATAGATTGGAGGGGTGACGATGAAAAAAATCTCCAAAGGCTATCGGATTGCATCAGCTCTTTTCCTAATCTGGGCGATTGTTGATTTCCGCAATTATGCAACAATCGGGAAAGACCTTGTAGCTTATTATTCTGGTGAAAGCATTATTTGGGAATTAGTACAGGATAAACTGTTTCAAGGAATTGTAAAGGTTGTTTTGGCTGTCGCCATCATCGTGGTTGGTCTAATCAGAGCAAGGAAAAAGAAACAGCGTACCGCTCTGACAGCTATTACTTGCCTACTTTCCCTCGCATTGTTTGTAATTTGGGGAGCAGGAATGTTCTGCTTGACCTCCGTTACTGCTGAGTATGCCGCCACAAGATATCTAAATGGCTATCGCGATTTTGCATCTACCATCGCAACTCGAAGCTTTGAACACTGGTTGGGGAAAGGTTTTGATTCCAGTTATGCGAACTACGATGCAAATCGCCGGTGGGAGGCGGTAGACGACGGCGGACATGCAGATACTTTTTATGGTGCGAGATTTATAGTTGGTGAAGATGATGAATTTCTAAAGCGGCCAAACAGCAACAAGGTATATTCTGCTACTGCTGTTTATGATGCAGGAGGAAATCTTCTTGAATGTAGTTGGTCGGATTTCTTTTACTTCGAGTATTTGACAGAAAACCAATGGGATAATCGAGAGGAAAGATCCGGGAATAATGCCCGTGCTTTCTTTGATAGAGAAATGCTTACTGAGAAAGGTAAGGAGATACTCAGCAACAGCGTTCTGACATTCGATGCTGCCGCAATGCGCTTTACCGGGACTTTTGATGGTGTCGAGTTCACACCCATCAAAATTGAATATATCGATTGGGACGAATTCCAGCATGCCTTAGATTCAAAGGGAAGTGGTCAGTATACCGTTTCCGGCATCGTAGAGGATTACGATCTTCAATGGAACACCATGTACGAAGATGCCTCTGACGCTTTATCCAGTGAGGACGTTGTTGTATTCTACTCTGATTGGTTTGATGTTTGCTATAATGAGATATCTCCTGCTTTTTCGTACAAAGGAACAGACTATGAAAATGTAGCTTCCCTTGTTGCCAAACTTGGACCGGAACTGGCTGCCGGAGCAAAGAATTTGACTTTCTACGATGGCCTTGACCTTTTAATCCCAAGTGTGAACTACTGTCACAGCTTCGATGGAGAAACCTATTATGACCCATACTATTATGGGGAGGCTGCCTATGCAGAAGAAGCGCCTGATCTCCATTTTTATACCGTGAGTGTCGTGTACTGCTCTCCTTGGCGCACCGCATTTGGCGAACTGAGCGTTGTGTACTTAATTACACTTCTTATTGCAGTGGCACTTGTGTTCGTATTACGCTCCATAATAAAAAATCATTTAATCCAACCTGTCCTATCGGTTGGAGAAGCGCTGATGAGCGAAGAAGAGAAGAACTACCTATATCCGGAAATGTCAAAAGCTTGGTATGAAAGCAAGTTGCTACAAGAGGGTTTCGCCAAGCATAGCGATAAGAGCCGGATGCAAAGAAACGAGATTACACGCTTGAACACGGCACTTGAGTATGCAAAAGCAGCTGAGGAAAACCGTCGTCAGATGACCTCTAATATTGCCCATGAACTGAAGACTCCGCTGGCGGTGATTCACAGCTATGCAGAGGGACTGAAGGAACACATTGCAGAAGACAAACGTGATAAGTATGTGGATGTGATCCTTGCGGAAGCCGAGCGAACGGACGGTATGGTTTTGGAGATGCTGGATTTGTCCAGACTTGAAGCGGGTAAAGTGAAGCTCTCACGGGATGAGTTTTCGCTTGCCGATCTTACGAAAGCCATCTTCGAGAAACTCCAAATGGCGGCAGAGGCAAAGGAACTGCAGATCAGCTACGAGTTCCCGGAGCAAAGCACCATCGTTGCGGACGAGAATCGAATTGCACAGGTGGTTGAGAATTTTGCGACCAATGCAGTCAAGTACACCCCCGCCGGTGGCAGTGTCACAGTACGGATTCAGAACAATCGTGGTAAAACCACATTCTCCATCGAAAATGACAGCAAGCCTCTTTCCGCAGAAGCTTTGGCTAAAGTATGGGACACTTTCTATCGAGTTGATGAATCCCGCTCCGGAGGCGGCACGGGGCTTGGTCTTGCTATTGCGAAGAATATCGTGGAACTGCACGGCGGCAAGTGTTCTGTCCGAAACACGAAGACGGGTGTGGAGTTCCAGTTTACAATTTAAAACCTTGTTAGAAACAACACGGCCCACCGATCATTTTGACCGGTGGGCTGCGCTATGTTTATTCAGTTCAATCCATCAACTGATGTTCCGATACGCCTTGCACAAACCGTTCTAAATCACCGCCAAACACAAGCTGTGCATATTCCAGCGGCTTGTTGTAGATTAGCCAGTCCAGCTCCGACCGCTGATACATATTATCGGCAACCTCATTCTCCACGGCGATGGTATCAATGGCAATCATGCTGCCATCTAAGAATTTCAGTTCTACACAAGCGGTATCCATGTTAAACTCACAAGAAATCAATCTATCCATAAGAAACCTCCATTTTGCGGGATGTTAGATCATCCCAAAATATTTGAATGCTTCTCGGATTGCTTTCTCTTTTTCCGGTGGACACTGGGGCTGTCTGGAATCCTCGGACTTCGGCAGATTATAGTTCTTACCAACCCCAATCCCACATTTTCGTTTAATCTGTGAGATATAGAGGTTGGACACCTTTAACCCGGTATGCTCCAACACATACTCCTTGATCTGCGGATAGGTTGCCCCATCCTGAAATTCGGACATATCCATATCTTCCAAAGAGAACTCAACCCGAATCTTTTTCGAGTCGACCTCACCCTTGGAAAGCAAGACAACCGTCTCCACATGAAAAGTTCTCGGGAACAGATCGAACGCCTGTGCCTTCTCGAGCGTATAGCCTGCGCCGCACAGCTCCGCCACATCACGCGCAAGCGTTGCCGGGTCGCACGAAACGTACACGACCTTAGGCGGCTGCATTTTAAGAATCGCGTCGCGTGCAGTCGCGTCCAGACCCTTGCGCGGCGGATCGACCACCAGCACATCAATACCGCGCTTGGCCAGCCGCTGCGCTGCCTGACCCGCATCCGCACAGAAGAACTCTGTGTTTTCCATGCCGTTGCGGAGCGCGTTGCGCTTGGCGTTTTCGATGGCCTCCGGCACGATTTCCACGCCAATGGCAGTCTTTGCGTGCTCGGCCAGCGCCAGCGTGATCGTACCCGCACCGCAGTAGAGGTCAAGCACGGTCTCCTCGCCGGTCAGACCGGCGTAGTCCACCGCGCACGCATACAGACGCTCGGCCTGCGCGTGATTGACCTGATAAAACGCCTCGGGCGAGAGCAAAAACGTGTGCCCGCACAGGCGGTCCTCCAGCATCGGCTCACCCCAGAGAACATCCGTCCGGTTACCCAGAATCACGTTGTCGTCGCGCTGGTTGTGGTTGAGCAGAATACCCGTCAGCGACGGCGCTGCCGCGCGCAGACGCTCGACCAGCACATCCAGTTTGGGCATTTTCTTCGTCGCGGAAATAAGCGTCAGCTGGCTCTCCCCGCTTTTTTCGCCCACGCGGACGTAAATATGCCGAATCGTACCGCGTTTTTTCTCATAATCGTACGGCATGACCGAAAATTCCGTCATCCATTCACGCACCACGGCGGCAATCTTGTCTGCCGTCTCGGACTGGATAAGGCATTTCTCCACCGGCACAATGTCGTGGCTGCGCGGACGGTAAAAGCCGGTAACGATGCTGCCTTCTTTGTCCCGTCCGACCGGATACTGCGCCTTGTTGCGGTAATGCTCAGTCGTCGGCGCACCCGTAATGCCGAGCAGCTTTGCGCCGTCCTGACCGCCAATGCGCGTCAGCGCATCACGCACCTTTTTCTCCTTCGCACGCAGTTCTTCCCCATAGGTGATGTGCTGATAACAGCAGCCGCCGCACTTATCCGCCACCGGACATGCAGGCGCAGTACGCTGTGCCGACGGCACAATAATCTTCTCTACCCTGCCGAACGCCACATTTTTCGTCACCTTGACAATGCGGACATCGCACTGATCGCCAACTGCCGTACGCGGCACAAATACCGCCCGGCCTTCGATCTTCGCAAACCCCGTACCGTCCGCTGTGTAATCCGTAATCTGACAACGATAAACCTTGTTCTTCTGTAAATCCATTTCTTACCCCTTGATATGAGAGTGAAGAGTGGAGATTGCAGAGTGAAGAGATAAGGTGCTCTCAACTCTTCACTCTCCACTCTATAATTACTAATTTCTAATTACTCATTACTAATTTTATAATGGTATTATAGCACGAACTTCGGAGATACTGCAATCGAAAGGAGCGTGCAATTATGGCACAGGACAGGAAAAAACAGGTCTCCGGTGAGATTCCCTTTCATTTTATGCAGGAAATGGGACACAGTCCGCGGGCAATGGAGCAGTTCTTTGATCTGCCGTATCAGGCGCGGCAGGTGCTGACCGATGCGGTATGTATCTCGGACGAGCCTGAGGAACGTCGCGAAACTGCCCTCAAGTCGCTTGCAAACGGCGGCGAAGGCTACTGCGAACGGTTCTGACCGCTTTTCCCACTCGAACGGCTGTACTTTGCGGTGCAGCCGTTTTGCTGTATTCGCCAAAATACACTGTCTTGACATCTTTTATTTCTAATCGCTTTTCATTGCGTTAGTGCATATTTGGTGGTAGAATAGATACTGAATTATTGTGTAAACAACTACTTATATATAATGTAATGGAGAATATTTATGTGGATCGCAGATCATTGGAAGGACTACGCCGTGCTCGACTGCGGCGGCGGTGAAAAAATTGAACGATGGGGCAATCAGATTCTGCAGCGCCCCGACCCGCAGGCTATCTGGCCGCGCGACAAGGATTGTAAGGTTTGGAACAAGCCGAACGCTATCTACCATCGCTCGAACGCAGGCGGCGGCAAGTGGGAAATCCGCAAGCTGCCCGAGCAGTGGGCCATCCACTACGGCGATTTGACGTTCCAGCTCAAGCCGATGAGCTTCAAGCATACCGGTCTGTTCCCCGAGCAGGCTGCCAACTGGGATTTTATCGACAAGATGATCCGTCACGCAGGCCGCCCGATCAACGTACTCAATCTGTTCGCCTACACCGGCGGTGCAACGCTCGCGGCGGCAAACGCCGGCGCGTCCGTCTGCCATGTTGACGCGTCCAAGGGCATGGTGCAGTGGGCCAAGGAGAACGCCGCGTCCTCCGGTCTGAGTGACCGTCCGATCCGCTGGATCGTGGACGACTGCAAAAAGTTCGTGCAGCGCGAGATCCGCCGCGGACGCAAGTACGATGCGATTATTATGGACCCGCCGAGCTACGGCCGCGGTCCGTCCGGCGAGACGTGGAAGATCGAGGAGGACGTTGCCGACTTCATTGACCTGACCATGGGCGTGCTGAGCGACAAGCCGCTGTTCGTGCTCATTTCCAGCTATTCTACCGGCCTTGCGCCGTCTGTGATGAGCTATCTGCTCGGCATCACCGCAGGCAAACGCGCCGCCGGCAAGATTGAGGCGCAGGAGCTTGGCCTGCCGGTCAAATCGACCGGTCTGGTGCTGCCGTGCGGCTCGTCGGCGCGGTTTATCGCCGAGGAGTAAATTCACAGCACCCCGCCCTACGATATTTTATTTATCCGGTGCATATTGTACCATCAACCCTTTGAAATCTACCGAAGGACGAAAATAAATGAGTGAAATCATCAAAACCGAAAACCTGCAGTACGCCTATCCCACCGAGGACGGACAGCTTTCCGTTCCTGTACTAAAGGGCGTAAATCTTTCCATCCGGCGCGGCGAGTTCGTCGCGGTGCTCGGTCACAACGGCTCGGGCAAGAGTACGCTTGCCGGCTGCTTCAACGCGATCCGTCTGCCGACCGGCGGCGTATGCTACGTTGACATGATGGACACCCGCGACGAAAACAACACCTATGAGGTGCGCAAGACTGTTTCGATGGTGTTCCAGAATCCGGACAACCAGCTTGTCGCCACCGTTGTTGAAGAAGATGTCGCATTCGCGCTGGAGAACATGGGCGTGCCGCCCGAGGAAATCCGCAAGCGCGTTGACGATGCACTGCGTGCCGTCGGCATGTACGAATACCGTGCACAGGCGCCGCACCGTCTGTCCGGCGGACAGAAGCAGCGAATCGCCATCGCAGGCGTTATCGCCATGATGCCGCGCTGCGTTGTACTCGATGAGCCGACCGCCATGCTCGACCCGCAGGGCCGCCGTGAGGTCATGAATGTTGTCCGTGAGCTGAACCGCAAATTCGGCATCACCGTTATCCTTATCACCCACCACATGGACGAGGCCGTACAGGCGCAGCGTGTGGTTGTCATGCACAAGGGCAACGTGCTGATGGACGGCGCTCCACGCGAGATTTTCACGCAGGTGGACAAGCTGCGCGCGGCTTCCCTGACCGTACCGCAAACCATCGAAGTCCTGTACGACCTCGATCAGCAGGACGGCGAAAAGCTGCCGATCGACGCACTTTCGATCGAGGAATGTGCAGATATTCTCGAACAAGAATATTTGAATTGATTATCCGAAGGAGAATCTTATGTCAACCATACTTGAAACGAGGGGCTTGACGCACGTTTATGGCGCAGGCACCCCCTTTGAGCGTGTTGCGCTTGACCATGTTGACCTGAAAATCGAAAAAGGCGAAATCCTCGGTGTGATCGGTCACACCGGTTCGGGCAAGTCTACGCTCATTCAGCACCTGAACGGTCTGCTGCAGCCGTCCGAAGGCGAGGTCCTGCTTGACGGCAAGTCCATCTGGGATGCCAAGGGCAAGTGCAGCCGTGAAACGCGCTTCCGCGTCGGCCTGGTATTCCAGTATCCGGAGTACCAGCTGTTCGAGGAGACCATCGCGAAGGACATTGCCTATGGCCCGACCAACATGAAGCTGCCGCAGGCCGAGATTGACGAGCGCGTGCGCGAATCCATGGCGGCAGTCGGCCTTGCCCCCGAGCTTGCCGACCAGTCTCCATTTGCACTGTCCGGCGGTCAGAAGCGCCGCGTAGCCATCGCAGGCGTTATCGCCATGCGGCCGGATGTGCTCGTGCTCGACGAGCCGACCGCCGGTCTCGACCCGGCCGGCCGTGACGAGATTTTTGAGCTGGTCCGCAACTACCACAAGCAGTCCGGCGCGACCATCCTCATCGTGTCCCACTCGATGGAGGATATCGCACAGATTGCCGACCGTCTGCTTGTGATGAACCACGCCAAGGTGCTGTTCTGCGACACGCCGCGCGAGGTTTTCTCGCACGCGGACGAGATCATTGCCGCCGGACTGGACATCCCGATGATCACCAAGGTCATGCTTGAGCTGAAAAAGCGCGGTCACGATGTTGATACCTCGGTCTACACCGTAGCGCAGGCAATGGATGCCCTGCGTGCCTGCAAGCGGAAGGAGGCTGCTCACGAATGCTGAAGGATATTACCCTCGGTCAGTTTTTTCCGGGCAACAGTGCGGTGCACCGTCTTGACCCGCGCGTAAAGATCGTGCTGACGGTGGCATTCATCGTGCTGCTGTTTCTCGCGCAAGGCCCGGTTTCCTATGCGCTGATCATCGCATTTCTTGCTGTTGTCATCGGTATTTCGCGTATTTCGCCCAAAATGGTGCTGCGCGGCCTCAAACCGATCCTGTTCATCGTCATTTTCACGGCGGTGCTCAATCTGTTCTATACACCGGGTACCTACATTTTCCAGTGGCACTTCCTGCACATCAGTATGGAAGGCATTAAGCTGGCCATCTTCATGGTGCTGCGCCTGATGCTGCTCATCATCGCAACGTCCATGCTCACCTACACCACCTCACCGATTCAGCTGACCGACGGACTCGAGCGTCTGCTTTCTCCGCTCAAAAAGCTGCACGCGCCGGTGCATGAGCTGTCCATGATGATGTCGATCGCACTGCGCTTCATCCCGACCCTCATCGAAGAAACCGAGAAGATCATCTCGGCACAGAAGGCGCGCGGCGCGGATTTCGACTCCGGCAACCTGATTCAGCGTGCCAAGGCTATGATCCCGATTCTCGTGCCGCTGTTCATCTCGGCGTTCCGCCGCGCGGATGAGCTCGCTACCGCCATGGAGTGCCGACTGTACCGCGGCGATGTTGGCCGTACCCGCATGCGCCAGCTCAAGATCGCCCGGGTGGATATTTGTGCTCTGCTTTGGGTAGCAGCCTTGTTTGTGGTTATTATTGCACTGAAACACTTTGGACTGTAACGTAAATCTATATTGTAGGGCGGGCTGCCCTCAGCCCGCCGCACGGAATACTTTTATTATCATCCACTTCCAACGCTTAACTTTTTATAGCTATGAAGAATATTGCATTAGTTTTATCTTATGACGGCACAAATTTCAACGGCTGGCAGATTCAGAAAAACGGTCCTTCCATTCAAGAGAGCATGGAGGACGCGATTTTTCATCTGCTGAAGCAAAAAGTTCATGTTTCCGGTGTCGGACGCACGGATTCCGGCGTTCATGCCCGCCGGTATGTGGCAAACTTCCACGCAGACTGCACGATCCCGATGGACCGTCTGCCGTATGCGCTGAGCAGCTTTCTGCCCGAGGACATTGCGGTTTCCGGCGCAGTCGAGGTTCCCGAGGACTTCGATGCGCGCTTCAACTGCACCAAAAAGGAATACGCCTATTATCTGTTCCCTTCCACCCTGCGGGACCCGTTCCACGCGCGGTACGCATATCGGTACAATTATCCGCTGGATATTACAAAAATGCAGGAAGGCGCACAGTATTTTGTCGGCAAGCAGGACTTTGCATCCGTGAGAAGTCAGGGCACACCGGTCAAGAGCACGGTTCGTACCATTTTCTGGTGCGAGGTGGAGCCGGTGGATGACCTCATTCGCATCCGCGTCTGCGGCGACGGCTTCCTGTACAACATGGTCCGCGCGATTGCGGGCACGCTGACGTATGTCGGCGGCGGCAAGCTGGCGCCCGAGCAGGTGCGCGATGTACTGCTCGCCTGCGACCGAGAGCAGGCCGGACCGACCCTGCCTGCCTGCGGTCTGTTCATGAACCGTCTGTGGTACGACGATACCCCCGAACTGGACAGATTCCGGCTGTCCGAGTGACAATTTTCAAGTTTTATTCACATTTTCACCCACAAAACACGCTACAATAAGGAGGCGGGATTTCATGAGCGAACAGAACCCAAAGCAGAATATCATCCGCTTTCCGCTCTCCAGGCGGGAGCGCCGTCAGCGCCTGCTCGACAGCAAGGACGCGCGTATCCGCACGACCGCTCTGCTCCGCATGCTCTGCGGCTGGGCGCTGGTGCTGGGAACAGCCCTGTTCCTGATCGCCAACTACCGTATTTTTACGCCGACCTCGCTGCGCACGCTCGGCAGCTATATTGCGGCCGGTATTCGCTCGCATGACGGCGATATCACCACCATCAACTACGAAAACGAGACCTTCAGCGACGGTGCGCTGTTTGAATCCGGTCTGGCGTACGCGGACAGTGACGCGCTGTTCCTGTCCCGTGCGGGCAGCATGACCACACTGCGCTATTCGCTCGGCTACTCCGATCCCGCGGTGGAGAGCAGCACGAATCATGTGCTCGTGTACGACCGCGGCGGCGTCAAAGCCGCACTGGTCGGCTCAGCAGGCGCTGTCGCGGAGCTGGAGCTGGAATCCACCATCCTGAACGGTTCGATCGGCCGCAGCGGCCGTTTCGTGCTCACCACCAATGAGCACGGCTACCGTACCGCCGCTGCCGTTTACGACACCGCAGGAAAAGAGGTTTTCAAATACCGTGCATCGGAATACTATATTGTATCCGCCGTACTCTCGCCGGACTGCAATACGCTCGGCATTCTCGCCTTCCGGCAGAACGGCGTAACGCTTGAGTCCCATGTGCTGTTCTTTGATGTGTCCTCCGGCAAGCAGGTTTCGGACACCGCACTGACTGACGCGCTCGGTGTAACGCTCACTTATTCCGAGAACAACGCCGCCATCGCGCTGTGCGACACCGGCCTGTATCATGTCACCCGCAGAGGCACGGTCGATGTGCTGCTCGAGCTCAGCTCGCAGGATCTGATCGCCACTGCCTCTCAGGGCAGTACGATGGCTGTCGCTGTGCGCTCCTACCTGAACGATGCACGCAGCGACCTCTATACCGTCCGCAACGGCAGTCTGCACGGTCCGTTCGCACTGACCGAGGAGCCGACGGCGCTTGCCGTCTCCAACGCCGGTACGGCGGTGCTGTCTGCGTCCGGCGTTACGGTCTACAACACCTCCGCCGAGCCGCAGTGGCACAATGATGACGCTGTCGGCGCACGCCGTGTGCTCATGACCGATGACGGTACGGTTTTCCTGCTCTACAACCGCAACGCGCGTATCTTTACCGCGCATTCCGAACGATCCGAGGAAGTGCATGAAGATAACTGATATCAACGATATGATTTCCACAGCGGCGCAGCTGCTCAACGCGCCTGACCTTATCCTCATTGCCGTGCTGCTGGCCAACGTGTGGCTCGGTGCCCGACGCGGACTGGTCGGTGCGCTGTACGGCGTGCTCGGCCGCATCGGTATGATCGCCGCGTCTGTTGCCGCCGCCAAGTACACCGCGCCGTATATCGCGCAGTGGGTGGTCGTGCCGGCAGTCGGTCAGCTGTTTGAAAAACAGGCCGCGCTCAAGACCGCCGAAGGCGTGCTGGACGGTCTGCGGCAGACCGTTACCGAAGCGGCTGTCGGCATGTCGGAGAGCATCGCGTTCTCTATGCTTGTGGTGCTGTTCAGCGTGCTGTTCGGACGGCTCATCTGGATTTTCGGCCGCAGCCTCAAACTCATTGTGCGGCGTACACCGCTCAGCGCACTCGATTCTGCAGGCGGCGCACTCATCGGCTTTGTAACCGGCGTTGCATTCGTCTGCATCCTGCTGATCGTGCTGCAATGGCTGTTCCCGATCACCTATACATCGCTTGGCTATCTTTCGCCAGAGCGTGTCAAGCATACGCTGCTGCTCAAACAGCTTGTGGATGCTTTACCAATCGCCATTTAATGGAGAACACCTTAATTCTCCATTTTCTATTATCAATTCTCAATTCCTAAAAGGAGTTTAACCTATGAATATGCCAATGTGCTCGCGGTGCAAGAAAAACATCGCGGTGGTGTTCATCACCAAAATCGAGGGACCGGATAAGACCACCCAGGAGGGTCTGTGCCTCAAATGTGCACGCGAACTGGGTGTCAAGCCGCTCGACAACATCATGGAGCAAATGGGTATCACCGAGGATGACCTCGAAGCGCTCTCCGGTGAGATCGGCTCCCTGTCCGACCTGAACGACCTGGTTCCCGCCGGTTCGGACGGCACGGACGACGACGCACCCCATGAGACCGATCCGGTTGCTGCCGGTACTCTGCCGGGACAGCCCGCAAGCGGCTCTCAGGAGGAGACCCGCACCCGTTCTTCCCGCAAGGAGGACAAAAAGCGCAAATATCTGAACAATTACTGCGAGAACCTGACCCAAAAGGCCGCAGAAGGCCGCATTGACCACATCGTGGGCCGCGACCGCGAGACCGACCGCGTCATTCAGATTTTGAACCGCCGCCAGAAGAACAACCCGTGCCTGATTGGCGAACCCGGTGTCGGCAAGACCGCCGTTGCCGAGGGTCTGGCAGTCCGCATCAACGAGGGCCGCATTCCGTTCAAGATGCGCAACAAGGAGGTCCATCTGCTCGACCTGACCGCTCTCGTGGCGGGCACGCAGTTCCGCGGCCAGTTTGAGAGCCGCATGAAGGGCCTGATCGACGAGGTAAAGCGTATCGGCAACATCATCCTTGTCATCGACGAGGTGCACAACATTGTCGGCACCGGCGATTCCGAAGGCTCGATGAACGCCGCAAACATCCTCAAGCCTGCCCTCGCCCGCGGTGACATTCAGGTGATCGGCGCGACCACGCTCAAGGAGTACCGCAAGTATATCGAGAAGGACGCTGCGCTCGAGCGCCGTTTCCAGCCGGTCTACATCGGTGAGCCGTCGGTTGCCGAGACCACCGAGATTTTGAAGGGTATCCGCTCGTACTACGAAACCTTCCACGGCGTTACTGTTTCCGATGAGATGTGCCGCCGTGCCGCTGAGATGAGCGAACGCTATATCACCGACCGTTTTCTGCCGGATAAGGCCATCGACCTGATCGACGAGGCGTGCTCGCGCCTCAATCTGGATTCTCCGCAGCTGTCCGAGATTCCCGAGCTGCAGAACGAGCTTGAGCGCCTGCAGGCACAGCTTGACGAGCTGACCCAGTCCTCTGCCCGCGCCGAGGAGGAGGAGACCTACGCCAAGATCGCCACCTGCCGCAGCCGCATTCTGCAGGTGGAGGCACAGCTGCACGAGCTGCTGACCAAGCCTGCACCGCAGGTTGACGAGCAGCTTCTGGCTGAGGTGATCGAAATCTGGACCGGCATTCCGGCATCCAAGGTAGCGGCGCAGGAGTCCGCACGCCTGCGCGATATGGAATCCCGCCTGAAATCGCACGTTATCGGTCAGGACGAAGCCGTAGACGCAGTCTGCGCGTCCATCCGCCGCAACCGCGCGGGCATCAGTCCCAAGCGCAAGCCGGCATCCTTCCTGTTCGTCGGCCCGACCGGCGTCGGCAAGACCGAGCTGGTCAAGCAGCTTGCTCTCGACCTGTTCGACTCGCCGGATGCACTCGTGCGTCTCGACATGTCCGAATATATGGAAAAGCACACAGTTTCCCGCCTGATCGGTTCCCCTCCGGGATACGTCGGCTACGATGAAGCCGGTCAGCTGACCGAGAAGATCCGCCGCCGTCCGTACTCTGTCGTTCTGTTCGACGAGATCGAGAAGGCGCATCCGGATGTGCTCAATTCTCTGCTGCAGATTCTGGATGACGGCCGTCTGACCGACGCGCAGGGCCGCGTTGTCAGCTTCGAGAACACGGTCATCGTTATGACCTCGAACGCCGGTTCGCAGTCCAATAACACGCCTGCAGGCTTCGGCCGCACCGTGTCTCAGATGAGCAAGGACCGCGTGATGAAGGCTCTTGAAGAAATCATGCGTCCCGAGTTTCTCAACCGCATTGACGAGATTATCGCGTTCAACCAGCTGTCCGAGGATAACTTCCGCCATATCGCTGAGATCATGCTCGGTGAGCTGCGCACCACTCTGGCCGACAAGGATATCCGCCTGACGTGGGACGACAGCCTGCTCGGCCTGCTCACCGAGAAGTCCTACTCGGTCAAGTACGGCGCCCGCAATCTGCGCCGCCTGATCGAAAAGGAGATCGAAAATCCGCTGGCCACCGCCATCGTCACCGGTGATAAGCCGCTGATGGGCGCTCACCTGTCCGCTGAGGACGGCAAGGTTAAGCTGGATACCATTTAACACACGAAAACCGCCCCAAAGGGCGGTTTTCTTTTGCACGCAGATTGACAATCTCTGTCGAATACGATATAATCGTGTAAATTACTGGAGGTGTTATTTATGGATTTCAGCGATTCCTCGACTTTCTCCACCGCATCCGGCAAGGACTATCATTACGTTGTCCTGCAGGTTACTTTGAAGGAAAAATTTCTCGGCACCGGTTCCGGCAACCTGACCGAACTGGAAGAAGCGATTAACCATCAAGCGCAAAAGGGTTATCGCCTGCACACGATTACTACATCGAACGGCGGCAGCAAGGGTCTGATGGGCGGCGACCGCATTCAGGCAACCATGGTATTCGAAAAAGTTATTTAACAAAGCAAAAACCGCTCTTTCGAGCGGTTTTTTGTTATTTATCGGCAAATCGAAACCAGAACTTCGGTCCGATTTCGGTATTCTCCGCTCCGCAGGTGAAGCCATGCAGATCGAACACGGTTTTCGCGATGGACAGTCCCAGTCCGTCGCCTTTTGCGCTGCGCGACGGATCGGCCTGATAATACGCCTCCCACAGCCGCGGCAGCGCGTCCGCCGGAATGGCGTCGCCGGTGTTCGTCACCGAGAGCACGCCGTCCGCGAGGTGCACCGTGATGCAGCCGTCTTCCGGTGTGTGCTGCACGGCGTTCTCGAGCAGGGCGTCCAGTGCCCGCGTAAGCAGTGCCCTGTCCGCATTGACCTCGTATTCGCCCTGTGCTGCAAATTTGGTGTGGATGGTGGAATCGGTCGGCAGAGCCGCCTGCAGGCGCTCCTGCGCCAATTCTGCCAGAGAAAACGCCGTTCGCCGCAGAGCCTTTGCGCCGGTCTCCAGTCTCGACAGTTCGAGCATCTGCCGCACACTGCCGTCCATCCGCTGCGTCTGCTGCCGGATAACCTCCAGATAATGTCCCTGCTTTTCCGGTGCAAGGTTATCGCCGAGCAGCTCGGCGGTGGCGCTGAGCACGGAGAGCGGCGTTTTCAGCTCGTGTGCGAGCGCGGCGGTCGTTTCGCGGCGTACCCGCTCTATGCGCTCCTGTTTGCGCCAGACGCGCAGCTGCGCACCGGACAGCACTGCCGCGCAGAATAGCGCCAGTACCAGACTGAACGCCCATACGGGAATCAGTACCGGCAGCAAGGCTTTGAGCGGATATCCTTCCGCCGCATAGGACACCAGCACAGCGCCGCTTTCCGCAAACGGACAATATCTGATCGTCCGCCGGTACGTTCGCACGAGCCACAGCTTCTCGACCGTTTGGCTGCTGTTTGTGCGGCTCGGGTATTCTGCCCATTCCCGCAACGCCTGCCGCGCGGGCGAGGACAGGGATTCCGCAATCTGTTCGGTCGTGGCGCCGTTCGGTCCGGGGCACACCAAGCGATTACAACTCATGGTTTTCAGCGTCAGACCTTTCACCTGCTCCGCGTCATATGCGCATTCAATCGTGCGCACCTCTCCGGTCGGCTCCCAAGTGCCGCTCTTGGTCGGCTCGATCGTGATGGATTTCAGATAGGCGTCATCGCGGTATCCGGGCACGCTGTCCACCCACGCCTCAAAGGTTATCTTCGGCAGCGATTCTATTTTCGACTCGCCTGTGCCCGCACCCGCAAGAACCGCCTCGCACACCTCGCGCGGCTGACCGCTCATATCCACGCGGTACAGGTTGTCTCCCTCGATCAACTCAAGCCACCAGCGGTTGCTTTGCAGAACTTTGCCGGATTTCAGGTCGGTGATAGCGGTCTCGATGATCTGCAGATTGGGCGGGTCTGCGCTGTCCGCCATGAATACCGGCTTGCTCAATCGTCTGCGCAGTTCCGTCTCGTCCGTCGTGTCATAGCTCGAGGGATCAAGCAAACAATCGGTATCCTCTCCCATCAGCTTGTCCGATTTGCTTTCCATTTCCGCCAGCATGAGCTTTGCACGCTGCTGCGACAGCAGGACGGTGAACACCGCCATCACTGCCAGCCAGAATGCAAGGAAGCCCGCGCCGATTCGTGTGAAAAAGCTCCAAAAGGTTCTACGTTTGGTTTTCATCTCCGTCCACCTCCAGCTTATAGCCGCGCTTCACCACGGTTTTGATGCAGTCCGCATGCGGACCGAGTGCGCGGCGCAGCTTTTTGATGTGCCCGTCAATTACCCGGTCCGTGCCGTCAAAATCCCAGCCCCACGCAAGATTAAGCAGCTCATCTCGAGTAAGCACGCGGTTTTTGCGCTCCATCAGCGCCCGCAGCAAAGCAAATTCCTTGGGCGGCAGGTCAATGCGCCTGCCGTTCGCTGTGACAATCCCCCGTTCCGGGTCGAGTGACAGGGTACCCGCTGTCAACGTATTTCCGGCATTCAAGCCCCGCGCTCGCCGCAGAAGCGCCAGCGCCTTGGCGTACAGCACCGCCAGTGAAAACGGCTTGACCACATAATCGTCCGCACCGAGGCCGTAGCCGTGCAGCTTGTCCTGCTCGTCCTCGCGCGCCGTGACGAACAGAATGGGCGCGTCTCCCTGCTGCCGTGCTGCGCGGCACAGCGCGAAGCCATCCGTGCCCGGCAGCATGATGTCAAGCAGCAGCAGGTCGAACCGCCGGGTCTCGATTAAGTGCAGCGCCGTGTCGCCGTCCGGCGCAGACACAACCGTGAAATCGCCGCCGCTCTTTGCGGTGAAGTAGTCGGTCAGCACCTCCCGCATGGCTTGCTCATCCTCGGCCAGTAAGATTGTTGCTTTCATGCTCTCTCCCTCCTTTGATTACAGTATAGCATGACCGTCTGCCCTTTTGATGTTCTTTGCAAATTTGGCCGAAAAAAGTTTTTCAAAAAAATTTGAAAAAAGATGTTGACATTATAGGGTTTTATTGATATACTAAATGAGCGTCAGAAAGACCCGCGGGTGTAGTTCAATGGTAGAATGTCAGCCTTCCAAGCTGAACACGTGGGTTCGATTCCCATCACCCGCTCCATTTTCTTCGAATGGGTTTGTCGGAATTGATATGCGCCAGTAGCTCAGCCGGATAGAGCAACTGCCTTCTAAGCAGTAGGCCGGGGGTTCGAATCCCTCCTGGCGTGCCATTTCCGTCGGCTGCAAACTTTATATGGTGGGTATAGCTCAGTTGGTTAGAGCATCGGATTGTGGTTCCGAGGGTCGAGGGTTCGAGTCCCTTTACCCACCCCATATAACCCTGTGACGCGCTGCGAACGCAGCGCGTTATCTTTAGGGTAACGCTGTTTCGAGCAAACGAATACGGGGGCGTCGCCAAGCGGTAAGGCATCGGCCTTTGACGCCGACATTCGCTGGTTCGAATCCAGCCGTCCCTGCCATTACGGCAGATTTTGAATCCTTGGATTCGAAAGGCGGCTTTTGGCAATATGTCGGTGGCATATTGTAACCGCCGTGGCTTTTGCCGCAGCAAAAGCGAATCCAGCCGTCCCTGCCATTACGGCATACGACTTAATTTCATACTCAGCGCAAAACTTTTTTGACCTGACCCAGTAGCTCAGTCGGCAGAGCACCTGCCTTTTAAGCAGGGTGTCCGGGGTTCGAATCCCCGCTGGGTCACCAAAATGGAAGTTTAGCTCAGCTGGGAGAGCATCTGCCTTACAAGCAGAGGGTCACAGGTTCGAGCCCTGTAACTTCCACCATTAAGCACTTACGAAAGTAAGTGCTTTTTCTTTTTCCCTATTGCAGCCGGGTTCGTCATCTGCCAACCGGCAGAGGGTCACAGGTTCGAGCCCTGTAACTTCCACCAGTAGCCACTCACGAAAGTGAGTGGCTTCTCTTTTTCTTTAGAAGCACCGATTGTCTGGGGTACACGAAGTACGTTAGTACTTCGCCCTTTCCGGGCGGTACTTTTTTCTGCACTGATTATCTGGTGCACACGTTGCGTTAGCAATACGCCCTTTCCGGGCAGAGAGTTTTTCGCTGAACCTCATCGAGGAGTTGCGCTCTGCGGAGCGCAGGAAACGTGCGCTGACGCCGCGCGGGCGCATAAGAGGGGTGGACACCAAGGTTTCCACCCCTCTTATGAATCTCCCCGTTTCCTCTTAGCGTCTGCCTATCAGAGAACTGAGACTATAAAGAAACGGCAGAGGATTTTTACTACCGTAGGAGCGGACCAATGCGTCCGCCCATTTCTTTACCTCTACGCAATGCCAGATTCCTTGCTGCTACACATGAGGTTTTCTCTACGCAGGCACGACACAAGGTGAATTACCCAAAGGGCAAGATAGGGTCCCCTGAGGGATAACAGTGTTGCGCGACTCATTTGCGCGTTGTTGCGCACGGCACCTGCAGATTTCGCTCTGCTTACATTTCACCTATCTGATTTTCTATGCAGCCGTTCCAACAACTCCTGTTCAGCGTCGTTTTCCGGTTCAGAATTACCATTTTCCTGCATGGCCATGCGTGCTCGACGGTATAGATTCAGCGAAATCAATTCTTCCATCTGCTTCTGCACCGATTTCTCAAAATTCTGCACATCTTCCAGTAATTCAAAATATAATGTTTCGTAGTCCATTTTGCACCCTACGTTATATGTATATAACAACATTAGCACGTAAATACTCCATAATCAAGAAAAAGTTATATCTATGGAGTATTAACTATGAAACGCACCACACCTCTCACCCGCCATATTGGCGGCAAGGTTCGAGAATATCGGTTAAAAAACGGCTGGACGCAGACAGAATTAGCCGCACGCATGCAGGTTGTCGGCTGCGACCTTAGCCGCGAAATTATTGCCCGCATTGAAGGCGGCTTTCGGCAGACCTCAGTCTTTGAAATCGACAAATTCGTAGAAGTTTTCGGTATCACCTACAACGACCTATTCGCACAATAGAACAAGAAAAATGCAGAGGCAGGAAAAGCAATTTTTCCTGCCTCTGCTGTGCCCGGTAAAACGATACTTGCTATATCATCTGTGGTTCGCGGTTTACCGAAACGAATGATTTACTTTTCAAGCTCAGTCCAGTCACGAGCGTCGCGGATGGTGGTCCACTTTTCGTACTTATCGTCCTTACTCTTATCCGAGTATGCGTGGCTGTTGGTAGCCTCCTGCACAGCGAGATAGTACCATGCGGAAGCATCGGAATTATCCGGCCACTTGATCATGCTGTCGAGCAGATCGCTGCTGTTCTCGGGCAGACGGTTGAGTACGCGGTTGACAAGCGTTATCGCCTCTGCGCGAGTGATATACTGATTCGGACGGAACGTACCATCCGGATAGCCGTTGATCCAACCCTTGTTTGCGGCGATACCGATCTCATTCTTTGCCCAGTGGGATGCGATATCCGTAAATTTCGAGGACGTATCCGTGTTCTTATCGTCGAAGCGAGCGGCGATTGCGGCAAATTCCGCACGGGTGATCGACGCATTCGGCGCGAACGTGCCATCGTTATGACCCTTTACAATGCCCATCGAGGACAGCGTGGAGACAGCATGGTTAAACCACTGACCACGCGTCACATCGGACAGGCTGTTGGACTGGGTGGAATTTGCGGTGCGGACTTCCTCGGTCAGCAGACGGAAGAAGATGGTTGCCACTTCTGCGCGGGTGATGTTGCCATTCGGCTCGACGTTGCCGTTCGGGTAGCCGACAATGTACGCAAAGTGATCGTCACCGTTCAGACCGGTCGGTACATCATCCGGAATGTCAACTGTCGGCTTGCTGCTGCCGCCGCCACCGCCGGACGATCTGCGGGTCCATACGCCGATCAGCTTGACATCCTGCTGAATGTCCTTGATCTCGGTTACAACATCGCCACTACCGTTGATACGCCAGCCGCTGAACGTGTAGCGGCTCTGCGAGGTGGTCTGTACCGGTGCTACGGTGTAGCTGCCGCCCTTCTTAACCTTGGCTGCTGCCGGAACTGCGCCTGCATCAGACGGAATGTCGCCGGTTACTTCGTAGGTTACACTGCAGAACCGACCGTGTGCAGCCTTGAGCGCCAGTGCATCGGAAACAGTCTCTTCGCTAACCGTGTATTCATCAGCGTAGTAGGCATCGCCTTCACCATCACCGTTCCAACGCTTGTAGGCATTGTCCGTCAGCTTTTCCTTGCCGTCGTGATACCAGCCTACGATCGGGTCGTTGCAGTCGTCCAGTACCCAGTCCTTGCCGACAGGTGCAAAAGTGATGCGGCCATCGCAAGTGTAAGTTTTATACTTATAGGTACCGTTGTAAATATCATCGCCAGCAATCAGTGCATGGTTGTTATACAGCTGTGCACCAGCAGAAACAGTAATTTCACCTTAATTGCGGATACCGCCGCCATACTGAGTTTTGCTGCCGTTGCTCTTGATAACCGTGTCGGCACCGATTTCGATCATACCGCAGTTTCTGATTGCGGAAACTGCAGAAAGCTTCAATTTTCAGGCAAAAAGGACGTGCCAAAAGGCACGTCCTTCCGCTTACGCTTTATCCAGCAGCTTGATGATTTCTGCGATCTTCTGCTCACGCTCGTTCTGATCTCCGGTCTCAAACGCATCCTGCACACAGCCGGAAAGGTGTCCGCGAAGAACCTCCCTCTGTGCCTTATGCACCAGCGATTCAACCGCCTGCAGCTGCATCATAATATCCATGCAGTAGCGGTTGTCCTCGATCATTTTGAGCACGCCGTCGATCTGCCCGCGCGCGGTCCTGAGCAGCGGCTCGACCTTTTTTCTGTCTGCCTTCATTCGATGCCGACCACCTTATAGCCCGCCTCGGTGACGGCTGCGGTCAGAACAGCATCCTCCGGCAGCGTTTTACCCGAAACGACTGCCTTGCCTGCATCCAGATCGACTGCAACATCACAGCCGGCCGCTGCACCCTCGAGCGCCTTTTTGACGTGTGCCACGCAGTGCTGACACATCATGCCCTCAACCTTGATTGTCTTTTCCATAACATTTTCCTCCTTTTTATGTGCCGTAAGCGGCTTTTCGCCGCTGACGGGCAAAACAGCAGGCGTACCTGCCGTTTTTCTCGGTGTTGCGCTGAAAAAGCGCAGGCGCAGCGCGTTGGATACCACGCAGACGGACGAAAGGCTCATTGCCGCCGCGCCGATCATCGGACTGAGCTTGATGCCAAACGGTACCCACAGCAGACCCGCCGCAATCGGAATGCCGATGCAGTTGTAGAAGAACGCCCAGAACAGGTTCTGGCGAATGTTGCGCATAGTCCGGCGCGACAGCCGGATGGCGTCCACCGCGTCCATCAGGTCGCTCTTCATCAGCACAACGTCCGCAGACGAGATAGCCACGTCCGTGCCTGCACCAATCGCAATGCCGACATCGGCACGCGCAAGCGCCGGTGCATCGTTGATGCCGTCACCGATCATGGCAACCTTGCGGCCCTTGCCCTGCTTCTCGCGCACGATACGCTCCTTGTCCTGCGGGAGCACCTCCGCGATCACATCGGTCACGCCCAGCTCGGACGCGATGGACTGCGCGGTTTTCTGGTTGTCGCCGGTGAGCAGCGTTACGTCAATATGCATACTGCGCAGTGCTTCGACTGCCGCCTTACTGGTCGGCTTGAGCACGTCAGCGACCGCAAAAATACCGACAATCTGGCGGTTTGCCGCAAAGAACAGCGGCGTTTTGCCTGCCGCGGCGAACTCGTCACCCAGCTTCTGCATCGAGCCGGACAGCGCCAGTCCGTTGGCGAGCAGCATCCGGCGGTTGCCCGCAAAGCACGGTACACCATCCACAAACGCGCGAATGCCCTGCCCCTCGAGCATCTCAAAGTCGGTGACCGAACGCTCCTGCGCGTTCTTCTCGCGTGCATAACGCACAATGGCGTCCGCCAGCGGATGGTCGCTGCGGCTCTCGAGCGACAGCGCCAGCGAGAGCAGGTCAGCCGACTCCACGCCGAAGGATTTTACGTCGGTTACGACCGGACGTCCTTCGGTTACGGTGCCGGTCTTGTCCATGATGACCGCGTTTACGTTGTGCAGATTCTCAAGCGCTTCCGCCGACTGGAACAGCACGCCGTTTTTCGCACCGACACCTGTGCCGACCATGATAGCGACCGGCGTTGCCAGTCCCAGTGCGCACGGGCACGAGATAACCAGCACCGAAATCGCGCGTGTGAGCGCAAAGCTCGGCGTTTCGCCGACCAGCAGCCAGATGATCGCTGTCACGAGCGCAATACCCATAACGACCGGCACAAACACGCCTGCCACCTTATCCGCCAGCTTGGCGATCGGCGCCTTGGACGCGCCTGCCTCCTCTACCAGACGGATAATCTGGCTCAGGGTCGTATCGTCGCCGACACGCAATGCCTTCATAACAACATAGCCGCTCTTGGACACGGTAGCACCGATTACGGTATCGCCGACATGCTTTTCGACCGGCATGCTCTCGCCGGTGATGGCGCTTTCATCCAGATACGCGCTGCCCTCAGTGATCTCTCCGTCAACCGGCACGGACTGACCGCCGCGCACGATAACAAGATCGCCAACCTGTACCTGCTCAATCGGCAGCTGCATGGCCTGACCGCCACGGATGACCTCGGCGGTCTGCGGACGCAGGTCCATCAAAGCCGCGATGGCTTCGCCGGTCTTGCGCTTGGCACGCGCTTCAAAGAACTTGCCGAGCGTTACCAGCGTCAAAATCATGCCTGCGGACTCAAAATACAGGTCGTGCATAAAGCTGTGGGCTGCCTCAGGCGTGGGCGCGAGCGCGATTTGAATCAGCGCGTAAATGCCGTACACGAGCGCCGCACCCGAGCCGACGGCGATGAGTGCGTCCATAGTCGGGGCACGATGCAGCAGCGTTTTGAAGCCGTTGATATAATATTTGCGATTGATAATGACAATCGGCAGCGTGAGGATCAGCTCCGTGAGCGCCAGATTGAACATGCCGTCCATACCTGCCGCATAGGACGGCAGCGGCAGCCCGACCATCTCACCCATCGAGAAGTACATCAAAACGACCATGAACACCGCCGAAACGATAATGCGGGCCTTCATTTCCTTCAGCGCCTCGTCCGCCTGCGGGCTTTGCGCCGGAGCCGAGGTCTGCCTGCCATCGTCCACCGCAGCCGTGTAGCCGCCGGACTCGACCGCCTTTATAATCGTCTGTGCGTCGCACGCGTTTTCGTCGTACTCGACCGCCATGCTGCCGGCGAGCAGATTTACCTGCACGCCGCTGACACCCGGCACCGCCGAGACGCTTTTCTCCACATGGGCGGAGCAGGCCGCGCAGCTCATGCCGCCCACCCGAAACCGTTGTTTCATATCGCATCTCCTATCTGTACCCCTCCCCCGAGGGAGGGTGTTCTTGTTTATAGACACAGTATACACCCAGGGAACAGTCTTGTCAATAACAAAGTTAGTCTTGACGAACGCCCATAAAATATGGTATGATATCTATAATTAATGGTAGTTGAAGTAGTCCATAGGACGAAGTAGACGAAAGTTTACTTCGTCCTATTTTTTTGCGTTCAGCTGCATTTCTATTCGTTATCAAAAAATATTTCACATACACAAAAAGGAGAAAACAAAATGCCAAAAAACAAATTTCAGGACGTTATTTACACCATTATCATGGCTTCTGTCATGGTATACGGCATGGTAGCGTACAACATCGTGCTGAACACCGGTTCCATGCAGAACTGGGTATTCCTCGCGGTATTCCACGAGTGGCCGATCATGACTGTTATCGCAATTCTGCTCGAGCTGGTGTTTGTCGGCAAGCTGGCGATGAAGGTCGCGTTCCGCCTTGTCAATCCGCGCGAAGCCAGCCAGACCAGCATTATGCTTGCCATCTCGGCTGCATCCGTATGGCTGATGTGCCCGTGCATGAGCTTCTTTGCCACCCTGCTGTTCAAGGACAGCCATAACGCACAGTTCTTTGCAATCTGGGTACAGACCACCGTTATGAACTTCCCGATGGCACTGCTGTGGCAGTTCTTTGCAGCCGGTCCGCTGGTGCGCCGCATTTTCGGTCTGCTGTTCCGAGAGAACGCAGACAAGTCCTCTGCGGCGGAGATGGAGTCGGTTTAATCTTCAATCGAAAATTTTGATTTGCCGGTTTACTCGGCACCGGTTTTGCGGGACACATGAGTTGCGTTAGCAATACGCTCTTTCCGGGCGAGACGGTTTTCGCTTAATCCAAGCAGGGAATTGCGCTCTGCGGAGCGCGGGGACGTGCGCTGACGCCGCGCGGGCGCATAAGGTGAATTGCCCGAAGGGCAAGAGAAGGTCCCCTGGGAGATACCCGTGTCGCGCAACTCGTTTGTCTGGATATTACGGACGGCACCTACGGATTTCACCTATCCATCAACTCCTACCTCCTACCTTGCAGAACCGCTCACCTTGACACCAACAAAAAAGGAGAACCCACCCGGGTTCTCCTTTTTCATTACGCCATATCCTTGAGCAGACCATGCTTCTCATAGGTGGTGGTGCGGACAATCTTATTTTCCTCATCCACGAACACGACCTGCGGAGCATAGCCGTTCCTGACCTCCTCCGGCGTCAGCTGCGCGTACGCCATCAGAATAACCTTATCGCCGACGCTGACACAGCGCGCCGCCGCGCCGTTCAGGCAGATCATGCCGCTGCCGCGCTCACCGGCGATCGTATAGGTCTCAAAGCGATTGCCGTTCTCAATATCCACGATGGCGACCTTTTCGTATTCATAAATGCCTGCCGCATCCAGCAGATCGGCATCAACCGTGATCGAGCCGACGTAGTTCAGCTCAGCCTGCTTGACCGTTGCACGGTGAATTTTACCCTTGAGCATCTGTACTGTCATGGCTTATCCCTCCACCGAAAAGTTGTCAATCAGGCGTGTTTTGCCGATATAGACCGCCATAGCGACCAGTTCACCGCCGTTGATCTCATGCACCGGCAGCATGGTCAGGCCGTCCACTGCGGAGACGTAATCAATACGCGCGAGCGGCTCCTGCTCGATAAGCGCACGCATGGCATCCACGACCTTATCCGCGTTTTTCTCGCCGTTCTGCACCAGCTCCTGACCGAGCTTTACAGCGCGCGACAGCACGAGCGCCGCCTTGCGCTCCTCTGCGCTCAGATAGGTATTGCGCGAGGACTTCGCCAGACCGTCCGCCTCACGGATGATCGGGCAGCCGACAATCTCAATGCCCATGGACAGGTCGAGCACCATACGGCGGATGATGGCAAGCTGCTGTGCGTCCTTCTGACCAAAGAACGCCTTATCCGGCGTTACGATGTTGAACAGCTTGGAAACGACCGTGCACACGCCGCGGAAATGAATCGGACGGGTCTTGCCGCACAGCTGGCGCGGCATTTCGGACTGCACCTCAACAAAGGTGGCAAAGCCGTCCGGGTACATCTCGGACACCTCAGGATGGAACACCATGTCACAGCCGCACTCGGTCAGCAGTGCACAGTCGTGCTCGAAATCACGCGGATAGGTCTCCAGATCCTCACCCGGGCCGAACTGGGTCGGATTGAGGAACACGGACGCTACCGTGCGGTCGCACTGCTGCACGGACGTTTTGACCAGACTGGCGTGTCCTTCATGCAGATAGCCCATGGTCGGCACCAGACCGACGGTCAGACCCTGCTGTTTCCACTCGCGCACCTGTGCGCGTACTTCTGCGATGGTTGTTGCGATTTTCATTGTATATGCTCCTGTTTCTCTCAAAATTCAGCGTCGAGTTTGGCGAGATATTCATCGCTGCAGTCAGACTTGACAAAGCTCTGCTTTTCGGTCGGGAACGTGCCGTTCTGCACCTCGTTCATGTAAGCGCGGAACGCGTCCACCATGCGCTCACCGATATTGTCGAACTGCTTGGCGAACTTGGGCGTAAAGTCCATATTCATGCCGAGCATATCCTGATAAACCAATACCTGTCCGTCACAGCCTGCACCCGCGCCGATGCCGATGGTCGGGATGGTCAGCTTTTTCGAGATGAGCGCCGCCAGCTTGGGCGGTACGCACTCGAGCACGACCGAAAATGCACCGGCCTCCTGTACGGTGAAGGCATCCTCGAGCAGCCGCTTTGCCGCATCCTCGCCCTTGCCCTGTACTTTAAAGCCGCCGAACACGTTGACGCTCTGCGGCGTCATGCCGATATGTGCCTGCACCGGAATACCGGCGTCTGTAATCGCGCGAATCTGCTCGGCAACGGCTGCACCGCCCTCCAACTTGACCGCGTGTCCGCGCGCTTCCTTCATCAGCCGGCCTGCGTTGCGCACGGCTTCGGAAACCGACGCCTGATAGCTCATAAACGGCATATCCATGATGACCATGGTGTTCTCGCACGCGCGCACGACGCAGGCACTGTGGTGGATCATGTCCTCCATCGTAACCGGCAGGGTCGTGTCATAGCCCATCATGGTCATGCCGAGCGAATCGCCCACCAGAATGGCGTTGATGCCCGCTTTTTCCACCAGCTTGGCGGTCGTGTAATCGTAGCTGGTAATCTCGGTGAGGCGTTCGCCGTTTTGCTTCATCGAGAGAAATGTGCTCACTGTGTTCTTCATTCTTTCTGCTCCTTTTCCCTGTTCAGCAGGGCGGCAAGCGTGCCGTAATCCTGCTCAGGATGTTTTTCCTGTGCCATTTTGACCTGTTCGAGTCCCAGCAGCGCGTAAAGTTGCCGGTCGTCTCGTTCCGTCAGGCACGACAGATGCTTTTGCACGGTCTGCGTGTCGCCGCGCTCAATGGGTCCGGTCAGCGCTGAGACGGCACCGTGCTCGATTACATGCGCCAGATTGCTCCGCATGAGCGGCGCAAGCGCGTGCAGTGCGTCCGTTTCGGAGAATCCGCAGCCGCTCAGCAGCTCTGCGCTGCGCTGCACGAGTGCACAGACAAAGTTGCTCGCCAGCGCACAGCTAAGGTGGTACTGCGCCTTGCTCTCCGGTGAAATGGTCTGCACCTGCAGCCCCAGTCCGCGCAGCAGCGGCACAAAGACCTCGACCGCCTGCGTGTCTCCCTCGACGCAAAAAAAAGCACCTGCCAGCTCCCGCCAGCAGTTATACTTGCTGCTGATCGGAAATAGCAGATGAATGGATATTGCATAGGCTCCCTGCGCGTGAATACCGGGAAAGGCTTCCCCGGCTGTGCAGGCGCCGCTGCAATGACATATATACTTGTCCTGAATTTCAAATTCTGCGACCTGCCGATACACCTCGGTGATCGCATTATCCGGAACGGTGATGAAAATCGCGTCACTATCTTCGATGAGTTTGCCCAGGTCGGTATAGTGTCCGGAATTTGTAAATTCTGCAGCTTCTCTTGCGCTGTCGGAATTGCGGCTGTAATAGCCGGATATCCGCACGCCTTTTTCGGCAAGCAGTCTGCCGAAGGAAAAGCCGACTTTTCCTGCTCCAACAATGCCAATGTTCATGCTGTCACCCGCTTTCTGTGGTGTGACGCAACGTAAAATCACTGTCGGAAAAATTTGAAAAACATGTTGTGACAAGGTATAGCTTCCGCTCTGCGGAATGCCATCCATCAATGGGTATTATACCCGCTTGAGATAAGAATGTAAAGGAAAAGTTTTCGGCTCCGGGGAGCCAATCAACAGCGAACGCACGTTCATTTATGCGAATTTCGTTCTGTAATTCTGCTTATAATCGTTAAAACCGCTCTGTATCAAAAGATACAGAGCGGTTTCCGGTTATGCGTAATACGCGATCCTGAGCAGCTCCTCCGGTGTAGTAACACCCTGTTTTACCAGCTCCAGACCCTTTTCCTTCAGGCTGCGCATGCCCTGCTGCTCCCGCGCGTAGGCCTCGATCTCCTCGGTTTCGGCGCCGCGGCTGATCATGCGGCGGATATTGCGGTCGATCGTGACGATCTCATGCACGGCAATACGGCCGCGGTAGCCGGTGCCGTTGCAGTGCGTACAGCCGGTGCCGCGCTTGATGGTCGTGATATCCTTGCCGAGCAGCGCCTGCTCCTGCGGCGTAACTGCGACCTCTCTGCCGCAGTGCGGACACACCTTGCGCATCAGTCGCTGCGCGACCAGACCGACCAGCGAATTTGCGATCAGATAGTGGTCGATGCCCATATCGGCCAGACGGACGATGCTCGAGACCGCATCGTTGGTATGCAGCGTACTCAGCACCAGATGACCGGTGATGGCCGCACGAACCGAAATACCGGCGGTTTCGCCGTCACGGGTCTCACCGACCATGATGATATCCGGGTCCTGACGCAGCAGCGCGCGCAGACCGGACTCAAACGTCAGTCCGGCAACCGGATTGACCTGCGTCTGGTTTATGCTCGGCACGTTCTTCTCCACTGGATCCTCAACCGTGGAGATATTCACCTGCCGGTGCGACAGGTACTCGAGCACCATGTACAGTGTGGTGGACTTACCCGAGCCGGTAGGACCGGTGATATAAATAATGCCGTTCGGTGAGTTGAGCATAGGCAGGAACCTTGCATAGCTTTCGTCATCCATGCCGAAGTGGCCGGCGTAATCGACCTGACCGGCCGTTGCCAGAATTCGCAGCACCGCCTTTTCTCCGAACACGGTCGGCAGCAGCGATACACGGATGTTGACGTACTCGCTCTGTCCCACACGGATACGGAAATGACCGTCCTGCGGCAGACGGCGCTCGGCAATATCGAGGTTCGCCATGATCTTGATTCGCGCGATCAGCGGCTGATGCACACTGCGCTGCAGCGTTACATAATCGACGATCGTGCCGTCGATACGCATGCGCACGCGCGTGCTGCCCTCAAACGGCTCGATATGCACGTCGCTCGCGCCGGTGCTGATGGCACGGTCGAGCAGGCTGTTGAGCAGCTTGACGATCGGCGCTTCCGGATCACCGCTTTCGCTTTCTTCGACCTGCAGCATCTCCACATTACGCTCTGCAAAGTCCTCGTTGGCGGTCTGTGCCGCCTGCTGCGCGCCGACCTCGGCGTAATAGTAGCGAATCGCGCTCTGCAGCGGACCCATTTCACTCAGGCGGATGACCACCTGACAGCCGGTCAGCTGGCGCACTTCCTCAAAGGCAAAGTAGTTCAGCGGATCGTTCGTCACGACCTCGAGGCTCTTGTCCGCAAAGCCGACCGCAAGCAGGTTCTGCTTTTCCGCCAGCTCGCGCGGAATCATGCGGACAGCGGTCAGATCGACCTGCATCTGTCCGATGCTCACAATTTCCAGTCCCAGACGGGCAGCCAGCGCCTCGATCACCTGCGTCTCGGTGACAAAGCCCAGCTCGATCAGGATTTGACCGACTCGCTTTTCACGGTGCTCCTTCTGGTAGGCGAGCGCCTGCTCCATCTGCTCCTGCGTGATATAATTGCGCTCCATCAGCACTTCGCCGATACGCAAATTGGTTTTCATGCGTCTGCCTCCTTGTCGCTGACACACATGTAGATCTCCAGCGTGCCGGTGATCAGATTGGTGCTGACCGCCTGCGTGTTGTTTGCCACATAATCATAGTCTGCAATACTGAAATTGGTCACACGCAGACCCTTGTACCTGTGCTCCACCTCATCGAGGAAGTTCAGCCACTGGGTTACAGCGCCCTGCGCCGAGATAGTCGCAGTGCCGATGTAAACGCAGTTGACCGGCTGTATCAGCGTTGCCGATGTATCGTCGGTCGAATCGGCGGATTCCGCATCGGACGAGGTGTCCGCACTGCCGTCCGTCTGTGCAGCTTCCTGCTCAGCGAGATACGCGCTGACCGCACCCGGAGCGGCTTCCGTCAGCGTCAGCGACTGCGGAAACAGTCCGTTCTCGAGCGCGATACCCGTGATGATATCGTCCATCTGACGGGTTTCCAGATCGCCCTTGTAGTATTTTTCGCTTGCCGTGTTCAGCGCGGCTTCATTCTGCGCGATAATGTCGTCAATCGTCGCGAGTGCGGCAATCTGCGTCTGATATTCCTGCTGCTTCTGTTCGGCGGCGTCATACTCGTTCTGCAGCGTTTCGTGATTTTTCATCGCAGGACGGATGAGATACATGCCGAAAATGACGATTATCGCCAGACAGGCCACCAGCCGGAGCAGCTTTTTATCACGTTCGGTTACAACGATGTTCATTCGGCTGCCTCCTCTCCCAGCAGGATACAGTTCAGGCTGAGGACGTACACGCCGTCCTCATAGGTATAGCCGGTGTAGTCCACCTTGCGGAACAGGCCGGTTTTCTGCAGCTTGAGCACATAGCTCGGAATGTCGATAACGCTGCCGCTCTGTGCATCAAACTGCAGCGCGCCGGTGGCCGCATCGTAGCCGGTCAGCACCATGCTGACCTGAGCGCCGCCTGCCGCGCCGATTTTGCTCATCAGGGTGCTGTCCACCTGCGGATAGGTGGCAAGCGCGTCCGTCAGATTGCGCACCTGCTGCAGTCCCTGCACCAGATTGTCATTGCGCTGCTGCTTTTCGGCAGCCTCGTTGTACTGCTCGATCACAGTCGGATCGTTCAGCCAGTCGTTGATGTCGTCGGTTCTGTGGCTCAGGCTGCTGTTCATCCGCAGAAACACACACCAGACCGCGGCGCACACCACCAGACACACCGCAATCGGTGTGTAGAAGCTGTGCAGCAGGCCGGTCTGCTTTTTGCTGCCGCGGGACAAACGCCGATAGCTGCGGAGCAGATCCAGTTCCTTGTTTGCACGAAGCACGGTTCGAATCAAAGCCTCGGCACAGCCGAGCCAGTCGTTCAGCCGCTCGCCGTTCGGCAGGGCGCGGAACGCACGGCATTCGGGCAGACGGCTCACTTCCAGACCCAGACCGCGGATACCCGCCAGACACACCTCGAAATCATCATCCGAGCAGCCGGCGTAATACACATCGGTCAGCGTGCCGCCCGAGCGGCTTGCCGTGTGGAACTGCATCGTACCGGAGACATCCCTCGTCATCTCAGTGCCGAAATCCACCGTGCCCGGCTCACTGAAAATACGGTTGCGGCTGGAATAACGGTACTCTCCGTTCTCGACCAGCAGCGAAAGCACGCTGCTGCCCTCAAAGCACAGCCAGATACAGGTCTTGCCCTGCATGGGCTGCATGGCATGCAGGAGCTTGAGCCGTCCTGCCATGGTAACGGTAACGTTTTCCAGGTGCAGACCGAGCCGATCGGTCATTGCAAGGTATTCCTCCATCGTTTCCTTGCGGCAGGCAGCGCAGAACAGCTGCTGACGGCCTTCGGCATCTGTGCCGAGCGGCACATAATCCGCCGCCACAAGCTGATCCTCCCGCGGACGCATTTCGTGCCGCACAAGCTCCTCCAGCTTGTTTTCCGGCATGCTCGGTGCGGTGATAGTCTTGGTGGCAACCGCCTCATCCGGCAGTACGAGCGTGATGCCGCGGGTCGGCAGCCTGTGCTGCTGCCAGAGTGCGCCTATCGCCTTCTCCCAGTTTTCCATGCCGCCGCCGTGTGCGGGAGCACTGTAAAGCGCCTGCACGGAAGGCTGCGCGCCGGACTTGCCGACCGCGACAAGCACCTGCTCCTCCTGCAGCGCCAAAACGGTTGTGTTCATTCTCATTTCTCCCCTTTTGTGAGGTTTACACGTTTCCGAGGTTATACATTCCCCGAACTCTCTATCGCGCTGTACGAGCCGATGATCGGCGACATGACCGCGATAATGATAAAGCCGACCACAAACGCCATCAGCACGATCAGCATCGGCTCCAGAATGGTCATCATGCGCTTGCTCGCCTGCTGTGCATCGTACTCCATCGAATCCGCAATGGAATCCAGCATGGAGTCCAGACGGCCGGTCTCCTCACCAACTGCGATGCTGCTGCACAGCTTGCGCTGAAAGCCATCCACCGTCTCGAGGGCGGCGGACAGGCTGACGCCCGAACGCACCTGCACAAGCACGTCATTAAACTGCGAAACGATGTAGGCGTTGCCGATGGTATCACGGGCGGTCTGCAGCGCAGTGACGATCGGCAGACCGCTCGAGTACAGGCTGCTGATGGTTCGCGCGAACCGCGCCGTGCAGATAACCTGATTGAGCGGACCGAAAACCGGCATTTTGAGCTTTCGCCGGTCCATTTCCAGCCGGACGGCCGGAATGCGCAGCAGCGAGCGGATAACCATGACCACAGCCGCGACACCCAGTATCATCAGATACCATTTGGTAACCATAAAACCGGAAAACGCCATCAGCGCCAGCGTAACGCCCGGCAGCGAATCCATTGTGGAGAACAGATCGCTGAACTGCGGCAGCACGAAGGTTACGATAACGATAACGACCGCGACCGCCAGAATCGCAAGGATCATCGGGTACATGAGCGCCGACTTGACCTGCTGATTCATCTGGTGTGCCTTCTCGTAGTGGAGGGCGAGCCGCTCCGCGACCTGATCTATCTTGCCGCTGCCCTCGCCTGCGCGGATCATGCCGAGCATGAGCGTTGGGAACACCTGCTGCGCCTCGAGTGCGGCGGACAGGCTGGAGCCCTTCCGCACCTCACCCAGAACATTCTCGTAAATGCGGCGCAGACCTGCGCTGATGCCCTCATCCTGCGAGATGATCGTCAGCGCGCGCACCAGACTGACACCCGAAGCCAGCAGCGTGGACAACTGACGGCACAGGTCGCTCAGCTCCTGCGGACGCAGCGTGCGCGGCTTGCGGGCCGCACCGCGGCGGGTCGCACTCTGCAGATACAACCCCTGAGCGAGTAATTGGGTATACAACGTGTCATAGTCCGCAGCCTCCATTGCGCCGCGGACTACCTTTCCGTCTATGTCCTTTGCCGTGTAGCGGAACAGCGTGTGACCGCTGTTCGGTTTGACCGTGACGGTCAGCCTGCGGTTGTTGGATGCAGCCATGCTGACCCTCCTCTCCATTCATTACAATAATCCCATATACCAGTCCGCGATCGTTTCTCCGAAAAACATGGCGATCGCAATGCCGATGCACAAAAACGGACCGAATGCGAACTGGCTTTTCCGGTTTGCCTTCTTTTGGGCGAGCAGCAGCGCGCCGAAGCCGCCGCCGAGCAGAATGCCGATGAACGCGGCAACGACCGTCAGCTTTGCGCCGAGGAAAAAGCCCGCGCCGAACATCAGCTTGATATCACCGCCGCCGAAGCCGCCAGGCACGATGAGCGCCAGAAGCAGCATCGGCACACTGACGATCACGCAGCCGATCAGCCGCGATTTTATCCCCAGGCTGGGGATAAGTATGTGCGCAGCGATGCCGCAGACAAACAGCAGCACCGGAAACCGGTCGTAGATTTCAAGCGTGTCCATGTCCATGAGCGCCACGACCGTCAGAATACCGAGCACGGCGAACGCCAGCGCCGCCTGTGCGGTCTCGCCGCCGAAGGCGTATGCGCAGGCACAGGAGCACAAGCCGCCGAGCACCTCGATCCAGAAATCCCTTGCGGGAATTTTTGTACCGCAGCCGCGGCATTTGCCGCCCTGCAGGAGATAACTCAGGCACGGGAGCAGCTCCGCCGCCGACAGCGTGCGCCCGCACACCGGACAGTGACTGCGTCCCTTCACCACGCTCTCTCTGCGCGGCAGGCGCCATACCACCACACCGAGAAAGCTGAATACGCATGCGCCCAATGCGAACCGTAACAGCCATAATACAGCATAGGCGATGTAAAGCATTGGTTTCCTCCTCGTTCTGGTTGGTTTGGAATGATTTTTTACAAATAGAATCTACCATGCAGAAAACCGCATGGCAGGTCACAGCCTCTTAACTGTTAAGGGGCTGTGACCCGCCATACCGTCCGACGGCGAACGCAGGCACCGTTACTGCGTTCCGCGTCGTTACAGCGGTATGAATCAGGTCACCACCGACGGGCACCGTACCGCACCGTGGTTAGACGGTGCGGTGCGGGCGGGGTGGTTTGGTGGGGTTAGGCATTATTTCTTTTTGGTAGCAGTTACGTCATACTTGCCGGTAGACTGAGTGTACGTGCAGGTCTTGCCATCACGTGCATACTCAACAGTATTAATCTTGCCATCAGAAACCGTAATATTTTTAATGTTCTCCGGAGTTACTTCTGCCAGTTTACCAACTTCAGCCTGAGTGAATTTGCCGCTACCGTAAGCCGGTGCAGTCTCATTCATCTTAGTGGCACCATATTCTTCATCATAAATAGTCTGTGCAGCCATTACTACCTGACGAGTCTCAGCTACGATAGATTTCTCCTTCGCCTTATCAATATAACCAGTCAGCGCCGGAATCAGCAGCGCTGCCAGAATTGCCAGAATAACCAGAACCACGATCAGCTCTACCAGCGTAAAGCCGCCCTTCTTGCTGCGGCGCTTCTGCTGCAGCGCGATCATTTTTTCCATCATGATCTTATTCCTCCAATTTTATTTTTGTTTTTCTATTTCTGTAAGCCGCGGCGGTGCTCCGCAGAGTTACACATATTGCATTGCCGTTATGCCGGCTTTTTCGTTGCCGTTACCCCGGTTTTCACCGGAATATCGTACCGCAGGTCGATAATGAGCGAATCCGAATAGATTTTATCGGTCAAATCCTTATCGCGGTAAATTGTCACGGTGGCGGTAACGGTGTGCTTTGCTTCGTCGATTTTGAAATGCAGTCCGGCGCGCAGCCCCATATAAAAGCCCTCTGCGTAGGTTTTCGTCATGGCTCGGGCAATGGGATTGCCGTCCGCATCCTGACTGTAGCCATCTTTATAATAGCGCTCGACAAGATAACCCTTTTCCACCTGAGGCTGCTCGCCGGAGTCCTTATCGGCAATCACGATTTTGGTTGGTCCGCAGCCGTCTGCCGTCAGCAGTTCCGCCGCGTTATATCCCTGTTCGGTCTCATAGCCAAACTCGATCGCCGAGCCTTCGGACGAACCGGTTTTATTCGTTACGTCCGCGCCGTTATCGTAGCATTTGATGTAATCCGTAGCGGTCTCCACCTTGCTGCGCACGGTTTCGAGCAGATCGTCCGCGATCAGCTCGGCGCTGTTCAGCTCCTGCGTCCGGCGCGATACCTCGGCCGCCGGCCGCAGCGACGCACTGAATACGCCGATGACCAGACACAGCAGTCCGGCGCCGACCACCAGCTCCACCAGTGTCATGCCTTCCCGGCCGCGCAGGATTGAGCGAATGCGTTTCATGCCGTCACTCTCCCTTCGCAAACCGGTAGAAGGGCACGGTTTTGCCGTCCTCGGTTTTGGCGTTTACGGTCTGCTTTTTTACCTTTACGCGGAAGGCGTCAATATCGGTATCTTCGCCGTCCGACGTCGTTACCTTAAAATTGTACGCGGCAGCTTCGCCGTCCGCGACTTCTGCACTCCCGCGCACGCTTTCCTGCAGTTCGGTCGCATCCCTGCGGAGCTGCTCCGACTTGCGCTGCGCATTTGAGGCAAAGCCGACTGCGCCGTTCAGCGCTCCCAGCAGCAGCATGAACACCACCGTGGAAACCAGAATTTCCACCATGGATTCGCCCCGGCGGTCGCGCAGCACGCGAATCAGTCTATTCATCGGCTGCACCTCCGGTTGTCCGGGCTGCCGGCTTGTGGATGGGTTCATATCGGCTGTACGTTGGATTGTTGATATCATAGGTATAGCTGATCTCCACATGCTCCGTGCGGGCATCCTTGCCCTCGCCAATGACCTTGGGTTCTACCGGCTCCTCGCCGTTGGCACTTCGGCAAAAACGGCCGTTTACCCAGTAGACCGTGAACTGTCCGCTGACGCCGTCTTCCCCTTTCCATGTGTAGATCGGCTGAAAACTATCCTTTCGGCGGTATTCTGTGGTGTACATGTAGCTGTCCGCTCCCTTTTCCGCCTTGACGCCTACCCAAACCTGATGTCTGTTAAAGGTTGTCTGCTCTGCCTTTTCGGTGCCTTCATTCCGAGCATCGTATGCAAAGGTATCGCCTGTGATCGGGTCCTGCACATCGGTAACATCACGGAGCAGAATCGTAATCCTGCCGTAGTTATCCTCGGTCGAACCCGCATTATAGCAGGCAGTGGTTTCATCCGAACGGTCCGGATCGTAAATACCCAATCCCGTATCTTCCGCTAAAATGTTGTTCACTTCACGGTAGAAACAGCCTTCCGGCGCAAAATTGGTATCCAATTCCGGCTTTATTGTTTTGTATTCCTGCAGTTCGCTGTCCAGCACCTGTGCAAAGGACTGCGCCAGCTGATAACAGCGTTCCCTGCCGATCTTGCGGTTGGCCCGCGAGAGCAGCATGGATGAGGAATACACGATACTGAGCGAAAGTCCGATCAGGACGGCGACAGCACAAAGTGCTACGATCAGCGAAACACCGCTTCGCTTGCTGCGCCGCAGGGTGTCCCATCCCTGACGTATCCGCTTCATGTCTGCCGCCTCCCTTCGTAACTAAAATCTGCGCTCAGCAGGATCGGATTCCGTATAACGGTCGCTCTTGCTGTCCGCAATGACAGTTACCCTGCTGATCTGTATACCATTCGTCAGCTGCAGGGTCTGATTCTCGTGCGTTACCACGGAGAAAATGTTAGGCAGCTTCAATGTAAATGTGCCGTCCTTCACCTGCAGCATGGTATCCGGCTGATAGCTGTAATAACGAATGCTGCCATTGGTAAGGCTGTATCTGCCGTTGACCGCACTGCCCTGTTTTACAGTATACCAGTCATCCCCTGCAACTGCAAACGTATTTTGACCATTCAGGATAATCTCCGGCAGGTTCCCGCTCATATCGACGGTAACCGTCGTGGAATGATCGTCCTTATCGGTCAATTCAATCCGATACAGGTCAGCCTCTGCCACCTCGTCCCACGAGAGCGCGGTAAGCTGTGCATCCCACTCTGCCGTGTTGATAAGACGATTCATCGGGCCATAGCTGACCTCAAGCGCCTCATTCACGTTTGCCAGCGACGCGCTCGGCGCTTCCAGCTTCACACGCGGGAATACCACATCGCCGCTCGATACCCAGACCGAGCTTACCTGTCCCGCCGACTGCGAAATACGAGCCTCAAACCGTACAGAACAGCCTGCGTATTTCGTATCCAGATCGGTCAGACTGCAGACGTAGCTGTCGCCGCTTTCGCTCATTGCGGAAACGGGGTAAGTTACCGTTGTGCCGTCCGTCCCGGTGATTTTCGCCCGCAGCAGATAGGTACTGCCGCCGGGCGGTACACTGGCCTCATTCTCCGGCGTAACGGTGACCTGCAGGCCGCCGCTTCGGAAGCCGGCCGCCGGAATCGGGTTGTTTGCTGTCGCATTCCAGTTGTACGACCACTTGACGCTCGGCGTATCCAGACGCACCGGCACGGTCATCGTGTACACGATACCGTTCGGGCTGTCCGCGTAGCCGGAATCATCAGCAGCCACCGCCACCAGATAGAGGTCGATGGTCTTGCCGGCGTAATCCTCCAGACTGCGGCTTACCGAGCAGGTGCCGCCCCTGACGGGCACAAGCGCACCCAGGGCAGCGGCCGTTTCGCCCTCCGGCTGCACATAAATCTGATAGCCTGCACAGCCGTTTTCGCTGCCGATGGCACTCCAGCCGATGGTGTATTCCAGCTCGTTGGTATCCGGGTTGATTACCGATGGCTGTCCCGGACGCTCGAGGCGCTGCTTGACAGCGTACTTCTTCGTCGTACTCAGGCCAACCTCGCCGTATGCCTGTCCCAGACGGGTAACGATCAGCTCAACCTCGGCATACTGCCAGTCGTCCGCGCTGATGGTGAACGATTGGGAAGTATTCGGATTCTCCTGCGTACCGTAAACCTCGTTGACCGGAATGCCGATTCTTGCGCCTGCCGCGGTAATACCGGTCAGCTTGACGCTGTAGTGCGGCACTGCGGTCCCCTGCCCGGGCTGCGTCCACGAGAACCGGTAGCTGATACTGCCGTTATCTTCCTGCATCAGTACAGGGTCGTTCAGCTCCGGCGCCGTCAGCGGCTTGATGTTCAGCGCCGCGGTTCTAATGTAATTTGCAAAGTCATTCGCGTGGCCAAGGACATGACTGTAAATGATCTTGTCCTGCTGCTGAACGCCCTCTGCGCTGTAAGTCCGCAGCGTAACAGACGCATCGCCGGTCTGCCGGGTATCACCATAGGTGTAAACCGGTCCCAGACCGGAGGCGGCATACCATGCACGCACCCGACGATTTGTGACATTCTCCGCGAAATACTCCTTCGGCAGGTTGCGGAAGTTTGCCGTAACCGTGTTGCCCGCCGAGGTCAGCACATCCTCATACGCAAAAACATACTCATTTGTGCCAACCGTGCCGAGCACCTCGATACGGTAAATCGGCGGTGTTTCCATCTGCGGCTCGTTGACCGTCAGTGCAGCCGTGACCGTGCAATCATCCACCGTACTGCCCGAGTACGATACCGACAGCTTGTTGATGCTGCCGTCCGGCTTGTACCTCGGCGTGTCGGTCGGGATGGTATCCGTCACGGAGGCCGGCTGAATGCCGTTCGTAATGCCTGCCGCTGCCGTGACGATCAGCTCCTTCAAATCATCGCCGTTGATCTCGGCGGTATGGTTGTTCCGATCAATGGTCACGGTCTGCGAGCCGAGCCTGAAGGTGACTTTCCAGTTGCTGAAGACCGCATAATCCGCAAGGTTTTTCAGCGAGATCTGGTATTTCGCGCCATTGTTCCAATGGCTCACCAGTCGGATATTGACATCCGGTGTCGGCAGCACCGACACATCCTGCGTCGCCGCAGTTTTCCATGCAGAAGGCGCGGTATCCTCAAACAGACTGACAGCACGAACCGACAATGTAATGGTCTTGCCTGCTGTGTCTGCCGCAAGGCTTGCCGGCAACTGGAACGTACCGCTGGTCATACCGGAGCCGTACGCCTGTGTGCCGTTCAGCTTCGGGTCCCACTGTCCCTGTCCCTTTTGGTTCGGGATAAAGCGCAGATTGGACATTACTTCCTTGTCATCAACGAGCACTGTACCCTCGTAGTACAAAGGACGGTCCGTATCCTCGATGGATACATCGAAACTGCCGTCTGTCTGCTGTTTCAAATCGACCATGAACGAGGCATCCAGCTTTTTGTCGGTTTGGTCGTGCTCCATGTCGCGATAGTTCTCTCGAACATACTCATCAAACAGCTTTTGCTCTGTGTTGAACACCGTATTCTTTTGATACAGCAGCGGGCGCAGCCACGAAGCACCGTGTCCATTCGTCTGTGCAATCTCTCTATATGTTGGTGTATCCGGCATGGTGAACAAAATCCGTCCCGTAATTTGGTCAGAACCATTGATATTCGTACGGATAATGCCATGCTCATCGATCGTAGAGTTTGCCGTTGTTACATTGTAATACATCCGGTTGTCTGTATAGTCGATCACGCCAAGCTGCGGACCGGCAATGGCGGCAAAGCTCTTATTCGCCCATTTTCCGTCACTGCCTGCCCAGTATCCATAGGCAACCATGCGGGAAAATCCCTTTCGTGATTCATTGCGCGTATTGCTGCTGTCAAAGGTTCGTCCGGCAGTGTTCGTCAAGCCCCATGTATCAAAGAAATAATAATTGTTTCCCACCTTATCACCGCTCAGGGAGCTGCTCAGGCTGGCGTTATTCAGCGATACGATGCCTGTACTGGTACCCGCATCCGAACCGATGACCGAGTAACAGTTCTGGATATAAGTATTATCCTGCGCCACAGTGCCGTCCTTATACCGATCGCCAAAGATGCCGGCGATATAATTGTTGCCGCCGACCAGTGTTTCCGCATAGTTGCGGCAGCGGTCGATATTCAGCACGATATTTGCGGTCGAAGTGCCGATTGGACCGCCGTTCTTGCTGCTTGCCGTATCTGTTGAGAAGTAACCCACGATACCGGAGGCCATGGAGGATGAATAGATCTTAACGCCCGGCGCATTGACACAATCCGAAACGTTAATGGTGAACTTCTGTGCAGCATTTATATCATACGTCGTATAAACCGTAACGTTGCCAAGGATGCCCGCACTGTCGTTCGCGCAGTCCTTGACCTTCCTGCTGTTCTCCCAATGATAATAGCTTGCACCATCCCGGCCAAAAACGCTGCCGTGATTCTGACAGCTGATGATATTGAAATCCTGACCGGAGGCCGCATGATACAGCTGTGCCACGATACCGCCGGATGCACCGACCCAGCCGGTTTCATACGTGGTCTGCAAATTGCCGTAGTTGTAGCAGTTCTCAATCGTACCGCCGTTATTGGTCCACTGGCCGACGATACCGCCCGAATAGTGCGATTGATAGCCGTACACCGTGCCATAGTTGACACAGTTTTCGATCGTCCAGTCGGTTGTGGTCTGATTGGTCTGTGTGCCGATGATACCGCCTGCAAATCGGCTGGTCGCGCCGTTTGCCAGCTGGCGGCCGACAAACGCCTGATTGAGCAGATAGGACAGGTCCTTTTCGCTCTCGTTCATGCCGACAATACCGCCGGTGCCGACACCGATGCCGTCCGACTTGTTGACCAGCAGCCAGCTGCCGCTGACGCAGCGATTCAGCTCACCGGTCGGCGCGTTGTAACCCGCCACGCCGCCAAGGTTGCCGTTGCTTGATACGATGATCTGCATGGTGCGGTCTGCCGCTACGCTCTTGCTGCCGCCGTTGTAGGACAGCTTTTCCACATCCGTTCGGTCTGCCCACTTTACCCAAGTGGAATCCGCAGACAGCTTCTGTGCCTCGGCATTGGACAGCAGATCGCTCACCTTGCTGACATTTTCCATCAAAGTTTCGGTGCTCTTATCGCCGGACATGGTGATCGTGCCCTTGTTATAGCCGGTCACACCGCCGACCATGCCGTTTTTGACCGTGATCGTGCCGGTTCCGGTATTGTCTATGTAGCACTGCTCGATGATGCCGGTCGTATCATTCTTGCCTGCAATGCCGCCGATATGCGAGGACAGGCGTTCCTTCTCTGCCGCCGAGCTGGTGGAGGTTGCGGTGTACACACCGTCCGCCGTCAGTGTCAGCCTGGAAACGGTGCTGCCCTGCAGCAGACCGCCGTTCAGTCCGGCAATGCCGCCGTAGCAGTTGCCGACTGCGCTCTTTCCTTCGTCGATCGTGCCGGAATACGTGCATTCGGTTACCTTGCCGCTTGCATTATTCTGACCGACTACACCGCCGAGATAGGTATACTTCGTGAATTTCTCGAAATCCGAGGTCACCTTCACCCTGCCGACCGTACCGCCCGCTCGATTGATGCCGACTGCACCGCCGACCTGCAGCGTGCTTGCGGAAACGCTGTATGTCGGCTGCTGCGAAACCTCGGTTGCAGTGACCGTACCGCTGTTGTCTCCGACAACAGCACCCAGAATGAATGCACTGCCGGAAATCGTGATATGATCGCCGAGTGTCGCTCCCTGAACCGTACCGCCCTTGTGGTTTACTGCACAGATCGCGCCTGCCGCAGTCTTGTTGCGGGTGATAAGCGTTACCCTGTTATCCGTGCCGACGCCGCAGCTCCTGATCGTACCGTAGTTTTCGCTGGCAACGCCGCCTGCATAGCCGTCGTTACTGGTGACGCTGCCGTTGCCGATACAGCTCTCGACCGTGCTGCCCGCGCTGTTCATGCCGACAATGCCACCTGCCGCACCGACATTTGCGGTCACCTGACCGAGATTCTTCGCGTACCGCAGAACAGCCTTTGTGCCCTCCTGCGCGCCGACAACGCCGCCTGCACTGCCCGCCGCTGCGCGGACCTCTGCCGCCTGATTGGTCAGGCAGTTGATGCTCGTGCCGCCGAGTGTACCGCGGTTAATGCCGGCAATACCGCCGACCATACTGCTGCCGCGCACGGTCAGCCTGTTATCCGCGGCAATGACATCGCCCTGCATGCTGCCGCTTGCCGGACTGAGCGTGCCGGTTGCGGTATTCACGCCGATCACGCCGCCGACACCGCTGCCGCTGCCGTTGACACGGCGCTTTCCTGCCGGTGTGCTCGAAAGCACGATCACACCGCCGTTTTCGCCCGCGATACCGCCGACACGGCCTGCACCGCTGACATTGGCGCTGCTGGTATTGTTCTGTATCCTGCCGCCGCTGAGATTATAGCCGACGATGCCGCCGACCGTATTCCGTCCGGTGACGGTGCAGTTTTTCTCGGTCGTGCAGTTTTCAATCGTGCCCGCCGTCCTGCCGCCGACGTTCAGACCCGCGATACCGCCGATATAATCCTGCGTTGCGCTGCCCATGCTGCCGGAGAGCGTGCAGTCGCGGATGATGCCCTCGTTCAGACCGACCACGCCGCCCATGGCATTCAGACCGTTCATCGTGCCCTTGCTGGCACAGTGGTCTATCACCTGATTCTCACCGTTGACGCCGATCACACCGCCGATGACGGAAACACGCAGTTCGCTGCTGCCCAGCTCATCGGAGAGTGCCTTCGCGGCATCCGTGTACTTCTGCGCCTGCAGATAGGATACCATATCCACACCGGTTTTCAGCTTGCTGTCCGGGAAGGTGTCCTCTGCCGGACGGTCAAAGCCGCCTGCGTTCAGGCAGTGCTCCACCTTCATCCGGGTCTGCGGCTCACAGCTGCCGATAATGCCGCCTGCATACGCATACGCGCGGATGGTCATGTTGTTGGAAACTGCAGACAGTCTGCCTGCACTGTTGCCGTCCGCTGTGATGATGATGGTATGCGTATTGGTAGATGCCTTGACCGTTCCCGGCACATTGCTGTTGTTTGCCGCGATGCCCGGCAGAAGCGCATACAGCGTTCCGCCTGCCCGGTCTTTCTCCGTGTAGGTGCGCTGATAGCCGATCAGACCGCCGCAGAATGCCTCTGCAGTAACCGTGCCAAGGCTGTTATCGACCTTGAGACCGCTGACCGTGACATCCTCTCCCGGGTTGACCACATTTGCACCGATCGCACCGCCGACATAGTACCGTCCCTGCACACTGCTCGGCTTGATGGTCAGCTTCTTCTCGAGCAGCTCCGTCGAAGCATTCAGACCGACCAGACCGCCGACACAATCTCCGGTTGCGGCAACACGGCCACCGATGAGCGTGTAATTGATGTCAATCGTGCCGTCTGCGTATCAGACTGATTCAGCGCACCGATGATGCCGCCGACATACTCGCTGCCGAGAACGTAGCCGTTTGCCTCGGTCTCGCAGTCATACAGCACACTTTGTTCGCCGTAGCCGACAATGCCGCCGACATATCTGCCGCGCAGCTTGTCTCTATCCTCCTGCTTATAGGTGTAGCCGTCCGCATATCCGGCACGGCTCCTGCATTCGGAAAGAGACGCGTTATGCGCGTAACCGACAATGCCGCCGATATAATGTCCTGCCAGCGAATGATCATCTGCGGCTGTGCTGCTGAGAATCAGGCCCTCATTTTTGCAGTCAGACATATCTTTTCCCGTGGCCTGATCCTTGCCGGAAAAATAGCCTGCAATGCCGCCAACCGAGCGATTGCCCGTTACAGCCGCGCTGTTGGTCAGGGTCTTGACTGCGGCACCGTTTGTTGTCAGGCTGCCCGCAATACCGCCGATACCGCGCGCAGTACCGCCGGTCGGCAGCGTACCGGTTACGATACCCGATGCAGACAGCTTGATTACTGACTTAGAATCGCTGACTTCAATCACACCGGCCACACCGCCGATGCCCTGCGCCTGTGCCGAGGTCAGCGCAGCTTCCACCTCGGCTTCGGTGCCGTCCACGGTATCGCCCTTCAAAGAGCCGTTGCTGTAACCGCAGACTGCGCCGACACCCTTGAGCCTGTCCGATGCAATCTTCACCTGCGGATTGAGCAGGCGCAGGTCACGGATTGTGCCTGCGTTTTTTTGAAACAGACCAAGATACTCTGCGTCATCGGCAATTGAGGTCTCATCCAGCTTGAGATTACTGATGGCATTCCCGCCGGTAAACACACCGGCAATGCGGTTCAGCAGACCGCCTGTGCCATCCAGTGTCTGATTGCTGCGCAGCGCAGGGATGCTCGGGAAGCCGATATCCTTGCCGGTGGAGACCGAAAGTGCTCCGCGGGCTGCCGTACCGTAAACCTTTACACTGTCGCTCGTCCAGTCCAGCGAACGCGCGGTAACGGCAAATGCCGCCGCCGTATCCATATAACGGATATTGGACAGATGACGGAAGGTTTCGATCTCGCACCGACCGTTATCCGACCGGGTGCCGTCACCGAAAAGCGTGTTCGCCTTATTGGATTCGATAGCGTCACTCTTTTGATACTCCTCACCGCGGGTGTTTTCTGCATTCGGGTCCGGAAATACCTGCACGGCTGCGTAAACATTCAGCGGGGCTTCCAACTTGCCGCCGAAGCGCGTGATGCTGGTATCGCTGCTCTGCCGGAAGGCTGCTTTGTTATCAGCGGACAGCTTATCCAGCTGGTCGTACAGCTTCGCATTCATCATACCGTCCAGCACAAGTGTTGCCCGCTTGTTGGTACGGTCGTATTCCACAGGGAAGGTATAATCCTTCGTCGCGTTGTCCTCGGTCGTAACCGCAACCGACTGCGAACCCGTTTTCAAATCCCTGCCCGGAATATTGATCGACAGAAGCTGTGCTTTATCCTCACTGCTGTACAGCTTGACCTCGTAATAAACCTTATCCAGATCCTGATCCTTCACATTGCTCGACCAGTTCAGCGACAAAGTTTCACCGTTTACCAGATTGATCGAGGTGATCTTCAGCTTAGTCGCATCCAGACTGACAGCATTGACTGCATCCTGAACCGAGTAATAGCCCAGCCGTTCTTCCCGGCGCGTATCGCGGCCGCGCTTGCTGTAATCAATATCCAGCCAGCTGCCGGACATATCCGCCGGTTTGCTGTCCTCATTCGATCCGTAGTACAGTCCCTTGCAGTTTGTGCCGTAGAAAACCGAATAAACCTGACCGCTTTCCACGTCGATTTCGATGCAGATTGCAGCATTCAGCATACTTTTATCATAGGTATCCTGCGAAAGAAGCGCACCGACGAGCGCACCGTCACCCGACAGCTCGCCTTCTGCGTATTCGCCTGCATCCAGACGAATGCCGTAAATACGGCCGACCAGCTTTTTCCGGTCCTCATCCGACTCATCAAACGACTGATTCAGCACGCCTTCCTTCTTCACCTTGCTGCAGAATGACTCCCATTCACCGCCGGTACGAAGGTAGGTCAGCTCGGATTCTGCCGACAGATACATGGTCTTAGCGTACGATTCATTCTTTCGGAACTGTGACAGATGGATATACCTCAGAAGGCTCGGTACAGCGATGGCAAACAGAATGCTCAGAATGACCAGCGTAACCACCAGCTCTACAAGAGTAAAGCCGCCTTTTCCGCACTTTTTGCGCTGCTGTGTCATATTCGCTGCCTCCTTCCCTTTGGATACAAGATAAACGGGTATACTGCCCAAATTTAGTCGTTTTATATTTTACCAACTCCTACGTTTTCTGTCAAGTATCGACACCGTTCAACTGCAATCTCCGCTGTTTTCGCCTATTTTCTCTGATATTTACCATGATTTTTATGCCACAAAAAAAAGGCTGCCGAAGCGAGCTTCGGCAGTCTTCTGCAATCTTTACGATTTCTTAATTAGAGGAAGATGTACTTGAGTACGAACAGTACTGCCAGAACGTACATCAGCGGAGCAACCTTCTTGCCCTTGCCGGCTGCAACATTCAGCAGAACGTAGGAGATAACGCCCAGAGAGATACCCTCGGAGATGCTGTAGAACAGCGGCATAGCGATGATGGCGAGATAAGCCGGGATAGACTCGGTCAGGTTGTCCAGATCGAAGTTGATCTCGGTTACGGTGCCTACCATCAGGAAGCCGACCATGATCAGCGCCGGAGCAGTTGCGAAGGACGGGATGGCGGTGAAGATCGGTGCAAACAGCGTGGATACAAGGAACAGGATGCCGGTAACCAGAGCGGTCAGGCCGGTACGGCCGCCGACTGCTACGCCGGATGCGGACTCAACAAAGGTGGTGGTGGTGGAAGTACCCAGAATTGCACCTGCGGAGGTTGCAATCGAGTCTGCCAGCAGAGCGGGCTTGATGCCCGGCAGCTTGCCGTCCTTATCGAGCATCTTCGCCTTGGTGGCAACACCGATCAGCGTGCCCAGAGTATCGAAAATATCAACGAACAGGAACGAGAAGATGACAACGATAAAGTTTACGATGCCAACCGCGCTGAAATCCACGTTGAAGCACTGGCCGAAGGTCAGACCCAGTCTGGAGAAGTCGGTCATGCCCCAGCTCGGGAACAGGGAATAGAAGCCTGCGTCCGGCGTCGGAACGTAAAGGCCGGTCACCTGGCAGAGCATGCCGAGGATCCAGGTCAGCAGGATGCCGTACAGGATGGCGCCCTTCATCTTGCGGGTGTAGAATACTGCGGTGAAGAACAGGCCGATCAGTGTCAGCAGTGCGCAGATGCCTGCGGTGTGGAAATTCTCCGGGAAGCTGATGATGCCGACCAGCGTTGCGGAGTCCACGCACAGACCGGAGTTCTGCAGGCCGATGAAGGCGATGAACAGACCGATACCAACCGAAACGCCCTTTTTGAGCGTCAGCGGAATGGCATTGAAGATGGCCTCACGGATGTTGGTGAGCGACAGGACGATGAAGATCAGTCCCTCAATGAATACGGCCAGCAGCGCAACCTGCCAGCTGTAGCCATAGCCTGCAACAACGGTGTACGCCATGAAGGCGTTCAGACCCATGCCGGCAGAGAGCGCGAACGGCAGGTTTGCCATAAACGCCATGCACAGCGTGCCCAGGCAGGATGCCAAGGCGGTTGCCAGCAATACCGCGGTGGTATCCATACCGGTGGAGCCGAGTACGCTCGGGTTTACGGCAAGGATGTACGCCATGGTCATAAAGGTAGTGATACCGGCCATGACCTCGGTCTTGACTGTGGTTTTGTGTTCCGATAGCTTGAAAACACGTTCAAACATCGAATAACCCCCTTTTTAATTTTCAGGCTTTCGCCTTGATTACTGTGAAATGTCTTGGGCAACACCGCAAAATTTACTTGCAAATCACTCTTGTTCAATTATGCGGTATTACCCTTGCTTACTTCCCCTCGTAAGCGACAACCGTCTCCGCCGGACAGGTTTTGATGCGGTCGCGTCCGTGCAGACCCTTGAGCTCCAGCAGGCAGACAACCTTGACGACCTTTGCGCCGAGCTGCTCCAACAGGTGGACAGCCGCCTCAAGCGTGCCGCCGGTAGCGATGAGGTCGTCCACAACGACGATCTTCATACCCGGCTTGATGTCATCGCGGTGTACCTCGATGGTCTCCATGCCGTACTCCAGCTCGTAGGACATGCGGGACGTTGCACGCGGCAGCTTGCCCTGCTTGCGGATCGGAATGAATGCCTTATGCAGATTATACGCCATCGGTGCACCGAACAGGAATCCGCGGGATTCCAGACCGGCGATCGCGTCAAACTCTACGCCGTCCAGCAGCGCAGTCATCTCGTCTACCGCCAGATGGAAGCCGTCCGCGTCACCGAGCACGGTGGTAATATCGCGGAAGATAATGCCTTCCTTCGGAAAATCCGGAATGCTGGTGATATACTGCTCAACCTTACTCATGAAACCTCAATTTCCTCCTTATCCCTGCCGCCCGGCAGAGAATCAATTATGCTGTTTTGTCATTTGGCAAGCAAAACAGTGATACACTTTATATATTATCAAATCGTGTCGTTTGTGACAAGAGATTGATTGTACGAAATGTAGATTTTTATCATGAAGATTATTGCAGCTATACAAATCCTCATCAAATTGTTCACTATCGGATATGGAGCGGGCGCCGTCCGGACGACTGGGTGGTTCGCCGCACCCGCGGCGGCGGGCAACTCGTTGGCCCAGTGGTTACGGACGGCACCTGAGAGTTTCATCTTTAGTACCTCTTACCTTTTATATAACCGCTATTTACTGTAACCATCTGCATCACATTTATTGCGTTCTTCCTATCGCTGTGCTATGCTGTGTATATACCGACTAACCTCGTTTATGATGGGAGGCTACTGTGATGAATCGAAAAAGCGTTATCAATATTCTCTGTGCCCTGTCGGCCATGATTGCTGTCGGAATTGCGGTTTGGATCACTCTGACTGCCCACACACCGCACACGATGGACGATTATATCAACCATCAATACCTGATTGGTGTTTCCAGCGGAATCGCACTCATACTATGTATTATCCGCAGCTATATGCCAAAATAGCAGAAGAGACGCAACTGCGTCTCTTTTTTATTCTATGGAGAGCGGTAAACCGCAAGTCTCTCTTCACTCTCACTCTAATTCTCAATTTTCCATTTCTCTCCTCATCCAGTTCATCAGCATTCCAACGATATAGACCTGCTGCTCCGCCGAAAGCGGCACGCCCTGCGGGATGCCATGCCATTTTGCCAGACAGCCGCGGCAGCAGCAGGCGGTCGCGTGCTGCGCGATGAACACCGGATGTCCCCGCATGGGTGTCTGCTTGCCGTCGTTTTTCGGCTCGGCCGGTGCAAGCCGCTTGGAAACGAAATCTGCCGCGTGGTCGGCAACCGTGTTCCATCCCTTCTCGCGGATGTACTGCTTGTCCTGTGCCTTCAAATGAAAACGGCTGCGGAAATTCGAGCGCGAAAGCCGCACGAGCATCTGTGCATAGGTTTCCTGCCGCTGTTTGTCTGTCATTACGCTCACCTCTTTTTATAGTATACTCCGATCGACTTTTTTACGCAATCCGGATAGAACATTTGTTTTCTTTTCCCGAATATGATATACTATCTCTGCATTTGATTTTCTGTATCTTCAAACGAAACGAGGAAACCTATGGAACCGACCAAATTTGATATGAAATATGCCGCTGTCCGGCGTGCGATCATCGAACAGCGCTTTTCCAAGTTAAACGACAAGCAGCGCGAGGCTGTCTATCAGACCGAGGGTCCGCTGCTCATCCTGGCGGGTGCAGGCAGCGGCAAGACGACCGTGCTCATCAACCGCATCATCAACATTCTCAAGTTCGGTGATGGACTGGAAAGTGAACTTGCGCCCGACTGGGCGACCGAGGACGATCTTCTGTTCCTGACCGAATACCTGACCGATCCTAAGCCGGAGAACCGCGCCCGCGCGGAGCACCTGTGCGCGATGAGTCCCGCCCGCCCGTGGCAGGTGATTGCGATCACGTTCACCAACAAAGCCGCGCGTGAGCTGCGCGAACGTCTGGAGTTCGCCCTCGGCGACGAGGAAGCCGCGTCCGCTGTCTGGGCGTACACCTTCCACACGGCCTGCCTGCGCATTCTGCGCAAGCACGTTGACCTGCTCGGCTTTGAGAGCGCGTTCACCATCTACGATGAGGACGACAAGAAGCGCGTCATTCTCAACGTAATGAAAAAGCTCGATCTCGATCCCAAGAATTTCGATCCGCGAACCGTGATGGGCATGATCTCCCGCGCGAAGGACAAGCTGATGACCCCGCGTCAGTTCAGCGCGGATGCCGCCGGTGACTATTTCCGTGAAAAGGTCGCAGACGTCTACCGCGATTACGAAAAAGCCATGAAAAAGGCCTGTGCACTGGATTTCGACGATATTATCATGAAGACCGTGCTGCTGCTGCAAAACAATCCGGAGGTGCTGGAATATTATCAGCGCCAGTTCCGCTATGTGCTCGTGGACGAGTATCAGGATACCAACTACGCGCAGTATGTCCTCACCAGCCTGCTGGCAGGCTATTACGAGAACATCTGCGTTGTCGGCGATGACGACCAGAGTATCTACAAGTTCCGCGGTGCAACCATCACGAACATTCTGGAGTTTGAAAAGCAGTTCAAGGACGCGAAAACCATCCGCCTGGAACAGAATTACCGCTCGACCGGCAACATTCTGAATGCCGCAAACGAGGTTATCCGCAACAACGTCGGCCGCAAGGGCAAGGAGCTGTGGACCGACCACGGTGACGGTGCAAAGATTCGTCTGCACCGCTCGGACAGCCAGGAGGGCGAAGCCGCCTACATCGCGGACACCATCCGCGAGGGCGTGGAACAGGGCCGAAAATGGGGAGATTTCGCCGTTCTGTACCGCAATAACGTCCTGTCGGATAACATTGCCGCCGCTTTCATCCGTGCGGGCATTCCGTACCGCGTGTACAAGGGCCGCGACTTCTTCTCGCGCGCCGAGGTCAAGGACATGTTCGCCTACCTGTGGGTGATCGAAAATCCTGCGGACGAGCTGCGTCTGCGCCGTATCATCAACACGCCTGCCCGTAAGATTGGCGATAAGTCGGTCGAAACCGCCATGCAGCTTGCCGTCGAGTACGGCACAACGCTGTATGATGTGGTATGCCATGCTTCTCAGTACCCTGCCCTGTCCCGCGGCGCCGCGGCAATGGAGAAGTTCGGCGAGATGATCGAAAATCTGCGCAAACTGCGGGAATTTGTCTCGCTTTCCGAGCTGTATGACGAGCTGATGGACAAAAGCGGCTACATCCGTGCGCTGCAGCTAAAGGGCGGCGCAGAAGAGGAAAGCCGCATTGAGCACATCGAGGAGTTAAAATCCTACATTGTCGATTACGAGGACAAGACCGAAACGCCGTCGCTCGGTGATTTTCTCGAGAACATGGCGCTGTACACGGATGCCGACCAGTCCGGCGAGGACGATGACGCGGTTATCATGATGACCATGCATGCCGCCAAGGGTCTGGAGTTCCCTGTCGTGTTCCTCGCGGGCATGGAAGATGGGCTGTTCCCCGGCTTCCGTGCAATGGAGAAGGACGAGGACATGGAGGAGGAACGCCGCCTGTGCTACGTTGCCGTCACCCGCGCGAAGGAGCAGCTGTATCTCACCTGCGCGGAGCGCCGCCTGCTGTACGGCCGCACGCAGTATTCGCATCCGTCGCGCTTTGTTGATGAGATGCCGGAAGAGCTGCTTGAGAGCAATATCACCGAGAGCCGCCGGTTCTCGAACGCGACTGCACCCGATCCGACGCTTTCGCGTCCGCAGGTGGCTCGCGCGCGGTACGTTTCCGCTGCCAATACTGCGCCGAGCGCGTCGCTGGCCTCAGCAGCTAAAAGCAAGCCGCTGCCGAATTTTGCCGCCGGCGACCGCGTGTTCCATAAGGCCTTCGGCGATGGACTGATCGTGTCGGTAAAGCCGATGGGCGGCGATGCCCTGCTCGAAATTGCATTTGATCAGAAGGGCACCAAGCGGCTGATGGCCAAGTCGGCCGGACAGTTTATGCACAAAATTTGAGATTGATTATAAAAAAGGAGATTCTCTACGAGAATCTCCTTTTTATATAGTGTCTGCAACATACTTTGGGTGCTGAAATAAAACTTCCTTATTTTCTCCTTCTACCCTGCATTTATACAGCAGCGTCAACGGTGTCTGGTTGCGAGAATAATCCATTTCCGAACCAAATGCAGATTTACAGAAATATCTTCCGGATTCCTTATCCAGAAAAACAAAGAACATTTCGCCTGAATGATTGTTGCGAATCAGGTACTCTGCATCTATTTTACTGTATCTCGGCACTTTTGATTTGGAAAACAGAAAGAATGAAAAACCATTTTCCAGCGTATCCTGTAAATTTACAAGCACCTGCAATCGTTTTTGTATACGATCCCAGTTCTTCGATTTTTCAATCCGCTTCGGATCTAATCTTCCGGATAAAATTGCTGTTATCAGCTTTTCGCCGTAATACTCTGCTGAGTTGATCTTAAAATCAACATCATTTGCGTACTGCATACCGACTAAATGCGGAAAATCATAGCGTTCAAACGAAAGTGAAACCACGTAGCTTTTCTTTTTGCGTCCGAACACCATATCATACCGAAGACTTAATAATTTTTCCCACGCTTCCGCTGCTTTCCGCAGCAAACACATACCAACACCGTCATTTCTATGTAAAAATGAAAGGGATCTGCAAGCAGATCCCTTTCAAGGGTGTTTTCTTTCAGCTTACGCCTACACCGATCTGCGGTACTCACCCGAACCCACATACATAACTCCACAGACACACGGAAATCGGTCCCATTGCCTGCTTCATAGTTGCGACGGACACTCTATGGTGCCGTCTGGTATTATTATAATACCGCAAACCGAGAAATATGTCAATCCGACCGGAACAATTCCTCTTCTTTTTTCGACTTTCTGTTACTCTCTCAGCATTTCCCTCAGCTTCTCTATGGCACGTTTTTCGATGCGCGAGACCTGCACCTGCGACACACCGACAATGCGGCTGACCTGCTGCTGCGTCAAATCACGCGAATAGCGCAGACTGAGCACCTGCCGGTCGCGCTCGGGCAAGTCCTGCAGTGCGTCATGCAGCGACAGATGCAGGCAGGTTCTCTCCTCCATTCCCTCGTCACCGACCAGATCACCTACGCGTCCGCCGCCGGACAGCTCCCGCTCGAACGAGTCCACCGACACGTCCGCCTGCTCGCAGGCCGCTACTTCCTCGACCGTCAATCCGGCGGCCTGTGCCAATTCTGATACGGTCGGTGACCGTCCGTTCCGGCTCTCCCAGTCGCTTTGCAGGCGGCGCACACGAACCGCGCGTTCCTTGACCGCCCGGCTGACCTTGACCGCACCGTCGTCCCGCAGAAACCGCCGAATCTCACCCGCGATTTTGGGCACCGCATAGGTAGAAAACTCGTTGCCGAGCGACACATCGAAACCGCGCACGGCCTTGATGAAGCCGACACACGCCAGCTGATACAGATCGTCCGGCTCGGTGCCACGCCCGTAATACCGCCGCGCGATCGACCAGATTAAACCGCTGTTGTCCTCGATCAGCCGCGCTTCCGCATCCCTGTCGCCCGAAGCCGCCTGCTCGAGCTGCGTGCGCATTTCTCCGGTCACGCCTGCCGCTCCTTCAGCACCTTGACCATCGCAACCAGCGTTCCCTTCCCCGGCGTGGAGCGCACGCGCATTTTGTCCGTGAATGTCTCCATGATGGTAAATCCCATGCCGCTGCGCGTGTCGTCGCCCGTGGTGAACATGGGCTGGCGCGCCTGCTCGACATTCTCAATGCCGCATCCGGCGTCCTTTACTTTCAGTTCTAGGGCTCGTCCCTCGAACAGCCGCACCGTGACCGTGATAAACCCGCATTTGTCCGCGTAGCCGTGCACAATGGCGTTTGTCACCGCCTCGGAGACCACGGTTTTGATGTCGCCAAGTTCCTCCATCGTTGGGTCCAGCTGCGCGACAAACGCGCCGACCGCCTGCCGCGCAAACGCCTCGTTGACCGAATGGCTCTCGAATTTCAGGCTCATTTTGTTGATGACCGCCCGCATTATTCCTTCCCCCTTTCAAAAACCATCACCTGCGGCAGACCGGCCGCCTCAAACACCCGCATCGGCTGCGGCGGCGTGCCGCGCACCGCAAATTCGCGTCCGCTGCGGGCACAGGTGCGGTACAGGTGCAGGACGACCGCCAGACCGGAGCTGTCCATAAACGTCAGCTCGGACAGGTCGAGCACCAGCTTTTCACACGGAAACAGCACCAGCAGATCCTCGGTCTGCTCGATCGCCTCCCGTGCTGCATGATGGTCCAGTTCACCGGTGTACACCGCGATCAGCGTGCCCTCCTGCCTTCTCTGCGTGATTTGCAGCATATATGTCACCTCGAAATCAGCAAAATATTACCTCTTATTTCGCAGGGCACCCCGCCCTGCGATATACCAAACAATATACCTATTGAAAACAACTGACACAAAAATAAAAGGCTTGTACTTTCAAAGTACAAGCCTTATTTTACCTGTTTATTCCATTTTAATCTGTCGCTTTCGGTCGGCCGCGCAAAATCTTCTCGCACTCACCGATGAGGTACAGCGAACCGCAGATAAGAATGCAGTCGTTCATCTTCGCATGCTCCAGTGCAAGCTCGATGGCGTGCTCAGCGGATTCACACTCGTACACGCGCTTGCACGACTGCCGCGCCAGCTCTGCAATCGTGTGTGCATCCAGCGAACGCTCACCCGCATCCGGCACACAGGCGTAAAAGTCATCCGCGCGGCTGGCGACCTCGTGAACACAGGTTTCGTAGTCCTTGTCGCGCACCATGCCCATCACAACGTGCAGCCGCTTCATCTTGAGCAGCTCATCCACCGCGTGACACAACGCGTCCGCGCCTGCGGCATTGTGTGCGCCGTCAAGCAGGATGAGCGGCTGATCGACCACGCGTTCCAGCCGGCCTGCGATACGCGCCCGCGCCAGACCGCGCACGGCGGCTTCGGTCGGAATGTTCCAGCCGCGCTCACGCAGTGCGTTCAGCGCCCGCAGAGCCGTCCGCGCATTCTGCAGCTGATGCCGCCCGGGCATGGCAATGGTGTAGCCCTGTCCCTCATACACGAACGCCGAACCGCTGATGTCGCACCGCAGCACGCGGCAGTCCTCCGCTCCGCCGAACCAGACAGCGCCCGCCGCATCGCAGGCACGGCGCAGCACCCGCTGTACATCGTTCGGCTGACCGTCCGCGCAGACAACCGCCGTACCCGGCTTGAAAATACCTGCCTTCTCGGCCGCAATGACCGCCGTTGTGTTGCCGAGCACCGCCATATGGTCGAGCGAAATCGGCGTAATCACGCAGACCTCCGCATTTTTGATGACATTTGTCGCATCACAGCGGCCGCCCAGACCGGTTTCGAGAACCACAATATCGCATTCCTGCTCAACAAAACAGAGGAATGCCAGTGCGGTCGTGAACTCAAACTCGCCGATGGTCTCACCCTCGGGCAGTGTGAGCGATTCACACGCCACCGTTACTCGTTCGCACAGGCGCGTCAGATCGTCGTCCGAGATCATCACACCGTCCACGCGGATGCGCTCGTAAAACTGCACCAGATACGGCGAGGTATACAGTCCGGTGCGCAGTCCGGCCGCCTGCAGCGCCGAGGCGACCATACACGCGGTCGAGCCCTTGCCGTTCGTGCCCGCAAGATGAACAAACTTCAGCCTGTCCTGCGGGTTTCCCAGCGCCTCGCACAGCGCCTTGATGCGGTGCAGACCCGGCTTGCCGGAAAATCTGCCGAGAGAGTGTATGTATTCGATTGCTGTTTTCGGATTTTCGGTATCCATAATAGCTTCTTTCCTTGTATTATAATGATACATTTGATTATAACACAGTTTCATCAAATTGAGAACGGAGAATTACCTTTCCGCAAAAGGAGCGGCACTTACTTCATCTGAACATTCATTCTCTATCTTCACCTCTCCATTGGAAACATAAAAACCACCGAAAATCGGTGGTTTTTATGTTTTTACTTGATCTTCTCGACCGGAATCTGCTTGAGCAGCTCGCTCGGGCCGCAGCCGGAGCACTTCGCGCAGTCGTGCATGCATGCCATCGGATCATCCGGATCTTCCTCACGGCCGATCTCGAGGATGGTTGGGTCACCCTGCTTTTCACCGACGAGGAACTTTGCAACCGATTCCTCCGCCGAGCCTTCACAGCCGGGCACGAGCAGCACGCCGAGCATCTCGAGTGCGTTGCGCGTTGCCAAACCGAGTGAACCGCAGATGAGCACGTCGATCTGCTCCAGACCGGCGAACTTGATCAGGTCGGTCGCGGATGTGCCGGCAATCCCGGCAATGCGCTTGCCGACCGGTTCCCGGCCCTCGGTGGTGATAATGAGCACCTCACGGCAGTCGCCCAGATTCTTGGCGATCCGGCCGTTTTCATATGCTACGCCAATGTTCATAACAGACCCTCCACGGTCTTAAGCGCACCGGAAAGCTCGTCCGGCAGCTTTGCATCCTCGATCTTGCCTGCGTCAACCGCCGCAGCCAGCTTCGGATCGATCGGCAGTTTTGCCAGAACCGGCAGCTCGTAGTGTGCGGCTACCTCGTCGATATGGCTCTCACCGAACACCGAAATATGCTTGCCGCAGTCCGGGCACGCCAGATAGCTGTAGTTCTCCACAATGCCGAGCACCGGAATGTTCATCATCTTCGCCATCTTAACCGCCTTGCCGACGATCATGGAGACCAGATCCTGCGGCGAGGTGACAACGATGATACCGTCCACCGGCAGGGACTGGAACACGGTCAGCGGTACATCGCCTGTTCCGGGAGGCATATCGACAAACAGGAAGTCTACGTCGTCCCATACAACGTCAGACCAGAACTGCTTGACGGTCTCCGCGATGATCGGACCGCGGTAAATAACCGGATCGTCCTCATGCGGCAGCACCAGATTGATCGAGATCATCTGTACGCCGCCTTCACTGCGTGCCGGAAGAATGCCTTCCTCGCAGCCCTCGAGCTGACCGTGTACGCCGAAGGTCTTGGGGATAGACGGACCGGTGATGTCGGCATCCAGCACACCACAGGAATAACCCTTGCGCGTCATGCCGACCGCCATCATCGAGGTGAGCAGGCTCTTGCCTACGCCGCCCTTGCCGGAAACAACGCCAATGACTTTTTTAACAGAGGCCGCCGGATTGGCTGCAACCTTGAGGCTCTTTTCGCCGCCGCAGTTAGACGAGCAGCTATCGCAATTATGCGAGCAACCCATAAAAAACAACTCCTTACCTATATATCTTGCCTAAAAAACAGTATACCCTAAAAAAACGTTTTCCGCAAGCATCGCACCGGCTTATTTATTGACAAATGCCAAAAACGGGAAAGCACCGCTGTTTCGCGGGGGAACGAAACAACGGTGCTTTCGGTTAATAACACAAATTGAAAAAAGGGAAAAAAGAGAAATGAAAAAAATCGGATGACGTCAATGCGGGATTTGCGGCTCTCCCTCACTGACAAGTACAGTATACCGTCTTTTTATACCGAATGTGTGAACGAAATTTGAATATGCTGTGAAGGATATGAAAAGAAAACAGCATATCGTCCAAACCGCAGTTTGGCAGCCAAAAGAGAAGCGCCCTGTTTCCCGGGGGAAGGAAACAGGGCGTTCTCGTTGATGCAAATGAAAAGAGTTTAAGAAAAGGTGATAAAATCAAAGAAAAGAGGTTGTCAGCTTGAGAAAAGGGGGAACTCTTACTGACACCTATAGTATATCGCGCAGACACCCTTTAATTGTGAACAAATCGTGAACAGACCTTGAAATATTTTTAACAATGTAAACAAGTACCCTGCTTAACCATTTCAAAGATACTCCGAGACAGGAAAACACCCCGGCTCCGTGGGGGAAACGGAACCGAGGCATTTTCGATCATTTCACAAAATAAAGGGGGTAAAAGAGAAATAAAAGATTGTAGATGACTATCGATTCAGGATTGCGGCTTCCCTTATCGACAATGTTAGTATACCGCACTTTGCTTCAAAATGTGTGAACGAATTTTGAACAGAATTTGAAAGGTTTGTGTACTGCCGAAAAACCTGTTTCGGACAGGAAAACACCCTGCCTCCGAGGGGGAACGGAAACAGGGTGTTTTCGGTCATTTCACAAAATAAAGGGGGTAAAAGAGAAATAAAAAAAATCAGTAGGCTGTGTCGTTCGGGATTGCGGCTTCCCTCATCGACAATGTTAGTATACCGCACTTTGCCGCAAAATGTGTGAACGAATTTTGAACAGAATTTGAAAGGTTTGTTTCTAAGGCAACACCGCATAATTGAACAAGAGCGATTTGCGAATAAATTTTGCGTGTTACAACTGTGCGACCATGGTTTTCAGGGCATCCGGGTTCATGGCAGGCGTATCCTTCAGCGGAAATTCCAGACCGAGCCGTTCATATTTTTCCATGCACAGCTTGTGGAACGGCAGAAACTCCAGCTTTTCAAAGTTAGGATAGCTTTCCGCCTTGGCTTTAACGCGGCGCAAATGGTCCATACCATCGGTCAGACCGGGCACAACCACATGCCGAATCCACAGCGGCACGTTTTTCATCGCGGTCAGCTGCAGGAAACGCTCAATCTGGTCGAAATCCGCGCGGCAGTTCTTGAGATAATCCGCTTTGGTGAGAAATTTCAGGTCGCACAGGACTAAATCCGTGTGCGCGAGCACCTTTTCCGCTTTGGAGAGATTGCCCACGCCGGAGGTATCGAGCGCGGTGTGTACACCGTGCTCATGCAGCTTGGCGAAAAACTCCTCAACAAATTCGGCCTGCAGGAGCGGTTCGCCGCCGGTGACGGTTACGCCGCCGCCATTCTTCCAGTACGGACGAAACCGGAGAGCCTTGCGGACCAGCTCGTCCACGTCGGTCGGTGTGCCGCCTTCGGTCAGCCAGGTATCGGGATTGTGGCAATAGACGCACCGCAGCGGGCAGCCCTGCATAAATACGACGTATCGCACGCCGGGGCCGTCCACCGCGCCGAGGGACTGAATGGAATGAATGTTTCCGATCATATTGCCACTTTCCTTTCTATTCGGGAAAAATAAATGGCTCCGTGGCTTTGCCGCGGAACCATACCTCTGCCCGCGCCGCGGCGGCGCGTCCTCGTCCGCTGTGCGGGCGAGAGGGGGTTATCCCAAACGGTTTCGCAAGGAACCGGTTGGGTATCTAAGGGGGACAGCGTCCCCCTTAGAGGTTAAATCGCCTCGTGGAAGGTACGCGAAATAACCTCACGCTGCTGCTCGCGGCTCAGCTTGTAGAAGTTGACCGCGTAGCCGGAAACACGAATGGTCAGGTTCGGGTACTGCTCCGGATGCTCGTAAGCCGCCATCAGGGTCTCGCGGTTGAGTACGTTTACGTTCAGGTGGTGCGCGTTCTGCGCGAAGTAGCCGCCCATGATGGCAACAAGGTTGTTCACCTGCTCCTCATCGGTCTTGCCGAGCGCACCCGGCGTGATGGAGAACGTGTTGGAGATACCATCGCGGCAGTAGGTGTAGCTCAGCTTTGCAACCGAGTTGAGCGATGCCAGCGCGCCGGAAACATCACGGCCGCTCATCGGGTTTGCGCCCGGTGCCAGCGGTTCGCCGTGACGGCGGCCGTCCGGCGTGTTGCCGGTCTTTTTGCCGTACATTACGTTGGAGGTGATGGTCAGGATGGACAGCGTATGAATTGCGCCGCGGTACAGCGGGAACTGCGTCAGTGCCTGATAGAACTTCTCGACCTGCTCACACGCGATGCTGTCCACGCGGTCATCATCGTTGCCGAACTTCGGGAAATCGCCCTCGATCTCGAAATCCACGATAATGCCGTTCTCCGGATTACGGATGGGCTTTACCTTGGCATACTTGATCGCGGAGAGCGAATCCGCCATGCAGCTCATGCCCGCAATGCCGAACGCCATCAGACGGCGAACCTCGGTGTCATGCAGCGCCATCTGGCTCTTCTCGTAGGCATACTTGTCGTGCATGTAATGGATGGTGTTCATCGCGGAAACGTAGGTCTTAGCCAGCCACGGACGGTAGAAGTCCATGCGGCGGAGAACCTCCTCGTAATCCAGCACATCGCCGTCCATGACCGGCATCTCCGGGCCGACCTGCTCGAACTTGTTCTCGTCACGGCCGCCGTTGATCGCCATCATCATCAGCTTGGCGATGTTGGCACGCGCACCGAAGAACTGCATGTCTTTGCCGACGCGCATCGCGGATACGCAGCACGCGATGGCGTAATCATCGCCGTAGTACGGGCGCATAACGTCATCGTTCTCGTACTGCAGGGCATCCGTGTCGATAGACACCTTGGCGATGAACTTCTTCCAGTTCTCCGGCAGGTTTTCGCTCCACAGAACGGTCAGATTCGGCTCTGCGGCAGCGTTCAGGTTGTACAGGGTGTTGAGCATGCGGTAGCTGTTCTTCGTAACCATGTGACGGCCGTCCTCACCGATGCCGCCGACTGCCTCGGTGATCCACATCGGGTCGCCGCCGAACAGCTCGTTGTACTCCGGCGTACGCAGGTGACGCGCCATACGCAGGTGCAGAACGAAGTCGTCCATGATCTCCTGCGCCTCGGACTCGGTCATGAGACCTGCCTTGATATCGCGCTCAAAGTAGATATCGAGGAAGGTGGAGGTGCGGCCAAGGCTCATTGCCGCACCGTTCTGCTCCTTGATGCCGGCCAGATAGCCGAAGTACAGCCACTGAACGGCCTCCTTTGCGTTCTCCGCCGGACGGGTGATATCAAAGCCGTAGGACGCCGCCATTGCGATCATGTCCTTGAGGGCCTTGATCTGGTCGCTCAGCTCCTCCGCGCAGCGGATTTCCTTCTCGGTGGTAGGCACATCGCCGAGCGCATCCTTGTCCTTCTGCTTTTCCGCGATCAGACGGTCCACGCCGTACAGCGCTACACGGCGGTAGTCACCGATGATGCGGCCGCGGCCGTAAGCGTCCGGCAGGCCGGTCAGCAGACCAACGTGACGCGCTTCACGGACATCCTTGGTGTATGCGGAGAATACGCCGTCGTTGTGGGTCTTGTGGTACTTGAACTCCTCCTCAATCTTGGGAGAAACCTCATAGCCATACTGCTTGCACGCATCACGGACCATGCGCATGCCGCCGAACGGATTGCATGCACGCTTGAGCGGCTCATCGGTCTGCAGGCCGACAATTACCTCGTTGTCCTTGTCGAGATAGCCCGGGCCGAACGCCGTGATGGTGATAACGGTCTCGGTGTCGATATTGCGGACACCGCCCTTTTCGCGCTCCTCCGCGAGCAGTGCATCGAACTTCTCACGCAGCGCAGTCGTGCGTGCGGTAGCCGGAGCCAGAAAAGCGCCGTCACCATCATACGGGGTGTAATTCTTCTGGATAAAATCGCGGACGTTGATCTCGTTTTCCCAGTTGCCGCCATTAAAGTTGTTCCATGCGTTCATGTTCTTTTCCTCCTGTTTGTGCTGTCTGCTGTCCTTTTTTATGGCAACAAAAAAGGACAGCATCGCGTATTGCTTGCGACACTGCCCAGACGGTCGGCATTGAGATGCACTTCACGGTGCATCTGATTACGGAACTCCCTGCTCCCCGGTGGTTTGCGCTCCACCTGTGTCCGTCAGTTGCAGGGAATCTGTCTGGCATTAGCATAACACATCTGCCGCTCAATATGCAACTGCCGAAAGTCACAAAAAATCCATGTGAAAAAACGGTGGAATCTGTGTAAAGTATCTTTTCAATTTACACCAAATAGGGTATAGTAAAAATACGATACTGCGCATTGTACAATATACAGAATGTGAAAAACAGAGTCAGGAGGCAGACGAGTATGTTAAAGATTGGTATGCTGACCAGCGGCGGCGACTGTCAGGGTCTGAACGCGGCACTGCGCGGTGTAGCGAAAACACTGTATAACGAACTGGGAGATAAAATAACCATCTATGGTATTCGGGACGGCTACCGCGGTTTGATCGAGGGCGATTACCACGAAATGCTGCCCGAGGATTTTTCGGATATTCTGACCGTCGGCGGCACCATTCTCGGTACGTCGCGCCAGCCGTTCAAGGAAATGCGCAAGACCATCGAGGACAGCGAAGAGACCAAGCTGGATAAAATGCTGCACACGGTGAAAAAGGCAGGCTTTGACTGTCTGGTCATTCTGGGCGGCAACGGCACGCACAAGACTGCAAACCTGCTGAGCATGAAGGGTGTAAACGTGGTAACGCTGCCCAAGACGATCGACAACGATCTGTGGGGCACCGAGCTGACATTCGGTTTTCAGTCCGCGATTGATATTGCGTCCACGGTTATTGATTCCATCCATTCCACCGCATTTTCGCACTCGCGCGTGTTCATCGTGGAGGTTATGGGACATAAAGCCGGCTGGCTGACGCTGTACGCAGGCATTGCCTCCGGCGCGGATGTCATCGTTATTCCGGAAATCCCCTACTCCGCAAAAAAGATTGCCGCAGCGATTGAAAAGCGTGCCAAGGCGGGCAAACGATTCTCGATCATTGCAGTGGCTGAGGGCGCGATCAGTCAGGACGAGGCGAAAATGAGCAAAAAGGAATTCAAGGCTGCCCGCGAAGCGATGACCTATCCGTCCATCTCCTACCGCATTGCGGACGAGCTGAAGGAGCTGACCGGTCAGGAGATCCGCGTTACCATTCCGGGCCATTACCAGCGCGGCGGCGCTCCCTGCCCGGCCGACCGTGTGCTGACAAGCCGGTTCGGTGTAGCGGCAGCCCAGCTTATCCTGCAGAAAAAGTTCGGCTATATGGTTGCGCTGCAGGATAACCATATCGTGCCGGTTCCGCTGACCGAGGTCGCAGGCAAGCTGAAAACCGTTCCGCCCGATGGCGAACTGGTGAAGCAGGCAAGAGCGCTCGGACTGTCGATGGGCGACTGATTGCCGAATTGAGAATTAAAAATGGAAAATGGAGAATGAACGCAGCTATTTAATCCGTTCCAAAAAGGACGCATAATATGCGTCCTTTTTTCGTGCGAAAGCACATATAAAATTCCGGTTTGCTTGCAAACCGCAACTACATGACAGGATTTCGTTCAGAAATCTGAGTCATTGTCCCGTGCCGTGCACGACCGCCGTTTCACGGCGGCATTCAATCGCGTTTGCCGTGCAAATGCAAAAAAACGCAGGACATGCGCGCGCAGCGCGGACATAGCCGCGCAAGGATAGCGCCTGCGTTTTTTTACAAGAAAAAAGGGATTTTGTGTGCCCGCCAAGGCAGACGCGCAAAATCCCGTATAGGACGTACCGAGCCATTGGCTCGGTACGTCCCTCTCGTCCGAAAGCGTGGTTTCGGACGAATTATTTGATGGTCATAACCTGATCACGAGCAGGACCTACGCCAAGCATGGTAATCGGGCACTCGATGATGCGCTCCAGCTCCTTGATGTAGGACTGCACGGTTGCCGGCAGTTCCTCGAAGGAACGGCAGTTGGTGATATCCTCATCAAAGCCGTCGAACTCCTCGTAAACCGGCTCACAGTCTACCAGATCCATGAAGTTTGCCGGGAACTCGGTAACGGTCTCGCCGTTCTTCAGCTTGTATGCAACGCAGACCTTGAGCTTCGGCAGGCCGCGCAGCGGGTCAATCTTGTTGATGACAACGTCGGTCAGACCGTTTACACGAACCGCGTAGCGTGCAACAACTGCGTCGAACCAACCGGTACGGCGCGGACGGCCGGTAACGGTACCGAACTCGCCGCCTGCATTGCGGATATAGTCACCGGTTTCATCGAACAGCTCGGTCGGGAACGGACCCTCGCCCACACGGGTGGTGTAGGACTTGAAGATACCCATGATCTCGTTGATGGCAGTCGGGCCGACACCGGAACCGATGCAGCAGCCGCCTGCTACCGGATGAGACGAGGTAACATACGGATAGGTGCCCATGTCGAGGTCGAGCAGCGTGCCCTGCGCACCCTCGAACAGCACTTCCTTGCCGGACTTGATGGCGTCATAGGTCATAACTGTGGTGTCGCGCACCATCGGACGCAGACGGTCTGCGTAAACCTTGTACTCTGCAATAACGGCGTCCGCGTCGATCGGCTCGCCACCGTAAACGCCGGTAATCACGCGGTTCTTGCGGGCACAGGTCTCGCGGATAACCTCCTCGAAACGCTCTGCGTCTACAAAATCGTGCATGCGGATGCCGCTGCGCTCGGACTTGTCCATATAGGTCGGGCCGATGCCCTTCTTGGTGGTGCCGATCGCGGTGCCTTCCTTGGCCTTCTCTGCCTCGCTGAGCGCATCCAGCTCAAGGTGCCACGGCATGATGCAGTGGCAGCGTGCGTCGATGAACAGCTTGTCGGTGGAAACGCCCTTCTCGTGCAGACCGTCGATCTCGCCGAGGACAGCCTTCGGATTGACAACAACACCCGGGCCGATGACGTTGACGCACTCCGGATACAGGATGCCGGACGGAATCAGCTGCAGCTTGTACTTCTCTCCGCCGGCTACAACGGTGTGACCGGCATTGTTGCCACCCTGGCTGCGGACAACCAAATCCGCCTTGCCTGCGAAAATATCAATAAACTTACCCTTGCCTTCGTCGCCCCACTGAGCGCCGAGAATTACCTTACCTGGCATAGGATTTCCTCCCTTTCTATCTGCAACGTGCTCTTGTCACGCAGTATACTTATAATAGGTAACAGCCATACCCTTAAAATTATAGCATACCCTTTTCTACTTTTCAATGCCGTTTTGCACGTTTTTGTCTTGTAAAAGACGGCCCGCCGTTGTAAAATATTTTATAATAGCGGGAAGTATGGCCGCACGGCGGTCTGCCCCGATGAAGGAGTTCGTTTTTCTATGCATTATCTTGATAACGCGGCGACGACCCGCGTGCTGCCCGAAGCAGCCGAAGCGGCCGTTCACGCGATGTGCGAGGAGTTCGGCAACCCGTCCAGCCTGCACCGCATGGGTCTGGAGGCCTCGCATCTGCTTGAGGACAGCCGCAGGACGGTCGCGTCTGCGCTCGGCTGTCTGCCCGAGGAAGTATATTTCACCGCCTGCGGCACGGAGAGCACCAACATTAGCCTGCGCGGTACCGCTCACCTCAACCGACATAAAAAGGGCCGTATCATCACGACCGAGATCGAACACGCGGCAACCATCAACACCGCAAAGCAGCTTGCTGCGGACGGCTTTGACGTGGTTTTCCTTGCGCCGGATGCAACCGGCCACATCACGCCCGAGGTGCTGAGCGAATCACTGACCGAGGACACGATTCTTCTCTCCTGCCAGCTGGTCAACAACGAGATCGGCACGGTGCAGCCGGTCGAACAGCTCGGAAAGCTGCTCAAGGCCAAGGCACCCAAGGCACTGTTCCACATTGATGCCGTGCAGGGTCTTTGCCGTGTACGCCTGACTCCGAAAAAATGGAACTGTGACCTGATGAGCGTTTCCGGCCACAAGATCGGCGCCCCCAAGGGCATCGGTGCACTGTATGTCAAGAAGGGTCTGCGTCTGCCGCCGCTGACCTTCGGCGGCGGTCAGGAGCGCGGCATGCGTCCGGGCACCGAAGCCGTGCCGAATATCGCAGCATTTGCCAAGGCGTGCGAGATCCGCATGGCGCATTTCGACGAGGATTACGCCCATGTGCAGGAGCTGGCCGACTACCTCAAGCAGCAGGTCAGCGCCGAGCTGCCGGACGCTGTGATTAACGGAGAAGGCGATATCCCGCATGTTGTCAATCTTTCCATGCCCGGCTGCAAGAGCGAGGTCATGCTGCATGTACTCGAGGGGGACGAGGTTTACATTTCCAGCGGCTCAGCCTGCTCCAAGGGCAAGCAGAGCGGTGTGCTCAAGGCGCTCGGTCTGCCGAAAGCGCGCACGGACAGCGCGCTGCGCGTTTCGTTTGCACCGTTCAACACAAAGGAAGATGTGGATGCTTTTGTTGCAGCGGTCAAAAAGGGCGCGAAAATGTTCCGCAGATAAGCTAATTCGTAATTAGGAATTATTGCGAGGAGGTAGGGTTATGAGAAAAGTGGTTATAAACACATTGATTTGTCTGATATGTACAGCGATAATCTTCTATCTGCACTTTGCCGTATATGATGGAATGCTGCTGCAGGAGCCGTTCTTTACCGGTTCCATATGCGCGATATGTATCGTATTTGCACTTCGTTCCAACATTGACGACCAGACCTATACAACGCAATGGAACTACCCGACAGCCTTTCTGCGGATACGGCTGTATCAGCTCTTATGGTGTACGATTGCAGTCAGCATACCGGTTATTCTCATCACCGAACCGTACCACTTTGAATACTGGTTTGCACTGACCTGTATTGTGGTTATTGCTCTCATCTCTAAACTGCATCTGAAAACCGTTCCTGCCGTACCTGTTACGGTTATGGTGACCATGCTGGTTACGATGGGGGTCTTTCTGCTGGCTGTTCGTCCAATCAGCGCATCCAATGCGGAAAAGCTGGTCAAACAAGCAGGCTACACCGATCTATACCGCTTCAAAATAGAGTTTAGCGGCACATTTTGGACTACCCTTCCGGATGACACCGGCATCGGCTGCACCATGCCCGAGGAGAAAGACCCGCTCGGGTATTACGGCTTCCGCGCATACAAGGACAGCGAAAAATACTGCGTGATCGTCTCCGCGGCACGCGGACAGATCGAAGTACAGGAAAAACAAGGAGTTTAATCTATATGGAATACAAAACCATCACCAAACCGAACGGCTCGGAGCAGAAGCTCGCCGTATATGACGGCAAATGCCGCTTCTGGATGGAGGGCCTTTACGACAGCCTGCCGGACACTGCCGAAAAGCGTGCGGAGGAATGCAGTCTGCCGGTCAAGATCGACCGCCGGGAGGACGGCACGGTCAGCGTCGGCACGCAGTCGCTCGTACCGTGGGAGACCGATTACGGCAAGCTGGAAATCATGGCGGACGTTTACTTAAACTATCTGGCACAGGTGTTCAACCTGCCGGATGATGACTATGTAAAAACCAAGCTGGAGTTCGGCTCGGACAGCGCCGACCGCGACAGCCTGATGACCGCCGAGGAGAAGGAAATCATCAGCGCAAACGAATAAATTTACCATCAAGGAGACAATAAATGAAAGAAGTATTACTGCTCAAGTGCGGTGAGATCGTCCTCAAGGGACTCAACCGCAAAACCTTTGAGGATCGTCTGCTGAAAAACCTCAAGCGCCGCATGGCGCACGTTGCAGACTGCGAGATCACCATGCGCCAGTCGGTCGTTTATGTAGAGATTCCGGACGATGCGGACGCAGATGCGGTTATGGAGTGCGCAAGCCGCGTATTCGGCTTTGCGACCATCTCCCGCGCAGCTGTCTGCCCGGAAAAGACGCTCGAGAGCGTCATTGCGACCGCAAAGGACTATCTGGCACCCAATTTTGCCGCGGCAAAGACCTTTAAGGTCGAGTCCAAGCGCGGCGACAAGAAATTCCCGATGACCTCCACCGAAATCAGCCAGCACGTCGGCGGCGAGCTTGCTGATCTGTTCCCGGATGTTCGTCCGGACATGCACCATCCCGACCTCATCGTACACGTTGAAATGCGCGAAAAGTACGCCTTCGTTCACGCCGGTCCGGTTCCGGGTGCAGGCGGCATGCCGATCGGCTCGAACGGCCGTGCAGCGCTGCTGCTCTCCGGCGGCATCGACTCCCCTGTTGCCGGCTGGATGATGGCCAAGCGCGGTCTGGAGCTGTGCGGCATCCACTTTTTCAGCTATCCGTATACGTCCGAGCGCGCCAAGGAGAAGGTGCTTGAACTGGGCCGCAAGCTGACCGCATGGTGCGGCCGCATGAGCGTTATGGTCGTGCCGTTCACCCACATTCAGGAGGAGATCCGCGACAAGTGCCACGAGGAGCTGTTCACGCTCATCATGCGCCGCTTTATGATGCGCATTGCCGAGCGCGTAGCTGTCGAGTACGGCTGCGGCGCCCTCATCACCGGTGAGTCGCTCGGTCAGGTTGCCAGCCAGACCATGCCCGCCATGGCCGTTACCGGCGCGGTGTGCGAGCTGCCGGTATTCCGTCCCTGCATCGGCATGGATAAGGAGGAAATTGTCACGATCGCCCGTAAGATCGACACCTTCGAGACCTCTATCCTCCCCTACGAGGACTGCTGCACCGTATTCACCCCGAAGCACCCGAATACCAAGCCGAAGATGCCGAAAATCCTCGAGGCGGAGAGCCACCTCGACGTTGAAGCACTCGTGGACGAGGCGGTTAAGGGTGTGGAGATTATTCATCTGCCGTAAACACAGGTATTCGCTATGCCGCAGGGCGGGGACACCCCGCCCTGCAATATAACCTCTATCACGTTTTTCCAAAGGAGGAAAATCCATTGAACGCAGAACTTATCGCAGTCGGCACAGAGATTCTGCTGGGCGACATCGTGAACACCGATGCACAGCTGATCTCGCAGGGTCTGTCCGAGCTGGGCATCAATGTATTCTACCAGACCGTTGTCGGTGACAATCCGGCGCGTCTCGAGCGCGTAGTCCGCGAGGCAAAGGACCGTGCTGACATCATCATCACCACCGGCGGCCTTGGCCCAACCCTTGATGATCTGACCAAGGAGACGCTGGCAACCGTTTTCGGCAAAAAGATGGTACTGCATCAGCCGTCCATGGACCGTCTGACCGACTTTTTCAAGACCATTGGCCGCGAAATGACCAAGAACAACGAAAAGCAGGCATGGCTGCCCGAGGGCTGCACCGTATTCACCAACCTGTGGGGCACGGCGCCCGGCTGTGCGTTTGAGGCCGATGGCAAGCACGTTCTCATGCTGCCCGGTCCTCCGCGCGAGTGCAACCCGATGTGGAAGGAATGCGCAATGCCGTATCTGTACAAGCTGGCAGGCGGCTGCATCGTATCCCGCAACATCCGCGTATTCGGTCTCGGTGAGAGCAACATGGAGAATATCCTGCATGACATGATGGAAAAGAGCGCAAACCCGACCATCGCGCCGTATGCCCGTACCTCGGAGTGCTTCGCGCGCGTTACTGCCAAGGCGGACACCCCAGCAGAGTGCGAAAAGCTGCTCGATCCGGTCGTTGACGAAATCCTGAAGCTGCTCGGCGACGATGTTTACGGCGTAGATGTTGACTCTCTCGAGCAGGTAGTCGGCGACGGCCTGCGCGAGCGCAAGCTGACCCTCGCGGTAGCCGAAAGCTGCACCGGCGGTCTGCTGTCCAAGCGTCTGACCGACATCCCGGGCGCATCCGATTACTACCTCGGCGGTGTGTGCTCGTACAGCAACAGTGTCAAGGAGAAGGTGCTCGGCGTGAAGAAGGAGACCCTCGACACGGTCGGCGCGGTATCTCCCGAAACCGCAGAGCAGATGGCAGTCGGCGTTGCAAATGCGCTCGGCTCGGACATCGGCGTAGGCATCACCGGCATTGCCGGCCCGGGCGGCGGCACCGAGGACAAGCCGACCGGTCTGGTCTATATCAGCGTTTGGTACGACGGCAAGTTCTTTACCCGCAAAATGCAGTCCTCGCTCGGCCGCGACCGCGTGCGCATGCAGGCTGCTTCTACTGCGCTTGATCTCATCCGCCGCCATATTTTCTGAACAAATTTATATCGAATTGTACGTTATTTTGTCATTTTCGCTCAAATGATGTGGAAAGCAAACAAAATTTCTGTAAAGAAAGTCCAGTAATTGTGCTAAATTGCTGGACTTTTCTATTTATGTGATGTATACTATATCTAACTAAAGTGAGGGTATTCCGCCAAAATTCTGTCGAAGTACACAAACTGTTGGAAAATATTCTTATTTTCCTCCATTTGGCGGCTGTAAAGGGAGAGATGCTGTATGAAGAAAAAATCCGCAGCACCCGCCGCTGAAAAGCGAAGCGAGCTTTTCTATTCCGGCCGGGATTGTCGCGCATTCGATTACATGGGAGCCCACCCTTTCGTGCAGGATGGTGAACAGGGTTATCTGTTCCGTGTTTATGCACCGGAGGCCGAAAAGGTTTCTGTCATGGGTGAGTTCAACGACTGGAATCGCGACGCCGATTATATGACGCGCGATGAACAGGGTATCTGGGAGAAATTTATTCCGAATATTCCGGAATATGCCGCATACAAGTATAGTGTATGGGCCAAGTCCGGCGATGTGTTTGACAAGTCCGACCCGTACGGCTTCCATTTTGAGACCCGTCCGGGCAACGCCACCAAGGCGTATGACCTCGACGGCTACGAATGGGGCGACGCCTCGTGGCTGGACTGGCGCAAAAAGCACCTGCCGTATTCCAATCCGGTCAACATCTACGAATGCCACCTCGGCTCGTGGAAGATGCACGAGGACGGCAACTTCTACTCCTACCGCCAGCTGGCGGACGAGCTTGTGCCGTATGTCAAGGAAATGGGCTACACCCACATCGAGTTTATGCCGCTGACCGAGTATCCGTTCGACGGCTCGTGGGGCTATCAGGTAATCGGCTACTTTGCCGCCACCAGCCGCTACGGCACGCCGAAGGATCTGATGTACCTGATCGACAAGGCGCATCAGGCCGGTCTGGGCATTATCATGGACTGGGTTCCGGCGCACTTCCCGAAGGACGGCTGCGGACTGGTCGAGTTTGACGGCTCGCACCTGTACGAATACGCCGATCCGCTCAAGATGGAGCACAAGGAATGGGGCACGCGCGTATTCGACTACGGCAAGGTCTCCACGAGAAACCTGCTGTTCTCCTCCGCGATGTTCTGGATTGAGAAATTCCACATGGACGGCCTGCGTGTGGACGCGGTCGCTTCCATGCTGTATCTGGACTACAACCGGCAGGGCGAATGGCGGCCGAATGTCCACGGCGGCCGTGAGAACCTCGAGGCCGTTGACTTCCTGCGGCTGCTCAACGAGTACATCCTGACCGATCATCCGGACGTTATGATGATCGCCGAGGAATCCACCGCATGGCCGATGGTGACCAAGCCGGGTTACGACGGCGGTCTGGGCTTCAACTTCAAGTGGAACATGGGCTGGATGAACGACATGCTGTGCTACTGCTCGGCGGACCCGTTCTTCCGCAAGGACATGCACGACAAGATCACCTTCTCGTTCATGTACGCCTTTTCCGAAAACTACATTCTGCCGCTCTCGCACGATGAGGTCGTGCACGGCAAGTGCTCGCTCATCAGCAAGATGCCGCCTCCGTATGAAAATCAGTTCGGCGGTCTGCGCGCGCTGTACGGCTATATGGCCGCACACCCGGGCAAGAAGATGCTGTTCATGGGCGGCGAGTTTGCACAGTTCTCCGAATGGGCGTACCAGCGCGGACTGGACTGGATGCTGTTGGATTATCCGGCACACCGCCAGATGCAGGCGTACGTCAAGGCGCTCAATCACTTCTACCTTGCTACTCCGCAGCTGTGGGAGCAGGATACCGACTGGCGCGGCTTTGAGTGGATCAGCCATGAGGACAACCGCAACAACATCATTGCCTTCCGCCGCGTGGCGAAGGACGGCTCGGATATCGTGGTCGTTGTCAACTTCTCTCCGGAGGAGCAGCAGGAATACCGCATCGGCGTTCCGATCACCGGCACTTATGAAGAGATATTCACCTCGGACAAGACCGAGTTCGGCGGCAGCGGCATGGCAAACGGCAAGCTCAAGACCGAAAACAAGCCCATGCACGGTCAGGAACAGTCCATTGTTCTGAAGATTCCGCGCTTCGGCGTGCTGTTCTTCAAGGGCAAGGCAAGAGCCAAGCGCCGCACCAAGGCAGAGATCGAGGCCGCAAAAGCCGCGGCTGCCAAGAAACCGGTAAAGCGCACCCGCTCGACCAAGGCCGTTGCGAAATCTGGCACCAAGGCCGTTGCCCGCACAACCGAGAAGGCCGTAGCCAAGACCGGCTCCAAATCCGTTGCAAAGACCACTGAAAAGGCGGTGGCACGCACCGGAACCAAGGCAGTTGCGAAAACCACCGAAAAGGCGGTGGCACGCACCGGAACCAAGGCAGTTGCGAAAGCCACCGAAAAAGCGGTTTCCGTACCGACAGACAAGGCAGTAACCGCAACCGGCGGTTCTAAATAAGCAAGCGCAAGTTTGCTGCAAAAGAGATACACAGAGGGGATACGCCAGACGGCGTATAGATCGCAGCGATGCAAACTGTGAAAAAGGAGAATTTACATGTATCGGAAAAAAGAATGCGTAGCCATGCTGCTCGCAGGCGGCCGCGGCAGCCGTTTGTATGTGCTGACCAAAAAGGTCGCTAAGCCTGCCGTACCGTTCGGCGGTAAGTACCGTATTATCGACTTTCCGCTTTCCAACTGCGTCAACTCCGGCATTGATACTGTCGGCGTGCTGACCCAGTACGAGCCGCATGTGCTCAACGCTTACATCGGTTCCGGCCAGACGTGGGACCTCGACCGCCTGCGCGGCGGCGTCTATGTTCTGCCGCCGTACGAGAGCAAAAAGACCGAGTGGTACAAGGGCACCGCAAACGCCATCTACCAGAACATTCAGTTCCTGGAGGATTACGATCCCGAGTACGTCCTCATTCTTTCGGGCGACCACATCTACAAGATGGACTACAACAAGATGCTCCAGCAGCACAAGGAGACCGGCGCTGACGCGACCATCGCGGTGCTGGACGTTCCGCTTTCCGAGGCTTCCCGTTTCGGCATCATGAACTGCAAGCCGGACGGCACCATCTACGAATTCGAGGAGAAACCGAAGGAGCCGAAGTCCACGCTGGCTTCCATGGGCATCTACATTTTCACCTGGAAGAAGCTGAAGGAATACCTCATCAATGACGAGGCCAACGAGCAGTCCTCCAACGACTTCGGCAAGGACATTATTCCGGCGATGCTGAATAACGGTGAAAAGCTGGTTTCCTACCGCTTCAAGGGCTACTGGAAGGACGTAGGCACCATCGAGAGCCTGTGGGAAGCAAACATGGATCTGCTCTCTCCGAACTCCGGCCTGCAGCTTTCCGATGACAGCTGGAAAATCTACGGCCGCACCACCGGTTCGCCTCCGCATTTCACCTCCAAACAGGCTAAGGTTACCCATACCCTGCTCTCCGAGGGCTGTGAGATCTACGGCGACGTTTCCGAGTCCGTCCTGTTCTCGGATGTTAAGATTGGCAAGGGTGCCAAGGTGGAATATTCCATCCTGATGCCGGGTGCCGTGGTTGAGGAAGGCGCGACCGTGCGCTACTCCATCGTAGCCGAAAAGGCCGTTATCGCCAAGGGCGCGGAAGTCGGCGGCAGCCCGTCCGACAGCGACGTAGACAACTGGGGCGTTGCGGTAGTAGCCGAAGGCGTTCGCATCGGCAGCGGCGCAAAGCTGGCCGCTAAGGAAATGGCAGACGAGGATCTGCCGGACGTAAAGTAAGGGGGCGGCACAAACATGAACAGCGTTTTAGGCATGATCATTGCATTTGATACCGACAACGATCTCCGCGAGATCACCGAGCACCGCACGGTCGGTGCGGTACAGTGGGGCGGCCGGTATCGCATTATCGACTTTATGCTTTCCAATATGGTAAACAGCGGCATTTACCGCGTGGGCGTACTGATGAAGGACAAGTACCAGTCCCTGATCGACCACATCGGCAATGCCAAGGACTGGGATCTTTCCCGCAAGAACAGCGGCGTAACCTTGCTGCCGCCGTACTCCTACTCCAAGAAGGCGTCTCCGCTGGTAACCGGCGAGTACCGCGGCAAGATTGACGCACTGGCCGGTGCGGTTGACTTCCTGCAGAAGAACCGTGCAGACTATGTAGTCGTAGCGGACGGCGACATTGTTGCCAATGTACCGCTCGACGACGTGATCGACCGCCATATCAAGTCCGGCGCAGACCTGACCATGGTATGCACCAAGAAGCAGAAGAATTCCCCGTTCACCACCTATGTGGAGCTGAACCGCAAGAAGGAAGCCGTTGACATCCGCGTTGGAGACTGCAACGAGGGCAAGTGCAAGCATGCGGCACTCGGAATTTACGTCATGAGCCGCCAGTACCTTATCCACATGCTGTCCGACTGCGTAACCCATAACTGCATCCACTTTGAGCGCGAGTTCCTCACCCGTGCTCTGATGGACGGCACGGTAGCTGGCTACCTGTTCAACGAGTACGCTGTCAAGATCGAGGACACCTTCGACTACTACCGCTCCAACATGGACATGCTCGACAAGGATGTCCGCAACGAGGTATTCAAGCGCACTCGTCCGATCCTGACCCGCATCAAGGACGAGGCTCCGACCTACTACGGCGATGAAGCCGACGTAGAGGACTGCCTCATCGCCGACGGCTGCCGCATCGAGGGCAAGGTAAAGAACTCCGTCCTGTTCCGCGACGTTGTGATTGAAAAGGGCGCCGAGGTCAATAACTGCATCATCATGGAAAGCGGACGCATTCTGACCGAGGCTTCGCTCCGTCATGTCATCACCGACCGCAATGTTATTATCCGTGATGGCCGCACCATGATGGGACACGAAAATTATCCGATCACCATCGCAAAAAACGCAACCGTTTGATCCTTTTCTGTTAAATCCGCATAAACTTCTGTTTAGAAGTTGCTATCACAGCAAAAACGCATTTTCCGCAGCGCAAATGTTCGTGAAATATTGCTATATTACATTCAGACAGAAACGAGTATAATAAAATTACAACGGGTGCGGAAACGGTCAGCGCTGTTTCCGCACTCTCTGTTGGGGAGGCTCGGCTTTATGAAAATCATGTATGTTACCAGCGAATGCGCTCCGTTCATCAAAACCGGCGGATTGGGCGATGTAGCAGGTTCGCTCCCGCAGGCACTCGCTGCCAAGGGACACGACGTGCGTGTATTCTGCCCGCTGTATTCTGCGATCGACCAGAGTATGCGCGAAAAGTTCTATTACATCAAAAACGCTTACGTCCGTCTGGGCTGGCGCAACCAGTACTGCGGTATCTTCCGCTATGAGGCGGACGGCGTTACCTATTATTTCATCGACAATGAGTATTACTTCGCACGCGGCCAGATCTACGGCGAGTACGACGACGCAGAGCGCTTCGCGTACTACTCCAAGGCGGTACTCGAGGTACTGCCCGATCTGGACTGGAAGCCGGATGTGATCAACTGCAACGACTGGCAGACTGCCCTCGTTCCGGTTTATTACAACCTGATGTTCGCTTCCCGTCCGTTCTACGAGAATATCAAGACCGTGTTCACCATCCACAACATCCAGTATCAGGGCCGCTACGGCCGTGAGATCCTGGAGTATGTGCTTGGTATTGACGACGCACACTTCCGCTCCGGCTTTATGGCGATGGACGGTGACGTCAACCTGATGAAGGCTGCTATCGTGGCTTCCACGGCTGTCACCACGGTTTCGCCGACCTATGCCAACGAAATTCAGACCGAATACTACGGCTACCGTCTGGATTCCGTGCTGCGCATGAACAGCTACAAGCTGCACGGCATCCTGAACGGCATCAACATGGATGCCTTCAATCCGGAAACCGACAGCAAGATCTTCAAGAAATACGGCCCGAACAACCCGCAGGATAAGCTGGTCAACAAGACCGAGCTTTTGAAGCTCTGCGGCCTTGAGGGCGATGCAAACACGCCTGTCATCGGCATCGTTACCCGCTTTGTTGACCAGAAGGGCCTCGACCTTGTGGAAGCAGTCCTGCCGGATATTCTGGCGGATGATATTCGTCTGATCGTGCTCGGCACCGGCGACTACCGCTATGAGCAGATGTTCATCGAGGCCAAGCGCCGCTGGCCGGATAAGGTTTCCGCGTCCATCATGTTCTCCGGCGATCTGGCAAACCGCATTTACGCAGGCGCCGATATGTTCCTGATGCCGTCCAAGTTCGAGCCGTGCGGCCTGGCACAGATGATCGCACTGCGCTACGGCACTATTCCGATCGTCCGCGAGACCGGCGGCCTCAAGGACACCGTTCACGCCTTTGTCGATTATGCCGGCACGGGCAACGGCTTCACCTTTGCAAGCTACAACGCGCACGACATGCTGCACGTTATCCGCGAGGCCTGCGGCGTATTCCGCTTTAACAAGCCTGCGTGGAGCAAGCTGATTATGCAGGGTATGCAGAGCGACTTCAGCTGGGGCAGCTCTGCCGATAAATATATCGAGGTTTACAAGACCGCGATGGGTCAGTAACCGACCTGTCAGCCCGACCCGTCACCCGATTTGAGGGAATACGGTGACGGTAACTGGTGATTCCGTAATTTTCATCCCATTGAAATCTACGGCACCCTTAGAGGTGCTGACGAGTAATGCGGCAGCCGCATCGCTCAGCAGTACCTCCAAGGCAGTCCCGCGCGGTTCAGCGGCGAGGGATTGTCGAGCAAATTTTGCGTCCTGACGAGGCGCGGGTTTGCAGCAATACTTTGTGTATTGCAAAAAGCCGCAACGAAATCAGGGCACAAAATTTCCGACAAGCACCGCCGATGCAACCGCGTGGGACTGCCTACCAAAATTATGTGAGGAGATAAGAAAGACCATGCCAAAGACCCAGTACACAAAGACCGCTTTGAAAGAAGCCATTGCAGGTAAACTGCAGCGACATTTTGCCTGCGAGGTAGAGGACGCTACCAAGGATCAGGTATACGAGGCTTGTGCCCTCGTAGTGCGCGATGCACTGACCGAGCACATGATCGAGACCCAGAATGAGGTAGAGCGCGACGGAGAGCGTCAGGTGCATTACCTGTGCATGGAATTTCTTGTTGGCCGCAGCCTGCGCAACAACGCCTACAACCTCGGTATGCTGGACGCTCTGACCGCAGCCCTGAAGGACATGGGCTTCGAGATGGCGGACATCTTCGAGGAGGAAGCTGATCCCGGTCTGGGCAACGGCGGTCTTGGCCGTCTGGCTGCCTGCTACATGGACGGCATGGCGACCGACGGCGTACGCGGCACCGGCTACTCCATCCGCTACGAGCACGGCATTTTCAAGCAGAAGATCGTAGAAGGCCAGCAGGTCGAGCTGCCGGATTCCTGGCTGTCTACCGGCGAGGTTTGGCAGATTCCGGCAATGGATGAGACCCGCGAGGTCAAGATCGGCGGCACGGTTGACACCTACTTCGATGATAACGGCAAGCTGATCGTCAACTACCACGATTACACGCCGGTTCTGGCAGTTCCGTATGATATGCCGATCTCCGGCTACGGCACCAACAACATCGCGCGTCTGCGCCTGTGGAAGGCACAGAGCCCGATCGCACTGGACATGAAGCTGTTCTCCTCCGGTGAGTATCTGAAAGCACTGGAGAAGCACGCACTGGCAGAGACCATCTCCATGGTCCTCTATCCGGAGGATAACCACCGCGAGGGTCAGTCCCTGCGTCTCAAGCAGCAGTACTTCCTGGTTTCCGCAACCCTGCAGGACATCTGTGCAAAGCACAAGGCCAAGTACGGCACGCTCGAAAACTTCGCGCACAAGCACGTCCTGCACATCAACGATACGCACCCGACCCTGGTTATTCCGGAGCTGATGCGCATCCTGATGGACGAAAACGACATGAGCTGGGAGCAGGCCTGGAACATCACCAGCCAGTCTGTTGCTTACACCAACCACACCGTTATGCCCGAGGCGCTCGAGTGCTGGCCGGTATCGCTCGTTCAGGAGCTGATGCCGCGTGTTATGCAGATCATCTACGAAATCAACGAGCGCTTCTGCAAGGAGCTGTGGAACTACTTCCCGAACGACTTCCAGAAGATCTCCAAGCTGGCTATCGTTGCCGACGATACCGTCCGCATGGCGCATCTGGCTATCGCAGGCTCGTTCTCCATCAACGGCGTATCCGCGCTGCATTCCGAGATCCTCAAGGAGCGCGTATTCACCGATTTCTACAAGATCTACTCCTCCAAGTTCTGCAACGTCACCAACGGCATTGCACACCGCCGCTGGCTGTGTGAGGCCAACCCGGAGCTGGCTGAGCTGATCGAGAGCAAGATCGGCACCGGCTACCGCACCCATCCGTCCGAACTGCAGGTTCTGAACAACTATGCGGACGACAAGGAGCTGCTCAACAAGCTGGGCGAGATCAAGCGCCACAACAAGCAGCGTCTGGCGGACTATATCAAGGAGCACAACGGCATCGAAGTCAACATGGACTCCATCTTCGACGTACAGGTTAAGCGTCTGCACGAGTACAAGCGCCAGATGCTGAACATTCTGCACATTATCAGCCTGTACCACAAGCTGAAGGACAATCCGGATATGGATTTCGTTCCGCGCACCTTTATCTTCGGCTCCAAGGCCGCACCGGGCTACGCAGTAGCAAAGAAGACCATCCAGCTGATCAACTCCATCTCCAAGATGATCGACAACGATCCGGCAGTACGCGACAAGCTGAAGGTCGTATTCCTCGAGGACTACAAGGTATCGCTGGCTGAGATCATCATGCCGGCTGCCGAGGTTTCCGAGCAGATTTCCATCGCCGGCAAGGAAGCGTCCGGTACCGGCAACATGAAGTTCATGATGAACGGTGCTCTGACCATCGGCACGATGGACGGCGCAAACGTCGAGATCTGCGAGGCAGTCGGCAAGGAGAACATCTTCATCTTCGGTATGGAGACGCCCGAGGCCGAGGCACTGGCCGCTTCCGGCAGCTATGAGCCGATGGTCATCTACCAGAACGATCCGGTGATCCGCCGCGTGCTCGATCAGATGATCCACGGCTTCGGTGACGGCGTGGACTACACCGATATTGCCAACCTGCTGCTGCACGGCGGCAACGGCGGCCCGGCTGACCGCTATATGAGCCTGAAGGACTTCGCATCCTACGCTGAAGCACAGGAGCGCGTAAGCCAGACTTACCGCGATCAGGATCAGTGGAACCGCATGGCTCTGATCAACATTGCAAACTCCGGCCGCTTTGCAGCGGACCGCTCGATCGCTGAGTATGCACAGAATATCTGGAGAGTTAAGACCAACTTTGCTTTCTAAGGCTCCGCCCTCGTTAGAAAGGACGTGATCGTCCTTTCTAACGATTAACGCCCTTGACAGGCAAGCCTGTAAGGGCTATTGCAGGAAAATCCCCCGAAAACTTCTTGGTTTTCGGGGGATTTTCCTGTTTGTTAAAAAAAGCAGGCACATGTCCTGCCTTTTTTGTCGCGCAATGCGCTCCTTTTCATATGCGAACAAGGTTCGCAATTTTCCATTCTCAATTTTCCATTCTCAATTTTCCATTTTCTTTACTCTCTGCTCTCCAATTTCAACTCTGTATGCGGATAATAGTGAGCCAGTATTTCCGTGTAATCGCTTCCCTGCTCCGCCATATATTTAGCACCATACTGCGACAGACCAACACCATGTCCGTATCCGATGGTGTGAAACGTAATACTGTCCTCGGTGGTTGTGATGGTGAAATTCGTGGACTGCAGGCCGAACAGCGCCCGCACTGCGGTTCCCTCGACGGTCACGCCGCCGAGCTTCACGGTTTTCACGCCGCCAGCCGCCGAGCGCACCGAGGACGCAAACCAGCGGTCGGGCTTGCCGCTCACATCCGCTTTGGGCAGAGTCTGCGCGACCTTTTCGCGGAACGCATCCGCCGTTAGCGTCACCTCGCTCTCGTATCCGGCGTACTGCGTGCCGCCCGGACTGACCACGCTCTGCAGATACGGAATATCCTCGCCCCAGACATCGGCGGCAGACTCGGTCTTCGGACCGCTGACGCAGTGGAACACGGCCGCAATCGGTGCACCGTCGCAGGTCAGGATCTGCCCTGCCGTGTCCTTGACCGCCTTGCGTATCCGCGAATAGCCGACACTGAACGCCTTGACCGCGTCCGGCTGGTATGCCGCACAATGGCTGTAATCGTCGCAGACGTCCGCATCCGGATGCTCTGCCGGCCGTCCTCTCGACTGCTTATACACCGCGTACGTCCGCGCTGCGACCGCCTGTGCGCGGATGGCTTCAACCGGAAAATCGTCCGCAATCTCTGCCGCCGTCACGCCTTCCACATAGGTCTCCAGCGGCATTTCCTGCGCCTTGCCGTTCACCAGAACCGTGATGTCCGAACCGCCTGTCGCTGCCGCTGTGACGCTTTCTGAGGGTGTCTGCGGCTCTGTCTTGTCCGTTTCCGCTGGGTAAAATACCGGCAGCAAATACAGCACCAGCACCAGCCCGACACCGGTCAGCAGCAGTCTGTGCATGGTATCTCCTCCTTCCCTCTCTACCACAATGTATGATGCGGATTTTAGGAATATAACACAAAATATAGTTTTTCATTGACAACTCATACTTTATGTTGTATTATAAGGGACATAAAGAATCGAACATTTGTTCGTATATCGTAAGGAGGGGCCGCCATGAAATTGTGTGAGATGGCGCAGGAATACCGTGTCAATGTCGCTCTGCTGGAGCTGCGTATCAAGCAGCTTCAGGCGGCGCAGAAGCGTGCGCGTCAGCCGGAGGTGCGCTACCGGCTCAAGCAGCGCGCGAAATTTCTGCAGACGCTGATCAACGAAAGCCGCCAGACCGTATTCCTGATGGAGCACTACCACGACCACAGCGAAGAAGGTGACGCGCATGCGGACTGTCGCGCTGTCTGAGCACACAGCGACACGGCTGGCCTACCGGCAGTATCTCGGTCTGCTCGCGGAGGACGACCGCGGCTTCCGTCAGGCATTCCGCACGGCCTTCTTCCGGGCCATGCGCGAGCAGCTGACACCGCGGCAGTACGAGGTGCTGTGGATGATCGAGGTGGAGGGATTATCCTGCAAGCAGTGCGCTGAACGGCTTGGGATCAGTCCATCGGCGGTATCGCGGCACTGCTCCCGCGGCAAAAAGCGGCTGCGGACGCTGCTTGCGTACAATCTGGAGCTGAGACATCAGTATTTTTCTTAGCTGCAAGCGAAAACCGGCACATACAGAGGTTTTTCTCCTTATGTGCCGGTTTTGTTTGTTTGATTGCCAAATCGAGATCGAACACTTGCGAAGCAAACGGAATCCTGCCTGCAAGGCGCGATTTTTCTTCGGATTTCGATTGAAAGCGTAGTTTTGATCAAGAGGCGGCTCGGAAAACGGTAGTTTTTCGATAGCCTCAAAAAAGAGCGGTCTCCCGACCGCTCTTTTTTATTCCGAAGCATCAGCATGCGCCCTTTTCCGAGCAGAATTTGACTTCTTTGCCCTCAAGGATCATATTTGTGGTACGCACGGCGCACATTTTACCGCACATCGAGCAGGTATGACGCTCGGTCGGCGGAACCTGATTATAGAACCGCTCTGCCTTTTCCGGGTCGAGTGCCAGCGCGAACTGCGCGGGCCAGTCCAGCTTATGACGCGCGTCCGCCATTGCGTTATCGCGGTCACGCGCACCGGGCAGACCGAGTGCGATATCGGCGGCATGGGCCGCAATTTTGCTGGCAACGATGCCCTCGCGGACGTCATTTTCATCCGGCAGACGCAGGTGCTCCGCCGGTGTAACGTAGCACAGGAAGTTCGCGCCCGCCTGTGCGGCGATGGCGCCGCCGATGGCCGAGGTGATATGGTCGTAACCCGGTGCAATGTCGGTAACGAGCGGGCCGAGGACATAGAAAGGCGCTCCATGGCAAAGGCACTTTTCCATCTGCATATTGGCCGCAATCTCGTTCATCGCCATATGGCCGGGGCCTTCGATCATAACCTGCACGTCCTTCGCCCACGCACGCTGTGCAAGATTGCCCAGCTCGATCAGCTCGCTGATCTGACCCGCGTCGGACGCATCATCAATGCAGCCCGGACGCAGTGCGTCACCCAGCGAAATGGTAACGTCGTAGCGGCGGAGAATGTCCAGCACCTCGTCGTAATACTCGAAGAACGGATTCTCATTGCCGGTCATCTTCATCCACGCGAACAGCAGCGAGCCGCCGCGGGAGACGATATTCATTTTGCGGCCCTCACGCATAAAGGCTTCGACCGCACGGCGATTGATACCCGCATGAATGGTCATGAAGTCCACACCCTCCTTGGCGTGCGCCTCAACAACCTTGAGGAAATCCTGTGCGGTGATCTCGAGCAAGTCCTTTTCCAGATACCCGATCGCGTCGTACATCGGTACGGTGCCGATCATCGCCGGCGACATGTCGATCAGCTGCTTGCGGAAGGTGTTGGTCTTGCCGTAGTTGGACAGGTCCATGATGGACTCCGCCCCCATGTCAACGGCCATGCGCACCTTGCGCAGTTCCATCTCGTAGTCCTTGCAGTCACCCGAAATGCCGAGATTGACATTGATCTTTACGCGGGTGCCGTCGCCGACCGCCTCTGCGGACAGGCTTTTGTGATTGATGTTCGCCGGAATCGCAATCGTACCCTTTGCGACTCGTTCCATGATGAACTCGACCGGACGGTTTTCCTTTTTGGCGACCGTTTCGATCTCCGGCGTGACGATACCGCGCTTTGCGGCATCCATCTGCGTTGCATAATTTCTCATGGCTTACTGATACTCCTTCGGAATAAAATTTATTGCTTCCGGAGTGCGGTATGAAAAGGGGACGCCGAGGCATGCGGTGCGCTCTGTCCTGACGACCCCGCCGCACTTCGGCGGCTGACAAGCCTTGTTCTAAGGGGGACTCCGTCCCCCTCGGCGCATCGCAATGCGCCGTTACAATACTTCAACAAAGTCCAGCTTTGCCGGACTTTGTTCCCTATACTTTGGGACGCGTGTCCCGAACCACCTTTGCCGTGCAAAGGTGAGGGGGTTATCCGAAAAAGTTTCTATGGAACTTTTTCGGTATCTAAGGGGGACAGAGTCCCCCTTAGAAGTCGTTAAACGTACAGATAATCTGCCATTACAGGCTGCAGATTATGCTCTACGATTGCGTTATACACCTCATCGACCGAACGGCCGTCCGAGATCTCGAACTGCTCATCGCCCTTATCCTCGCCGGAGTGACCGCCGATACCGACGTCTACGCCTGCGGAAATCTTGGTGGCGGCGATGCCGATGATATTATCGCGGAAGCCCGCGCGCTCACGGGTCGAGATAGTGATGGACGCGAACGGCATGAAGATGCGGTAGGCACAAATGACCTGCAGCAGCTGCGGCTCGTGCACGTCCTTCGGATTGATCTTATCGTTATTGATGATCGGGCGCAGGCGTGGACACGAGAAGGCGATCTCTGCGTGCGGATACTTGCGCTGCAGCAGGTACGCGTGCAGACCGGTCGCAAACGCGTCCTTTCGGAAGTCGGACAGACCGAGCAGCGCCGCAAAGCCGACACCGCGCATGCCGCCCATCAGTGCACGCTCCTGTGCGTTCAGGCGATACGGGAAAATGCGCTTGTGACCGCCGAGGTGCAGGGTTTTGTACTTCTGGTCGTCATAGGTCTCCTGAAATACGGTAACGTAGTCCACACCGCACTCATGCAGATAAGCGTACTCATCCACGTTGAGCGGATAAATCTCGATACCGATGACACGGAAATACTTGCGCGCCAGCTTAACGGCCTCGCCGATGTAGGATACCGGCGACATGGCACGGCTCTCACCGGTCAGAATGAGGATTTCCTGCAGACCGGTCTCCGCGATGGCCTTCAGCTCCTGCTCGACCTCGTCCATATCCAGCTTGGCACGGCGAATCTTGTTGTGACAGTTGAAACCGCAGTAAATGCAGTAATTTTCGCAGTAATTGGCAATGTACAGCGGCGTGAACATCTGCACCGAGTTGCCGAAATGCTTGCGCGTTTCGGCCTGTGCGCGCTGTGCCATCTGTTCAAGGAACGGCAGCGCCGCGGGAGACAGCAGTGCGCCGAAGTCCTCCGGCGAGAGAACGTCCTTGCGAAGCGCACGCAGCACATCAGCCGCCGTATAGGCATCCGCGTCATAGGCGTTCATGCGGAAAATGACCTCGTCCTGCACCTCGGAGCCGATATTGTCCATGCCCGGCTGATACTCCATGTGGTCGGTTTGTTCAGTGATATATTTTGCGGAGATGATCTCCGTTTTTTCGTTTTCCATGACAAATACCTTTCTGTTTTCGCGCAAAGCGCGCATTTAATCGAAAATTGCGGCGCAATTTTCATAAAAACGCGGGGCGTGTACCTGCGTTTTTATACAAGGAAGAAAATTTGTGTGCCGTGTAACGACGCGCAAATTTTCTTGCCGGATATGTCCGGGCTTTGCCCGGCATATCCTTTTTCGATTGAAAGCGTGGTTTCAATCGAGAACTTTAATCCTGCAGGAAACCGGTCAGCGGAGAGGATGCCGACGCCGTCTCACGGACGCGGCCCAGACCGGCAAGGTACGCCGTACGGCCTGCCTCAATCGCCTGCTTGAACGCCTCAGCCATCGCCGGAATATCGCCTGCGGTGGCAATCGCGGTGTTTGCCATGATGGCTGCCGCACCCATTTCCATTGCCTCGCAAGCCTGCGACGGACGACCGATGCCTGCGTCTACGATGATCGGCAGGTCGATTTCGTCGATCAGGATTTTGATGAACTCGCGGGTAGCAAGACCCTTGTTCGTACCGATGGGAGCCGCCAGCGGCATGATGGAGGCCGCGCCCGCGTTGACCAGATCACGCGCAACGTTCAGATCGGGATACATATACGGCATGACAACAAAGCCTTCGTTTGCGAGAATCTCGGTCGCGCGGATAGTCTCCTGATTGTCCGGCAGCAGGTACTTGCTGTCGCGCATGATTTCGATCTTGACGAAATCGCCGCAGCCGCACGCACGCGACAGACGCGCAATGCGAACTGCCTCGTCGGCATTGCGGGCACCCGAGGTGTTCGGCAGCAGCGTTACGCCCTCCGGAATATAGTCGAGGATGTTAGCCGTGCCGCCCTCATTTGCGCGGCGCAGTGCCAGCGTGATGATCTGTGCGCCTGCATTCTGCACAGCAGCGTTGATCAGGTCGAGCGAATACTTGCCGGAACCAAGGATAAAGCGGGACTGGAACTCGTGTCCGCCGATTACAAGTGTATCTTTCATGTGAAAAACTCCTTTTTCTTGACCCATTTAAGGGAAACGTGTAAACTGATAGTATAAATAAGAAAGGGGAACGCAAAAGTGAAAAAGTTTATCGAAGAATTCAAAGCCTTCGCGCTGCGCGGCAACGTGATGGACATGGCGATCGGTGTTATCATCGGCGGTGCGTTCACCAGCATCGTCACCTCGCTGACCGAAAATATCATCAACCCGATCCTCGGTGCGGCCGGGAGCACCGACCTGAGCGCGTTCGTGCTCAAGATTGGCGGCGTCGAGCTGAAGTACGGTGCATTCATCACCTCGATCATCAACTTTTTGATCATGGCGTTCGTGCTGTTCTGTCTGCTCAAAGCGGTCAATAAGCTGACTGCGCTCGGCAAAAAGCCGGAAGCACCCGCAAAGCCGACCACCAAGGTCTGCCCGTTCTGCTGCAGCGAGATTCCGATTAAAGCTGTCAAATGTGCACACTGCGGTTCCGATCAGTCGAAAGAATAATGGAGAGCGGAGAATGAAAGCTGCGGCTTCTGTTCTCCATTTTCTATTTACGGTTCTGTTTCTCCGATGAGCAGACGCAGCACCATGGTTCCCTCGTGTGCCGAGCAGACCGCTACGCGCGGCGCCATCAAGCCGAGACCGTCGGCTACATCGCTTGTACCGTCGCCGCAGAGGTACACATGGCCGAAGCGTTTTTCGGTCTTGATCAGGTTCGCCGAGCCGTAGCCTGCCATGCCGCTGCCCGATACGACCGGCTTTTCCGGCAGTCTGGTAAGCAGATTCTCGAGCAGCATAGCCTTCTGATCCGGCTTGTCGAACGCCTCTACGACCACATCACAGCCGGAGAACAGCCGCTCCACGTTGGACGGAACGACCCGCTCGGTGTAGGTCTCGTAGGTGAGATAGGGATTGATGGCCTCAAGCTGCTCGACCAGCGCGAGCGTTTTCGGGATGCCGAGGTCCTTCATCGTGTAATGCTGTCGGTTGAGGTTGGTGATGTCCACCACATCGAAATCCACGAGGATGAGATGACCGACACCCAGCCGCGCCAGAAAAATCGCAAGGTTGGAGCCAAGCCCGCCCAGACCCGCAATGCCAACACACGCCTTGTCCAGCTTAGCCTGAATATCCGTGCCGTGGCGTTCCACCAGTGCGTCATGCAGTTGTTCTTTGGTTAAAATCATGGGAATTCTCCTGTAATCACGCACAGCGTGCATTTAATCGGAAATTGCATTGCAATTTCTATGAAAACCGGGAGCATGTATCTCGGTTTTCATACCAGTAAGAAATTTGTGTGCCGCTTGCGATGCGCAAATTTCTTTGGGACATATCCGCGTTTTATGCAGTATGTCCCCTCTCGATTGAAACTGTAGTTTCAATCGAAGAATATCAGCCGCCGCCCACAAAGCATACGACTTCCAGATGGTCTGCATCGGTCAGCTTCTCTTCCGCGAACTGCGCGCGCGGAATGATGGTGCCGTTCTTCTCGACAGCCACACGCTGCGGGTCGTGCCCCAGCTCCTTCAGCAGTGACAGTACGGTTCCTTCTGCGGGAACAGCGCGTTCGTTACCGTTTACTTTCATGCAAATATCCTCTTTTCCGCAAGAAAAAAATGCTCCGGTCTCACCATTCGGTAAAACCGGAGCATTAAAATTTCAAGTGTATGCGACAGCTTCCCTACGATGGTGCTAACCAACAGGTTCAAAAGGTTAGGCTCTCGCCCTCTCAGCCGCTCATCACGGCACCCTTGCTTGCAAATACAGTATGCACCTCATTCTCCCACTTGTCAAGCACATTTTTTTCGGATATAATGCAGTTATACAATGCAAACATTCGTTCGAAAGGAGATGATGACCGATGGACCGAACCATTCTGCACTGCGACTGCAACTCGTTTTTCGCGAGTGTGGAAACGCTGCTCGACCCGTCGCTCGCCGACGGACCGACCGCCGTCTGCGGTGATCCGGAGAGCCGCCACGGCATCATTCTCGCCAAGAACGAGAAGGCCAAAGCCTTCGGCGTACAAACCGCCGAGACCATCTGGCAGGCGAAACGAAAATGCCCGGATTTACGGCTGGTAGCACCGCATCGGAGCGAATATGTGAAGTTTTCGCGCAAGTGCAACGAACTGTACCTGCAGTACACCGATCTTGTCGATCCGTTCGGCATTGACGAATCCTTCCTCGATGTCACCGGCTCGATGCACCTGTTCGGCTCCGGCGAGCATATCGCGGACGAGCTGCGCCGCCGCATGCGCGAGGAGGTCGGGCTGACCATTTCGGTCGGCGTATCGTTCAACCGCGCGTTCGCCAAGCTCGGCAGCGATTACAAAAAGCCGGATGGCACGACGGTCTTTTCGCGCGAAAATTTCAAGCAGCGCGTGTGGTCCTTGCCCGCGAACACGCTCCTGTATGTCGGCAAACGCGCCAGCGACCGGCTGAACCGACTGGGCGTACGCACGATCGGCGAGCTTGCCGCCTGCGATCCGGCGTTTATCCACAGCATTCTGGGCAAAAACGGCGATCTTCTGCTGCGTTACGCCAGAGGCGAGGACGATGAGCCTGTGCGCTCGTTTTACGCGGAACGAGAGGTCAAATCGGTCGGCAACAGCATGACGTTCGCGCACAATCTGCTCGGCGCGGACGAATGCCGCATGGGCATCACGGCGCTGTGCGACAATGTCGGCAGACGTTTGCGAAAGCGCGGCATGGTGTGCCAGACCGTGCAGCTCGGCATCCGCGACCCGGAATTTCACAACCGCTCGCGTCAAATAACGCTTGAGCGGCCGACCAATTCCACGCGTGCGCTCATCGACCTGTCCATGCAGCTGCTGCTCGGACACTGGCCGATGGACAAGCCGGTGCGCCTGCTGTCGGTCACGGCAGCCAATCTGCTGCCGGAAAATCAGTCGTGCGAGCAGCTTTCGCTGTTTGACGCCGCCGGGGATATCCAGAAGCGCGACCGTCAGCATAAGCTCGACCAGACGGTTGACGCGCTGCGGCAGAAATTCGGTGATAAATCAGTCGTGTTCGCGCATTCGGTGAAGAAAAAGGGTAAAACGGATAAAAAATGAGGACATATCTACCGGATATGTCCTCATTTTGCGTTACTGCGTCAGCCGGAAGGATACCGCCCAGCTGCCGTCCATCAGATCGCTTGCGGTGTAGATATCACCGGTAAGGGTACAGCCGGCAACATCCTCGTATGCCATCGGGAAAACGTACTCTGTGTAATCCATATCGTTGTCAAAATCCTTGTAGGATACCGTGTATTCGCACATCAGTTCCGTGCCGTCCGCAAGGTGCAAGGTCGAAAAATCTGCGTGATTGTCCAGTGTCAGTGAACCATCTGTGCGATAATGCAAATGCAGTTCTCCATTTCGCCATCCGGCAGCAATCAGTGCGCATACCCCATTCTCACTCTGCCACAAAGTGCCCTGCGGAACAAGAAAATCATAGTCGTGCATGGTTTCGTACAGCGAGATATCCGACGCACTCAGACCGTTGATATCGTGGTTCTCGGTCGGTGCATTCTGCGTCACTGCGGACAAATCCGCCGTTACCGGAACATCTTCCTGCTCTACTTTTCCAATCAGCAGCTTGTTAAACGAAAACTTGAACGCGCCTGCCGGAACATCTCCTCCCAAATCGTCAATTTGAAGAAAATATGTTGCCGTGCGGGCACTTGGATCGTAGTCAACCGTCGAGCAGCCGCAGGACAGCGGTGCAGTTCTGCCCAAGCGCGGATAATCCAAATGCCAGCTGTCGTACATATCCGGCGCGGCATCGCCGAACACGCTTCCGGTGGTATCGGTCAGCGACAAATAAACCTTTGCCGTGCTGCCTTCCATGTCCGCCGAAACGACCTCCAGCTTAACGCCCCGGTCCTCACAGACCTGCCCGACCGGCTGCAGGTACTCTGCCATGCCGGGCGCGATTTGGTACAGCACCCGCAGAACCGCCTCCTGATTGGCAGCTACGGCGGTGCTCACGCAGGCCAGTGCCGCCGCAACCGCAAGGATGATCTTGAGCGGTTTTCGCGCTCTGTGCGGCCTGCCGCTCTCCATTTTGGCGATCGTCTGCTGCACCAGTGTGTCGCTCGGCGTGATATTCTCATTCATGTCGCGGTACTGCTTGTGAAAATCCATCGTCCAGTTCTCCTTTCATCAATTCGCGCAGCTGTGCCCGTGCGCGCGTCAGCCGTGTGCGTATCGTGGACGGTTTTTCCCCGCTCATGCGCGCAATCTCCTCTGCGGTGTAACCCTCGCAGTAGAATAAATGCACTGCCGCGCGGTACTTAGGCGTCAGCCGCCGCAACGCTTCATCCAGTGCGCTGTCCTCCGGCTCGGGAAACGGAATGCGGTCATCGAGCGGTGTGTCGTGCCGCCGCCATGCCATGCGCCAGTGGCTTTTCAGGCAGTTGAGCGTCACCCGCAGCAGCCATGCCTTTTCGTGCTCCACACTGTCGAAAACCGGTCGTTTACGCACGGTCTGGAGAAAGACCTCCTGAAAAATATCGTCCGCGTCGTGACGGCTACGCGTCTGCGCATACGCCAATCGGTATACCATGTCGCCGTAGACGCTGACGAGTTGTTCGGGTGTTTTTGTGGTCATGCTCCATCCTCCTTTCACCGGTAATACGAAATAAAAACCCGAAGTGCTACAAATCTTCGCGGAAATTTATCGCACTTCGGGTTGCATTTATTTTGTCCAGGCTTGCTTGAGCAGCTTTGCCGCCTCGTCAATCTGCTGTTCGGTCAGACCGGCATAGCCGAGCACAAGCGTTGCTCGCGGTGGCTTGACCGGCGGCGTATAGTACGCCGAAAGCGGGTAAACACGCACACCGACCGCCTTTGCACGCTCAATAAGTTCGTGCTCGAGCATGCCGTTGCGCATGTGCAGCAGCAGGTGCAGACCGGCCTCCGAGCGCGAGACCTCATGCGGCAGGTCGGCCAGCTCGCGGTCAAGCGCAGCCATGAGCGCGTCGCGGCGTTCCTGATAGACCTTGCGGCTGCGGCTGATGTGCCGCTCAAAGCCGCCGGTGTGCATGAAGGCCGCCAGCGTGTACTGGTCAAAGCTCGGCACGGTAGACGAGTACCGCGAAAACTGTTCGCGATAGCGCGCCATCAGCGCATTCGGCAGCACCAGATAACCGATGCGCAGTCCGGGGGCAAGGCTTTTCGCAAAGGTGTTGACGTACACGACACGGCCTGTCCGATCCAGCTCGCCTAACGCCGGAATCGGGCGGGAGGCGTAGCGGAATTCGCTGTCGTAATCATCCTCGATGATGTAGCGGTCGGGCGCTTCCGACGCCCAGCGAAGGATTTCCAGTCGGCGGGCAGCCGTCATAACCGTGCCCAGCGGGAAATGGTGCGACGGCGTAAGGTATACCACCGATGCGTCACTCGCGGTCAGCGCGTCAGCACGCAGACCGTGCTTGTCCAGCGGTGTCGGACGCACGGTCACACCGTTCGCTGCGAAAATCTGGTACAGCTTGCGATAGCCGGGGTTCTCGAGCGCGTACACGCGGTCGCGGCCGAGCAGCTGAATGACAAGATGCATCAGATACTCCGAGCCTGCACCGATCAGGATGTTGTCCGGCGAGACATTGATGCCGCGGAAGTCGTGCAGGTAGCGCACGATCTCCTCTCGAAGTTCCGCCGCGCCGCATGGATCGGTCGCACGGAGCAGCGCACTCGAGTATTCGCTCAGTACACTGCGCGACAGCCGCGCCCATGTGGAGAACGGAAAGCAGCCGTTATCGACAAAATCCGTGCGAAAATCGTAAGGATAGGTCTCCTCAGAGGCGGAAATCGGCGGCAAAGGCGGTGTGGATGGCTCCTGTGGCTCGGAAACCGGCACGGCAAGCTGCTCCTGCACAAAGTAGCCGCGCCTTGGTGCAGAGGCGATGTAGCCTTCGGCGGCAAGCTGGCCGTAGGCGGTTTCTACGGTAATCTGGCTGACGCGCAGATTGGCCGCCAGCTTGCGTTTGCTCGGCAGGCGCGTGCCGCCGGGCAAGGCGCCGGACATGATGTCCGCGCGGACAGCGTGGTAGAGTTGCTCGTAGAGCGGCTGTTGGTCGTGCGGTTTGAGATGGTAAGTCAGCATGGCCGGAGGCTCCTTTCTTTGCGTCTTTTGCAAAATCTGTGCTGATTTTATGAGTTATCGCTTGCAAGCGAACGAAATCTGCGCTGACGCCGCGCGGGCGCACAAGAGGGTAGACACCAAGGTTTCTACCCTCTTGTGAAGCACCCGTTTCCTGTCATAGTCTGGCGCAGACCAGAGACCGGCGACCGCTGCGAAAATAGGGGTACGGCAGTCGGGTTACGCTTGCGTTTGTTTCGTAAAATATTTGCAGTTCCCGGATAGCTTACTGCTACACAGACCGGCTACTTCCAGCAGGCGCGACATACCCGTGTCGCGCAATTCGTTAGCGTGTTATCACAGACGGCACCTACGAAGATAAATGTTACCAAGTGTCTATATTCGCAGGTGCTGTCTACAATCTCCAGACTAACGATTCGTGCGGCACTGTTATGCCGCACCCAGCGTAGAGTCGCCGATCTGTGTAGCAGTCAGAAAACAGCTTGAGCATCTGCGGTTGAGAAATGGGCGGCCATTGGCCGCCCCTACGGAAGATGAACAGTACGGCCGTTCCCCCATAGTCTCAGCTCTGCAAATTTCGCCGTGCTCTCCCAAAGGGAAACGGGAGTCCCAAGAGGGTAGAAATCGCAGGTGTCTACCCTTTTGGTTTCCCCGGCGAAACCGCCGGCGTTCCCCTCGCCTCGAAGGCGAAACCCTTACGTTAAATAAGCGCCATCGAACGCAGAATGAACAGCGTCAATGTCAGCGTAACCGCACTCAACGCCGTGCTGAGCACAATGATCGACGATGACAGCACATGATCACCGCCCATATTTTTCGCCATAACATAACCGGACGCTGTGCTCGGCGCACCGCACAGGATGACGATGGCCACCAGTGTCTGCTCGCGGAAGCCGAGCGCCACGCCCATCGGTAGAAAGATAACGCTCAGCAGCACCAGCTTGATAAACACGGCTGCACAGGTCGGGCCCAGCTTTTTGATTGCCTTTGCGCCCTCAAAGCCCGCGCCGATGCTCAGCAGCGCCATCGGCGTTGCACAGTTACCCAGCATGGACAGACCCTTGTCCAGCATCGGCGGAAAGTCGATTGCCAGGAGCGAGAACGGCAGACCCGCGAAAATACCCAGTATGATCGGGTTGGTGATGATGCCGCGCAGCGTTTTACCGACCAGGCCGCGGTGGTCCGCCTGCTGTGCGTCCGGCGCGGTGACAGTCAGCACCAGCACCGAAAAGATGTTGTACAGCGGCACGCTTGCTACGATCATCAGCGGCACAAGACCGGCATTGCCGTACAGATTCTGCACAAAGGCCACGCCCAGAATCGCCTGCGAGCCGCGGAAAGCGCCCTGTGTGAACGCGCCAACCATGCTCTTATCCTTGAGAAAGAGGGACGCGCCGATCCAGACGGCAAAAAAATACACCGTCGTCGCACCCGCACAAAAAAAGAAAAACACGGGGTCGAACTGCTCGGTGATGCGTCCCTGCGCGATATCGCGGAACAGCAGGATCGGCAGCAGCACCTTGAACGACAGACGGTCAATGTCGGTCAGCGTCTGCTTGATGAAAAAGTTTTTGCTGCGCAGCCAGCGGCCAAGCACAATGATCGCAAAAATCGGCACGGTGGCATTCAGACAGAATATCAGGTTATCCATTGGTTTCTCCCTCCACGGCTGCTTCCTCGTGGCGGAAGAAGTCCTGCAGCTTCTCCAAGCTCTGCGCCAGAAGCGCGGTCTGCTCGGGCGAGAGCGTGTCCACCAAAGACGCGATCATGCGCTCGTGAAAGTCCTTGTGGTACTCGTAGGCGGCTCTGCCCTTGTCGGTGAGCATGATATTGACAACGCGGCGGTCCTCCTGACTGCGCACGCGGCGCACCAGTCCCTTGGCGACCAGCTTGTCGCACGCAACCGTCAGCGTAGCCAGTGTTACGCCGATTGACCTGGCAACCTCGCTCATACGCACAGGTTCCCTGTCACCGATCTTCTCGATGATGTGGATTTCGGTGATGGACACCGCGCTGCCCAGTCCACCCGCCATGGCGCGTTCTTCGATTTTGTTGATCCGGCCGAACACATCGACCAGAAAGGAATTGAGTTGCTCTGCGTCTTCCATGTTCGTGCTGTCCCTCCGTTAGTTCGTTAATCTAACTAAATATTAGCATGGATTTGTCGAAATTGCAACACTGCCGTGCCCTCGGCAAGGGCAAAGAGGAAGGGACACCTACGGTGTCCCTTCCTCTTTGAACGCCTGCCTTGCAGAATCTCTTCACCCTTTGTAAAACTTTCAATCTATGTTTCACGCCATCCTAGCTGTGCATTTGTGCATTTTTATACAGACTTACACATTGCACAGTGCCGCTATCGCGGCCCTCAGGAGGGCACTCAGCGCGGCGAGCGTAATGCACAGGAAATACGGCATCCTGCACGTTCGGCGCGAATACCGTCCGGTGGCTTCGCCGCCCTGCCAGACCATAGCGCACGCGGCAAGCAGCGCGGAGACGCTCAGCACGGCGGGTACGCCGGCCGCTCCGATGATGATGGCACTTTCTTCTCCCACACTGACCGCGACGGTCATGGCAAGTACGAAGCCGCGTGCCGCGGCAACCGCACTCAGCAGCAGCTCTCTCGGGCGCAAAAATGCGCACACGAGCGGCAGCAGCACCCAGATGAGCGCGCACAGCGTGCTCTGCACCACATGCGCGGGCAATTCAGCCAGCAAACCGGAAAGCACTGCCGCGCCGTCCCCTTCGCCGGCCCGCAGACCGGTCAGACCGCCCGCCGCTGCACCGCACAGGAACATCGCACACAGGAACAGGAACACCGGCGTCCGCACCAAATCGTCAAAAAAACCGAGAATATGCTGTTTGTTCATACGTCTTCCCCCTTGGAAAAGTCATAGAACAGCATATTCCCGGTTTTATCTTTTTAGAACAACAGACGGACTTAGCCTTCCTCGTTGATCGTCTCGCACATCGCGTTCACAAGATCCTCGCAGGGCTTGCGCAGGAACGGACGTACCTTTTTGCTGAGCTCGTAGGTTGCATACAGCTTGCCTTCCTCGTCACGGTGCAGCACGGCCGCGATCAACTCGGTTGCAGCGGCGATGCGGTCAGCCAGGTACGCAAGATCCACCTTTTCGCTGTCGCACACGGAAACTACCACGCGCTTCTGCGAACTGCTGGAAATCTTGGCAAGCTCGGTCGGCATTTCACGCTTCGAAGCGGTGAGCAGCACGATCTCACTCTTGATCACGGCAGCAAGTTCGTCCTCGCAGATACGAACCTCGTCGTAGCCCTCTGCAGCCTTGCAGGCCGCCGCATTCTTCGCGGACAGGAACAGATTGCGCTGCGGTATGACCTCCTTCTCCAGGATGGCGCGGATCAGCTTCTGAAGATATTCACCTTCACCAAGCACGGAAACCAGTACATTCTGCGGCATAATATCATCTCCTTCACAGGGCAGTACAAATACAAGAGCAATTATACGCACAAACAGCCCGTTTCGCAACGGATTTTACGTATTCTTTTTGCAATTCATCACTTCGACTGATTTGCACAAATTTTATCCATTGCCTTTAGGTAAATTGCACATTCCAGACGCTTACGCTCCATCTCGCAGCCGAGGTCGTAGGAGTCGTTCATGTCGTGGTTCATGTTGTAGTTTGCTGCCGAGCAGCCGCCCGAGCAGTAGAACTTCGCCCAGCACTTCTGGCACTTCGGACGAGAATAGATGTTCATGCCGGCAAACTTCTGCGCGATGTCCATATTGAAGGACTGGTCGAGCACACTGCCCTGCTTGAACTCATCCTTGCCGACGAACTGGTGGCAGGGATAGATATCGCCGTCCGGCGTTACGGCTACATACTCATAGCCCGCACCGCAGCCGCGCAGACGCTTAACAACGCACGGACCCTGATCCAGATCGACCATGAAATGGAAGAAGGTAAACGGCTTGCCTTCCTTCTTACGCTCGAGCATAATATCGGTCAGGCGGTCGTACTCGGCCTCGATCTTCGGCAGATCGTCCTCGGTCAAGTCGTAGCCGCAGCCCGGATCAGCCGTTACCGGCTCGACGGAAAGGCGGTCAAAGCCTGCATCCGCGATGCTCAGCACGTCCTCGGCAAAATCGAGGTTGTGCGAGGTGAACGTGCCGCGCGCGTAGTAATCGAGGTTCGGGTCGCGCTCGTCCACCAGCGCCTTGAACTTAGGCACGATGGTGTCATAGCTGCCCGTGCCGGCAACCGTCTTGCGGAACTCGTCGTTGACCTCACGGCGGCCGTCGAGCGACAGCACGCAGTTGTCCATGTTCTCGTTGATGTACTTGCGCTTGTCCTCATCGAGCAGCAGACCGTTGGTGGTGATGGTGAAGCGAAACTTCTTGTTATACTTCTCCTCCAGGCTGCGGGCATAATCGACCGTCTGGGTAACGGTATCCCACGCCATGAGCGGCTCACCGCCGAAGAAATCGACCTCGATGTTGTGACGCACGCCGGAACGCGCGATAACAAAGTCGATGGCCTTCTTGGCGATCTCAGGCGGCATGATCTTGCGGCCCTGACCAAAGTCGCCGGTGGATGCGAAGCAGTACTTGCAGCGCAGGTTGCAGTCGTGCGCTACGTGCAGGCACAGAGCCTTGACCGGTGCATTCACCGGAATGTAGCGGCTTACGTCGATGTAGTCATCCTGCGCGAACAGCTGACCGGCCTTTTTCAGCTCGTACAGCTCGTCATATGCCTCGCGGATCTCGTCCGCGGTGTAGTCCGGCAGGGCGTCAATGATGCTCTGCGGACAGGTATCACCCATGTTTTCATCCAGCAGTCCGGACACTGCATAGCTGATATCATCGAGCAGATGTACCGCGCCCGAATTGACATCGAGCACGAAATTCAGCCCTTTTTTCTGATAACGATGAATCATTTATTTTCCTCCGATATACAGGAACAAGGCGCACCCGCAGGCGCGCCTTGCATATTCCTTTTAAGCGTGATTACTTTGCGTGCTCGCACTTCTGGTTTGCCACGGTGCAAGAGGTCTTGCATGCGGACTGGCAGGAAGTCTGGCACTCGCCGCAGCCGCCGTGTGCTGCAGTCTGCTTCAGAGTTGCAGAAGTCAGGGTAGAAATATGCTTCATTTGATTTCCCTCCTATTTTTTGATGTGGCTGTAACGCTTCTTTTTCCGCATATTGGCACCGGCGTAACCGCCCAGTGCCGAGGCGATCAACGAGCAGAGCAGGCTGATCACCGTGCGTACAAAATGAATGGATTGACCGAGCGGCAGCACCGCAACGATCAGCAGGATCAGAAAAACCGCAAAACCTGCGCCGAGCGACCAGTAAAACTGTTTTTCGCCTGCGCGCTTTGCAGCGACCAATGCAGCAAGCGCACTGCCGAGTGCAAGGAACACCAGCGCACAAGGCGCTATTGCACCCTCTGCCAATGTGCCGCGGTGAACGAGCACCGCACCGAGCAGCATCAGCAGCAGAGTACCGAGCAATCCGGCAAGCACCGACGGTAAAAGGATACCGACCGGTGACTGACCCTCATTGGTTTTTCTCATCATTTCATAGCCTCCCGCCGAATTTTATTTATATGTCATGCTATTCGGCAAGAAATGGGGTTATTACTTTGCGTCCTTCTTTGCTTCCTTGGGCGCCTCGACCGTCTCGGTCGCCGGAGCCTCCTTACCGCGGATCGCCCAGCGGTAAATCTTGAGCTTCGTGCGGTCGCTCGAAGACTCGATGACCAGAACGTCGTCCTTGATGCTGACTACGCGGCCGATAAAACCACCGATGGTAGAAATCTCATCACCGATCTCGATGGAGTTACGCATATCGCGCTCCTGTTTGTCGCGCTTGCGCTGCGGACGGATCAGGAAAAAGTAGAATACGACGATCAGAACTACAAACGGCAAAAACTGCGCGATGATCGCGCCATAATCCGACAGAGCCGGCATTTTGTCCAATGCCATAACCATGGTTACACCTCCCTATGCAATTTGCTGTAAATACTCACTATATTATACTGGATATTCTGTCAAATTACAAGTCCTTTTTGGAGGCAATACCACATAATTCAGCTGCGGTGCTTTACGGAAATTTTGTATCCTGATATCGGCCTCGGTTCCTTGCGCGAGTTCCATCCGCGCTGCCGCGATTTCTTGCAATACACAACGTATTGCTGCGAAACCGCGCCTAATCAGTACGCAAAATTTACTCGTAAATCGCTCTTGCTGTATTATGCGGTACTGCCTCTTTATTTGTGCTACTTAAGCTATTCACAGCATAAAATAGCAGTATCTTATCGAAACGAGGTGCTGACCATGCTTTTCCCTGCTTTATTTGCGCTCGGCGGCGCATTTTTCTTCTTTGTGCTGCGTGTACAGGGCGCGGACGGGTCGTTTCCCAAGCCGCTCACGCCCGATGAGGAGGCGGTTCTGCTGCGCCGCATGCAGCAGGACGGGGACGCCGAGGCGCGGGAAAAGCTGATCGAGCACAATCTCAGACTGGTAGCACATATTGTGAAAAAGTATTACGCCGTAAGTACGGAGCAGGACGATCTGCTGTCCATCGGCACGATAGGGCTCATCAAAGCAGTGAACACCTTTAAGGCGGATAAAAATATCCGGCTGGCGACATACGCCTCCAAATGCATCCAGAACGAGCTGCTGATGTATTTTCGGCAGAAGCGCAAGAGTGCGGGCGAGCTTTCGCTCTCGGACACGCTCGAGTCGGACGGTGACGGCAATGCGCTTGCCCTGCAGGATATTATCTGCTGCGAGGACAGCGGTCTGTCCGCCGTTGAGGAGCAGGACCGGTACCATGCCATGCACCGCGCGCTGGCAGGCTGTCTCTCTCCGCGTGAACGCGAGATCATCCGCCTGCGGTACGGCATCGGTCTGGCATCTCCCCTGCCGCAGCGTGAGATCGCCGCGCGGCTGGGTATTTCGCGCAGCTATGTTTCGCGCATTGAAAAGCGTGCGCTCGAAAAGCTGCGGGAGGCTCTCGAACGCGAGGGACGGCCGCCGTAAAAGCGACGGTTGTCCCCTTCCGAAAAAATTTTTAATTTTTTTCGAAAAAAGGGTTGACGAATCCCGGATTCTGATATATACTAAACAAGTCGTCAGCGATGAGTCATCAAAACGACAGCAAAACTTAACAAATAGCCGAATTGTGTAAAGGTAGCACGACAGACTCTGACTCTGTTTGTGAGGGTTCGAATCCTTCTTCGGCTGCCACCGAAAACCGTCTTTTCTTTGAAAAGACGGTTTTTCTTTTGTCTTTTCGTAGTTTTCCTGTGACGGCTATTTGACAGACGGTCTCTCTCCCGATATACTAAAGTATATGTAAAGGAGCGATTACCATGTTTTGCATGAACTGCGGCACGCAGCTGCCGGACGGCGCAAAATTCTGCATGAACTGCGGCACAAAGGTCGGTGAGGTCGGCGCAGGTGCTGTCCCTGCCGGCAAAAAATATCCCTCGTACGCGATGCTGTACCCGGACAGCATGGCTTATCTCGAGTCCCCTGCCTATCAGCGCGAGCGCGGTCTGATGAAGCAGTCCGAGCTTGGCGCGACGCCGTATGCGGGCTTTGATTTTACCAACTATGTTTCTCTGGACGACGGCACGTTGGTCGGCTTTGTGTTCGGGCACACCGCGCGTTACCGCGCTGCCGAGGACTTCGGCTACAATCTCTATCGCCTGAATCCGGACGGCACAGCTGTTTTTCTGAACGCCGGCTGCAAACGCGGCGGCACAGAGCTGTATGTGCAGGACGGAAAAGCGCACTGGACGGTGAATGGAGAAGCATTTTCCGCATCTATTTGAGTATTAAGGCACCTGGTATCAGGTGCTTTTATTTTTGCATAATTTTTCGTAAAACCGCTTGACTTGGAGCACACTCCAAGTGATAGAGTGAGTTTAGAAAAAATATTCAGGAGGAAAACTATGTATATCGAGAACATCAACGGTCCCGCTGACGTGAAGAAGCTGAACATTAAGCAGATGACCGTGCTTGCGTCCGAAATACGTGATGCACTGCTGACCAAGCTGAGCCGTCACGGCGGCCATTTCGGTCCGAATTTCGGCATGGTAGAGGCAACCATCGCACTGCACTATGTATTCGAGTCCCCGAAGGATAAGTTTGTATTCGATGTTTCCCACCAGTCCTACCCGCACAAGATGCTGACCGGCCGCAAGGACGCCTTTCTCTACGAGGAGCACTACGACGACGTTTCCGGCTACAGCACCCCGCACGAGAGCGAGCATGACCATTTCACCATCGGTCACACCTCCACCTCGGTCAGTCTGGCCTGCGGTCTGGCCAAGGGCCGCGACCTCAAGGGCGAGGACGGCAACGTGGTTGCTATCATCGGCGACGGTTCGCTCAGCGGCGGCGAAGCACTGGAAGCGCTCGACTATGCGGCAGAACTGGACGGCAACCTGATCATCCTTGTCAACGACAACGATATGTCCATCGCGGAGAATCACGGCGGTCTGTATCAGAACCTGCGCCTGCTGCGCGAGACGGGCGGCAAGGCCGAGTGCAACCTGTTCCGTGCGATGGGTCTGGATTACCGTTTTGTAGCCGACGGCAACGATATTGCTTCGCTGATCGAGGCATTTAAGGCCGTAAAGGACAGCAGGCAGCCGGTTATTGTGCACATCGTCACCCAGAAGGGCAAGGGCTACGCGCCTGCCGAGCAGCACAAGGAGGCATGGCACTACTGTGCGCCGTTCCATCCGGAGACCGGCGAGCCGCTGATGGACATGAGCGGCGAGTGCTATGAGAGCATTACACTCGACTTTATGATGAAGAAGATGCAGGATGACCCGTCTGTGTGCATGATCACCTCGGGTACGCCGACCGTACTTGGCTTCACCGAGGAGATGCGTAAAAAGGCCGGCAGGCAGTTCATCGACGTAGGCATTGCCGAGGAGAACGCGGTTGCACTGGCGTCCGGCATCGCAGCAAACGGCGGCAAGCCGGTCTACGGCGTGTACAGCACGTTCATTCAGCGCGCTTACGACCAGATTTCGCAGGACCTGTGCATCAACAGCAACGCAGCTACCATTATCGTTGCGTGGGGCTCGGTTTACGGCATGAACGATGTAACGCATCTCGGTCTGTACGACATTCCGATGCTGGCGAACATCCCCAACCTGGTTTATCTGGCGCCGACTACCAAGGAAGAATATCTGGCAATGCTCGACTGGAGCATTGAGCAGAACGAGCATCCGGTCGTTATCCGCATGCCGGGCGGCGCACTGGTTTCGGACGGAAAGGCTGTTACCAAGGACTTCGGCAGGCTGAACACCTACGAGGTTAAGGAGAAAGGCGCCCAGGTTGCCGTGATCGGTTTGGGTTCGTTCTACCCGCTCGGCGAGCAGGCGGCGGCGCTCATCAAGAAAAAGACCGGCGTACAGCCGACCCTTATCAACCCGTACTATATCACCGGCGTGGATACTGACCTGCTCGAGAGCCTCAAGGCGGAGCACGATGTGGTCATCACCCTCGAGGACGGTGTACTCGACGGCGGCTTCGGTGAGAAGATTGCGCGTTTCTACGGCGACTCTGACATGAAGGTACTGAACTTTGGTCTCAAGAAGGAGTTCCTCGACCGCTATGACGTAGACGAGGTACTGAAGGACAATCACCTCACCGCAGAACAGATTGCGGAGGATGTGGAGAAGGTTCTGTAAGATTCCCTTTCCATTAGAAATTCGGTAACTTTTCTCCGTAGAGCGGGCTGCCCTACGATTCTCTAAACACTGTTGCACATATTTGTGCATGAAAAAACACGAAAGGCTTCGGAGCAATGCTCCGAAGCCTTTCGCGCTGTATGTCAAGTTTGGGGAGGTTTATGCCAGTCCAAGCTCCTTTACGCGAGCCTGTGCCGCTGCCAGACGTGCGATCGGCACGCGGAACGGCGAACAGGAAACGTAATTCAGGCCAACATTGTGGCAGAACTCAACGGAGGACAGGTCGCCGCCGTGCTCGCCGCAGATGCCGAGCTTGATGTCCGGGCGGGTGCGCTTGCCTTCTGCAACAGCGAAGCGGATCAGGCGGCCTACGCCGTTCTGGTCCAGGCGAGCGAACGGATCGGACTCGAGGATCTTCTTGTCGAAGTAGGTCTCCAGAATGCGGCCCACGTCATCACGGGAGAAACCGTAGGTCATCTGGGTGAGGTCGTTGGTGCCGAAGGAGAAGAACTCCGCTTCCTTGGCCACATCGCCTGCGGTGACTGCGGCACGCGGCGTCTCGATCATCGTGCCGACCATATACTTCATCTTCAGGCCGGACTGCTCGATCAGCTCGTCAGCCTTAGCCTTGATAACCTTCTTTACGAAGCGCAGCTCATTGACCTCGGATACCAGCGGAACCATGATCTCCGGCGTGATATGCAAGTCGTCTTCCTTCCAGACGTTGATAGCTGCGGATACGATAGCCTCGGTCTGCATCTCGGCGATCTCCGGATAGAGAACGTCCAGACGGCAGCCGCGGGTACCCAGCATCGGGTTGAACTCGTGCAGGCTTTCTACCTTGCCCTTGAGCTTGTCGAAGGATACGCCCATCTCATCGGCCAGCTCCTTGATCTCGTCATCCTCGTGCGGGAGGAACTCATGGAGCGGCGGGTCAAGCAGACGGATGGTTACCGGCAGGCCGCCCATCGCGCGGTAAATTGCCTCAAAGTCGCCGCGCTGCATCGGCAGGATCTTGGCCAGAGCCGCCTTGCGCTGCTCGAGCGTATCGGAAATAATCATCTCACGAACCGCCTTGATGCGGGCCGGCTCGAAGAACATATGCTCGGTACGGCAGAGGCCGATGCCTTCTGCGCCGAACTTGCGGGCCTGCGTTGCATCACGCGGGGTATCGCCGTTGGTGCGAACGTGCAGGGTGCGAATCTCGTCAGCCCAGCCCATGAAGCGGCCGAAGTCACCGGTCAGCTCAGCCTCCTGCGTTGCGATCGCGCCGAGGTATACGTTGCCGGTGGAGCCGTCGAGCGAAATAACGTCACCCTCGTGCACTACCGTGCCGTCGGCAAAGGTCAGGGTCTTATCCTCTTCGGAAACCTTGATGCCGTTTACGCCTGCTACACAGCAGGTGCCCATGCCGCGTGCTACTACGGCTGCGTGCGAGGTCATGCCGCCGCGGGCGGTCATGATGCCCTCGGATACGGCCATGCCGTCGATATCCTCCGGAGAGGTCTCCTGACGGACGAGAACAGCCTTGATTCCGGTCTTGTGGGCCTTAGCTGCAGCATCTGCGGTGAAGTAAACCACGCCGCAGGCTGCACCGGGAGATGCCGGCAGGCCGGTGGTGATCGGCGTAGCTGCCTTGAGAGCTGCCGGATCGAACGTCGGGTGCAGAAGTGCGTCAAGCTGCTTTGCCTCGACCTTCATAACCGCCTGCTCCTTGGTGCAGACACCTTCGTCTACCAGATCAACCGCTACCTTGAGCGCTGCCTGTGCGGTGCGCTTGCCGTTACGGGTCTGCAGCATGTAGAGCTTGCCGTTTTCGATGGTGAACTCCATATCCTGCATATCGCCGTAATGCTTCTCAAGACGGCTGGAAATGTCAACAAACTGCTGATAAACCTCCGGCATGGTATCTGCCAGCGCGGAGATCGGCTGCGGCGTGCGGATACCGGCTACAACGTCCTCGCCCTGTGCATTCATCAGGAACTCGCCGTACAGCTTCTTTTCGCCGGTGGCCGGGTTGCGGGTGAAGGCTACGCCGGTGCCCGAGGTCTCGCCCATATTGCCGAATACCATGGACTGTACGTTTACGGCAGTGCCCCAGCTGTGCGGGATGTCGTTCATGCGGCGGTAGGTGTTTGCACGCGGATTATCCCACGAGCGGAATACCGCGCGGACAGCTTCCATCAGCTGCTTCTTCGGGTCCTGCGGGAAATCTTCGCCGAGGGACTTCTTGTAGTGATCCTTGAACAGAACGATCAGCTCGGACATATCGTCCGCGTCCAGTTCATTATCCATCTTAACGCCCTTTTTGTCCTTTACCTGGTCGATAAACTGCTCGAAGGTGGACTTAGGCAGCTCCATAACAACGTCAGAGAACATCTGAATGAAACGGCGGTAGGAATCGCGTGCGAAACGCGGGTTATTGGTCAGCTTGGCAACTGCTTCGCAGATCTCGTCGTTCATGCCGAGGTTAAGGATGGTATCCATCATGCCGGGCATGGATGCGCGTGCACCCGAGCGAACGGATACGAGCAGCGGCTTCTCGGGATCGCCGAGGGTTTTGCCGGTAACCTTTTCAAGCTGATCGAGGTACTCCAGAATCTGATCCTGAATATCCGGATAAATAGTCTTGCCGTCCTCGTAATAACGGGTGCAGGCCTCGGTGGTGATGGTGAAACCCTGCGGCACAGGCATGCCCAGTCCGGTCATTTCAGCCAGATTGGCACCCTTGCCGCCAAGCAGCTCACGCATTTTTCCGTTGCCCTCCGGGAACATGTAAACATACTTTTTCATTTGGGTATTTCCTCCGTTTCGATTGATGCTCTCTCTAATACTCATTCTCTTTATCACGCAAGCACATTATAGCACGTTAGCGGTGAAATATTCCATTGTAGTATTATACCGATTTCCCACGAATATATTGTGCACTTTGACCAATTATGTATTTTTAACCAAAACTCAAACGTTTGCGTAAAATCTGTCTTTTTAATTTATCAGAAATTTTATCCGATTTTTATTTTATCTTTTCCTGTTTTTCTCGATTTTTACGGTGTTTTGGGCGTAAATACGTTTCATGCCCGTCAGCTTTCATTTCATTAGGCGTAATGCACAAATTCCTGCAAAAGAAAATCGGCGGTCTGAGGCAGACCGCCGATAGAAGCGAAGGAATTGCTGGAAACCACGACACTGATCGCAGGGATGCCGTCGTAGCTGGTCTCGTAGAGCTTGACCGAATACGGATACGTCGAGGACGAGGTGAACGAACCGCCGGTGAACTGGTAGAAGGTGTTTTCACCCAGTGCGGCGTAGTAGCGGAGCAGAATCTTGTCGCCGGCTTCTACCTCTCCCCTGTCGTAGTAGTAGGTGGTCGTGGTGCCCTCCCGGATGGTGCCAAGCAGTGTGACACCGGTCACCGTGCCGAAATCCGGCACCGGATAGTGCTTGCTGTAGCAGCGCGACGCGTCCGGCTTGTGGTTGCGGTTATACTCGCCGGGAGAGTACGCCGTACCGTCTCCGATCAGGTTGTTCAGGTAGCGGATCGGCACCGAGTAAGACGGTACGCCGCCGGAATGGCTGCTGACCGTAATGCCGACAACCTTGCCCTCATCGTTGATGAGCGCACCGCCGGAATTGCCGCTGATGACCTGCGCCGTGCTTTCGATCATCGGTGCAAGGTAATCGTCGTTTTCCGGGTCGGTCACCTTGCCGGTCGTGACCGTTGCGGCGCCGCCGCCCGGGTAACCGAGCGCGTAGACCGTGTCGCCTTTCTCGACCTCGGTGGTAACACCGAGGTACGGCAGCGTGCTGCCGACGACACGGATATGCGCGATGTCCGCGTCCGCGTCAAAGTTGTAGATCGTGACCTCACGCTTGGTGCCGTCGTACATCTCGGCCACAAGGCGGTAAACACCGTTGACAAGGTGTCCGCAGGTCACCGCGTCGCCGCGTGCGCTGAGCACAACGCCGCTGCCGATGCCGAGGATGTTATTCTTGTAATCGTAGGCGTACAGCTTGAAAATCGCCGGTACACAGGCACTGAACACCTCGTCCGCCGTCATGCCGATATGTGCTTCCACAGTGAAGCTCTGCCGCAGATCCGGCTTTGCCATACGGGTGACGATAGCCGCAACCTCGCTGCGGCGAATGTTGGTGTTCGGCTTGAAATCGTGCGCGTTGTTGCTGCCCGTGAGCACGCCCGCCCGGTACAGGCGGTACACATCAGCGGCATAGCCTGCCGACATGTCCACATCCGCAATCGCACCGTCCGCAATGTCGTTGATCGCGGTCAGAGCGTCCTCCGGCAGCGCGTTTGCAAAGATGGACGCAAACTGTGCTCGGGTCGCCGGCTGATCGTAATTCACATAAGTCGTGTTAATAATACCATTTTCCAATGCATACGTCACATACGGCTGATACCACGGACGGACTTTGTCAAAATCCGCACTGCCGTTAACATATATACTATGTAGGCAAGCCGCCAGTTTGATTGCCTGAGCAATCGTCAGGTTGCTGTTCGGCTTGAACTGGGTGGCGTTTACGCCATCCACCAGCTTGTATTCATACGCCGCCTGAACATTCTGCGCGTACCACTCGGTTGAGGGCACGTCGGTGAACTGTCCGACAGGATACGTTGTTTTCGAAGTAAAGTTTTCATAGCCCGCAAAAGCCGCAGGCAGCATACCGACCATCAGCGCAGCCGCTGTGATCAGACTGAGCAATCGTTTTTTCACGAATTGCATTCCTCCCTTTTGAGGCGTGGGTTTGTGGATCGGGATACAGGGCCGCAGAGCGACCCTGTACTTCTTTCTTGATGATACACCAAAACCGTGAGGAATTGGTGAATTTTCTGTGAAATCAGTTCTCGTAAGTGGCTACGATCTCGCCGATATACATGGTGTGGTAGTCGTGATCGCCGTACCACTTGTCCTGCACTTCCTGCGCCATATCGTCCGGTGCGATGTCGGTCACACCGCGCTTGCGGCAGATGAGTACCAGCTCGGCCTCCTCGAAGGTCGGCTGACCCTCTACGAATACCGGCGTCAGGCCGCTCTCGTGCATCTTATCCATGTCACGGCCGGACTTGGAGCCGAGGGTGTTCAGTGCCTGACGGTTGCCGTCCTTGAGCACGGTCAGGGTGAAATACTCGCCTGCGTCTACAAACTCCTTGGTGAAGCGGCTCTTGCGGATATAGCAGGTCGCACTCGGCTTGCCCCACATAACGCCTACAGCACCCCAGCTTGCGGTCATGGTGTTCCACTTGTCCTCGGTGCCTGCGGAAATCAGCATCCACTTCTGACCGATCAGGTCGAACGGATTGAAAGACTTTTCGGCAATGTTGATCTTCTTCATGATATGTTACCTCCTGAGAGAATTGTTTAGCAAATTGAGAATGGAAAATGGAAAATTAGCGCAAGGATAGCGACATTCTCAATTCTCCATTACTGCTGCTTATCCAGCGGCATTGTGCGGCGCAGCTTCATCTCCTGCCAGTCCTCACGCGAGATGAGGATCTGGCGCGGCTTGGAGCCTTCGGACGGGCCGATGATACCGCGGTCCTCGATCTGGTCGATGATACGCGCGGCACGCGAATAGCCCAGCTTCAGACGGCGCTGCAGCATGGATGTGGATGCCTGGCGGCAGTCCATGATGACCTCGATGGCTTCCTCGATGAGTTCATCCTCATCGTCGCCCAAATCGTTCGTGCCGCTGCTGCCGCCGCCCTTGTTATTGCCCACCTGCTCGGCCTGCTGCTCGATGTGCTCAAGGATCTCCTCGCTGTACTCGGCGGTGCTGGTCTCCTTGATGCGGGCAATAACAGCTTCGATCTCCTCGTTGGAGATGAAGCAGCCCTGCACACGGGTCGGCTTGCCCTCACCGAGCGGCGCATACAGCATATCGCCCTTGCCGATCAGCTTTTCTGCGCCGGTCGTGTCCAGAATGATACGCGACTCGATCTGGCTGGCTACCGCAAACGCGATGCGCGACGGGATATTTGCCTTCATAATACCGGTGATAACGTCAGCCGACGGACGCTGTGTTGCTACAACAAGGTGCATGCCTGCGGCTCGCGCCTTCTGCGCGATACGGCAGATGGAATTCTCGACTTCCTTGGCAGCGACCATCATCAGGTCGGCCAGCTCATCGATGACGATGACGATCTGCGGCAGCACCTGATACTGCTCGGGATGACCGTCCTCGGTCTGCTCTGCTTTGGCCTTTTCGGAACGCATGAGGTCGTTATAGCCGACCAGATTGCGCACCTGATGGTCTGCGAACAGCTTGTAGCGGCGTTCCATCTCACCAACCGCCCAGTTGAGCGCACCGGCGGCCTTTTTCGGATCGGTAACGACCGGAATCAGCAGGTGCGGAATGCCGTTATAGTTGCCCAGCTCAACCATCTTCGGGTCCACCATGATGAGGCGGACTTCCTCCGGCGTGGACTTGTACAGCAGCGAGATCAGCATGGAGTTGATGCACACCGACTTACCGGAGCCGGTGGTACCGGCAATCAGCATGTGCGGCATCTTGGCAATGTCACCGATGACCGGCTTGCCGGTGATGTCCTTGCCGACGGCAAAGGACAGGCGGCTTTTCGCGTTGGCAAACGCAGGCGAGCCGATACACTCGCGGATAAAGACCGTATTTACGGTTTTGTTCGGCACCTCGATGCCGACCGCGACCTTATCCGGAATGGGCGCGATACGCACGTTCGCCGCGCCGAGCGACAGCGCAATGTCGTCCGCCAGGGCGGTAATGCGCGAGATCTTGATGCCGCGCGGGATGGTCAGCTCAAAGCGGGTGACGGACGGGCCGCGGACAATGCCGATGATCTGCGCCTCGATGTTGAACGAGTCGAGCGTATCGAGCAGGCACGCCGAGCTTTCGCGCAGCTCGGCTTCTGCGCCCGCGACAGAGGCGTGCTTGCCCTGTGTCAGCAGGTCGATCGGCGGGTAGTCGTACACCGGCATGGGCGCTTTCTGGCTCTCGTCGATGGCGATGTTCATGGCTTCCTGCTCGGTCTCCGAGATGTTCTCGGTCTTTTTCGACTTGGATGCCGGTGCGGGAGCCGCTTCATGCTCGGGCTCCGGCTCGGAAACATGCGCCGATTCTTCCTCCGGCTGCTTGTTTTCGACCAGATCCATAATGCTTCCGGCCTTTTTCTTCACGTTATCACGCAGTGAGCGCAGATATTCGTCCGGTGCGATAGCCTTGCCCTTGCGCTTTCGCGGGTCGAGCAGTTCCTCGCCCGGCTTATCCTCTCCGGGCGGGTCGGTGTCGATCGGGATGTCAAAGTCGGATTTACGGTGTGCGCGGCGTTCCTCTCGGCGCTGTGCATGCGCAGCTGCCGCCTCGTGGATGTTCGGCAGCTGGAGAGGTGCTTCGTAGCGCTCGCGCTCCTCTTCGTCCTCGTATTCGTACTCGGGCGGACGAACCATGTCGTACAGCGCCTGCGGCGTAATCCGGCAGGCCACCAACAGCGACACGATGAACAGCACCAGCAGGATGAGCAGTGCGCCGATGGACGAGAGCGCCCACTCGAGCAGGATGTACAGACCGCCGCCCAGCAGACCGCCGGACGAGCCTTCCATGCCGGTAGAAAGCAGACCGCTGAGCGTGCTCATGGACAGGTCGTACTCATTTGCACACGAAAAGGCGTGAATGATACTGCCGATCAGCAGCGGCATGAGCGCGATACACGTTCCGCGCAGGCGCACGGGACCCTTGGGACGCGCAAACAACAGCACGGCGATGCCGATCAGCGCAAACGGCATGACATACGCGCCCTTGCCGATGAGCGCACCGATGCCGCGGTGCAGCCACTTGAGCAGCACGCCGTCGATCGGCAGGATCGACAGCAGGCACAGCAGACCGACAATGCCCCAGATTGCGCCCCAGACCGGACGGGACAGGATCGGACCGAGTTCCTCCGGCTGCGGCTGTGCCGCACGCTTGCCCTTGGGCGCGCTTTTCGTCGATTTTTTAGTTGTGGTTTTCCTTGCAGCCAAAACTTCTATCCTTCAACTTTCTTTGTGATTCAATCTGACGGCGTTCTGCGCCGTTTTTCCGCTTTCTGCGGATACTCTGCAAGTATATTATAGCATAGAAATCCGATTTTTACCACTGTTTTTCCGGAAAACAGCGGCCGGTCTGCTCGTTTAGCCGTTCTCTGCGATGATGCGGTCGATGGCGGCTGCTACGCCGTCCTGGGCGTTGGTGAGCGTCTCGCGCAGGCACAGATTTTTGACGGCTGCACTTGCGTTTCCCATCGCGATCGGGAGGGCCACGGCGTTCAGCATTTCGAGGTCGTTTTCGCTGTCGCCGATGGCCGCGGCGTGGTCGAGGTCGGTGCCCAGCTCGCGGCACAGCATGCCGAGAGCAACGCCCTTGTCCGCGGCCGGCGTAATGACCTCGAGGTTATCGGTCGCGCTGCTCATCACGCGGATACCCGGAATCTGTTCCAGCTGTGCACGGGCGCGCACGAGCATGACCGGGTCCTGGCTGCGGATGAACATTTTATCGACCGAAATGTGGTTTGTGGCAATATATTCCGCAACAGACGGCACAACTTTTTTCGCGCTCAAATAGCCTTCATTCGACTTATACTTGCCAAATTCGATATCATCATACGGAGTAATGAGCAACGTCTCCCCTACATACACCATCGTGATCATGCCGATGCGCTCCACCACAGCAGACGCACGCACGGCAGCTTCCCACGGCATGGACATACGCATGGTGCAGCGCTCCTGCGACACGCTCGACAGCGTAGCGCCGCCCGAGGTGACCATCTGGTCATCCGTGCCGAGCATAAGTGCAAAATCGCGTGCCTCGCCGCAGATGCGTCCGGTGGAGACCACAACATGAATGCCGCTCTCGCGGGCACGGCGCACGGCATCGGCGGTTGCCGGAGAGACCTGATTCTGCGGATTGAGCGCGGTTCCGTCTAAATCGAGCGCGATAAGGTCGATTTTTTTCATCTTCTTTCCTCCTGATACTGGCGCTGCTGCGCCGCATATTTTCCATCTTATTCAGCATACCTCAGCTGGGCAAAAATTGCAAGCAAATAAAAAATCGAACATTTGTTCTTGACAAATTTGGATTTTGCTCCTATTCTATGGCTCATCGAAAGGAGGTGAGGCCATGTGCAGCGAAAACGAAAAGCCGGATCGGCTGATCCGCATGCTGTACGACATCGCAGACGATGCGGAAGCGCCCGCGAACAGCCGGCTCAGCGCGATCAAGGAAATTCTCGACCGGACGGTCGGCAAAGGCGTGATGCTGGGCGGCGAGCAGACCGAGGTCCAGCCGGTGGAGATCGTGTTTCGGATCGTAGACGATACGAATTCCCCGTAACACGGCGGCAGGCGGCGTTCATGCAGTCGGATACGCTCGAAACCCTGTTCGGCGGCGCGGCAGGCGGCGGCAAAAGCCACGGTCAGCTGCTCGATGCCCTGCGGTTTGCGGTGTGCTATCCGGGTTCGCGGCAGCTCATGCTGCGACGGACCATGCCGGAGCTGGAGCGCTCGCTTGTACCGGCGGCTTTGCGGCTGTATCCGCAGTGCATTGCAAAGTACAAGGTAAGTGAGCACCGGTGGGATTTTGCAAACGGTTCGGCGCTGGAATTCGGGTACTGCGACGCGGAAAGCGACGTGACCAGATACCAGAGCGCGGAATACGATGTCATCCGGTTCGATGAGCTGACACATTTCACCGAAAGCCAGTTCACCTATCTGCTGTCGCGTATCCGCGGCACGAACGGATTCCCCAAGCAGGTCAAGGCGACGACCAATCCCGGCGGTGTCGGTCACCAGTGGGTGAAGAGCCGGTTTATCGACTCCATGCCGCCGGACACCGTGCGCGAGTTCGACGGCGGCACGCGGCTGTTTCTGCCCGCAAGACTGGGTGACAACCCGTTTCTCCGCAAGGCGGATGCAGGCTACGAGAAACGCCTGAAGCTGCTCTCTCCCACCGACCGGAAAGCACTGCTCGACGGCGTGTGGGAACTGAACGAGGGGCAGTATTTCAGCGAATTTTCGCGCGACCTGCATGTTGTAAAGCCGTATGCCATCCCGCATGACTGGCGGCGCTGCCTGACCATTGACTACGGTCTGGACATGCTGGCAGCGCTATGGATTGCGCAAAGTCCGGACGGACACAGCGTGGTCTACCGCGAACTCTACCGTCCGGGACTCATTATTTCGGATGCAGCGACGCAGATACTTGCCTGTGAGACGGCCGGAGAACACATTGACTGCCGTCTCGCGCCGCCCGATCTGTGGAACCGACGGCAGGAAACCGGCAGAAGCGCGGTAGAACTGTTCGCGGACAGCGGACTGGATTTTGTCAAAAGCAGCAATGAACGCGTCGCCGGATGGCTGGCGCTGCATGAGCTGCTGCAGCCGCGCAAGGATACGGATGGCACCGTTCGTCCCAGACTGACGATTTTCGACACCTGCCGCAATCTGATCCGCACGCTGCCTGCGCTGCAGCACGACAAGCGCAATCCGTCCGACACAGCGAACACGCCGCACGAGCTGACCCATGCGCCGGATGCGCTCCGCGGGTACGCCGCGACCGTTTATGAGCCGGTTAAGGCGGTCCCCCAGTCGGCGTATGACTGCGAAGTAGGAGAATTTCTCAGGTTTTGAGTGAAAGGAGGCATTATGGAAATTTTATGTTACGCGCTGTCTGCGGCGGTACTGGTCCTGACCGGTGCAATCATCTCCGGCGGTGTGGTTCTGCCGCGACGTTTGCCGAAGGAGCACACGGCAGAATCTACGCCGGAGGATACGCTCAGCCGCGATCTGGCGGCGCTGATGAACTACGGACGAGAGGAGGACAACGATGAAATTTGATCCGTCACCGACGGCAATCTGGAAGAAATATGAGCGCGACCGCGACTACAAGCGCTCGATCGGTTTATACGACCGTGTTCGGCGCAACGAGGCGTTTTACCTCGGCAGGCAGTGGGAGGGTCTGCGCGTGCAGTCCCTCGACCCGCTGATCTTCAACGTGCTGCGCCGCTGCGTCAACCTGTTTGTGTCCATGCTGGTCTCCGACGATGTGGCGGTACGCGCCCAGCCGTTTGACATGGATGAGGACGGGCGGCAGACCGCGCATGTGCTCGAACGCGCGTTTGCATCCGCGATCGAGCGTTCGGGTGTCAAGGCACTCGGCCGCCCGCTGCTGAAAAACGCCTGTGTGGACGGTGATGCTTGCTTCTACATGCACTTTGATCCGGCTCTTGAGACCGGTCAGGCGGTCAAGGGCGATATTGCGGTGGAGCTGATTGATTCCACGAACATCTGCTTCGGCAACGCCGCCTGCGATGAGGTACAGCGCCAGCCGTACATTATCATTGCCATGCGGCGCGACGCGGACGAGGTGCGCCGCGAAGCGCGTGCCAACGGCATCTCCGCGAGTGACGCGGAAGCCATTCGACCGGATGATGTGGGCGAGTACCACCGTTACCGTACCTCGAGCGACGGCGAGCGCGTGACCGTACTGCTGCATATGCGCAGGACCGAGAACGGCATTGCCTTCTGCAAGACCACGCGGAATGCCGTTGTCATGCCCGAAAAGGTGCTTCCCTATCGGCTGTATCCGGTGACGCATCTGTGTTGGAACCGCGTGCGCGGCTCGTGCCACGGCGAAAGTCCACTGACCGAGGCCATTCCGAACCAGATCGCCATCAACAAGCTGTACTCGATGTACGTCCAGTGCATCAAGCAGGTGGCGTTCCCTAAGATCGTGTACGACATGACGCGGTTCCCGAACGGCTGGTCGAACGACGTCGGCAAGGCAATCGGCATGCGCGGCAACCCGAACGACGCCATCGCGGCGGCGTTCCGCGCACCGGATATCTCGGCACAGGTGCTGCAGCTGCTCAAGCAAATGATGACCGATACCGCGGAACTCATGGGCGCAAGCGAAGCCGCACTCGGCACGGTCAATCCGGACAACACCTCGGCAATTATCGCGGTGCAGAACGCAACGGCGGCTCCGCTCGAGCTGACAAAAATGGAGTTCTACCGCTTCACTGAGGACTGGGCGCGCATTTTCCTCGATATGATGGGCGCGCACTACGGCGTGCGCACGCTCGTTCTGCCGAACGAGGACGGCGGCGAACCCGAAACATGCACGTTCGACTTCTCCACACTCGCCGGACAGGACATGCGCCTGCAGGTGGATGTCGGCGCGGCAAGCTACTGGTCCGAAACCATGCAGACGATGACAAACGATCATCTGCTGGAGAGCGGCGTTATTTCCGACCCGCTCGTATATCTGGAAAACGTACCGGATTATCAGGTACGCGGCAAACACGACCTGCTGCACGCACTTCGCGTACAGCGACAGCAGCAAAAGGAGGCAAACAGTAATGCAGAAAACCACAGTGAATCCCAATCCTGAGCAGGAAATGACGGTCAATCCGTTCGCACAGGAGCAGGCGGCGGAAATCCAGCCGCAGGAAAATGCGCAGACCTATCCGGTCGAGGTGGACGGCGATATCGTCGAACTGACGCTCGAGGAGCTGATCGACGCAGCCGCACAGGGACTTTCCAAGCGCAACGCGTACATCCGCCGTAATCGTGCGGCAAACGCCATGCCGAACGGCCAGATCTACGCCGCATTCGTCGAGGAATATCCCGATGTCCGTCCCGAGGACATTCCGCAGCAGGTATGGGAGTGGGCGCAGCAGGAAGGCTCGCTCGTGTCCGCGTACCGCAAGTGGGAGATTGCCGAACTGAGAGACGAACTGGCAGCGCTCGAGATGAACCAGAAGAACCGCCGTGCGGCGGTCGGTCCGGCGCAGTCGGACGGGGAACCCACGGGGGCAGACCCGGTTACGCTCGCTTTGCTCGGCAAGTAACATTCTCATTACTTCACGATTTAACATTTATATAGGAGGTAAATTTTTATGGCTATCAATCTCGCAAGCAAGTATTCCGACCAGATTGCGGAGGTATTCACCCGTGCGTCCTTCATCAAGGGCAAGACCGCCGAGACGTATGACCTGACTGGCGTAAAAACGCTCAAGGTTTACACCCCGATCACGGTGGAGGAGGTCGATTACGACCGTGACGGCGGTCTGAAGCGCTACGGCGATGTGACCGAAATGCAGGATGTGGTACAGGAGCTGACCATGACGCAGGACAAGGCGTTTACCCTGACCATCGACAAGGGCAACAACCTCGATCAGAATCTGGTCAAGAACGCCGCCGACATGCTGCGCCTGCAGCTGAATGAGAAGTCCACGCCGGCGGCGGACAAGTACGCATTCAAGCGCTTCGTCACCATGGCGGGCAGCATTGTGGAAAGTGCAAAGCCGACCAAGGCGAATATCATCAGCAAGATTGCGGATGCGTCGCAGGCACTTGACGATGCACTTGTGCCGGACGACAACCGCTATCTGTATCTGACGAGCGAAATGTACAAGCTGGTGTGCACCTCGGACGAGTTTGCCGGTGTGGACGTGCTGGCGCGTCAGTCCATCGCTAAGGGCGTGTGCGGCGAGGTATTCGGCATGAATGTCGTCCGTGTTCCCAAGAGCTATCTGCCGGAGGACGTGTACTTTCTCGTCGCACACAAGGATGCCGTGCTCATGCCGTACAAGATTGCGGATGCCAAGGTGCATGAGGACCCGGTCGGCGTGTCCGGTGCACTGATCGAGGGCCGTCACTACTACGACGCATATGTGCTCGGCGCAAAGTGCGGCGGCGTGTATGCACTGGTCGATGAGGACTGCCGCTCGAGCGCACCGACCATCAGCCAGGGCAAGATTACTGCGTTCGGCAAGGTGCGTTACACCCTGGACGGCTCGGATCCGCGCTACTCGGATTCTGCGAAGGATTACGTTGCCGGCACTGTGCTGACGCCGGAGACCGGCTGCAAGATCCGCGCATACTGCGTGCAGTCCGGCGCGTATCCGTCCGAGGTAGCGGAAGGCTAAATTCAAATAGCAGATAAGAGTTAGGAGTGAGGAGGTAGGAGGTAGGAGGTTTTCTTCGTTTACTCCCCACTCCTGCCTTCTAACTCCTCACTGTATCCAATGAACCCATCACAAAGGAGGTAACCCTATGACCGGAACCGAATGCTTTCGTGCAGCGCTGAATATTTTATCCGAAACACCGGACAGCGGTGTGTATTACGAGCAGTTTGCGCTCGGTGCGCTCAACCAGCTGTTAGCGAACAGCCTGCGCGAGATGAACGCAGAACGTGCGTCTGACGGCAAAGACGTGCTGCTTGTGCCGCCGCGCATGACGGCGCTGACCGAGGAGCTGCCCGCCGGCGACTGGCTGGCGCGCGAATGTTTTCCGTACGGACTGGCGGCGCTGCTTGTCGCAGATGACGACAAGGCCAAGTTTAACTGGGCGGCAACCGAGTACAGCGAACGCCTGCTGAGTCACTGTCCCGCGCAGTTTACCGCCGTGCAGGAGATGATTTAATGCGAAGCTATGAATTTCCCTATCCGGAGGCCGAGCAGCAGACCGTGGTCAGCCGGTTCGGCGGCATCGACTGCCGCACGCATCCGACCAAGGTTTCCCTCTCCCGCTCGCCGGATATGCAGAACATGATCTGCGACCAGAACGATTTTCTGGTAAAGCGCACCGGATGGCGCACACAGGCGCAGTTTAACGCACCCATCTACGGGTTATTCGCCATGCCGGATGGTGTGGGCTGTGCCGTACATGCGGGTGCAAAGCTGTATTTTCGGGCGCCGGACGGCACGCAGACCGCGCTGTGCAGCGACATGAACGAGGCGTTTTCCCAGTCGTTTACGATGAAGGGTGTACTCTACCTGATGGACGGCAAAACCTATCGTGCGGTGCGCAAAAGCAGCAAAAATACGGCCTGGGAAGCCGTTTCCGTATCCGGCACCGCCTATGTGCCGACCACGACCATCTCTGCGGCGCCGACCGGCGGCGGCACCAGCTACGAGGCGGTAAATCTCTTGACACCCAAGCGCATCAAAACCTTTATCGGGGACGGCACGGCGACCCAGTTCAAGGTGGACGCGACCGACCTCGACGCAACAGCTGTCACGGCTGAGGTGAACGGCTCGGCGGTTACCGTTTCGGCGGTCAACCGCTCGACCGGTCTGGTGACACTGGCCGCTGCTCCGGCAAATGGAAACGGACTGGCGAATGTGTCCATCGCGTTTGCCAAAACCGTCAGCGGGCATGCGGACAAGATCAACAAATGCCGCTTTGCCGGTCTGTACGGCGGCAAAAACGACACGCGCGTGTTCCTCTCCGGCAACCCGGACGAGCCGGACTGCGACTGGCAGAGCGGCCTATACGACCCGACCTACTTTCCGGACACCGGCTACACTCGCATGGGCACGGACGCATCTGCGATCGTCGGCTATCTCAAGCAGTACGAAAGTCAGGTCGTGGTCAAGTCCGGCGGCGCACAAGAGGCGACCAGCTATCTGCGCACCTACATGATGGCGGATGACGGTTCCGCGCTGTATCCGCTCAAGCAGGGTGCGCAAGGTGAAGGCGCGATTTCGAGCCGCTGCTTCGCCGTGCTGAATGACCTGCCGCTGTATCTCTCGGCGCGCGGTGTGCAGGGCGTGTACGGCACCGCCGTTGCCGAGCAGCGGACGATCCGCTTGGTATCCGATGCCATTGTGCCGAAATTATCGCAGGAGACCGACCTCCAAAGCGCCTGTGCGGTGGTATTCGAGGGCAAATATTATCTGGCAGTGAACGGACACATTTATGTCGCGGACGGCTCTCTGACCGAGGAAAACGGCGATCCGGCGTGGTTTTTCTGGGTGAACGTGCCTGCACAGTGTCTGGCGGTGCTGAACGGTCATCTGTGGTTCGGCACGGCAGACGGCCGACTGTGCCGTTTTGCCAACAGCGAGGAGGAGCACGCCTATCTTGATGACACGGCAGCGATTGCCGCGTACTGGCGCACGCCTACCCTTCCCTTATCCGACTGGAGCCGCTTCAAGACCGTGCGGGATGTGATTCCGACGCTCATGCCGCATTCCCGCTCGGGCGCAACCGTGCAGTACGAGAACGAAAACGGTGTCCAGCTTGCGCTTTCCCGCAATATGGACCTGTTTTCCTTCCGCACACTGGATTTTTCGCGGTTCTCCTTCCGGTGCATTCCGGGTGCGGTGACGTACCGTACCCGCTGGAAGCAGCACCGCAGTCCGCTGTTTGCCGTGCGCATCGGCAACGACCGGCCGGATGAGCCGTTTGGTCTGCTCGCGCTCACCATCCGCTGGACACAGGGTCAGACCGTAATTTAGAAAGGAGGATTCCCCTTTGGCAATCATCAAATCAACTTCCACACGCCGAACATCAACGATAAAGTCAACCACATCCAAGTCCACTTCGACTAAGACGGCGGCAAGCAAATCGACGTCGAGCAAGTCCTCCGGCACGCTCAATTCCAATGGCTACCGCGACAATTTTGACTACTCGGCGGCGATCGCCGGCACGACTGATTCAGCGAAACGCCAGCAGCTGCTGAGCGAACGCCAGAACAAGATTGACTCGCTCGGTCTCGGCGGCAAGGTTGCGTCCAACGACGCGGTTTCGACATGGAACGGCAGTTACCGTCCGTACTCGGTTTCAAGCACAACAACCGGTGCAAACCGCGTCAGCAGCCTGTATGACGCGGCGGAAAATGCCCGTTTCAAGCGATTTGAAACCGCCCGCAGCCGCATTGCAAAGCAGCTGGAGAGCAATCTCGCGTCCATTGAGAACGACTACGCCGCCGGTATGCGTCAGACCGATATCAATGCCCGACAATCCGCAGTGAATAACGAGGAAAAGCTGGCGGCGCTCGGACTTAACATGAGCGCACGAGGGCAGGTAACCACCAGCGGTATGGCAGAGACCAGCCGTATCGCGGTGGACAACCGGTACCGCAGCGACCTGAATGCGCTCGGCCAGGCGCGTCTGTCCGCGCGTGCGGCGGCGCAGAATGCTGCCGATGAACAGACCGCAGCCGCCGAGAGCAGCTACTATACCGCATCGGAAAATGCAGCGCTCCAGCAGGCACAGGCGGCGCTGAGCCAGTTTAACGCCGACCGCGATTACGGCTTGTCCGTAGCCGGTCTGACCGGCTTCCTGAACGGCACGCCGACGCTGAACTGGCGCAATTATCAGCTGAATGTCAGCAGTGCGGCGGCGAATGCACAGACCCGTGCCTACGAGCAGGCGCTTGAGCGCTGGAAAACCAGCGGCTACGTACGGCAGGGTGACGCGGCGATCCTCGGTGTGCCTGCCGGAACGCCGACCGCCGATGTCAGCTATAAGAACGCAGCACTTGCGCTGCAGCGATGGAAGAACGGCTACGGCGGTTGATTTTCTCAAGTCGCGTCTATCCGAAAAAACAAATCACCTCTGCACACAAGGTGCAGAGGTGATTTATGATAAAGAAATGAAAATGTGAGCAATTTTATCCAAAACAGCCAGATTCCCCGTTTCAGCACAGAGAATTCGCTATGTTACTGCAGTTATGATAGCACAGGTTTGTCCGTCCGTCAACCCAAGCGCAAGAATTTACTATATATTCGCAAGAAATTTCTATATAAAAAAAGCTCAATCATTTTTCTTGTGGGATTGGAGTGAAGCAGGGTGTGCGTAGCAGCGTCCGTACCGGTATGCTTTTCGCAGCAATCAGCACGGGAGGCTCCGCCATGCAATATTGCCCATGCTACTTTCAATTTCTCCGCTGGCAGGATCGAGGGAAGCAACAACAAAATCAAGACTCTACGGTGCAAGGGCTGCGGCTATCCGGATGACGATTACTTCTTCCTGAAGCTGTTCGATGTCAGCCGGAAACCCTGCATCAGAAATCCTTCATCCCACAGCTTTTATGATTAAGCCATAAAAAACCGCACGCAAAAGCGTGCGGTTTTCTCATATTGCAGTAACGGTAAGGACGGAGACTTACTTGTTCTTCAGGTTGAAGAAAGCCTTCTTGCCCAGGAACTGTGCAACATCCTCGCCCAGCTCTTCCTCGATGCGGAGCAGCTGATTGTACTTTGCAACGCGGTCGGTACGAGACGGAGCACCGGTCTTAATCTGGCCAGCGTTCAGTGCAACAGCGATGTCAGCAATGGTAGCATCCTCGGTCTCGCCGGAACGGTGGGATACAACTGCAGTGTAGCCGGCGCGGTTAGCCATCTGGATAGCATCCAGGGTCTCGGTCAGGGAGCCGATCTGGTTAACCTTGATCAGGATGGAGTTAGCAACGCCAAGCTCGATGCCCTTGGACAGACGAGCGGTGTTGGTTACGAACAGGTCGTCGCCAACCAACTGGATCTTGTCGCCCAGAGTCTTGGTCAGCATAGCCCAGCCTTCCCAATCTTCCTCTGCCATGCCGTCCTCGAGGGAGATGATCGGGTACTTCTCAGCGAAGTTCTTCCACATCTTAACCAGCTGCTGCTGGGTCAGCTTCTTGCCGGACTTCGGCTGGATATAGCACTTCTCCTCGTCGTTCCACCACTCGGAGGAAGCAGCGTCGATCGCGATCATGAAGTCCTCGCCCGGCTTGTAACCAGCTTCTTCGATTGCCTGAACGATAACCTTCAGAGCGTCCTCGTCCTTCTTCAGGTTCGGAGCATAGCCGCCCTCATCGCCTACACCTGCTGCCGGAGTGCCGTTCTCCTTCAGGGTGGTCTTCAGCTGATGGAATACCTCTGCACAGCGGCGCAGAGCCTCGCGGAAGGACGGAGCGGAAACCGGCATGATCATGAATTCCTGAATCTCAACGTTGTTGGTAGCGTGTGCGCCGCCGTTGAGGATGTTCATCATCGGCATCGGCAGGGTCTTAGCGTTGCAGCCGCCGATGTAGTTGTACAGCGGCAGGCTCAGAGCCTCTGCAGCAGCCTTGGCAACAGCCAGAGATACGCCGAGGATAGCGTTTGCGCCGAACTTGGTCTTGTTCGGGGTGCCGTCAGCCTCGATCATAGCCTTGTCGATTGCCTGCTGGTCGAGAGCGTTCATGCCGATAACAACCTCAGCGATCTCGCCGTTTACAGCGTCAACAGCCTTGAGTACGCCCTTGCCGTTGTAGCGGGACTTGTCGCCGTCACGCAGCTCGCAAGCCTCGAAGATACCGGTGGAAGCACCGGACGGAACAGCAGCGCGGCCCATGTATGCGCCGGTGTCGCCCTCAACGTAAACCTCAACCTCAACGGTCGGGTTGCCGCGGGAGTCCATAACTTCGCGGCCGATTACATCAACAATTTCAATGTAGCCCTTCATAATTCTTTCTCCTTCTTATTATAAAATAAAATGGTTGGCTAACGAAACAGCAAAAATCACATTTTTGCTGCGCCGCGCGCACGCGGCGATAAAATTCCCCATAAAAGTCCAGCTCTGCCGGACTTTTATACCACTGCTTCGGGACACGTGTCCCGAACCGTCTTTGCCGTGCAAAGATGAGGGGGATATCCGAAAAAGTTTCCTTGGGAACTTTTTCGGTATCTAAGGGGGACAGCGTCCCTCTTAGAGGCTCACTTTACGAGCAGCGAGTGACCCGTCATCTCCTCCGGCTGCTTGAGACCCATCATATCCAGCATGGTGGGAGCCAGATCAGCCAGTACGCCGCCTTCTGCCAGCTTGCCCTCGTGACCGACCATTACGAGCGGCACCGGGTTAGTGGAGTGTGCGGTGAACGGAGTAACACCATCGGCATCGAGCATCTGATCGACGTTGCCGTGGTCGGCAGTGATCAGGCACTGGCCGCCCATCTTGAGGATGGCATCAACGACCTTGCCTACGCCGTCATCGGTAGCCTCAATCGCCTTTACAGCAGCCTCGAATACGCCGGTGTGACCGACCATATCGCAGTTTGCGAAGTTGAGGATAACAACGTCGTACTTGCCGGACAGGATGCGCTTTACGCACTCCTCGGTAACGGCAGGCTCGCTCATCTCCGGCTGGAGATCATAGGTTGCAACCTTCGGGGACGGGATCAGAGCACGATCCTCGCCCGGGTACTCCTTCTCAACGCCGCCGTTGAAGAAGAACGTAACGTGTGCGTACTTCTCGGTCTCGGCAATGCGGAGCTGGGTCATACCCAGATCGGAGATATATTCACCGAACGTGTTCTTCAGGCTCTGCGGCTTGAAGGCGATTTCCACGCCCGGAATAGTAGCATCGTACTGCGTCATGCAGACGTAGTGAATCTTAGGCTGTACGCGCTCAAAGCCGGTGAATTCCGGATCAACGAATGCACGGGTGATCTCACGCGCACGGTCGGGACGGAAGTTTGCGAAGATGATCGCGTCGTCATCCTTGACGGTCGCGCCCTCGGTAACGATAACCGGAACAACGAACTCGTCGGTTACGCCGTTTGCGTAGGACTGCTCCATAGCCTCGTGTGCGGTAGCTGCGTGCTCGCCTTCGCCGAGTGCGATAGCGTTGTACGCCTTCTGTACGCGATCCCAGCGGTTATCACGATCCATTGCATAGTAACGGCCGGATACGGTTGCGATGCAGCCGACCTCGACAGCGTCGATCTTGGCCTGCAGGCGGTCGATATACTCGATACCGGACTGCGGCGGCGTGTCGCGGCCGTCCATGAAGCAGTGGAAGCAAACCTTGCGCAGACCATTGCGGCGTGCCAGCTCGAGCAGCGCAAACATGTGGTCAATATGGGAATGCACACCGCCGTCAGACAGCAGACCGAAAATGTGCAGGGTGGAATCAAACCACTTGCACTGGTTGATCGCGCTCATCAGAGCCGGATTCTCGAAGAAATCGCCGTCCTGGATGGCCTTGGTGATGCGGGTCAGCTCCTGATATACAATACGGCCTGCACCGATGTTGGTGTGGCCAACCTCGGAGTTGCCCATCTGGCCGTCCGGCAGACCAACGTCCAGACCGGATGCACCGATATAGGTGAGCGGGTTCTCTGCGAAAATCTTATCAAGATTCGGCTTTTTAGCAGCCTCGATGGCGTTGCCCTTGGTCTCCTCGCGGTGACCGAAGCCGTCCATGATAATCAGAGCGGTCGGCTTCTTCGGGCCCTCTGCCTTCTTGGCAGCAGCGGTGGCTGCCTTGGGCTTGCGGCCGCGCTTTGCTGCCGGCTTTTTCTCCTCGGCAGTCTTAGCAGCCGTCTTGCGAGTACGCTTTGCCGCCGGCTTTTTTGCAGGAGCCGGATCTGCCAGAACATTAACCGGTGCGGAAGTCTTGATCTCGACTACCTCTACCTCCGGCATGCCCGGCATAGTGGTTTTTTTCATACTGATAAAACTCCTTTACAGAAGCGAACGATAAGAGAATAAAAGGGGACACGATATGCACCATGTCCCCCTCCGCAAAACGGTGAGGGAGCGTTTCCCTTTCCCGTATCCTTATCTTACTGGTTAGCTGCTTCTACGATGGTAGCGAAGTCAGCGCTCTTCAGGGAGGCACCGCCGATCAGGCCGCCGTCAACGTCCGGCTGAGCCAGCAGCTCGGAAGCGTTCTTCGCGTTCATAGAGCCGCCGTACTGGATGGTGATGCCGCGTGCAGCGCGTGCGCCGTACTTCTCGCGCAGGCAGTCACGGATAGCGGAGCAAACCTCGTTAGCCTGCTCTGCGGTAGCGGTCTTGCCGGTACCGATTGCCCAGATCGGCTCGTAAGCGATGACAACCTTCTTAATGTCCTCAACAGCTACGTTCTGCAGAGCGATCTTGATCTGCTTGCGGATAACTTCCATGGTAACGTCCTGCTCGCGCTCGGTCAGAGACTCGCCTACGCACAGGATCGGGCGCAGACCGTTCTCGAGAGCGACCTGAACCTTCTTGCCGCAAGCCTCGTCGGTCTCGTTGAAGTACTGACGGCGCTCGGAGTGGCCGATGATAACGTACTTAACGCCCAGCTCCTTGAGCATGTCAGCGGAGATCTCGCCGGTGAAAGCGCCGGACTTCTCGAAGTGCATGTTCTCAGCGCCGATTGCAATCTTGGAGCCCTTAGCAGCCTTTACAGCAGCCTGAATATCGGTAAACGGTACGCAAAGAACCATCTCGCACCACTTGGTCTTGGACAGGAGCGGCTTCATCTCTTCGATCAGAGCCTTAGCCTCTGCCGGAGTCTTGTTCATCTTCCAGTTGCCGGCGATAATGGTCTTACGATATCTGCGATTCATGTTGGTTTTACCCCTTTCAAACATTCGGACGGACTTTTCCGTCTTAAATCTTTATGTATTTATACGGAGCGCTCAACAGAACGCGCTCCGATATAAAGCGTTCCTAATGGACTTACTTGTCCTGCAGGCATGCGATGCCCGGCAGCTCCAGACCCTCGAGGAACTCCAGAGAAGCGCCGCCGCCGGTAGAGATGTGGGTCATCTTGTCAGCAAAGCCCAGCTTCTCAACAGCAGCTGCGGAGTCGCCGCCGCCGATGATGGAAACAGCCTTGCTCTCAGCGATTGCCTTGGCAACAGCCTTGGTGCCGACTGCGAAGGTGTCAAACTCGAATACGCCCATCGGACCGTTCCAAACAACGGTGCCTGCGTCCTTGACAGCCTCGGAGAACAGCTCTACGGTCTTCGGGCCAATGTCCATGCCCATCATGTCAGCCGGGATCTTGCCAGCCTCGTATACGACCGGAGCAGCGTCCGCGCCGAAGTGATCTGCACAAACGGTATCAACCGGCAGGAGCAGCTTAACGCCCTTGTCAGCAGCCTTCTTGAGCAGGCCGAGTGCCAGCTCGATCTTGTCTTCCTCACAGAGAGAGGTGCCGATCTCGCCGCCCTTTGCCTTGGAGAAGGTGTAGGCCATGCCGCCGCCGATGATGATGGTGTCGCACTTGTCGATCAGGTTCTCGATAACGCCGATCTTATCGGAAACCTTAGCGCCGCCCAGGATTGCAACGAACGGACGAGCCGGGTCGCTCAGAGCCTTGCCCATGATGGAGATTTCCTTCTTGATCAGGAAGCCGCATACAGCCGGCAGGTAATCTGCGATGCCTGCGGTGGAAGCGTGTGCACGGTGTGCGGTGCCGAATGCGTCGTTGACGTAAATGTCAGCCATGTCAGCCATAGCCTTTGCCAGCGCAGCGTCGTTCTTGGTCTCGCCCTTTTCAAAGCGAACATTCTCAAGCAGAACGACCTCGCCCGGCTTAACCTCAGCGGCCAGCTTCTTAGCGTCCTCGCCTACAACGTCCTTTGCCAGCTTGACTTCCTTGCCAAGCAGCTCGCTCAGGCGCTTAGCGACCGGAGCCAGCGAATACTTCATGTTTACTTCGCCCTTCGGACGGCCGAGGTGCGAGCACAGGATTACAGCAGCGTTGTGATCCAGCAGGTAGTTGATGGTCTCCAGCGAAGCACGAATGCGCTTGTCGTCGGTGATGTTGCCGTTCTCATCCTGCGGTACGTTAAAATCGCAGCGGGCAATTACCTTCTTGCCGGATACGTCGATATCCTCAACGCTCTTCTTGTTATACTGCATAAATATCCCTCTCCTTTAAGATGTATTATAAAGTTACGATAAGGAACAAAAGCACGAACTTATTACTTAAATAATTCCGTTTCCAATACAGAATTATACTCGTAATTCGTGCCATTCGCAAGCAAAATTGTGAAAATCATCACATTCCAACTCGCTTTTAGAGGATTTTTGCGTTTTTCGCCAAAAAGTTGCGAAATATTAAACAACATTCACAATTTTTGCATCAATCCCGCGGCGTTCCATAATACGCTACAGCCATCGCCAGCGGACCAGTATTTGTCAGAACCGAGGGACCGATCGCTACGCGTTCCACATCGCGGAATCCAATTTCGGTACGCAGACGCTTTTCCATTTCATCCAGACGCTCGGCGGGTACGTCGCCGTAGAGCAGGATAGCCGTCTGCTTATCCGGCTGCACCACACGGGCGGAGACTTTTTTGCTCATTCCGGCAACGAGTGCCTTCTCACCGCGCACCTTGTCACACACCTTTACCGCACCGTCATACACATGGCTGATGGGCTTGAGACCGAGCGCCTCACCCACGAAGGCCGCGCCGCCCGAAATACGGCCGGACTTCTTGAGGAACTTGAGGCTGTACACACCGAGGTAGGCTTCCACGCGGTTAAGACGGCTTTTTACCACGCTGACGATCGCGTCAAAGCTCTCGCCCTGCTCGCGCATTTCGGCAGCCTTGACAACAATGTGTCCGTAAATATAGGTGTAGGTCTTGGAGTCGATGACCTCGATGGTCATTTTGCCCTCGCCCTGCTCCTCCTCGAACATGGATTTTGCAAGGCAGGCCGCCTGATAGGTACCCGAGCCGCCGCCGTTGATGAGCACTGCCAGCAGATGCGTGCAGCCGCGCTCAAATGCACGGTTGTAGGACTCGAGGAATACGGTCGGCGTAGTCATGGCCGTGCCGGGAATCTCGCTGCTGGTCTCGAGCAGCCTGCAGTACTCTTCGGACGTAATGTCATAGTATTCGCGGAAGCTGCGTCCCTCATGCGTCAGCATAATCGGAACGATCTCAATGCCGTGCGCCTCTACCAGATCGTGCGGAATATCCGATGAGGAATCGGTCAAAATATGAATCTTTTCCATTCTTTACTCCTTTATGCCTGTGGGAACGGTCCCGCAAGTCTCAGATTTTCAAAGCCGGTCTGCCGCAGCGCCTCAAACACGATAACAGCGACCGAATTAGACAGATTAAGGCTGCGCGCGCCCTCTCTCATAGGAATGCGAACGCAGCGTTCCGGGTGCTCGATGAGCAGCGCTTCCGGCAGACCGCGGGTCTCTTTGCCGAACATCAGGTAGTCGCCGTCGCGGTATTCCACCTCATGATAGGCATGCGGCGCCTTTGTTGTCGCATAGAAGTAACGGCCATCCGGATTTTTCTCAAAAAATTCATCCAGATTTTTATACATACGCACATCGAGCAGATGCCAGTAGTCCAGACCGGCACGCTTCATGCGCTTATCATCGATAGCAAAGCCGAGCGGCTCGACCAGATGCAGCACACAGCCTGTCGCCGCACAGGTGCGGGCAATGTTGCCGGTGTTCTGCGGAATCTCCGGCTCGACCAAAACAATGTTGAGCATACTTTCGCCTCATTTACGAACTAAACTTCTTCTATTTTATGCGATAACACCGTATTTTTCAAGGTATATTCCCATTTTTCCGCAAAAAAGTTTCCTCTGAACACAAGATTCAGAGGAAATTTTCATGCACTATACTAATTTTTGATGATTTTGGACGAACGGCACATATCTTCAATTACTCAATATCCGCATAGACGCCATAGATATAGCCTTCCGCTGCGGCCTGCTCATCGGTCAGCACTTCGCCGGTAAGGCTCGGACCGGATGTATCGTCCTTGTATTCCACGCCCAGCTTGCCGGTGTGCAGCGTCATCGAGCGGGTCTGCTCCGAGCCGTCAGTAAAGGTGATGGTGACGGTCAGCTTTGCGCCCTCAAAGCCGTCCACAGCCTTGTGCCACGAATCCTGCAGATCATCGTCCGTGGTTTCCGGCTTGCTGGGCAGCCACAGACCGTAGCTGGCGTCCGGGTCGTACGCGTCGGTGAAGCCGTTGTCCAGCTTCCAGCACAGGTCGGCGTACATCTGCTCTGCGCCCTCAGCGCCGTTTCCCCAGACCATCACGGTGTCGGCACCGTCGAGTTCGGGGTTCGTGCCCTGATACATCGAGCGCACCCACTCGTCGCGGTCGGCCGATGTATCCTTGACGGTTTTCGTGCGGTACAGTGCGCCGTTGTCGATGGTCGCGGATATGGTTTTGATATTCTCGCCGGTCACCTTGAACAGACAGCCGGAGTAGAAACCCTTTTCCGGATCGTCTGCGCCGCTGCCGGTGTCGAACACGATCTTGCTGTCCTTCGGCTGCCGCAGCTCGCCGGTATCGGCAGCATAGGCTGCAAAGCCGAATGTGTGATTGATGGCGTCCGCTACGGCTGCACTGCCGGTCTGCGCGGTGCCATTATGCGTGCGATAAACCGCCGTACCGCCCAGCACAATACCGAACGCGCAGGCTGCCGCCAGAAGGCGCTTTGCCATTCCCCACGGATGGCGCGGCACCGCATGCAGCGGTTCGTTCGTCAGCTGACGCGCTTCACGAGCTGCTGCCAGCGTGCGCTCCTTCAGCTCCTGCGGAGCCTTGATGTCCTTCAGTTCGTTCCAGTTGTTCTTCATCGTAAGATCCCTCCAAATCCAGCTTTAATTGCTTTCTTGCGCGATGCAGCCGCGTGCGTACCGTTGCCGGACGGCAGCCGACCATTTCCGCGATCTCCTCTGTGCGGTAGCCCTCCACATAGTGCAGCCACACCGCGATTCGCTGATCGTCCGGCAGTGCGTGTACCGCCTGCCACAGCTCACTGCTGCTTTCCGGTTCCGGAGCGGCAGCATCCGCGGCAGCTTCCATCGGTGCGGTGCGCTTAAACCACGCCGAGCGGCGAAGATCGGCGCATCGGCTGAGCGTTACGCGCAGCAGCCATGCTTTCAGATGCTCGGTGTCGCGGAAATCGGTGTCGTCCCGCAGCAGCCGGAGAAAGACTTCCTGATAGACGTCCTCTGCGTCTGCGCGGCTGTTCAGTCTGCACAAAGCTAAGCGATAGACCGCGTCGCCGCAGGTGACCATCGCCTGCTGCAGAAATGTGTCCGACCTGAGTTTTGTCTGCATTGCTCTCTCCTCCTTTCACCACCAACACGTTTTGCAGCGGCAAATCGTTCCCGCTTCCGCCGGATTTTTTGAGATTTCGGCTTATTTTCCCTTCGCTTTGTGTTTACCTACAATTTACAGAGGTTATTCTTGTGATATATGCACAAAAACTTTCGCATTTTCTCTGGAACATTAAACAAAAAATCTATTGCATTTTTATCTAAAACGACTATAATAATAATTGTTCTAAGGAACACAACAAATTGACAATAACCAACAACCACATTGGTTTTTATATTTCATTTGCTCTCTTTTTTTCTTTTTTCTTTCTTTACTCTTTACCTGCTCTTTGAGGGAAAATCGCCGTCTGATTCATCAGGCGGCTTTTTTCCGCCTTGCGGCAAAAAAGCTGCGGTTTAACCGCAGCTTTTTTAGTTTGTTCCGACAGTATGCGTTACAGTGCTGCCTGTGGTATCATACGGATACAGGGTATTCAGAGCCGCCGCAAGCGCCGGACTCTCCAGCGTATACCATCTGTCCTTGCCATGTAGTTCTGTTTTCAGCAGCAGCAACTCTTCCGAATCATTCCTGCACAGAAAGAGCATATAATCTGCTTCCGCGCTGTCTATTTGCACTGCAACGACGCACGGAATTCTGGTATTCGTGCCGTACGGTGTCCATCTGCCCTGAAAGCGCCGCTTGCCCTTACTGTCTGCAAGCAGCTGCACGATCGTCTCCCGATTTTCCGCAGAAAGTGCAATTTCTTCGGACGGGAACGCATAGTTATAAATCGTTTTGCTCGTCACCGGCGTATAGCTGTACGCCTTCCACGAAAACGAATCATCGACTGCACAGCCGATCTTCCGTGGTGCAAAGAATATGCCATAGATCCCAACCGCACAAAGCAGAAGGAGCAGCGCCGCTGTCACTGCACATTTGACCGATTTCTTCATATTGTCTCCCTCCCGATTCTCTATCCTTATTCTTGTACCTTGATGATACCGAACGATCCCTTGATTGTCAACCAAATTGTTCCCTGAGATACAGAAAGGCGGTACCGCTATGCAGCGATACCGCCTTTTCTTATTTCTCTTTGAAAAATTCTCTGGTCTGCTGCACATTTTCCTCGATGGCGGTCTTGAGCGCCTCCACCGATTCAAACTGCATTTCCGGACGCAGGAACTTATGCAGCTCCACATGGATCATCTTGCCATACAGATCGCCCGCAAAGTCGAGCAGATGCGGCTCGATGGTCGGTGCACCGCCGTCCAAAAATGTCGGCTTTACACCGATATTGGTCGCTGCGATATAACTCTGTCCGTCCACCAGAACGCGGGTTGCGTACACGCCGTACGGCGGCAGCGCCATTTCGGTCGGCAGACGCAGATTGACCGTCGGCACCTGCAGCACGCTTGTGCCGACACGCCGTCCGTGCTCCACAATACCGGAAACCGTATACGGATGACCGAGAAACTTAGCCGCACCTTCCATATCGCCCTGCGAAATCAGCTGACGAATATAGGTGGAGGACACCACAATGCCGTCAATCTTGACATCCTCGATGCAGTCATAGCCGATGCCGGCCTTTTCGCACTCGATAGCCATGCCCTCTGCGTTGCCCTGCCCCTTATAGCCGAAACGGTTATTGCGCCCCGAGATGATCCAGCCCGCGTTAAAGCGGCCGATGAGCAGCTTGTGGATAAAGTCGCGCCAGTCCATGTGCTGCATTTCATGGTCAAAGTGGCCGAAAATAACCTCGTCCACACCGCCGAGCTTTTTGATCTCCTCGGTGCGATATGCATTTGCGGTCAGCAGCGGCACCTGACGGCCCATAACGACCGAATCCGGATGCACATCAAACGTAAAAACCGCACTCGTGCCGCCGATTTGCTTGGCCCGCTCGACCGCACGCTGCATGAGCGCCCGATGCCCCAGATGCACGCCGTCAAAGTAGCCGAGCGCGATGGCACGCGGCTTTGTAACTTCTATCATAAGGGAATCCCCCTGAAAAAAATTGATAATTGAAAATTGAGAATTGAGAATGAATGCGGCGCTTTGCGCTTATTAAATCATCGCGCAAGGCGCGATACCTTCATTATCCATTTTCCATTTTCAATTCTCCATTTCTGTTTGTATGCAAAAACTTATCGGAAGTTTTTGTATACAAACAGACCTAAACCGCCCTTATCCAGCTCTCTCACCTGACCGAGCATAAGGAACCTGTCCTGATGGTACACACGGCAGATGGTATCTGCGGTCTCCGGCAGACTGTCGGTCTGGCGCGGAAACACAACTGCACCTCTCGCAATGCGCTCTGCGCCCTCGTCGGTGAGCGAAACGGCGGGTCTATCGGTAAACAGGCTGTCGGTCGGCAGCAGAAGCTGCTGCATGGTACCCTCTGCCATCGCCTGCTCACACTCGGCAAAGGTATGGCACTGCGCCAGCTCATACGCGCCCGAACGGGTGCGCTCCAGACTGTGCAGCACGGCCAGCGTGCCCAGCTTTTCGCCAAGGTCATTGACCAGTGTGCGGACATAGGTGCCCTTGCTGACCTTGCACCGCAGCGTGCCCTTCTGGGCATTCTCGTCGAAGTCGAGCAGGTCCATTTCGTGCACAATGATATCGCGCGCCGGACGCTCCACCTCCCTGCCCTTGCGGGCCAGATCGTACAGCTTCTGGCCGTTCACCTTGACCGCCGAATACATGGGCGGTACCTGCTGCTGCGGGCCGGCAAAGCGCCGTACCATCTGCTTTACTGCGTATTCCGCGGCGTATCGTTCGCTGGTCTGGAGCATTTCGCCGGTGACATCCTGCGTATCTGTGCAGTAGCCGAGCGTAAACCCGGCAACGTATTCCTTATCCTGCGCTGCGGCAAAATCTGCCGCCTTGGTCGCACCGCCGACAAACACCGGCAGAACACCGGTCGCCATCGGGTCGAGTGTGCCGCCGTGACCGATCCTGCGCGTGTGCAGAATACCGCGCAGCTTGGCAACCACATCGTGCGAGGTAAAGCCCTGCGGCTTGTTCATCAGCAGGATGCCGTTCAGGTCACTTTGCTGCATGAAACTGCTCCTCTGCCGCCTTCAGCATAGCAGCCTTGGCTTCCGCCATGCCGCAGGTGAAGCTTGCACCTGCCGCACGGACATGACCGCCGCCGCCGACCTTCTTGCAGATAGCAGCCGCGTCCATCTCCTTGGTGGTGCGGACGGAAACGCGAACCGTACCGTCCGGCTTCTCGGTCAGCGTGATGCCGATCTGTACGCCCTCAATCTGGCGCGTGAGCGATGCAATCGAGTCCAGATCGTCCATATCCGCGCCTGCATGGTCGATATCCCTGCGCCAGAGCACGGCAACCGCGATCGCGCCGTTCTCGTGGAACTCCATCGTATCAAATACAATGCGCTCCATCTCAAACCGCGGACGCGATTTGGTCTCAAACAGCACGCGGTTGATCTCACCGCCGTCGATACCGGCAGTCAGGCAGGCCGCCGCTACCGCATGCGAATGCGCGGTCGTATTCGAGAACTTAAAGCAGCCCGTATCGGTCGAAACACCGATATAAATGCTCTCTGCAATGTCGGCCGTGAACTTAACACCGAGCGCCGTCAGCACATCGTACAGCACCTCGGCACAGCCGCCTGCATCCGGCCGGATGAGGTTTTTTTTGCCGAAGCCGTCGTTTGAGCCGTGATGGTCAATGACCAAATCGACCTTGCCCTTGTACGGCTCGGCCGTGTCCGGAAACAGCTTCTCCTCAGCGATATCGGTCGAAACCACATACGCCGGAACGAAATCCTCCGGCGGATAATACGGCACGATCAGCGGCGCATAACGCCTGGTGATCTCCGGATTTTCCAGAATATATGCGCGCTTGCCAATCTGCTGCAGACCGCGGCAGAGCGCACCGGCACAGCCTGCCGTGTCGCCGTCCGGTCTGCGGTGAGTCAGGATGAGAATGTCGTCCGCTGCCTGCAGCGCAGCAGCAGCGCCAGCAACGTCAACGATCATTCTGCGTCCTCCTCGCCCAGCTTGCCTTCATTTTTCAGCTCGTGCAGCACCTCGGAGATGTGTGCACCGTGGGTGATGGACTGATCCAGCTCAAATACCAGCTCCGGCGCGTAGCGCAGCTGTACCTTGTGGCCAACCTCGCGGCGCAGCCAGCCTGCCGCAGACTTCAGGCCCTTCATCACGTCCTTGGTCTGCTGCTCGCTGCCGAGTACGGAAATATAGCACTTCGCATAGCGCAGATCGTTGGTAACATCGCAGTGTACCACGGAAACCATAGCCTCCTGTACACGCGGGTCCTTGACAGAGCGCATCGCCTCTGCCAGAGCCTTCATCACTTCTTCGGAAATACGATCAATTCGAGTAGACATAACTTTCCTCCTTTGAGGATTGATTAAAATCTGCTTGTACAGAAAATGCGATACGCATTTTCACACGCACCGCAGTGCGTGATTCAATCCCCCATAAAAGTCCAGCTCCGCCGGACTTTTATACCACTGCTTCTGGACGCGTGTCCAGAACCGCCTTTGCCATGCAAAGGCGAGGGGGATATCCGCCAAAGTTTCCTCGGGAACTTTGGCGGTATCTAAGGGGGACAGCGTCCCCCTTAGAAGAAGCGCTTTACCGCTTCACTTCTTCCATAACAAAGCACTCAATGATATCGCCTTCCTTGATATCATTGTAGTTCTCGATGCTCATGCCGCACTCATAAGAGGTTGCAACTTCCTTCACATCGTCCTTGAAGCGCTTGAGGGTATTCAGGTGGCCCTCGTGGAATACGATGCCGTCACGGACTACGCGAACCTCAGCGTTACGCTGAATCTTGCCGTCCTGTACATAGCAGCCTGCAACCGCGCCTGCGCCGGTGATCTTGAACACCTGACGAACCTCTGCGTGGCCGAGAACAACTTCCTTGAACTTCGGCTCGAGCATGCCCTTCATGGCCTGCTCCATCTCCTCGATGGCATCATAAATAACGCGGTACATACGCATATCAACGCCCTGCTGTGCAGCGGAGTCGGTAGCGGTGCGGTCCGGACGAACGTTAAAGCCAACAATGATCGCGCCGGAAGCAGCAGCCAGCATAACGTCGGACTCGTTGATGGCGCCAACAGCACCGTGGATAACGCGCACGCGAACCTCTTCGTTGGTCAGCTTCTCGAGAGAGGAACGAACCGCCTCGACAGAGCCCTGAACGTCTGCCTTGACGATGATATTCAGCTCCTTCATCTCGCCCTGCTGGATGGAATCGAACAGGTTATCGAGCGTTACCTTGTGGAACAGCTTGTTGCGCTCTTCCTTCTCCTTGTCCTTGCGCTGCTCAACCAGCTCACGAGCCATCTTCTCGTCGTCTACGGCGTCAAAGATGTCGCCTGCACCCGGAACCTCAGCCAGACCGATGATCTCGACCGGAACGGACGGACCTGCGGACTCAATCTTCTTGCCGTCGTCGTTGGTCATTGCACGAACGCGGCCGACAGAGGTACCCGCGATAACGGTATCGCCTGCATGCAGGGTGCCGTTCTGTACCAGAAGGGTTGCAACCGGACCACGGCCCTTATCCAGCTTTGCCTCGATGACGGTACCGTGCGCCTTACGGTTCGGGTTTGCCTTGAGGTCAGCCATTTCAGCGGTCAGCAGTACCATTTCGAGCAGGTTGTCAATGCCCTGACCGAACTTTGCGGAGATGTTGCAGACGATGGTCTGACCGCCCCACTCCTCCGGTACCAGTTCGTACTCGGTGAGCTGCTGGAGCACACGATCCGGGTTTGCACCCTGCTTATCAATCTTATTTACGGCAACGATGATCGGCACGTTTGCTGCCTTGGCGTGGTTGATCGCCTCGATGGTCTGCGGCATAACGCCGTCATCGGCTGCTACGACCAGAATGGCGATATCGGTTACCTGCGCACCGCGTGCACGCATGGAGGTAAACGCAGCGTGACCCGGGGTATCGAGGAAGGTGATCGGCTTGCCGTCAACCTCAACGCGGTATGCGCCGATGTGCTGGGTAATGCCGCCGGCCTCGCCCTCGATGACCTTGGTCTTGCGGATCGCGTCGAGCAGAGAGGTCTTGCCGTGGTCAACGTGACCCATAACAACAACGACCGGATCGCGCGGCTGCAGCTCCTCTTCCTTGTCCTCGTGCTCGTCGAACAGCTGCTCCTCGATGGTAACGTGTACTTCCTTCTCAACCTTGCAGCCCATTTCCTCTGCAACGATGGCTGCGGTATCGTAGTCGATCACCTCAGAGATGGACGCCATAACGCCCAGCTTAATGAGACCCTTGATAACATCCGCTGCGGTGCGCTTCATACGGGAAGCCAGTTCACCGACGGAAATCTCCTCCGGAATCATTACCTTAACCGGAATCTTCTTAAGTGCTGCCATCTGCTGCTGACGCTGCAGGCGGCGCATCTTCTCCTGCTCCTCCTGACGGCGCTTGTTGCCGAACGGCTTGGAGCGCTGGTCGGACTTCTTGGTCAGCTTCTGCTTCTTGCTGCCCTTGGACTCCATTCGCTCGGCCTTTGCGTCAACCAGCTTATCTACATGATCATCATATTTTGCAAGGTTTACGTCGCCGGTGCCGCGGGTGTCAATGCGGTGAACCTGCTTTACCTTGCTCTGTGTCGGCTGCTGCTGCACGATAGGCTCCTCTCTCTTGGACTCGGTCTGCTGTTTGGTTTCCGCCTTGGACTGCTCCGGCTTCTTGCGGGATGCGCCCTGTGCGTTCAGCGTACCTTCCATGTCACTTACTTGATTATGCTGGGTGAGATACTCGAAAATGACCGACAGGTCGGTATCGTCAAGCACCTGCATGTGATTCTTCGGTGCAGAGCGATACTTCGTCAGGATTTCGGTGATCTCCTTGGTGGATACGCCGAAGTCCTTTGCGACCTCGTGTACCCGATATTTATTGTCTAATGCCATGGGCAATAACCTCCTTTATTTCTTCGTTCAAAACCACGGTTTTGAACGAGAGAGGACGTACCGAACTGCGTTCGGATACGCCCAAAGCTGCGAAAAGTTCCTCCTGCGTCGAAACTTTTCTCCGCCTTGTGTAAAAAGCGTGATACATGCTCCCGCTTTTTACGGATTTGCGAAGCAAATCCTATTTAATACGCGCTTCGCGCGGGAATCAGGTTTTATTGCGGAAGCTGCGCTTGCCGCTGTTGAAGCTCGGCTTGCCTGTGCTGCTTTTACGGAACGGACGGTCGCCATCCTTACGGAACGGGCGCTTCTCGCCGTCGTTCTTGCGATACGGACGATATTCGCCGTCCTTGCGGAACGGGCGCTTCTCGCCGTCATTCTTGCGATACGGACGATATTCGCCGTCCTTGTGGAACGAGCGCTTCTCTCCGTCATTCTTGCGATACGGACGGTCGCCTTCCTTGCGGAACGGGCGATCGCCGGACGGCTTACGGTAGGTGCGCTTGGGCTTCTCCTCTGCCGATTTTTCGGTCTTGACCGGCGCTTCCTCGGTCTTTTCCGCCTTATCCTTATGCTTTTTGACGCCCCTGCGGGACTGGATCTTTGCGTTTTTTTCGCTAAGCTGCTGCGCCACTTCGGCGTATGCAGGATCCTGCTCCGCCAGCTTATTTACGGCTGCTGCCGCCATGCCGATGTCCGCTACCGCGCACATCGCGCAGCCTGCCTTGCCGATCGCGCTGCCGAGTTCCAGCTTGCCGTGCGGCAGCGTTACGCACGGCACATTCGCCTTATCGGCGTAAAATGCGGCCTTTTTCGCTGCATTTGCGCCTGCATCACCCGCGATGAACACACAGCGGGTCTTGTGGTCAAAGCACGCTTCGCGCACCAGCTCGTCACCGTAGGCCAGCTTGCCGGCACGGCGTGCCAGACCGAGCATTCTCAGAACCGGATCAGTTGCCATTTGCACCCTCCTGTTCCATCTGCTGCTCAAGCTGATCGTAAACCGACTCGGGCACCTCTACACTGAGCGCACGCTCGATCGCACGGCTCTTGCGGGCCTTTTTCAGACATTCCGGCTTGCCGCACAGATATGCGCCGCGGCCGGGTGCCTTGCCCTTGAAATCCAGCGAAAGCTCGCCTTCCGGCGAACGCACCACGCGGATCAGCTCCCGTTTCGGGAACATTTCACGGCAGCCGAGGCACTGCCGCATGGGAATCTTCTTCTGTACCATATTCTGCCGCACCTCCGCTTGCTTATTCGCCCTGAGACTCAGGAGCGATATCGATCTTGCAGCCGGTCAGCTTGGCAGCCAGACGCGCGTTCTGGCCTTCCTTGCCGATAGCAAGCGACAGCTGATCGTCCGGAACGATGACACGGCAGGACTTGTTGTCCGCCTGCATGGTGGCATTGATAACATCAGCCGGAGCGAGTGCCGCAGAAACGAACTGCGCCATATCCTCGTTCCACTTGATGATATCGATCTTCTCGCCGTTCAGCTCGCCGGTGATGTTGGCAACACGCGCACCGCGGGTACCAACGCATGCACCGATCGGATCGACGTTCTCATCGTGAGAAACAACAGCGATCTTGGTGCGGTTGCCTGCCTCACGCGCGATGGACTTGACCTCGACGATACCGGAGTGGATCTCCGGCACCTCCAGCTCAAACAGACGCTTAACCAGACCCGGGTGGGTGCGGGAAACAACGACCTGCGGGCCGCGGGTGCCGCGGCGAACCTCGATGAGGTAAACCTTCAGGCGCTGACCCTCAGTCAGGACCTCACCGCGCACCTGCTCGGAAGCGGCCAGAACAGCCTCGCTCTTCTCGCCGCCGGAAACAACATCCAGATAAGCGGTGCCGGAGCGCGGGTCGATGCGGGCAACCACGCCGTTCAGGATCTCGTGCTCCTTGCTCTCGAACTCGGAGATAACCATGCCGCGCTCTGCCTCACGGATGCCCTGAATGATAACCTGCTTTGCAGTCTGGGCAGCAATGCGGCCGAAGGACTTGGTCGGGATGTCGATATCAATGATATCGCCTACCATCGGGTTATTCTTGTACTCGGCAGCCTCCTCGAGAGTGATCTCCTCGTACGGCTCGTACAGGTCCTCCGCCTTGACAACCGTCTTGCGGACAAACATGTGAATGGTCTTCTTGTCGCGGTCCGGCTCAACGTAAACATTGTCGGTCATGCCGTCGTTATCGCGCTTGTAGGCGGTGATCAGCGCCTGACCTACACGGTCGAGCATATAGTCTACCGGAATGCCTTTTTCCTTTTCCAGCTGTTCCAGCGCGTCAAAAAATTCTGCGTTAACCATTTTTTCCAACTCAGCTCCTTCTTATATCTCTACCGCCAGTCGAACTGCGGCAATGTCTTTGGGTTCATATACAGTGGTCTCGCCGTTCACTTCCAGCGTTACAGCGCCGTTGTCATAGCCGGCGAGTGTGCCCTCGATCTGCTTCATACCGTTCATCGGCTTGTAGAAGCCGACTTCGACGGTCTGACCCATGAACGCCTGGAAATGCTCCGGGCGCTTGAGGCGGCGCGACATACCGGCCGAGGAAACGCACAGCGTGTAGGACGGCATATCGTCAAATTCCTTTTCATCCAGCATGGGATCGAGTGCGCGCGAAACCTGCTCGCACTGGTCAATGTTGACGCCCTCCGGTCGATCCACGGTGACGGTCAGCATGTACTGTCCGCCCTCTTTTTCAAACTCCACATCCCACAGGGAAACACCAGCCTGTTCACACAAAGGCTTTACCAGTTCCTCTACGCGGGCTACGATCTGCTTTGCCTGCAAAGCCGTCCCTCCTTACTGAAAAATTTTCTCCGAGCAAAGCGTAAGGAGTGGCACTTGGCCACTCCTTACGGTTACTTATCATCTTACATTGATAGTATATCACGCATTGCCGTACATTGCAAGCGTTTTTGCAATAAAAATATCCGTTTTTACCGTGAAAATGCACAAATTTAGGCGTGTGAGCCGCAAATTTTGCGGGTTAGCGACTGCTGCCGCATCTCAGCTCGTGCAGGATGCACAGTCCCATGGCCAAGATGGGAAACAGGATGCGCAGACTGAGGAAACCCATTGGGTCACCGAAGTCGATGTTTGCATCCAGTATCAGGCCGATAAACCAGCCTAATATGGTGAATAAGGTCGCTTTCAGGTACATAATCTCTATCTCCTTTTTTTATTCCAACTGCCAATTACTTAAATTCACGCCAGTTGAACGAATCATAAAAAGATTCCAACTCAACACTATAACTAATACCATTTACATTTGCTTCGTTTTCACTACGAGAAAAAGCACTCCACAAATTCATATTAGAATAACTCTTTTGATTATACATTGCTGTATAATTCTTTACTGCATTTCTATATGCCGGAATAAACTCATTATAAAGCGGCAATAGTTCTTCTTCCAAAAGCGAATAGTTGATATTTTCCTTTTGCAATGTCTGTAACATTTTCTCGTTCCGGCTAATAAGAGCTTCACTATCCGGATTTCTTGTTGCTGGATTTATTGTAAATAAATTCGCGTTGATTGATTCATTATAAAGATCAAGTTCTCCTCTGCATATGGTAATTGTACGCTCCAACTTATACGCTGCTGTAACAATTTCTGTGAAATCATCATAAATCGAAATCGTCTGCGTATTGCGGTCGTAGCCGATATCCGCGCCGAACGCATTCGACACCGCACGAATCGGCACATAGGTTGTGCCGTTGTAGATAAACGCCTCGACCGCTTTACCGTTGGCGTCTGTCATGTCGATTGCTTCGTTGTTGAATTCCACATTGACGCCGGACGTGACGGTGATCGTCTTGCGATAAGTGTTTGCCGCATAGGATGTGGTCAGGAACAGGGCAAACATCAGGATGATTGCGGGGATTCTCTTTTTCATAGCGGGACCTCCCTTTATTTGTTTGTTACAGTATACCAAACAAATCCTGATATTTCAACGCCTTATTATTGAATAAGCACAAAAGCCGTCCAGCATTTCTGCCAAACGGCTTTGCTATTCCGTTTATCTCTCAACCGACTGCACACCCGGGATATCCTCCTGCAGCCGCAGGAAATCCGCTTTATCGAAATGCCGCGGCATGGCAATGTACAGCACGATTTTTACCGAACTGCCTTCCTGCCGCTTGAGATTGATCTCTCGCACGATGATTTTTTTCTGCTCCAGCCAGTCGTACAGACGCACAAGGTCGCCTTTCCGTCTGTCAGACCGACCGCAGGCTCGGTCACCTGCATTTTTTCTCGCCGCTCCACACCGATCAGCAGACCGCTGACAGCCGCACCAAACAGATTATTTGAATATTTTCCGGCATACGCAAGCCCCTCTCGAATAAAAACTATCGCTCAAACGACAGATACCGCGTCCCCTGAAAGGTCAGTCTGCCGGTATCACCCTCTGCAAGCATACCATATTCCGAGCCGGAAACATGGAACTCCATCCGGTCCCCGCTTTCCACCTGAAACGTGACATAATAAGTCGTGCTCGACGTTGTGTGGAAGCCGTGTGCTCCGCTCATGTCGCCTGCATTGGCATGCTGGTGATGTGATACATCTGTCCGCTTTGCAACGATCACCGCCGGTACGGTCAATCTGGGCGAATTATTGTTCTTATGCCATGTGCTTATCCCCTGTATGATTGAAAAAATGATGATGCCAAATACGACAATAAACATGATGGGGACGATGAAACTCAATATATCAAACATCTGCATTGCAAACATCTTCCGGCCCTCCTTCGGCGTTCCAATTTTCGATCAAACAATTTACGTTCTACCTACATAGTATCATAGGTATTCCAAAAAGGCAAAAAGAAAAAGGTTATCCAATAAGCACGCTACTGGATAACCTTTTTAGGATCATTTTTCTGTTTTGGAACAGATCGAGTCGTCAGAAGTTAAAATTTAACTTACTTAACCAGCTCGATGATCGCCATTTCAGCTGCGTCGCCACGACGCGGGCCGGTCTTGATGATGCGGGTGTAGCCACCGTTGCGGTTAGCGTACTCCGGAGCGATCTCAGAGAACAGCTTAGCAACAACAGCTTCCTTGGTTACGAAAGCCATAGCCTGACGGCGGGATGCCAGGGTGTTCTTCTTGCCCAGGGTGATCATCTTCTCAGTCAGCGGGCCTACTTCCTTGGCACGAGCGAGCGTGGTCTCAACCTTGCCGTTCTCCAGCAGGTAGGTTACCAGCGCACGCAGCATAGCCATACGGTGATCCGTAGCACGGCCGAGCTTGCGATTGTTAGCCATGTGAGTTTACCTCCAAATTAAAGTAAAGCGGCGGCGCGGTAATCGTACCGCCGCAACAGTTCAAGTAATTCCTCTTTGAAATAATCAAGTATTTTCGTTCACAGCAAGGAAAAAGCGCGTGCCGCGTACAAAGGTACGCAATCGTGCTTCTGACGAAGCTGCGGGCGGAAAGACGCAGATTATTCTTCGGACTTGGCGAGGTGGAGACCCATTGCCTCCAGCTTGCCGATAACCTCTTCCAGGGACTTGCGGCCCAGGTTACGAACCTTCATCATGTCCTCCTCAGAGGTGTTGATGAGGTCCTCAACCGTGTTGATGCCTGCGCGCTTGAGGCAGTTGAACGAACGCACGGAGAAGTCAAGCTCCTCAATGGTCATTTCAAGCACCTTATCGTGCTGCGCTTCAGCCTTTTCAACAACGGTGGACTTGGAGCCGATTTCCTCGGACAGGTCTACGAACAGATCGAGGTGGTCGCGCAGAACCTTTGCACCGAGCGAAACCGCGTCGCGTGCGTTGATGGTTGCATCGGTCCATACCTCGAGCGTCAGCTTGTCATAGTCGGTCAGGTCGCGTACACGGGTGTTTTCAACCGTGTAGTTTACCTTGTAAACCGGCGTGTAGATCGAATCCACCGGAATGACGCCGATGGAGGTCTGATGCTGCTTGTTCTTCTCAGCCGGAACATAGCCGCGGCCGGAAGTCATCGTGATCTCCATGGACAGACGCGCGTCGCTCATCAGGGTAGCGATGTGCAGATCCGGGTTGAGGATCTCAACCTCACCGTCTGCGTGGATATCGCCAGCCTTGACCTCGCCCTCGCCGGCGGCCTCGATGTAGACCGTCTTGGGACCATCACAATGCAGCTTGGCAATAATGCCCTTAACATTCAGCACGATTTCGGTAACGTCTTCCTTAACGCCCGGAATCGTAGAAAACTCGTGCTGCACACCAGCGATCTTGATGCTGGACGCTGCCGTGCCAGGCAGAGACGACAGCAGGATGCGGCGCAGAGAGTTGCCCAGCGTGGTGCCGTAGCCGCGCTCCAGAGGCTCTACGACGAACTTGCCGTAGGAACCGTCCTCCGCGAGCTGTTCACAGTCAATACGCGGTTTTTCGATTTCGATCATGTGGTACCCTCCTTCACGTTGGTTGGAAACTTAAGATAGAACAGGCGAAGCAGACGCCGCGCCTGTTCCAAAAGCGAGGGTCTATTATTTCGAGTACAGCTCGACGATGAGGTGCTCGGCAACATCATAGTCGATGTCGTCGCGTGCAGGCATCGCAACGATCTTGCCCTCGAAGGAATCGTTAGCCTTCTCGATCCACTTCGGGCAAGCCTTCTTGCCGTTCTCTTCCAGCAGAGACTTGAACTTGGTGGTAGAACGGGACTTCTCGGAAACTGCAACTACGTCGCCCGGCTTAACCTGGTAAGACGGAATGTTAACGCGCTTGCCGTTTACGGTGAAGTGTGCATGGTTAACCAGCTGACGAGCCTCACGGCGGGTGTTAGCAAAGCCCATGCGGAAAACTACGTTGTCCAGACGGCGCTCGAGCTCCTGCAGCAGGATCTCACCGGTGATGCCCTGCTTGCGCTCAGCCTTCTCGTAGTAAGCATGGAACTGCTTCTCGAGTACGCCGTAGATGAATTTTACCTTCTGCTTTTCGTTCAGCTGCATGCCGTACTCGGACTGCTTGCGGCGGCTCTGCTTGGGCTGACGCTTCGTGGACTTGGAGTAACCAAGTACCGCAGGGGAAAGACCAAGCGTCTTGCAGCGCTTGAGAACGGGCTGGGTATTCTTAGCCATTTATTGGTTCCTCCTCTATTAAACTCGACGACGCTTGGGCGGACGGCAGCCGTTGTGCGGGATCGGGGTTACGTCCTTGATCATGGTAACCTCGAGGCCAGCGGCCTGCAGTGCACGGATTGCAGCCTCACGGCCGGAACCCGGGCCCTTAACGTATACTTCAACAGTCTTCAGACCGTGCTCCATTGCAGCAGCAGCAGCGGTTTCAGCCGCAGTCTGAGCAGCGAACGGAGTGGACTTACGCGAACCGCGGAAGCCCATTTCGCCGGAGGAAGCCCAGGAAATAGCGTTACCGTTCAGGTCGGTAATGGTAACGATCGTGTTGTTGAAAGAGGAACGGATATGTGCCGCGCCCTTTTCAATGTTCTTGCGCTCACGACGACGAGTACGGGTCGCAGCGCCCTTCTTCTGTACCTTAGCCATTTATACGTTCCCCTCCTTACTTCTTCTTGTTCGCAATGGTCTTCTTCGGGCCCTTGCGGGTACGAGCATTGGTCTTGGTGCGCTGACCGCGAACCGGCAGGCCGCGGCGATGGCGCAGGCCGCGGTAGCAGCCAATCTCAACCAGACGCTTGATATTCAGGCCGATCTCACGGCGCAGGTCACCCTCGACGTTGTAGTCGCGCTCGATGACTTCACGCAGCTTAGCAGCCTCTTCTTCGGTCAGGTCCTTAACGCGGGTATCCGGATTGATACCGGTCTTAGCAAGGATCTCGTTGGACGTTTTGCGGCCAATGCCGAAAACGTAGGTCAGGCCGATCTCCACGCGCTTCTCGCGGGGAAGGTCAACACCGGCAATACGTGCCATACTATTATAACCTCCATAGTTACACACTGAGGCGTGTTTGCAAACACAGTATAGGAGCCGCCTCCGCTCCTGCAGCGCCGCACTCGCCGTGCGTGCTTGTCGTGCTCGCGTAAACCATGATCCGCACCCCTGGGTGCGCATTTATTCGGAAACTGCTTGCAGTTTCCATAAAAAGTGCGAGCTTTGCCCGTACTTTTTATACCTTGACTCAGCCGCCTTGGGCGGCGTCATTTCGGTATCGAAAATCAGTTTCTACTGGAACTGATTTTCGTATATAGGGACTTTTTGAAAGTCCCTATAAGCACCGTCAGGTGCTCTTAGCCCTGCTTCTGCTTGTGCTTCGGGTTCTGGCAGATAACCATAACCTTGCCCTTACGGCGAATGATCTTGCACTTCTCGCAGATCGGCTTTACAGACGGTCTTACCTTCATGTTATTTTACCTCCATCAAGATTTTGCGGAACCGTAAACGGCTCCTCTTTTGGTGGGATGGGACACCGGAAACCTGTCCGGCGACCACTGGCGCGCAGGTCACATGCGTACCTCCGCCCGCTTTTTATCTTACTTGGAACGCCAAGTGATACGACCGCGGGTCAGGTCGTAAGGCGACATCTGAACGGTGACCTTGTCGCCGGGAAGAATGCGGATAAAGTTCATGCGGAGCTTGCCCGAGATATGCGCCAGAATCTTATGGCCGTTGGGAAGCTCTACCTGAAACATTGCATTGGGCAGCGCCTCTACGACGGTACCCTCGAGCTCAATCACATCATCTTTTGCCATTGTGGTTTATCCTCCTCGGTCAATTTGCGTTCTCGTCCCCTGTCCAGAGGGCGAGCGCCTTGCGGATCTCGCTGTTTGTCAGCCGGCTTTCGCTTTGCAGCTTAAGCCGTGTGCGCTCGTCGCATGGGCCCTGCAGGCTCACATGCTTGCGGCGCTTGCGCTTCGGGTTTTCGGCCCGGCGCGCACGTCCGTTCGCCAGCAGAAGAAAATCCCCCTCCTCTGCGACGACCAGCATCAGCTGTCCTCTGTCCCTTCCGGTCAGCGACAGCACAATGTCGGCGGTACGAATCTCTGCCATTACAGCACTTCGCCGTCGATATTCGTAAGAATCTCCGGCTCTCCATCCGTAATAGCGATGGTGTTTTCGTAGTGAGCGGACAGCTTGCCGTCCTTGGTCTTAACCGTCCAGCCATCCGGCAGGACCTTGACCGTGTAAACACCCACATTGACCATCGGCTCTACCGCGATGACCATACCGCGCTGCAGGCGAATGCCGTGGCCCGGTTTGCCGTAGTTCGGAACCTCCGGGCTCTCATGCAGCGCAGCGCCTACGCCGTGACCGACGTAGTCGCGCACGACAGAAAAGCCGTTGGCCTCGACGTAAGCCTGAACGGCTGCGCCGATATCCGATACGCGGTAGCCCTCACGGGCAAATTTAATGCCTTCAAAGAAGCTCTGACGTGTTACAGCGATCAGCTTTTTCGCCTCTTCGCTTACCTCACCGCACGGAACCGTGCAGGCGCAGTCGCCGTGGAAACCGCCGATGTATGCACCAACATCAACCTTAACGATATCGCCTTCCTTGACAACTGCGTGCTTGGAAGGAATACCGTGGATGACCTGGTCATTCAGCGATACGCAGGCGCTGCCCGGGAAGCCGCCGTAGCCGAGGAAGGACGGCTTGGCGCCGGCATCCTCAATCGTCTTGCGGACGATGCGGTCGATCTCCCAGGTGGTAACACCCGGCTTTACGGCGTCTGCCGCCGCCTTACGCGCAATAGCGGTAAGGCGACCAGCAACACGCATTTTTTCAAGCTCTTTTTCCGTCTTGATATGAATCATATTACAGACCCAGTGCCTCTACTGCAAACTTTTCGGTAGCGGTGATGCCCTGAGCACCATCGATGCTCTTGAGCTTGCCCTGGGCTTCATAGTAGCCCTTGAGCGGCTCGGTCTGCTCATGGTAGGTTTCAAGACGATGACGAACGACCTCAGCCTGATCATCGCTGCGGATGACCAGCTTATCGCCGCAGATGTCGCAAACATCCTTCACGCGCGGCGGATTTGCCTCAACGTGATAGGTTGCACCGCAGCGCAGGCAGACACGGCGGCCGGTCATGCGCTTTTCGATGACGTCGTCTGCAACCTCAAGGGACAGAGCGCAGTCGATGTGAGCAATCTCGTCGAGTGCTTCCGCCTGCGGAATCGTACGCGGAAAACCGTCGAGGATGAAACCGCTCTTGCAGTCGCGCTTAGCGATACGCTCCTTCAGCATGCCGATAACCACTTCATCGGGTACCAGCTTGCCGGCATCCATATACTCCTTAGCGGACTGGCCGAGCGGAGTATTGTTCTTAATCGCTTCACGCAGGATGTTACCGGTGGAAATGCTCGGTACACCCATCTGCTCGATCAGGTAAGAAGCAAGCGTGCCCTTACCGGCGCCCGGAGCGCCCAGCAGAATTAAATTCATTTGAACACAGCCTCCAGAATTATTCCAGGAATCCCTTATGATGACGCATCAGCATCTGTGCTTCCATCTGCTTCACCGTATCAAGCGCAACGCCTACTACGATGATAACCGAGGTGCCGCCCAGTGCTACGTTGCTCAGGCTGGAGTTTACTGCGCCTACGATCAGCGGGAGCAGTGCTACAACAGCGAGGAACAGCGCACCAACGAAGGTGACCTTGCCGAGTGCCTTGGTGATGAAGTCGCTGGTCGGCTTGCCGGGACGGAAGCCCGGGATGAAGCCGCCGTTCTTCTTCAGGTTGTTGGCGATCTCGATCGGGTTGAACTGGATGGATGCATAGAAGTATGCAAATGCGAGGATCAGCAGTGCGTACAGTACAATGTAGAACACGCTGGTCTGAGAGAACAGGTTAAGAATATGCGCACCAACCGAGCCGCTCTCCGGGTGCCAGAACATCGAAATGGTCTGCGGCAGGGACAGGATGGACGATGCGAAGATGATCGGCATAACGCCGGACGCATTGACCTTGATCGGCAGGTGGGTGGACTGACCACCGTACATCTTGCGGCCAACTACGCGCTTTGCGTACTGAACCGGGATGCGGCGCTCTGCGTTCGACATATAAACGATGAATACAACGATCGCAAGACCGACGATAATCATTGCAATGCCGGAAACGATGCCGCTCGTGCCGGTCTGGAACAGGTTAACCAGCGTACGCATGAGCGACGGACCGCGGGAAACGATACCTGCGAACAGGATGATCGAAATGCCGTTGCCGATACCCTTCTGGGTGATATGCTCGCCCATCCACATGATCAGCGCGGTGCCTGCGGTGAAAGTTACGATAATGGTTACGGCTGCAAGCGCGCCGGTGTTGGACAGCATGGTCTGGCCGCCGAAACCGTTGCGAAGCAGTGCGTAGTAGGACAGACCCTGGAGCAGACCAAGCAGAACGCCGAGGTAACGGGTCCAGCTTGCGATCTTCTCACGGCCTTCCTCGCCGCCGTCCTTTACCATACGCTCAAGAGCGGGGATGGCAACAGTCAGCAGCTGAAGGATAATGGATGCGTTGATATACGGGGTGATGGACATTGCGAAGATGGTCGCACGAGACAGACCACCGCCGGTGAACATATCCAGATAACCAAGCATTGAACCGTTTACCGATGCCTGCTCAAAGTACTGAGACAGGAGCGCGGTATCAATAAACGGAACCGGAATGCACGAACCAAAGCGGAAGATCAGGATGATGAACAGAGTGTACAGCATCTTCTTGCGCAGTTCGGGCATAGACCAGGCGTTTTTAAGGGTTTGAAACACCTTAAACCACCTCGGCCTTTCCGCCTGCGGCTTCGATCTTCTCCTTTGCGGAAGCCGAGAAAGCAGCTGCCTTAACGGTCAGCTTCTTGGTCAGCGTGCCGGTGCCGAGGATCTTGATGCCGTCGAGAGCATTCTTAACGATGCCGGCATTGCAGAGGATCTCTGCAGTTACCTCAGCGCCGTCTTCAAACTTCTCCAGTGCGGAAACATTGACCGGTGCGTAAGTGGTGCCGAAAATGTTGTGGAAACCACGCTTCGGCAGACGACGTGCCAGAGGCATCTGGCCGCCTTCAAAGCCCGGACGGACACCGCCGCCGGAACGGGCCCACTGGCCCTTGTGACCGCGACCTGCGGTCTTGCCATTGCCGGAACCAGCGCCGCGGCCCTTACGGTATGCCGGCTTGGTAGCGCCTGCGGCAGGCGTCAATTCATGCAGCTTCATGGGTTACGCCTCCTCTACGATTTCGAGCAGGTAACCGATCTGCTTTACCTTGCCGCGCGTCTGCGCGTTGTCCGGCTGAACGGTTACGTCATTGATCTTCTTAAGCCCCAAAGAATGAGCCGTTGCGATGTGCTTCTCCAAGCGACCAGCCAGGCTCTTTTTCAGGGTAATCTTCATGTTAGCCATTGTCAGTTACCCCTTTCTTACAGTTCTTCTACGGCTTTGCCGCGTACAGCAGCTACCTGAGCTGCGTCGCGCAGGCTCTTCAGGCCTTCCATCGTTGCGGTAACAACGTTCTGCGGGTTGTTGGAACGCAGGCACTTGGTACGGATGTCCTTGATGCCGGCAGCCTCAACTACTGCACGAACAGCGCCGCCGGCGATAACGCCGGTACCGGGAGCAGCAGGCTTGAGCAGAACGCGGCCTGCACCGAACTCGCCGATAACCTCGTGCGGGATGGTGGTGCCCTTCAGAGAAATCTTAACGAGGTTCTTCTTGGCGTCCTCGATGCCCTTGCGGATAGCGTCCGGAACCTCGGAAGCCTTGCCGAGGCCGAAACCAACGGTACCCTTGCCGTCGCCTACTACGACCAGAGCTGCGAACTTGAAGATTCGGCCGCCCTTAACGGTCTTGGCAACGCGGTTCAGCGCTACGACGTTCTCGGAGAACTCGTCCTCACGCTTATCGTTTCTGTTAAACTGAGCCATGTTTTACCTCCTCCCGATTAAAACTGCAGGCCGCCCTCACGGGCGCCATCTGCGAGCTCCTTCACGCGGCCGTGGAACACATAGCCGCCGCGGTCAAACACGACAGCCTCAATGCCCTTAGCCTTGCAGCGCTCGGCAACGATCTGACCAATCTTCTTGGCTGCTTCCTTGTTGCCGCCGTACTCGGTAAAGCTCTTCTCTGCAGTCGAGGCGGATACGAGGGTTACACCGGCTACATCGTCAATAACCTGTGCATAGATGTTCTTTGCAGAACGGAATACGTCCAGACGGGGACGCTCAGCGGTGCCGCTGATCTTAGCGCGTACGCGCTTGTGGCGCTGAAGGCGCGCCTTGTTGGAATCCTTCTTCGAAACCATTTATTTTCGCCTCTCCTTTCCTTACTTCTTCTTAGCGCCGGTCTTGCCTTCCTTGCGGCGGACATACTCATCAGCGTAGCGAATGCCCTTGCCCTTATAGGGTTCCGGCGGACGCTTCTCGCGGACTTCCGCTGCAAACTGGCCAACCTTCTGCTTGTCAGGACCGGAGATGATGATCGTGTTCGGGTTCGGAACGTCGATCGTGATGCCCTCTACCTCGCTCATGGTAACCTGATGCGAGTAGCCGAGGTTCATAACCAGATCCTTGCCCTGCTTAGCGACACGGTAACCAACGCCCTGAACGCTCAGCTCCTTCTTGAAGCCTTCGGTAACACCAACAACCATGTTGTGAACCAGGCTGCGGGTGAGGCCGTGCAGTGCGCGGTTGTGCTTGTCGTCGTTCGGACGGGTTACGAGGATTTCGTTGCCCTCTACCGCGATGGTCATGTTCGGATGAAATTCGCGGGTAAGGGTTGCCTTAGCGCCCTTCACGGTAACAACGCTGCCGTCAATCTTGACTTCAACGCCGGCCGGGATGGCAATCGGCATTCTACCAATACGAGACATTGTTTATACCTCCCTTACCATACAAATGCGAGAACTTCACCGCCGACATTCAGCTCGCGAGCCTTCTTGTCGGTCATGACGCCTCTGGAAGTGGAAACGATGGCAATACCAAGGCCGCGGAGTACCTTCGGCAGCTCCTGTGCGCCAGCGTATACACGCAGGCCCGGCTTGGACACACGCTTGATGCCGGTGATAGCCTTCTGGCGGTTATCAACGTACTTCAGTGCGATGCGGATAATGCCCTGGGTGTTGCCCTCTACAACCTCGAAAGACTTGATGTAGCCTTCGTCGAGCAGGATCTGGGCAATAGCCTTCTTCATCTTGGATGCGGGTACATCCACACTGGCATGACGAGCATTGCCAGCGTTGCGGATACGAGTCAGCATATCCGCGATAGGATCAGTGATCTGCATAAAATGCTCTCCTTTAATATAAGAAGTTTGGGGGTAGTGCAGCAATCGAGCGCCGGTGGGTTAATCCGGTTCTGATTTGTCTGTTTGCCCTCCACTTTTCTTTACACTGTTCGTGGCCCTTCCACGGACAGCGGCGGGGATAAAAAATCGCCGGTCCAGTACTCAACCAGACCAGCGTTAATTATAGCACGAGAAACCAATGGCTGCAATCGGAAAAAGTGCTGATTTTTACGCAGTTTTAGCCTGTTTTGCAGTCAAATTGCTTGATTACCCGGTATAACGGCAGGTCGGCCGTTTTTGGACCGCACCAGGGACCACGCCGGGAAAATCCGGTTGATGGCCGATGGGCGTGCGCAGGAGAAACTCCTTTGCGCGGCAATTCGGTTACGCATTTGCGCAACTGTAATTAGTATACACTACACCGGGTGTATCGCGCAAGTGTTTTTTTCAAAATTTCTTATTTTTTGAGATTTCTTTTTCGATGGGATTTCGCCTGCGAGGCGAACGGAACTGCGCTGACGCCGCGCGGGCGCACAAGAGGGTAGACAACCTGCGGTTTTCCCCCTCTTGCACCCTTAAACGCCTATATTACTGGGCTTTAAGTCGTTTTTTCGAGAGGCGTACACCAATGTTACACCTTTTCGCTACATAGCTTCAAGAACGTCTAACGCTGTCAGCCGTTCCTGTTCCATAGCGTGAATGTAGATATTATATGTGGTGGAAATACTGGCATGCCCCATCCATTTGCTTACTACGCTGATGCTTACGCCAGCATTTAACGCACGGCTTGCAAAAGTGTGACGTAGCTGATGGATCGTGAGCGGCTTGTCTATCCCCGTGTGCTTCAACATACGCTCAAGTAAATTGTGCATACGGTTATTAGTGAGGAAGCCGCCTTTTTGCGAACAGGCAACATATTTGCTTTTGATGCCGCATTGCCTGTAAATCATCTGCAATTCCCTAAGTGCGTTGATTGCTTTACTATTTAGTGGGATAATCCGGTTGCTGCTGGATGTCTTAGTGCCTTTTACCTGTAAGGTGCTTTTGGACGTATCTTTTCCGGTATCCCTGTTCTTGATCTTTGCCAGATTTTTATTTATGGATACCGTCTTGCTTTCAAAGTCAATATCAGACCATTCCAGCGCAAGCAGTTCACCACACCGCAGGCCGGTATGCAGCATAAATACGATCAGGTTTCCGTGAACAAAAAGCGGACGGCCTGTACCATACTTCTCTCTGGCTGCTTCCTCCAACCGTTTAACCTCTGCATCCTCTAATATCAGCATTTTCCGCTCTGGCTTAAACTTGCTCCGTTTTGCCATGATAACATTTGCCATTGGGTTTTTAAGAATGTCACCCTCAGTATAGGCATGTTGGAAAACCTCAGAAAGTATCTGCCGGATCATCTTGACGATAGTATAAGAATATTCAGTGCTTTTCTGGTTTAACAGTGTTTGAATATCAACCGCTTTGATATTCCCAAGTTGGAAGCCGCCAAGCGTCGGCTTGATATGCGTGTAATAGACAGACTCCAACCGATCAAAGCTGGTATTCTCCACGGCTGCGGCCTTGAAAGTATATAACCATCGCTCAATATAAGTGCTAAGCAATACTTTTCTACAATCCGTAATGCCATGCACTATTGTTTTCTTAAATTCACGCAATTTCCGTCTTGCTTCCGCTTCTGTCTTACCATAGACATAACGCGGTTTCAACATCTTTTCGTCCTTATATTTGCCGACCCAGCGGCCATCTTTCCGCTGATATACACTACCCTCCCCATATCCGCGGATTCTCTTAACTTTATTGATATTTTCTACTGTATTCATGCGTATCGCTCCTATCAAATAAACAGGGGCGGCAGCATAAACAGCTAACGCATATATTATAACGCCGTCCCTCTGTAAAGGCAATTCAATCAGTAAAATATCTCTTTCCCTTTATTTGCTTCAAACCACCGGTCAAGTTCACGTTCATTCGTCAAATAATCCCGTCCCACTTTCACCACAGGCAATACGCCTGCTTCCAGCAGGCATTTTAGCTTGGTTTTGCCAAAAGGGAACAACTCAAGCAAATCGTCCTGCGTCAAAATTTTATAATCCATAAACCACAGCCCTCCTGCGTATTGGTTATCATCTATGCAGCAACAATTTACTGCATCTCGTTTGCAATTCAAAATCCCCACATGGTTTTTGTGCGCCATGCCCGCTACCGGAACGGACAGCAACATGATATAATGAAACCATGATAAACTTTTCTGTTCTTTATTGTGGGGTATGACTTTATGAAAAAAGAAATCACATCTATCTTGTGTGCGGCAGCTATTACCTGTTCGGCAGGCGCCGCCAATGTTTCAAACTTTTCGGACGTCCGTCCGTCGGACTGGTATCACGATGCGGTCAACTATGTTTGCGAAAACGGGCTGATGAATGGTACATCGGATACGGCGTTCAGCCCGAACGCAACTACCAGCCGCGGCATGATCGTGACCATCCTGTACCGACTGGCAGGTTCACCTGATATGCCCGAAAGCAACTGGGGATACCCCTATGCAGACGTAGATACAAACGCCTATTACAGCGCGCCTGTCTACTGGGCGCGCATGAATGACCTCGTTACCGGGTACAGCGATACGCAGTTCGGCCCGAATGATGCGATCACCCGCGAGCAGCTTACGGCCATCCTGTACCGCTACGCGGACCACCTTGGCCTTGATACAGATACCGGCTTTATACCAGATAAATACTATGATTTCTCGGACTATCAATCAGTTTCCCGTTACGCAACAAACGCCATGAGCTGGTGCGTCAACAAGGGCATTGTCAGCGGCTCGGACGGAAAGTTAAATCCGCACGGGACAGCTACTCGTGCCGAAGTCGCAACAATGCTGATGAACGCGGAAAACATCTTGGACGCAAATGAACCGACGGAGCCGGAAACACCGGTTTCACCAGACGGACAGCCTGTGCCGGATGATACCGACAACGAAACCGCAGACGATAACCAGACCGTAACAGATGAAATCAGTCTACGCCCTATCGGCAAATCTGCGGTAGACGAGTACGGCGGCTATTGGGATTATGACCTGTCCAATGCCACCTTTGACGCCATCAACGACCTGCGCGAAGAAAACGGTTTGCCACGTCTGACTTACTCGTTGAAAGTACAGGAATGGGCGGACACTCGTTCCCGCGAAATCTGGATTGTTGACGAACGAGACGGGGATATTTCTCATACAAGACCGGATGGCTCGGTGTTCGCATCTGTTGGTTATGGATGCAATGCTGAAAATGCACTCATAGGTTTAATTACAACCAATGCGCAGGAAAACTTAAACAAATGGTATGGCTCACAAGGTCATCGAGAAAATATGCTCAACACCCGTTCAAAAACTACTGCTGTCTCTGCCTATGTCCAAGGTGAGAAAGTGTACGCTTTGCAGCTTTTTGATAAACTAACAATAACAGAATTAAATAATCGGTAAGCAAATCCCTCGTTTCACAACGAAACGAGGGATTGCCTTTTCCTATAAAATTGTTAAATCCAATACTCATTCCCGTCTGTGTCAAGCACATAATCGTGTTCGTGCGAGACTTCAGTAATCAGGTCCTCAGAAGAACCACTATCCGTGAAATATTGGATATGGCCGCTGTAAGCCGAGGTATCCGGGTCGGTATCCCGTCCGGTAAGCTGGCAAATCAGCTTGGCAAAATTCAGGCGGGACACATCACCGCTGAGCCCTGCATTCGTGCCAGTGATATACTTCACAAGCGTATTAAGCTGTTCCGAGGTAGCCCAGATTCGCAGATAGCCTTTTTCCGAAACCTCATAATTGATTTCGTAATCAACATCTTCGGTCATTTTCGTTGTGTCGAATACGCTTGCGGGCAGCACACCGATAGAGACAAAATATTTTGCTTCTTCGGGGATGCTGAACTCGTAGTCCGGCACCGTCACCGTGCCACGGTCCAGCCACGTGTTCCCGCCGTTGGAAATCAGACGATATGCTACGATGCACGCTTCTTGCAGTGAAATACGGTCTGCGGGTCGCCACATATTTTCGTCATAACCATTATAAAGCTGATAATGAATATCAGTTATCAAATCAGCAACTGAGCTGATAATTTCAACTTCCGGCGACTTTCCGATAGCATTGCCGTTATCGCCCTCTCCGGTCGCATAGTTGACGTAGGTCTTGCCGCCTGCATCGTTCTTAAAGCGGACGGTAAGCAAAATTTTATGCGATTGGCCGGGTGCAATGTCACCCAATTCCAGAGTGAATGCCTTGCCTGAAAAACTCCATTTATTACTTAGGACTCCGTTCACATAAACATTGTTTTGCAAAACAGGCGTTACCACAGAGGTATCCAGCGTATCTTTCAGCACGACGTTTTCCCACATTATATCACTGTGATTTCCAACAATAACCGTAAATGTTGCCGTTCTGGATACTTCGTCGGCATCCTTACTTACATCAACCACCGTCTTATCCACATCTTTTGTGACATAGAAGCCGGTGGCATCATTAGGGTTTTGCGGCTCAACCTCCGGTACGGTTACGCCGTCATCTGTTGCCGTGCCGATGCCGTTATCGCCGGTCACATCCACGCTGTTTTGAAGGGTCGTACCGGCCGCTGTGTCAAGTACCTGCACATCAAAGGAGATTACTACGCTTTCGCCTGCAGCCAAATCACCCACCAGCACGGACAGCGCGTTACCGTTCAGCTTATGCAGCGCCACCTTACCATCCAGATACACGTTGCCGATCAACTTCACGCCAGCCGGAAGCGTGTCGTATGCCACGACGTTTTTCCACGGCGCAGTAGCCTTATCGCCATTTTTGACCGTGATCTCATAGGTGAACATATCGCCAATATCAGCTTTGGTCACGCTCGCGGACTTAGTTACAATCGGGTCGGCTTCGCCCTTGTTGATCTGCACGCCTGCATCCGGAAGCGGCGTTTGCTCGTTGCCATCCGTCAGAATAGCCGTATTGACGATAAATTCGCCCTGCATACCCTCGTCTACCGTCACATCAAAGGTGTACACCACCTGCGTATCCGGTGCGATTGCGTAAGGCGTGAGCGTCAGCGTGCGTGAAGATGAATCGTAGGAATATTCCGTCGTTGCCTGACCGTCTTTCTGGACGTTGCCTGTGAAAGTCACACCATCCGGCAGAGCATCGGTCACGGTAACGCCGGTCCAGTCCGCCGTTGCCATTGCGCTATTTTCCAGCGTGATCGTGTAGGTGATTGTATCACCCACGCGCGCGGTCATTTTATTGGCTGACTTTGCACCCGCACGGCCGTCCGGCGTGCCGTTCTCGATGGTGACGCCGTCATCCGTGTCCTCCGTATCCGGCGCATTGCTGCCGGAAGCGACCGCCGTGTTCTCAATCATCATGCCGTAGGCATCACTGTTCACCAGCACATCAAACGAAATAGTTTTCGTCTGGCCGGGGGCGATCGCATCCAGCGGAACAGAAAGGGTTCGGTTTTCATTGTCATACTGATATACCGTTGAGTAGCCGTCCACTGTGACGTTGCCGCGGAAGGTCAGGCCATCCGGGATAGCATCCCGCATCACCGTGTCGCGGATATTTACCTCTGCACCCGCACCATTGGAGACTTGTACCGTGTAGGTCAGAGTATCACCGACACGAGCAGAAGATTTATCAACACTCTTGTTGATGGACAGGTCGGTCATACCGTCTGCAACGACAACGCCGTCGTCCTTGTCCTGTACCGGCTCGGTGTTGTCCGAAGTCAGGGTGGCAAGGTTCTGAATCGTCGTATTGTAGGCATCTTCGTTGACGGTCGCCACAAAGGAAACCGTGCGGCTGGTATCCGGCTCAATGCTGCCGACGTTTACCGTCAGCAGGCGGGTATTTTCATCATAGGTGAAATCACTCGTGCCGCTGCCGTCCAGCATGACCGAGCCGTACTCGAACGTCAGGCCAGCAGGGATAACATCAGTAACGGCCGCATTTTCTACGGGTACAGTCGCGGTCTCGCTGTTAGAGAGCGTCAGAATATAGGTGATCTTGTCGCCGACCTTGGCAGAGGACTTGTCCGCCGACTTCTCAATGCTGGGGCGGGCTTTACCGTCACCGATGGCAACACCGTCGTCTGTGCCCTCGGTGTCCGAAATATTGTCACCGGACATGACCGCAGTGTTGTAAACTGTTTTGCCGTAGGCCGATTCATTGACGGTCGCTGCAAAAGTAACCGTCGTTTTTGTATTCGGTGCAATTCTGTCCAGCGGCACGGTCAGGGTACGGGTCTCGTTATCGAATGAATAACCTGTACTTACACCGTCTACCTGCACGCTGCCGTCCACAAAATCCAGTTCCGCCGGGATAATGTCGGTCATGGAAGCGTTTTCGATTTCATAAACGGCACCCTCTGCGTTGCCGAGCGTGACGGTATAGGTGATCTTATCGCCGACCTCGGCGGAAGGCTTGTCCGCACGTTTTTCCACATAGGGCGCGGTGTCGCCCTTGTTGATATAAACACCGTCGTCTGTGTCCTCATACTTGCCGGTTTCGCTACCGCTTTCATCCTTAACGATACCGTTTGCGCCCTCGGCGACTGCGGTGTTGTAGATCGTCTGGTTGTACATATCGCTGTTCACGGTTGCTTTGAAAGTGACTGAAACCGTCTGACCTGCGGCAATGTCGCCCAGAGGGACAGAAAGCAATCCGTTTTCAAACGAGTGCTTTGCCGCCTTGCTTTCTACGTACACGCTGCCATCCGCGAAAGTCAAGCCGTCCGGAATTTCGTCGGTGAGGACGACTTCTTTCCACGCGGAAGAAGCTGCTTCATCATTCGTCAGCTTCACCGTATAGGTCAGGGTATCGCCTACATTGGCGGTTTTGGCGTTCGCCGTCTTTTCAATGGACGGGATCGCATCACCGTTCGTGTACTGATAAACGATCGTGCGGATATAGCCGCGGTACTCGTATGCCGGGATGACCTTGGGTGAACTTTCTTCCTTGCCCGCTGTGGTGACAGTTTCAGCAAGTTCCTTGCCGTTCTGGTCTATGAATTTTTCAACGATGATGTTGTAAATACCGTCATTGTAGCTGAGGCCGTGCCATTCTTCCGCGCTGTGCGGAATGCTGGCTTCTATCAGATCGCAGTAACCCCAGTGATTCTCAACCAGATCATTGTACGGACATTCGATGCCCAGCTCTTTCAGCTTGTCCAGCGTGACGTTACGGTTAATCATACCGTTTACCAGCCGCACGACCTCGGCACGGCTGATCGGCTCATCCGGCCGGAAACTGCCGTCCGGGTAGCCCTCTACCCAGCCAGCGTTTGCGGCTGCATTGATATAGCTGTACGCCCAATGGCCGTTGGGAACGTCGTCAAAGAGATTGCCGCCCTCGTAGTCCAAATTGGCGAACCGCGCCGCCATGACGGCAAACTCCGCGCGGGTGACGGGCGCATCCGGCGAGAATTTGTGTTCATCCGTGCCGTCTACAATTCCAATGTTATACAGCGTTTCGACTTCTTTGTAGAACCAGTAATCCGTCTTGACGTCCTCGAACGTGCCGTTTGACATGCGGCGCTCAAACTCTGGATACTCGCCGTCATAGAGACGGTAAAAGACCGTAGTTGCTTCTGCACGGGTCATGGAAGCATCCGGCCGCACGCTTTCGTCCGGGTAGCCGACAATATAAGTCAGATCCTTATGGGAGTAGACGTACTCGACGTTTTCCGTGTAATCGACGTAGGTGTAGTTCTCGATTTCCTGCGGCTGCCGTTCCTCATGTGTTACGCTATATATCTCTTGCTCGGCAATCTCCTTGCCGTTTTCCGCGTCGATATACTTTGCCGTTACTTCGGCAAGCGTGCTGGTGCTGTCCGACGCGGCAAAGGCCGTGGCCGGAAACGCCGACGCAGACAAGAGCAATGCCAGCCCCATCGACGTAAGCCGCTTGAGCCGTTTCTTCAAAAAATCCATTTCCTCATCCCTCCATCTCAAACTTATTTCCAAACCGATACTGCATGGATTAACCATGCACCGAGTAGCACACTGGAACCACCCCCTTGAAATTTGGCGTGTATATAATAAAACCGCGCGGGAATCCGCACGGTACATACCTGGGCTCTATCCGTCAAAGCCCTCAATCTTCATTTGTCCCTCGATATTCCGGTCCTGCATCCACCAGCGGAATATATCCTCGCCAGTTGTCCCAGCACGCCATGTGCTGTCGAGCTTGCCGCGTGCAACACGTTCTTCGAGCATTCGCTCAAAGGCACGGATGTAGGCGCGCTGATACGTGGGATACCGGCCGAACTCAAACAGACGCATTCGACGTCCTGCCATCGGGCAACCCACACAACCGACCCTATGGAAGCCGCACGAATACAGCGGATTTATCGGTATTCTCTCAGCATGGATATACGACCACACATCATAGTCCGACCAATCCACAATGGGATTGCAGACCCGCTTCGCCTGCAATTTGCAGCTCTCGAACAAAAGGCGGGTATCTGCATTATCGTTGTTGATAATGACCTTTTTGCTGAGATCGTGCGGCATACTCTCGTAAATGCCGCGTTTGGTACGGCGGCTGGCGCTTTCCGCCCAGCGGACACCCGTCGTAATCATGCGGCCAGCGCCGCCGCTTTCTTTCAGCACCGAACAGCAGTATCTTACTGTTCTTGTGGGCGGCATCAGCTTTTGCGGTATAAGCATCCACATATTGACCGGTACGCCCTTGTAAGTCGGGTAATTGACAGTACATTTCACACCGGCGAGCTCCAAACGCCGGAACTGCTCGCGCACGTGGTATACAGTCTCCGGTGCATCCACGCTGGTATGGTTGTGCATGACCTCATAGCGGATACCGGAAGCGGCGGCAAGGTACAGGCATATATCGCTGTCTTTCCCGCCACTCACTGTAATAATCAATGGCTTACCGTAATAGGCTTCGCTCATTTCCGCTGCCAACCGCAGACGGGCGATTGCTCTATGTTCTAAATCCATCCGTCAGCCCCAAACTGCACATCACACTTTCATCAATCTTATTCAATGTCTCTTTATCCATTACACCGACAAAATTCCCCAGTCGTGCTTTATCTACTGTCCGTATCTGTTCTAACAACACAACCGAATATTGCGGCAAGCCCTGCATACAGACGGGCACATGAGTAACAAGATGCTTGTCCCGATGCAAATTGCTTGTAAGCGGCGCTACAATCACCGTAGGCGAGTATTTGTTTCCAATATCATTTTGCAAAATTACAACAGGACGCACGCCGTCCTGTTCTGAACCAATAACAGGACTGAGATCAGCCCAAAACACATCACCACGTTTATACATTTATTTCACTCCCACTCCAAACACTGAACTTTTGGAATTAAAAAACTTTCCCGTATCGTAGATACCGTCCTGCCAAAGAACGAAGCACATACCTGATATTCTGCTACAATGAACCGGTCGTCCGGATGGACAAAGATAACAGTAGCAGGTACGGTCTTACGGCAACTGGTTTTTGCCCAGATACAATCTATGATTGCGGGCCGCACTAATACACGTTCGCCAACCTCGTATTTATGTTTCTTTGGTTGGATTTCCCAATCTGGCATTTCATTCACATCCTGTCTGCTTGTTGTGATGTACGCGCGACAGACAGTAATCTCCCGTCTGCCGCAAAACCTTAAAACACTTTAGACACATCCTTTCCTGCTGCCAAGCCTATTTGTTCTCAACGCCCCGGCTTGTGGGGAAGCAGACAGATGATCGCTGGCGAACGATTCCATAGGCCGTTTTACCTCTGCGTGGTTCTCACATCAGCCGCCCCCATTGCTTGTGTCTGTGGCTGGGCGGAAGTCTCATTATCTGTCTGCGTGTCGTCGCTTTACGGGTGCCGCCCCGTATTTCGTACCGTCATGGTTTACCGCTCTGCCGGACTTGTCCGGCGTCCCCGCGCATGGGTACCGCAGCTCGGCGCAAACAGTTTTGTATCTGCTGCCTGTATATTCAATTTTCAAGGTGCATATGTAATCCGCTTTCCTTTTTCAAAAAGTACATTTTATTGGTCTTTCCTTTTGGTATAATCACCCTGAACAGCGATGCCAAGTATTTCGCATATCGCATCCACGATTTTCGGCGTCGCAAGCTGTCCGGTTTCGATTTTGCGAAGATAGGAGCGGTCAAAATATAACCCTGTGTGCCGCTTGACTTCTTCGATCAGCCAGCCTTTGCTTTGCTCAAGAGCAATAAGCCGATGGTTAATTTTTTTACCAAACGAGCAAAGTTCCCTTTTTTTCATGGTCAACTACTTCCTTTCTATTGACATTTACATAAAAGTGTAATATTATATATTTGTTCTATAAATTACGTTTTAGCGAAATCTATGAGTGAATTATATTATTCTGTCGCGTAAGTGTCAACGTGTAAAATTTCGTTTTTACGTAATTTTGGCATATACTACAAATGGACGGGTGATTTTATGTCAGAGTTGTACAACAAAATAGCTGCATTGTGCGCGGAAAAAGGAATTACAGTTACAGAGCTATGCAGGCAATGTAAAATAAGCCGTGCATCGCTGTCCGATCTCAAAGTGGGACGAAAGAAAAACCTTTCTACTAAAAACCTTTCAAAAATTGCCGATTACCTAAATGTGCCGATTGAATTTTTACTTAACATGGAGCAAAAAGAAACGCCCGTCCTGACAAGGCGGGACGAGCGTGACATAGCAAAAAGACTGGATATGATTTTAGGTGATCTTGGCGACGCCGAAGCAAGCCTGATGTTTGATGGTGAGCCAATCGACGATGAAACGCGGGAACTCCTGCGCATTAGCCTGCAAAACCAGCTTGAAATTTCCAAACGGATTGCCAAGCAAAAGTTTACTCCAAAAAAGTACCGGAAATGAAATAGAGGTGCTGCATATTGTCAATAAAGCATAAGGTCGATATGTTATGCCGAAAATGTGATACCAGAGACCCGTTCACAATCGCTGCAAAACTCGGTATTCGAGTTCTCCACGAACCCCTTGGAAGTATCAGAGGATATTACAGCCGCACACACAGAATCAAGTTCATACATATCAATCAAGACCTTTCAAAAGAGCGACAGCGGCAAGTATGCGCGCACGAATTAGGACATGCAATCTTACACCCGAAAAGCAATACACCATTTCTGAGAGCAAACACGCTCTATTCTGTAAACAAGCTGGAAACAGAAGCGAACCGTTTTATGGCGCTGCTGTTGCATCCAGCAACTGAGATTCAGGACTATGCTCAATGCGGCTATACTCTTTATCAAATAGCCGATATATGCGGACTAACGCCGGAATTAGTAGAATACATTATAACCACTTATAACAGAAATGATGCCGCCTCATCTTGAAGCGGCATTATCTTTATGATATTTTTGCTATCAGTTTAATATGCATCCATCCTGTAAATGGATAACTTGATTACAGACTGACATTATATCTTCTTGATGATGGGAAGTTAAAATGATTAATTTTCCCTGTTCTTTGTATTGAAGTAATATACTTCGCAAAATATCTACCGACTCTGCATCAAGCGCATTGAATGGTTCGTCAAGAAGAAGTAAGGAAGGATCCTCCATAATTGCTTGAATAATTCCTAATTTTTGTTTCATTCCCAAAGAATATTTTTTTACAATCTGCTTGGAGTTGAAATTTAATCCGAATTTATCCATATAATGCTTAATATCATCATAAGATATTATGTTTCTTATCTCTGCAAGTAATTTTAAATTCTCTAACCCGCTAAGATATGGTAATAGTTCAGGCTTTTCAATAATGATTCCTATATCAGGCGGGAAAGATATATCTTTATTCAAAACTTTGCCATCTACAGTAATAGTACCACGATTTAAACAGATTAGCCCTGCTATAGCTCGTAGAAGCATTGTCTTTCCACTACCATTTTGTCCAACAATCCCATAAATATTTCCACTTTTAAACTCAAAATTTATATTATTAATTACAAATCTGTGATCAAGTATTTTTGTAGCATCTTGTAATTTAATAAGCATAATATCCTCTTTCCAACACTATTATCATTTAAAGGACATCCATATTTTTGGACGATTTTCTTCCAAGATAATATGTAACACTTATCCAGCCGGCGATAACTAAATAACTTATTATAGTATCTCTAAATAACCAGCTAAAAATCAAATATATATTAATTGGGAAAAACTTATTTAATAGTGGAACAATCGAAAAAATTTCTGCAGTAAAAAAAATATAGACTACAATATATGATGCTGCCATATATTTTTTCTTGCATTTTACTTTTATAATTAAAGATATATTTATAAATATA
>ERZ832973.35-NODE-35-length-165775-cov-51.696048_pt1 | contig 165775 bp, 142 predicted proteins | sample MGYA00519950_ERZ832973 | MGnify/ENA primary metagenome ERZ832973 (study PRJEB31850, sample SAMEA3708734) | human gut metagenome | biome: human gut; feature: human-associated habitat; material: faeces | place: China | collected 2014 ... | reverse complement strand
ACAATGCTTTACTTAGAAATCCTGGTGCGCAGCCACTGTTTCACAGTGACAGGGGGTTCCAATATACGAACAGGACATTTCATACAAAACTTGTAAATGCTGGAATAATACAAAGCATGTCGCGAGTTGCTAAATGTATCGACAATGGACCAATGGAAGGGTTTTGGGGAATTCTGAAGAGAGAGCGATACTATGGAAAACGATTCACTGATAGAAGTACTCTCGTAAAAATGATCGAAGATTATATAGATTACTACAACAACAAACGTTTGCAAAGGAATCTTGGAATTTTAACACCAATGGAAAAACATGAAATTTACTTGCAAGCTGCATAAAAACTGCCAGCAGATAAATTTCTGCTGGTAGGAAAAATTTATATTTTTTCAATTGTCTACTTGACGGGGAGGAGTTCAGCAATGAACCGACACCCCTTTTCATATAACTTGTTTTTGGAATTTAAGAATATGTACAAAGCAATATTGGAAAATTATGCATCCAGTATGCTTTCTGCAACTTCTGGAAGAATTTTACTGACTGCTCCATGGTAAGCTGCGGTTACTTTTTCATCCAGATAATGTGGTTCCTTGTGGATTACGATCAAATCTTTACCTGTGAAATGTGGAAGCATATCTTTGCACAGACTGGAATTCAGGTTCATTCCGAGAACGAGAATCGTATCAGCTTTAGCAACTTCTTCCACAGCATGGCTAATGACAGTATTACTGAGCATTTCACCATGTAAATAAACTCCAGGATGAATCACAGTTGATTTACACACATCACAAAGAGGAACTTTATCACTGTTTTTGATATATTCAATCGGGAAAATCTTTCCGCAACGTGGACACGCATTATTTTCATAAATATTTCCATACATATTGATCACATTTTTACAGCCGGCTTTCTGAGGCATATTATAGATGCCTTTTGTGATGATCGTTTTTAAATATCCTGCCGCTTCTAATCTTGCGAGTGCTTCATTACCTTTTCCAGCTACTAAATGTTTGGAAAGGATTTCATTTCTATAGTATTCATAGAATAATTCTGCATGTGTGTTAAACATACGGGCACTGAATAATTCTTCCGGAGAGTAGCCATACTTTTCTTCAATCCGATAGGATTCGTCGCTGTCTCGGTGATATGCGACATTTTGCTCTCTCATAAATTCCATTCCGGCGAGACAAACAAGATATTTAGATGTTCTAATTGTTTCTTCAAGATAGTTTAAATTCATAATCATCCCTGCCTTTACAAAATGCTGCTGTTAAGGAGTTACTATAATGCTAGTATAGCATAAATAAAAAGAATTGTCTGAAAATTCAAATAAAAACAGGATAAAATTTAAAGAAAAACTGGACAAAATAAAATTTACAGTTGACAATAGCGAGAGAATAAGCTATATTAAAAATATAATAATAGTAATTATTATTAAAATAAAAAGGAGGTTATCACATGGAGAAAAAAGCACTTTATAATTTGTCTTATGGAGTATTTATGTTATCCACACGTTCCGGTGAGAAAGTAAATGGCTGTATTACCAATACATGTATGCAGGTAGCGAATGACCCAGTTCGAATTGCGATCTCTGTTTTGAACAGTAATTATACCTGTGATCTGATCAAAGAAAGCGGAATTTTTGCACTGAGTCTGTTGGATGTAGAATGTTCCTTTGAGACAATTAAGCATTTCGGATTCCAGTCAGGAAGAGATGTGGATAAGATGAAAGATCTTACGTTACCGGTAGATCAGAATAATATTCCGTATATGGGATATCAGGCATGCGCCGTGATCAGTGGTAAGGTTCTGGAACAGCAGGATCTCGGTACACATACTCTGTTCATTGCAGAAGTAACAGATGCAAAACTGCTGAATGAGAATGCACCGCTTACTTACGCCGATTATCAGAATCGCGTAAAACCAAAGAAGAAAGAGATACCTCAGGATAAGAAGATCGTTGGATGGAGATGTAAGATCTGTAATTATGTATATGAAGGCAGTGAACTTCCGGCAGATTATATCTGTCCAATCTGCGGACATGATGTCAGCGATTTTGAACCGATTTTTGAAAATTAGTGGTAATGATTCATTGATCTTGTCGTGTAGTGAATGGATGCAAGGTCAGGAATAATTATAAAAACAAAGATGAAAAGAAAAGGAGATATGGAATTATGAAATATGTATGTGATTTATGTGGATGGGAATATGATGAAGAGCAGGGATACCCGGAAGGCGGTATCGCACCTGGAACAAAGTGGGAAGATGTACCGGAAGATTTTGAATGTCCTCTGTGTTCCGCAGGAAAGGATCAGTTCTCTGAGGAGTAGGGGAAGCATCGCGTAATCGGATAGTGGTACAGGTAACTTATAAGAAAAGTCCTTTCTCAGATCAAATAGTAGATCATGAGAGAGGACTTTTTATCAATTAACTGACGAACTTTTCTATATATTTATAGTCCCAGTTCTTTTAATAACTTTGCCTGATATGCAGCATCAGATACTGCTTTTTTCAAATCTTCAGTTCTTTCCTGTTCTAATAAATACTTGGTTAATTTATTGATTCTTGTTTCACCCTCAGTGCGTCCACGTTTTTCGCCAACGCGTTCGCCTTCTGCATATGCTTCTTGTCGTTCAATCTCTTTTTCTTCCCATTTTTGCATGTATTTAATCTCCATTTCTTTGCTGGATTTAAGCTTGGTGATACGTTCATGCATCTGATGAATCCGTTTACTTTCACACTTTTTTGCCACAGTATCTGTTGATTTTTCCATATACTCCAAAAGTTCGATTAACTCTGGATTGACGAATTCTGGATGTTTTCCATGACTGTTCAGAAAAATTCTGGTTGCGCCATCCTCTAGTTCTAACTCTGAAATTTCTTCACATTTCATTCGAAACGTGTACTGATATAATTCATAACCGAATAAATCAAATGGCATAATCATTATGATGATAACGGTATTTAATGCGTTAAAGTCAATACTTCCAGGTGGTAGTAAATTGGAATCGATGAGTCCTTGATATAATCTACTTCTCTTAGGCAGATTTTTGGTATTCTGTTTTTGAGGTTCTGTGTCATATACAACATCATCTTCATCAATTGCATAAACATCGAGTCTTATCTGGCGATTTTCTTTAGAATTTCTGAACTCTTTTTCTGTTTGTGGCGGGTATTTTAGATGTGTGTCCTGTCCAAGGACAATATCAAGAAGTGTCTTCATATTATCCTTGTCTTCCATTGCCTCATCAAATAAGAACTTATCCATTAGGTTTAAATCTTTGAGTGTTCTTTTGTCTTTTGTCACTATAGCTTCTCCTTTCCTTTACAGATAAACTTCTTGTTTGCAAGAAAATGCTATAGCTTCTATCCTAAGATTAACATATACTTTCAGTAGATTCCAGTGTATAAAGAGGATTTTTTCATTTTCTCAAACAGTATTTATCTGTTTACGTATCATCACTTTTGGGAATTACTGCCGATCTATCATGGCTCCGAAAAATAGATGAAATGAATTTAGATACTTTGTACAGATGATTAGATGTATCATCTGTGTGCAGCTAGCATAACATAAGCAAAAGATAAACTCAAGAAATATTTTGTGATACTAAAGGAGGCATCATGTATCAATAATACATAGTGCCCATCAAAGAGGATATTTTTAACAGTACATTAAGTCAATTCTTACCGTCGAATTGCCATCAATACTAACACGTGCATTCATTTTAATTACATTTTTGTACATTATAATAATTAGCTGTATCCGTATAGTTATATAGTATAATAAACGGAATTATACAATATACTGAATAGAAATTACGAATAAACACACAAATCAAGAAATAAACTGAATATTAATATAAAAATATAAAAATAAACAGAAAAGTATAAGACAAAATAAAATAAAAAAAGTTGTTGACAGACAATAATGAACGTGATATTGTATGCTTGTACAAAATAATAGACAAAAACAAAGAGCAAAGGTGCTTACATTTCGTAGTAGCTTTGCTCTTTTTGTTTTTGTTTATTATAAAAATTTTTCAGCGCGCGATGTATTTGACAATTAGTTGAGATTAAGGCAACTGTGAAACAGCTGCAGATTCAGGAGGATTTGACAATGAGATTAAAAGACACAGGATTAACAGCACAGGATATCAAAGACAAAGTAAGCAAATACATGATCGAGACTTATGAGCGTTTCGATTTTCTTGCAGAGACAGCCGAGGGGATGTATCTCTATGATGAGAATGGAACACCATATCTTGACTTTTATGCAGGAATCGCAGTAAACAATGCGGGAAACAGAAACCCGAAGGTTGTAGCAGCAGTCAAAGACCAGGTGGACGATATAATGCACACATTTAACTATCCATACACCATTCCACAGGCGCTGCTTGCTGAAAAAGTATGTAAGACACTTGGAATGGACAAGATCTTTTATCAGAACTCAGGAACAGAGGCCAACGAGGCAATGATCAAGATGGCGCGTAAATATGGTATTGAGAAATATGGTCCGAACAGATACCACATCGTTACAGCAAAGGATGGTTTCCATGGAAGAACATTTGGAGCAATGTCAGCAACAGGTCAGCCGGGAAATGGATGTCAGGTTGGATTCGGACCTATGACTTACGGATTCTCTTATGCACCATACAATGACCTGAAAGCATTCAAGGATGCATGCACAGAGAATACGATCGCAATTATGATCGAGCCTGTACAGGGCGAAGGCGGAGTTCATCCGGCAACACAGGAATTTATGAAAGGACTTCGTGAATTCTGTGATGAGAAGGGAATGCTCTTACTTCTGGATGAGGTACAGACAGGATGGTGTAGAACCGGAGCAGTTATGTCTTATATGAACTACGGAGTAAAACCAGATATCGTATCTATGGCGAAAGGTCTTGGTGGCGGAATGCCAATCGGAGCAATCTGTGCAACAGAGGAAGTATCCAAAGCATTTACAGCCGGATCACATGGAACAACATTTGGAGGACATCCGATTAGCTGTGCAGCAGCACTTGCAGAGGTTGGAGAGCTTCTTGACAGAGACCTTGCAGGAAATGCAAAGAAGGTCGGAGATTATTTTGCAGCGAAATTAGAGAAGTTGCCACATGTAAAAGAGGTAAGACATCAGGGACTTCTGGTTGGTGTTGAGTTTGATGATACAATCTCAGGAGTTGATGTAAAACATGGATGCTTTGACAGAAAACTTCTTATCACAGCAATCGGAGCACATATTATCCGTATGGTTCCACCACTGATCGTCAGTGAAGAAGAGTGTGATAAAGCAGTTGAGATTATCGAAGAGGCTGTAAAAGCATTATCATAAATAGAGAAGAAGTATAGAAGACAAGGGCGTCACGAGAATGATCGTGCGCCCTTTTTCTTCGTGGTTTCTGGAATCGTTGAGACGATAATGAAATGCTGTTCACTCTCGTGTAAATCAGAAAAATCATTCAGATGATTTGTATGGGAGTAAGCAGCAGAAATAGAAGAGAGGGTGAATGATATGGCACATCTAGTTATTACAATCGGATGCGAATACGGTGCAAAGGGAAACCAGATTGGCCGGAAAGTTGCAGAAGATCTAGGAATTAAATTTTATGATCGAGACACAGTGGATCAGATCATAAAAGAAGTCGGAATACCGAAAGAGATTATGGAGAAAGTTGAGGAAGGTGTTACAATCGCAGGAAAAGGAGCGGAAGGAGATGTTCGTGGTTCTTTTTCAAAATATGCAGATCTGACAGATCGTGCGATGCATGTTCAGAAAACGATTATACGAAAACTTTCGGACAGAGAATCCTGTGTGATCATCGGGCGATCAGCAGATTACATTTTGAAGGAACATCAGCCAATTCTCAGAGTATTTATTTATTCTCCAAATGAAGTGAGGATTCATAACGTAATGAAGAGTCACAATCTTTCAGCAGACGATGCAAAGCTTCTTATCATAGAAAAGGATAAGAGGTACCATAAACGTCACCTGGCACTGACCGGAAGCAATCGTGGTGACCGTCATAACCGTGACATGCTGATTGATAGCAGTCTTCTGGGAGTAGATGGAACCGCAGAGTTGATTGAAGATGTAGCAAAAAAGATAATGAACAAGTAGGAGGGAACAGGTTATGACACAGAAAAAATCAGAGTTTAACAAAGTATTGAATGCCTGGGACATCCTTGTAATCGCCTTTGGCGCTATGATTGGATGGGGCTGGGTTGTATCAACAGGTGGTTGGATTGAAAAAGGCGGAGTTATCGGAGCTGCACTTGGTTTTGCAATCGGTGGTATCATGATCTTCTTCGTGGGTCTGACATACGCAGAGCTGACAGCAGCAATGCCACAGTGTGGTGGAGAGCATGTATTTAGTTACCGGGCAATGGGGTCAACGGGATCTTTTATCTGTACATGGATGATCGTACTTGGATATGTCAGTGTAGCATGTTTTGAAGCTTGTGCATTTCCAACGATCATTACTTATCTTTGGCCGGGATTTTTAAAAGGCTATATGTATACAGTTGCAGGATTTGATATCTATGCATCCTGGCTGATCACGGCGATCGTAATCGCATTTTTAATCATGATGATCAATATTATCGGTGCAAAGACAGCGGCTATTCTGCAGACAGTTCTGACTTGTATCATCGGTGGCGCAGGAATCTTACTGATCGTTGCATCGGTGATCAATGGAACAGTTGACAATCTGGATGGACAGATATTTGCAGGAACTACAGCAGGTGTGAATATCAAAGCAATCATCGGAGTTGCGGCAATGTCACCGTTTTACTTCATTGGATTTGATGTTATCCCGCAGGCGGCAGAGGAAATCAATGTTCCACCGAAAAAGATTGGAAATATCTTGATTTTATCTGTAGTACTTGCAGTTATCTTTTATGCATTTGTTATTATAGCAGTTGGATTCGTTATGAATCCTGGAGACATTATCGCGTCACAGGAAGCAACAGGACTTGTAACAGCAGATGCGATGGCAGCGGCATTTAACACGAAAATCATGGCAAGGGTTATTATTGTCGGTGGAATGTGTGGAATCGTTACATCCTGGAACTCCTTCTTACTTGGTGGTTCCCGTGCAATGTATTCCATGGCAGAGTCTTACATGATTCCAAAATTCTTTGCAAAATTACATCCGAAGCACAAAACTCCTGTAAATGCTTTGATCCTGATCGGTGTTCTGACAATGCTTGCTCCGTTCGCAGGAAGAAAGATGCTTGTATGGATCAGTGATGCCGGTAACTTCGGATGTTGTTTCGCTTACTGCATGGTTGCTCTGTCTTTTATGATCCTGAGAAAGAAAGAGCCGGATATGCCGAGACCGTATAAGGTTCCATGCTATAAATTCTTCGGAACTATGGCAGTTATCATGTCAGGATTTATGGTTGCAATGTACTGTATTCCGGGAAGCGGTGGAAACCTGATCCTTCAGGAGTGGCTGATGGTACTTGGATGGTCAGCACTTGGTGTTGTATTCTATGTTGTATGCAAAGTGAAATACAAAGAGTCCTTTGGTACACTTGTTGAGATCATCTCTGATGAGGATGCAGCAACTCTGATGCCGGAGGCAGATGAAGAAGAGCTTGACAAAGTGATCGATGCAGCCATTGATCGTGTATTGATGCAGAAAAGTGATTTGATTGGAGGCACAGTTTAATAATGAATGAATTTAGTTTTTCAGTTCCACAGAATATTACAGTAGGAAAGGGAAGCCTTACAAAGCTTCCCGAGATTGCTAAGAAGTCAGGCGGCTCACATGCATTTCTTATGTCCGGACCGCATCTGGCGAAGATGGGGCTTGTGGAGAAGGCGGCAAATTCTTTGAAATCTGCAGGGATTTCCGTTGATACATTTACAGATATAGAAGGAAATCCTTCTGTTGAGACAGTGGATAAGGCAACAGCAGCATTCAAAGAAACAGGCGCAGATTTTATCGTTGCATTTGGAGGAGGTTCTCCGATGGATGTGGCAAAAGCAGTCGGTGTTACTGCAAAATATGGCGGAAGCATTACAGAATATGAAGGTGCCCACAAAGTTCCGGGACCGATCATTCCGTTAATCGCGATCCCGACAACAGCAGGAACAGGTTCTGAGGTGACCGCATTTTCAGTTATTACAGATCACAGCAGAGACTATAAATTGACGGTATTCAGTTATGAAATTCTTCCGGCATATGCAATCCTGGATGCAGAGCTTTTGACAACAGCTCCGGCAAGTGTTGCAGCAGCGTGTGGAATTGATGCATTTATCCATGCGGAAGAAGCATACATTTCTACTGCAGCATCACCGTTTTCGGATGCGATGGCAGAGAAAGCCATGAGTCTGATCGGTAAAAACATTCGTCGTTTCGTTGCAAACCGTGGAGATATCGAAGCAGCAGAAGCAATGCTTGTCGGTTCACTTTTTGCAGGAATCGCATTTTCCTTTGCAAGGCTTGGAAATGTACATGCAATGAGTCATCCGGTCAGCGCATTCTTTGATGTGCCGCATGGAGTGGCAAATGCAGTATTGCTTCCGGTGATTGCAGAGTATAATGCACTGGCTGACCATGGAAGATATCTGACAATCTATAATGATATCAGTCCGGTTCCGGCTTACGCAGAAGGGTTTGAACCAATGATGCTGGTGGATGCGATTCGTGAATTATGTGGGGAGATTGGAATTCCGGCAAATCTGACAGAAGCGATTAATAATGCCAGCAAGACAGGCCCGGTGAGTGCAGAAGAGATTGAGAACAAGATTGAAGCAATGGCAGTGGATGCCATGAAGAGTGGAAACATTGCAGTGAATCCGAGGTCTTCTAGACAGTGTGACATTGAAATGTTGTACAGAAAAGCGTTGTAAGGATGAAGTAGATGGACTATTTATCACATAATGTATCAGAAAATTTGAAGAAAATTCGTAAAGCAAAGGGAATGAGTCTGGAATTTGAGACGGATGAGCTACATGTGTATCGGAACCAGGGAACAGAAAAGGTATGTTGTGTGTGCTTCTTCCTGGATTATACGAGAATAATATAAAAAAGAGATTTTAAATATAAAAAACAGGTGGTAGAATAGACACAGAACTATTCTATCACCTGTTTTACGTTACGAAAGAGAGGAAGAGAACATGTATCAGGCAGCAAATGACAGATATGAGAAAATGGCTTATGTACGTTGCGGAAAGAGCGGATTAAAACTCCCGGCAATTTCACTTGGATTGTGGCACAACTTTGGAGATACCGGTGTTTATGAGAATATGAAGGAAATCCTTTTCACAGCATTTGATAATGGAATCGTACACTTTGATCTGGCAAATAATTACGGACCTGCTTATGGAAGTGCGGAGAAGAATTTTGGTAAGATTCTGAAAGAAGAACTTGGCGTGTATAGAGATGAGCTTCTGATCAGCACAAAGGCCGGTTTTGATATGTGGGAAGGCCCTTATGGAAACTGGGGAAGCAGAAAATATCTTCTTTCCAGTCTGGATCAGAGCCTGAAGCGTATGGGACTGGATTATGTGGACATTTTCTACCATCACCGGATGGATCCGGAGACTCCGCTGGAAGAGACGATGGGAGCACTTGCAAGTGCAGTGCAGTCAGGAAAAGCACTTTATGTGGGGCTTTCAAATTATGACGGTCCAACCCTAGAAAAGGCAGAAGCAATCTTAAGAGACTTGAAGTGTCCATTTGTGATCAATCAGAACAGATATTCTATCTTTGACAGAACAATTGAGAAAAATGGATTGAAAGACACTGCGAAGAAGCTGGAGAAGGGAATTATTGCATTCAGTCCGCTGGCGCAGGGACTTCTTACCGACCGTTATCTGAAAGGAATCCCGGAAGACAGCAGAATTATGACAGACGGACGATTCCTGAAGAAGTCTGCTCTGACAGAAGAAAAACTTGTGAAAATCAGAGAACTGAACGGACTGGCAGCCGGAAGAGGTCAGACATTGGCAGAGATGGCATTGAGTTGGATTTTGAAGGATGGTATTGTAACAAGCGTTCTTGTAGGCGCATCAAAACCGGAACAGGTATTGGATAATATCAAGGCAATACAGAATACAGAATTTACAGAAGAAGAACTCCGCAAGATTGATGAGCTGTCGCTCGTTTAAGCTAGTTGTCACTGTTAATCTGTGTTATACTGGTTAAAATGAAAAGTTGAAAAAGGAGAATTTACCATGGATAGAATTGCAAGCTTTACAATCAACCACCTGGATCTGATGCCGGGATTGTATGTCTCAAGAAGAGACGCAAAAGGAGATTGTGTCACAACAACATTTGATCTGAGAATCACAGCACCGAACAGAGAGCCGGTTGTGGATACTCCGGCACTTCATACGATTGAGCATCTGGCAGCAACTTATCTTCGTAACAGTGAGAAGAAGGATGACGTGATCTACTTTGGACCAATGGGCTGCAGAACAGGATGTTATCTTGTAATGTTCGGAAATCTGGATTCAGAGGATGTACTGGATCTGGTACTTGAGATGTGCGACTTCATTATTGAGTTCGAGGGAGAGATTCCGGGAGCAGCACCGGAGCAGTGTGGCAACTATCAGGAGCAGAACCTTGATATGGCGAAGTATTATATTAAGAAATACAAAGATGCATTGGTGAATGACCGTCATCTTGTATATCCGGAATAATGTAAAGTGGGAATTGTCTGACAAGTTGTTTTCAGATAATTCCCATTTCGATTATACAGATCTGATTTTTAACATAATATAGCATGTCACTGAGAGGAATTGCAAAAATGCAAATTTAGTTCTTAAGCAATTCCGCATTCTTATGAATTGTCTCATTAACAATATTCTCTACATAACTTCCGATATGTTTTTTGACATCCTTATCCAGTTCATTTGGATAGATCGGAGTACCGTATTCGAGAACAACATGTGTTTTCTTGATCTTTGGAAAATGATTTTCGAAAATTTCAGCAGTATTATTCATAGAAATCGGTACGATCGGACAGCCGGTCTTTGTGGCAATCTTGAAAGCACCTTCTTTGAAAGGAAGAAGACTTAATTCTTCACCTTTATTTCGTGTACCTTCAGGGAAGATACAGATAGAGATACCGTTCTTTACATAATCGATTGCCTGCAGGATTGTCTTTAAACCTTCCTTCGGATTCTCACGATCAAGGAAAAGACAATAGACAAAACGCATCCAGGTAGAAAGAAGCGGAATTTTTTCCATCTCTTTCTTTGCTACATAACCTGTAAGATTCCTGCATCTGCTGTAAGTGAGCAGAATGTCAAAGAAGCTGCGGTGGTTTCCGATAAAGAGAACAGGTTCATTCGGTACATTCTCCTCACCGATCACGGTAACTTTCACACCGGTCATTTTCAAAATCACTTTAAATCCCCACTGGACAATACGCAGAGAACTGATGTCACGCGCATGTGGGTTGAATTTACCGATCAGCCATTCCACAAAGAAAACAGGAATAGAAAGAATCAGGTAAAGAATCAGAAAAATTGCAACAAAAATAAATCGAAACATACAATATCCTTTCTTTTGTCTTATGAATAATAGAGTCGCCATAATATAAAATAACTACTGGCGCATGTAGCTTTATTATACCGTAGCAGCATAAAAAATACAACTGATGCATAGATTGAAGGGAAATAAAAAATCCGGATGGCGTTACTGTTTACAGTATCTGAAATATTGTAATGAAAAATAAAAAACAAAAGGGCATTTTAACTGTGTTTCTACTGTGTGTCTGTTTTTTTATAAGCGGATGTATTACCAGGATTGAGAAAGAGCAAAAACAAAAAGATCTGGAATATATTCTGATCGACCAGGAGCATCTTCCGGAGGAGATGACAGAAGTGATTGGTCAGTTAAAAAAGAAAGCATTTCATTTTGTCTACTCGGATCAGGGAAAGACATATCTTGCAGAAGGATACGGTGCATGTCCGACAACAGGATATACGATTGAGGTGAAGGAATTTTATGAAACGGAGCATGCAGTTTGTTTGCATACAAGTCTGATGGGACCGGCAACTGGTGAAGAGACGAAAGAAATCACGACATTTCCATACATAGTCGTGGAAATCAGTGGAACAGAAAAAGAGGTTATGTTTGATTGAGGAGGAGCAGGATGGAAATTGTGAAGAGAGCGATACGTCTGATGCATGAGGGAAAATGTATTTACGATCAGTTTCAGCTGGACGAAGATTATAACGTTCCGGATGCCAAGGAGGATGTGGGAAATGTAATTGAAGGGATAGTCTGCGTGAAGACGGAAGACATGAAGCTTGTAGAAAATTATCTGAAAATCAGTGGAAAAGCTCAATTTAAGATTTTGTACATGACAGCTTCTCTGGATCCGCAACCGGCAGTTTTAGAAGGAAAGCTTCCATTTGAAGAGATGGTATATGTAGAACAACCGGGAGAGGAAGAATATTTCCTGAAAAATCTCAGAACAGAGTTCAGTGTATCAATGGTGCATTCCAGAAAGCTAAGTCTGCATCTGCTGACAGAGCTTGAAATTGGAAGAACCCAGATGATAAGTGAAGAAGTCACGGAAGATGTGGAAAGTGAGCATGCAGTTTATAAAAAAATGAAAAAGTTTCGTCTGCTTGGATTGTCAGACACAAAAAAAGACACTTATAGAATAAAAGAAGAGATTACATTACCGGGAACGAAGGAGAGTATCAGCCAGATTCTGTTATCCGAAGTGAACGGTAGAAAGTTAGAATTACGCCCGGGGACAGATGAGGTGACAGTCAGAGGAGAACTGCAGGTGTTCTGTCTCTATCTGTCAGAAGAATTGAAGGCAGACTGGGTCAGCCAGGTGATTCCATATGAAGGAAAACTTCTTTGCAATGGCCTGACAGAAGGAATGTTCTATTCTGTGGAACATACGCTGGAGGATACACTGGTTGATATCCGTATGGATGAGGACGGCGAGATGCGGATCCTTGGGATTGAAGGGACATTACTGCTGCGGATGAACTTTTACGAAGAGCAGGAGATGGAGTTGTTAGAAGATATTTACTCTTTGCAAGAGCAGTGTATTCCGGAGAAACAGGAGACGATTTTTGAAGAGCTTTTAATGCAGAACCAATCCAGATATAAACTAACGGAACGGCTTTCACTTCCGGAGTTAAAAGATGATGTACTTCAAGTACTCTGCAGCAGAGGGGAAATCCAGATAGAGCATACGGAGTATAAAGAAGAAGGAATCCAAATAGAAGGAATCCTGCATCTTAGCTTTCTCTACCTGAGAGGGGATGATGCAAGACCATATGGAAGCTGGCAGGGAATGATACCATTCCAACATCTGATCGAATGTTCCGATCTTCCGGAAAATGTACGTTGTACGATGAGTCACCATGTAGATCAGATCCAGGTGTCTATGGCAGGCAGTGAGGCTGTAGAAGTAAGAGCAATTCTTGCATTTGATGCATTCTTACGGCGGGAGGTAGAACTTCAGACAATCGTATCTGTCCTGGAGAAACCGCTGGATCTTGAACAGATGGATAAGAGACCGGGAATCGTTGGTCATATTGTGCAGGAGAAAGAAGATCTCTGGGAGTTGGCAAAACAGTATATGACTACAGTTGAGGGGATTATGAATGTAAACGAATTGGAAAATGAAAATGTGAAAATAGGGGATAAATTGTTGATTTTTAAAGAAAATATGAGTATACTGTAAGTACTATGTATACAAGATACATTTGTGTAAATTTTCACATCTGGTTCTTTAGAAAACAGCGATGGAGGCACATAGGATGAATCAAATTGAATTAAAAGCACTTGCCAAGATTAATTTAGGCCTGGATGTGCTTGGAAGACGCGAGAATGGATACCATGATGTCAGAATGGTCATGCAGTCTATTTATCTGTATGATGAAGTGAAGATTGCGAAGAAGAAAGAACCTGGAATTACACTGACAACAAATCTGAAGTTTCTTCCAACCGGGGATGGCAATATCGCTTATAAAGCAGCGCAGCTTCTGATGGATGAATTTGATCTGAAAGAAGGGGTTCAGATCACGTTGAATAAGCACATTCCGGTAGCTGCCGGTCTTGCAGGAGGAAGCTCGAATGCAGCTGCGGTTCTGTTTGGAATGAACCGGCTCTTCGGACTGCGTCTGACCCAGCAGGAGTTGATGGATCGGGGCGTGAAGCTTGGGGCAGATGTTCCTTATTGTATCATGAGAGGAACCGTTCTTGCAGAAGGGATAGGAGAAGAATTAAGTGTCCTTCCTGCCATGCCGAAATGTACGGTACTGATCGCCAAGCCTCCGATCAGTGTTTCGACGAAGATGGTGTATGAAGCACTGGACTCCAAAGAGATTGTCGAGCATCCGGATATTGACGGGATCCTGGAAGGACTTCGGAAGGGAGATCTTCACAAGGTCGCAGATTCTATGGGGAATGTGTTAGAGGATGTGACAATACCGATGCATCCGGTGATCGCGGATATCAAGCAGGTGATGCAGGATTGCGGAGCAATCGGGGCAATGATGAGCGGGAGTGGACCAACAGTGTTTGGTCTGTTTGAAAACCGGGCATCAGCAAGAGAAGCACAGAAGATGATTCGGGACAAAGGTCTGACAAGACAGGCATACGTAACGAATATACACAACGTTAGGAGGAAGTAAAATGGGAACTGATTTTGAAGTAACAATGAATGAATATCTGCCTCTGAGAGATGTGGTATTTAATACATTGAGACAGGCAATCCTGCGCGGAGAATTGAAACCGGGAGAGCGTCTGATGGAGATTCAGTTGGCGAATAAGCTGGGTGTGAGCCGTACACCGATCCGTGAGGCAATCCGTAAACTTGAGCTGGAAGGTCTTGTCCTTATGATTCCGAGAAAAGGTGCGGAAGTTGCAGAGATCACAGAGAAGAATCTAAGAGATGTGCTGGAAGTGCGCTGTGCGTTAGAAGAGCTTGCAGTACAGCTTGCATGTGACAGAATGGATGAAGAAGGAGTGCGCGAGCTTCGTGCAGCAGCAGAGACGTTTGAGTCTATTCTCAACAGTGATGATATTACACAGATCGCACAGGCAGACGTTGCATTTCATGATATTATCTACGCTGCAACAGATAACCGCAGACTGATCCAGCTTCTGAATAATCTGCGCGAACAGATGTACAGATACAGAATTGAATATCTAAAGAAGAAAGAATGCTACCCACAGCTGTTGAATGAGCATCAGACAATTATTGATGCGATTGCCGGACATGATAAAGAGCTGGCTACAAAGTTTACAAGCCAGCATATTAAGAACCAGGCAGAAACGGTTGTTGGCACTATCCGTGAGAAAGAAGAAAATGCTTAAAAAATAAAGAATGTGCCTCGGCACATTCTTTATTCTATATGTATGGAATTCATTTTTGTGGAAAGACTCCATGTATGAACAAAATTGATTTATCATGTTACTGTTCATAGATGGAGGATAATATTATGAAGAAACGGTTTGCATTGATCAAAAGAAAGTTGAAATCTGTCCGAGAAGAAAAACTGCCGGGAAGAGCAGTGATTTTTTCAGTGGCAGCGGGGCTTCTGATCGCTGCTTTCTTCACAGGAATGATATATACAAAACAGGGATTATATGCACAGGAAGAAACGCAGAAGCATCTGGCGCAGGAAGTGTTTCGCTTTCATGTGTTAGCGAATAGTGACAGCGAAAAGGACCAGAATCTGAAATTGCAGGTAAGAGATGCAGTATTGGATTATATGAAAGAAGAATTATCAGAAGAACCGGAAGAGAAACAGTGTCTTAAGCAGACTGTGCAGTGGGCACGTACACATACAGATGAGATTCGTGCAATCGGAGAAAAGACAGTTGCGGCGGCAGGAGAAGATCAGAGTGTGAATGTGGCTGTGACAACCTGTTACTTTCCTGACAGGACTTACGGTGATGTGACATTTCCTGCGGGAAATTATCAGGCACTGCGGGTAGAACTGGGAAGTGCAGAGGGACATAACTGGTGGTGCGTGCTTTATCCGAATCTCTGCTTTCTGGATACAACGAATGCGGTGGTTCCTGACAAAGGAAAGAAGCAATTAAAACAGGTACTGACGGAAGAAGAATATTCCAAAGTGACAGCGAATACAAAGTTTAAGATTGGCTGGTATTTTTGGAAATAAGAAATAAAAGAGGTTAAGAAAATGTATGAATTTGACAGCAGAGTACGTTACAGCGAGGTAGATCATCACGGTACGATGACCGTTCCGGCGTTGATCAATTATTTTCAGGACTGTAGTACCTTCCAGTCGGAGGATCTTGGAATTGGTACAACGGTTCTGAAGGAAGAGAAAAGAGCGTGGCTTTTATCTTACTGGCAGGTGATCCTGAATCGGAAACCGGAGCTTGGTGAGAAGATCACAATCGGAACATTTGCAACAGAATTCAAGGGATTGTTTGGAAACAGGAACTTTTATATGAAAGATGCAGATGGAAAATATCTCGCCTGTGCGAATTCAGTCTGGGCATTTATTGATACAGAGACAGGAAGACCAACCAGGCCGCAGCCAAAGGATGTTCAGTTGTATGGAGTAGAGGAACCACTTGATATACCATATGAGGGAAGAAAAATCCGACTTCCGGAAGAGACAGATGATCTGGAAGCATTTCCGGTCAGAAAGTATCATATTGACACAAATGAGCATGTGAACAACTGTCAGTATGTGCAGATGGCATTGGAATTTCTCCCAGATGATCTTCAGATTGCACAGTTGCGTGTAGAGTATAAAAAGGCAGCTGTACTGGGGGATATGATCTACCCGAAGCTGAGTAAAGAAGCAGACAGAATCGTTGTGGAACTCTGTGACGAACAGGCAAAACCATATGCAGTTCTGGAATTTAAAGAAGAAATATAAAAGAAGAGATAGAATAGAAAAACTCCCGGATGTTCCTACAGAAATTTCTGTGAACATTCGGGAGATTTTTGTTGCGAACAAGTAACGTTCGCAGGTGATATTTACTTATCAAGACTTGCTAGGACATCTTCCAGAACATCCTCAACAGAATCAGTTACTTCATCCGCATAGTAGGATACACCAGGTGCACTGTTTGACATTGCGTAGCTGTGACCGACCAGTTCAAGCATTTCCAGATCATTATACTGATCTCCGAATGCCATACATTCTTCCGGCTTTACATGGAATAATTTCATCAGGTTAGAAAGAGCAGCACCTTTATTTGTTCCTGGAGCAATGAAGTCAATCCAGATATTTCCGGAAGTAACAACCTTAATCTCTGCACCGAACATTTCCTGTAAGTGTTCTAAATATTGCATGATTACTTTTGTGTCATCAATCATATTACAGATTGCAATCTTGAGAAATGGACCTTCGATTTTGCTTAGGTCGTCTACAATTTTTGTTGTGTTCTGCATGACATTTACAATATGATTTACAAAAGCTTCATGATTATTTTCAATCAGACAAGTATCTTCTCTGGAGATGAGAATATCAAAATTCGGTGATTTTTTCACTTCATCTATAATGCGGGAGGCAAGGTCATCTGCAATTATTCCGCGAGAGATTATCTTTCCCTGATGAATACAGATGGAACCATTTTCTCCAATATAGGAAATCTCGTCCTTAATCTCAGAAAACAGTCTACGCTCATTATCATACTGGCGTCCGCTTGCAGCAACAAAGTGAACCCCTTTCTGTGTCAGTTTATGAATCAGCTCTATGGCACGAGGAGTCAGTTTCTGTGCTCCGTTATGAAGAAGCGTACCATCAAGGTCGCTTGCGATTAATTTGATCATATGTAAAATCCTCCTGATTATTCTGCAATAACTTCTTCAGCACGTTTCAGTGCGGCACTGATATTCGGCTGGAAGTTCTCTTTTCCAACCAGCTCTGTGAATCCGGCTTTCTCCATAACTTTCATTGGCTGTTCGTTGACGTGGGAGAAGACAACCGTAATTCCCTTTGACTCACAGACCTCTACCAGATCAACCAAAGCATTCATAGCAGTACTGTCCAGTGCAGGAACGCTTCGCATACGAAGAACAAGGCAGGTTGTAAAATCTTTTACGACAATGTGTTCAATTGCACTTGCTGCTCCGAAGAACAGAGGTCCTGAGATTTCGTAGACACGGATCTGAAGTGGAAGTTTCTGAAGGCGTTCATTGACATCCGGGGTATCATCATCCACATAAGTCCAGCTGTTGACGTGTGTTTCTTCGCTCATACGCTTGATAAAGAGCAGGCAGGCAAGAACCATACCAATCTCAATTGCTACGACCAGGTCGAAGAGTACTGTCAGGATAAAGGAAGCAAAAAGTACAATGATATCACTCTTTGGAGCAGTCTTGACCAGTTTTACAAAGGTACGCCACTGGCACATATTATATGCAACGATAAACAGGATTGCTGCGATTGTTGGCATTGGAATCATTCCGGCATATGGCATCAGTACGACAAGTACAATGACCAGTGTAATGGAATGAACGATTCCGGCAATCGGAGTACGTCCGCCGTTTTTAATATTTGCAGCAGTTCTTGCAATAGCTCCTGTCGCAGGGATTCCGCCGAAAAGGGCAGAAGCAATGTTGCCGGCTCCCTGGGCTACAAGTTCCATGTCGGAACGGTGTTTACCGTTGATCATTCCGTCTGCGACAACACAGGAAAGCAGAGATTCAATCGCTGCGAGAACAGCAATCGTAAATGCGTTCGGAAGTGCATTTTGAACAACTTCAAATGATACAGCCGGAAGATGGAAGGATGGGAGTGAGTTGCTGATCGTATAAAGATTTCCAATTGTAGAAACTTTTAACGGCAGGAACTGAACCATCAGGATTCCAATGATAACTGCGATCAAAGATCCAGGAATTCTTTTGAAGATGTATGGAGCAATGATCAGAACAGCAAGACTTACTGCACCGACAATCAGTGCATCAATATTAATTGTAGAGAAGTTTTCAACAACAGCACGGAATTTCTCTGTTGTCTCGATCGGTTTTACCCCATCCGGATAGGTGAGTCCGAAGAAATCTTTCAGCTGTCCGATTACAATTGTAACAGCAATTCCGGAAGTGAATCCGGTTGTGATCGTAAATGGGATGAATTTGATCAGACTTCCGAAATGGCACAGTCCCATCAGAACCAAAAAGATACCGGCGAGGATTGTTGCAATGACAAGTCCATCCATTCCGTCTTTGGCAACAATGCCGGCGACGATTGTTGCGAATGCAGCCGTTGGTCCGGCAATCTGTACACTGCTTCCGCCAAGTGCAGAGATGACAAATCCGGCAACGATTGCAGTGAAGATACCAGCTTCCGGTCCTACACCGGATGCAAGTGCCAGTGCGATTGACAGCGGCAATGCAATAATTGCTACAATGATTCCGGCAGTCACGTCTTTGATGAACTGAGAACGATTGTAGCTCTTTAATGATGTAAGTAACATCGGCTTCAATGAATTCATTTGATAGATCAATCCTTTCTTTTATGATAACTATAAAACATAACCTTTCAAGTATAGCATAGAAAAAGGGACACTGAGAAGAGGAAACCGTGTATGTTTTTAAAGACATGAAGAGGTTATTGTTCACTCCCGTGTCAATCACTCTGCTGATTGACACGGAGGATGCATGTTTTGGTTTGAATGCATCTCGCCCCATCGCCAAAGGCGATTTAAAATGGCGAGATGCGTTGCTAGTCGCACACAGTGTGAACAGTAACATGAAGAGGAATGTTAAGAGAAAAAAGCTTGTATCTGATTTATAAAGGTAATATAATAGGAATAACTTGTAAAGCATGTTTTATATAATGAAAACATGTTTTACGGTAGCAAATTTGTGAATAGATCTGATAACAAAAGGGTATCACAAGAAAGAAAAGGAAGATTATTATGGGAAAATATTTTGGAACAGATGGTTTCCGTGGTGAGGCGAATGTAGTTCTTACAGTAGAGCATGCATTTAAAGTAGGACGTTATCTTGGATGGTATTTCGGACAGGACCACAAGGCCAGAATCGTAATCGGAAAAGACACAAGAAGAAGCAGTTATATGTTTGAGTATGCACTTGCAGCAGGACTGACAGCATCAGGAGCTGACGCTTACCTTCTTCATGTGACAACAACACCAAGTGTTTCATATGTAGTAAGAACAGAAGATTTTGACTGTGGACTTATGATTTCAGCGAGCCACAATCCATACTATGATAATGGTATCAAGGTAATCAACAGCGAAGGTCATAAGATGGAGGCTGAGGTTGAGGCAAAGATCGAGGCTTATATCGATGGGGAGATTGATGAGATCCCGCTGGCAACAAAAGAGAGCATTGGCCGCACAGTTGACTATGCAGCAGGAAGAAACCGTTATATCGGTCATCTGATTTCTCTTGCAACACGTTCCTTCAAGGATATGAGAGTTGGACTTGACTGTGCGAATGGTAGTGCGTCAAGCGTTGCAAAGAGTGTATTCGATGCACTTGGAGCAAAGACTTATGTAATCAACAATGAGCCAAATGGTGTGAATATTAATACAAACTGTGGTTCTACACATATCGAAGTTCTGCAGGAGTATGTAAAAGAGAAACATCTGGATATCGGATTTGCTTATGACGGAGATGCTGACAGATGTATCGCAGTTGATGAGAATGGAAATGTTGTAGACGGAGACCGCATTATGTATGTATGTGGTAAATATCTCATGGAGCAGGGAAAACTGAAAGACAATACAGTTGTTACAACAATTATGTCTAACCTGGGACTTTATAAAGCATGTGATAAGATTGGTATGAAGTATGAGCAGACAGCAGTTGGTGACAAGTACGTTTATGAGAATATGCTTAAGAATGGATATGTTCTTGGTGGAGAGCAGTCCGGACACATTATCTTCAGCAAGCATGCACGTACAGGTGACGGTATCCTGACATCTCTTATGGTTATGGAAGCGATCATTGAGAAGAAGCAGACACTTGGAACACTTGCAGATGAAGTGAAGATCTTCCCACAGCTTCTGAAGAATGTTCGTGTAAAGGATAAGAAGACAGCACTGGATAATGCGGCAGTTCAGGCGGCAGTAGAGAAAACAGCTGAAGAACTCGGAACAGACGGACGCATCCTTGTTCGCGAGAGTGGAACAGAGCCGGTAATCCGTGTTATGGTAGAAGCAGCTTCTGACGAGATCTGTGAGAAGTATGTAGACAGCGTAGTGAAAGTAATTGAAAGCGAAGGACTTTGCGAGTAAATAATTAAGAATGGAACAGGGTTGCTGGATAACAGCTATGAAAAGGACATCTTGCGGGAGTAAATCTCTGCAGGATGTCCTTTTTCACTAAAAAAGAAGAGAAACATTTTGAAAAATGAATCCCTTCTTTCAATATCTGATCGAAAATTCTTATCTGATTTAAAATTAGTCGATATATTTCAGCCATCCTTCCGGTGCTTCGATACGTCCCATCTGGATACCTGTCAGTGTATCACGAAGTTTTGCGATTGTAGGTCCCATCTGTTCCATTCCACTTGGGAAGCAGATCTCTTCTCCGTGGTTGACAATTTTACCAACCGGTGAGATAACAGCGGCTGTTCCGCACAGACCACATTCAGCGAAGTCTTTTACTTCATCAAAGTAAACATCTCTTTCTTCTACTTTCAGTCCGAGATAATGTTCAGCAACATACATCAGAGAACGTCTTGTGATAGACGGAAGAATTGTTGTGGAGTGTGGTGTAACTACAGTGTTATCTTTTGTTACGAACAGGAAGTTTGCTCCACCTGTTTCCTCAACTTTTGTTCTTGTAGCGGAGTCAAGGTACATATTTTCATCAAAACCATTTGCGTGAGCTGTAACAATTGCGTGAAGGCTCATTGCATAGTTCAGTCCGGCTTTGATGTGTCCTGTTCCATGCGGTGCGGCGCGGTCAAAGTCTGATACGCACAGTGTCAGTGGTTTCACGCCGCCCTTGAAGTACGGTCCAACCGGAGTGGCAAATACACGGAACTGATAGTCAGTAGCCGGTTTTACACCGATTACGGGATTGATTCCGAACATATAAGGTCTGATATAAAGTGTTGCTCCTGTTCCGTAAGGTGGAACGTAAGCTTCATTTGCCTTTACTGTCTGAACAATAGCATCAACGAATTTATCTTCCGGGAAAGGCGGCATCTCAAGACGTTTCGCTGAGTCGACCATTCGCTTCGCATTGAGGTCCGGACGGAAAGTGACAATGTGTCCATCCTCTGTTGTGTAAGCCTTCATTCCTTCAAATACTGTCTGTGCATACTGAAGAACTCCGGCACATTCATTCATGACGATGTTAGGATCTTCTGTGAGACCACCTTCATCCCATGCTCCATCTTTATAATTAGCTACAAAACGCTTATCTGTAGGGATATATCCGAATCCGATATTTTCCCAGTCAATGTTTTTTTTCTCCATTGTAGTAAATCCTCCATTCCTTTATGCGGCGAAAGACCGTATGATTTCTAATTAACGCTATTATAATACCGTCAATTGAAAAAATCAAGAGTGCGCTCTGTTTTTGAAAATGTTTTTACGGACATGTAATAGTCAGAATCTAAATCCTGCAACTAAATAGTTACAATAACTGTCTGATATCCGGCACGCTTCAACCGGCGTTCCATTTTTACAGCTTCGTCAAGCGTATCATATTCTCCGACCGTTACCCGGAATAAACCCTCCCCTTCTGTCAAGACAGCAGGAAAATTCATTTCGGTTAATTCATTCAGGAGCCGTCGTGCATATCGTTCACTGCGGAAAGCCCCGGTCTGCACTGCATAGTGAGGGAGAGAAGAATCACTGCTGATTTCTCCGCTTTCTTCTAATGTATCAAGGATTCCCTCAGCAATCGCAAGCGCAATATCATCAAAGTTATCATCAAAGAGCCGGTTATCAGTGTCAGAGTTGATAAATCCGACTTCTACCAGAACCGCCGGCATCTGTGTACGGCGCAGAACGACCAGACCGGGGCGCTCTTTTACGCCGAGATTGATGAAGCCGATAGCTTCCAGGCCTTCATTAATATTTTGAGCCATTGTGTACTTCAGACCGGATTTGTTGTAAACTAGAGATTCTACGCCGGATACGGTATTATCTGTTGGATAAGAATTACGGTGAATAGACAGAAAGAAGTCTGCACCGGCTGCATTTGCTTCCAATGCTTTCTGATAGGGAGATTCATAAATGTCTGTTGTGCGTGTATAGAGTACATCAATCCCATGTTCCTGCAGCAGTTCTCCAATGGCAAGCGTTAAAGATAAGGTGTCATCCTTTTCCCGGCGGCCGTTATAGACAGCTCCGGGGTCACGACCGCCATGACCTGCATCAAGCATGATAGAATAAGACATATAATCACCTCATTATTTTGTGCTTCTATATATTATATGAAAGCGCGCATTGCCTGTGAAACGTCAAAAAATGCCGACTGCGATAATGCAGCCGACATTTCAAAAAGTTCTATTCATGTGAGTGTTTGTCAGTTTCAGAAGGATCTGAATTCTCTTCATCCGCTTCTTCCTCTGTATCTGTTCTTTCAGGAAGATAAACATGTACCGTTTCTACGCGGTTCTTATCCAACTTCTCGACCACCAGACGAATTCCATCTTCAGTGACAACTTCATCACCCATTTGAGGTAAACGGTCCAGATGTTCGATGATCAGTCCTCCGAGAGAATCATAATCTTCAGAGTTAAGTTCTGTATGTAAGTGATCGTTCACATCATCCAGACTCATGGAACCTTCGATAATATATTCATGATCAGAAATCTCTTTGATCAGTTCATCTTCATTCTCATCATATTCATCATGAATCTCACCGACGATTTCTTCCAGAATATCTTCCAAAGTGATGAGTCCTGCCATCTCACCGTACTCATCCAGAACAATTGCAATATTAAAAGTAGAATCTCTCATCTCTACAAGAAGTTCAGAGATATCTTTGAACTCATAAGTGAAATGAGGTTTTCTTAAGAAATCCCGGATATTGAACGGTGTATCATGATCGTAAAGAAGCAGATCCTTCATGTTAATAATACCGACAACATTATCCTGTGTCTCTTCGTAAACAGGAAGTCTTGTGAATTTGTCTTCACGGAAAATATCAATCAATTCATCGAAGGTACTATTGACATCAGCAAATGTAACATGTACGCGAGGAACCATAATGTCTTTCGCCTTGGCATCGCCGAGATCGAATACGTTGTAGATCATCTCTTTTTCATCAGACTCGATTACACCATCTTCATGGCTGACATCCACAATGGTACGAAGTTCTTCTTCTGTCATAGCTTTATTCGCCGCATCCGGATCTACGCGAAGGATCAGCATGATTCCGCGGGAAAACAAGTTAATGATGAAAATGACAGGAGTCATGACCGTCATGAAAAACTTGATGACCGGAATATAGCGAAGCGTAAGCTTCTCAGCGTTGATCGTTGCATAATTCTTCGGTGTAATCTCTCCAAATACAAGGATTGCCACTGTCAGAATCAGCGTAGCGATGCTGACCATGTATCCGCCAAATGAATAGGCAAGGGTTGTAGCGAGAGAAGATGCCGAAACATTCACAATGTTATTACCAATCAGGATTGCACTGAGCATCTTTGCTGTGTGATTCTCTGTGATATCAAGAGCCAAAGCTGCCCGCTTGTTCCCACCGTCTGCGAGAGAGCGGAGTTTAATTTTATTCACTGACATCAGCGCAGTCTCAGTTGATGAAAAAAATGATGAAAACAATAGTAAAATTAACAGTATAATTAATAGGTACGTGTCACTTGCGTCCACTTTAAATATTCACTCCTTTGATTAAAAAATGTGCCTCCAAAGAGGCTTGGTTAATTTTAGATATACGCATTCATTATACATGGTTTATTAGTGTTTGGCAAGGCAATATACTTTACTTTATGAAGTGGGTGGTGTATGATGTTGATGACTGATAAGAATATTTAATACTATTATATAGAAGAAACGGAGTATAGATATGGAATTGTACAATAGATTGTGCACTATTACAAAACAGGAAAATGTAATGAAAGATGAGCCGATGAAGAAACATACAACATTTCGTATTGGTGGTCCGGCAGATTATTTCGTGACACCTGAATCAAAGGAAGAGATCCAGGCAATCGTTGAGTTATGCAAAAAAGAGGAAATCCCATATTCCGTGATCGGAAACGGAAGTAATCTTCTTGTTGGAGATAAGGGATATCGTGGCGTAATCCTTCAGATTTTTAAGAAAATGAATCAGATCAGGGTAGAAGAGAATAAGATTTATGCCGGAGCAGGCGCACTTCTGTCGAAGATTGCGGCAACAGCACTGTCAGAATCTCTGACAGGCTTTGAGTTTGCAGCAGGAATTCCGGGAACATTAGGCGGAGCCGTCCGTATGAATGCGGGTGCATACGGTGGAGAGATGAAGCAGGTACTTGAGAGTGTGGAAGTGATGACAGCAGATGGAGAATTTCTCACGATCCCGGTAGAAGAGATGGGGCTTGCTTATCGGACAAGCGTGGTAGAACAGAAGAATTATATTGTTCTTGAAGCAGTGATTTCTCTTGAAAAAGGAAATACGGAGAAGATCAAAGAAGTGATGGATGATCTGAAAGAAAAAAGAGTGACAAAGCAGCCATTAGAGTATGCAAGTGCAGGAAGTACATTTAAGCGTCCGGAAGGATATTTCGCAGGAAAACTGATTGAAGATGCAGGACTTCGCGGATTCAGGGTCGGAGATGCACAGGTCTCTGAAAAGCATTGCGGTTTCGTGATCAACAGAGGGAATGCAAGCGCAGCAGAGGTTATGGAACTGATGCGTCAGGTAGAAGATAAAGTAGAAGAAAATTCAGGAGTCCGTCTGGAAGCGGAAGTAAGAAGAATAGGAGAGTTTTGATATGCGTTTTGTTATCGTAACAGGGATGTCAGGAGCGGGAAAATCAACAGCACTTAAGATGCTTGAGGATATGGGATATTTCTGTGTGGACAATCTGCCGATCGCAATGTTTCCTGGATTTGTGCAGATGATTGAGAATTCAGAAACTTCAATGAAGAAAGTGGCATTGGGAGTCGATGTGCGAAGCGGACAGGATATTTCTGGATTAGAGAAAGACCTTGAGCAAATGGACGAAAAGGGGATCAAATATGAGATTCTGTTTCTGGACGCAAAGGATTCTGTACTTGTAAAGCGATACAAAGAAACGAGAAGACAGCACCCTCTGAGCGGGTCGGGACGTGTGGATACCGGTATTGCGAAAGAACGTGAGAAGACCGCATTTTTGAAGATGAAGGCAACGTATATTCTTGATACAAGTAAGATGCTGACGAGAGAACTGAAGATTGAACTTGAGAAGATTTTTGTGAAAGGTGAGAGTTTTTGCAACCTCTATATCACAGTAATGTCCTTTGGTTTTAAATACGGAATTCCGCAGGACGCAGACCTCGTATTTGATGTGCGTTTCCTTCCGAATCCGTACTATATTGATACATTGAAAGAAAAAACAGGAAATGATCCGGAAGTCCAGGATTATGTCATGCAGAATGACAAGGGACCGATTTTCCTTGAAAAATTAAAAGACATGGTTGAATTTCTGATTCCAAATTATATTTTGGAGGGAAAAAACCAGCTTGTGATCGCAATTGGATGTACCGGCGGAAAGCATAGATCTGTAACGCTGGCAAATGCGTTATATCACACGCTTGAGACAGAGGAAAGTTATGGCGTCCGTATTGAACATCGTGATATCGGGAAGGATAGTATCACAAAGAGAAAGTAAAAGGTGGAAAATATGTCATTTTCTGGAAAAGTGAAGGAAGAGCTTGCAAGGAACATCAGTTCAGCCAGACATTGCCAGATTGCGGAACTGACGGCTTTTATTGGCATGTGCGGGACGGTTGTAATCAATAGTTTTGACCGGTGCAGTATCAAGATTCGTACAGAAAACATTTTAGTTGCAAGAAAGGTCTTTACATTAATAGAAAAAACATTTAATATAAGGAGTGATATTTCCGTTCGGAGAAATATAAAGAAGCAGACAGAGACCTATTCTGTTATCGTAAAAAAGCATGAAGATGCGATACGTATCTTACAGGCTACGAAGATGATAGGGGAACAGCAGGAGAATGCGGAAGAGTTGCATGCCGTGAATCCGATGATTGTCCAACAGGTTTGTTGTCGAAGAGCATTTCTCCGCGGAACGTTTCAGGCGTCCGGATCTATGAGTGATCCGAACAAGGCATATCATTTTGAGATTGTCTGTTCCACAGAAGAGATGGCACATCAGATCTGTGATCTGATCTGCAGTTTTTCTATGGACGCAAAGATCGTGCTCAGAAAAAAGTCGTATGTTGTTTACCTGAAAGAAGGAGCACAGATAGTAGATATTCTGAATATCATGGAGGCACATGTCTCATTAATGGAACTTGAGAATGTAAGAATTCTCAAGGAGATGAGAAATTCTGTGAACAGAAAAGTGAATTGTGAAACTGCCAATATTAATAAGACAGTATCAGCAGCAGTGAAACAGCTGGAAGATATTACATATTTGAGAGATCAGATAGGATTTGAGAATATACCGAAAGGATTAGTCGAGGCCGCTCTTGCCCGCCTCGAGCATCCGGAAGCAACATTGAAGGAACTGGGAGAATCCCTGAATCCTCCGGTTGGAAAATCGGGTATCAACCACAGACTGCGTAAGCTGAGTGAGATGGCAGACAAAGTTCGGCAAGAACAAGGAGGATTATTATGATTAAGACATCTGTTGTAGTGAAAGCGGACCCAGGGTTTGATGGACGGCCGATCGCCCTTCTCGTACAGGAAGCCAGCCAGTATGCGAGCAAAGTGTACATTCAGGTAGCCGAGAAGAACATCAATGCAAAGAGTATTATGGGTATGATGAGTCTGAATCTGATCGGAGGCGAGGAGATTACTGTTGTGACAGACGGCGAGGACGAGCAGAAAGCAGCGGAAGGCATTAAGACATTTTTTGCTAACGTATAATAACAATAAGATGGTAATTGAAGTCACAGAGGGATAACTATGTGATTACAAATGAATATAGAGGGGCTGTACTTTGAAGAGGAGTACAGCCATCTTTTTCTATGGGGGAGAGTTTGCAGCTGATGTGAACACAAATGATTTTTGAATAAGGAGGTATTTGTTTATGAAAAGAATGCTATTTGTTTACAATCCGAATTCAGGAATGGGACTTCTGAAGCCGAAACTTTCAGATGTGATCGACACTTTTGTGAAGGGCGGATATGAGGTGACGGTTTATCCTACACAAAGAAGTCAGGATGCTGTAAGAAAAGTCAGTGAGTACACAGAAGAATATGATCTCGTGGCATGTAGTGGCGGAGATGGTACATTAGATGAAGTCGTGACCGGTATGATGATGCGAGAAAATAAGACGCCGATCGGATATATTCCGGCCGGAACAACGAATGATTTTGCAAGTAGTCTGCATATTTCCAAGAATATGCTGGAGGCCGCAGATACAATTGTAACAGGAACACCATTTTCCTTTGATATCGGTCAGTTTAACGATGACTACTTCGTATATATTGCAGCCTTTGGCATTTTCACAGACGTGTCATATGAGACGAAGCAGAGTATGAAGAATATTCTTGGTCATATGGCTTATATTCTGGAAGGAACCAAGAGACTGTTCAATATTCCGTCTTATAAGATCAAAGTCACACATGACGGAGAGACGATTGAAGATGAGTTTATCTTTGGAATGGTGACAAATTCACGCTCTGTAGGAGGATTCAAAAGAATCACAGGAGAAAATGTTATTTTTGATGATGGTGTTTTTGAGGTGACACTCTTTAAAACACCAAAGAATCCAGTCGAGTTGAACGAACTGCTTGGGGCAGTTGTGATGCGTCAGATTAATTCAGACAGAATATACTCCTTCAAGAGTGGTGAAGTCCGTTTTGAATCTGTTGAGACAATTCCATGGACGCTGGATGGAGAGTACGGCGGTACTCATGAAGAAGTTGTAATTAAAAATAAAAATCAGGCACTTCAGATTATGGTTAAGGAAGAAGCCGTAGAAGATCTGAGTGAACAGTTGGTGGAAGCAGAGGAAGTCTGAACACATAATCTGAAATATTTTCAGTGATATTTTAGAAAATCACCCCTTTTTTGAATTTTAGGTTTATTGAACAATCGCGGAAAACCGCGTAAAATCAAGAAAAAACGGCAGTTTGAAATAGAAATAAAAATTTTTTGAAAAAAATTAAAAAAAGGGGTTGCATTTTCTGAAAGCCTGGTATATAATAACTATTGTCTTGTGGCGGTAACAAAAAAGACACAGACGAAAATAAATAAGGCTCCGTGGTCAAGCGGTCAAGACGCTAGCCTCTCACGCTGGAATCAGGGGTTCGATTCCCCTCGGAGTCACTGAAAGAAGCTCGTATTTACGAGCTTTTTTTGTGTTTTGAAAATCTTTTAGTAAATCACGAATCAGAAATACAGAGTTAGCAAAAGGAGAAAAGTGCGGTTATACCGAATAAATAATTATTGGTTATATTGTACAAAAATAAGAACAATCCACAGAGGGCAGAAGAAACCCTTGTGAAAATGTTAACGATAATTGTAACTGCGTACTGTTTTTTATGCAAAACATAAGATTGTCATTTATAAATTAATACGCTATAATATAGAAGAATTCTAAATAAATAATTCCTGATGGTTTTCACGGGTGTCAGGATCTTTAAGAATTGGAGGAAAGAAATATGTTAGTATCAGCTACAGAAATGCTTCAGAAAGCAAAAGCAGGCCACTATGCAGTAGGACAGTTCAATATCAACAATCTTGAGTGGACAAAGGCTATTCTTACAACAGCACAGGAACTCAACTCACCAGTTATCCTTGGTGTATCTGAGGGTGCAGGAAAGTACATGACAGGATATAAGACTGTTGTAGGTATGGTAAACGGAATGATGGAAGAACTCGGAATCACAGTTCCGGTTGCTCTTCATCTTGACCACGGCAGCTACGAAGGATGCCTGAAATGTGTAGAAGCAGGATTCTCATCAATCATGTTTGACGGATCTCATTATCCAATCGACGAGAACGTTGAGAAGACAAAAGAACTCGTTAAGATCGCTCACGAGCACGGAATGTCAATCGAAGCAGAAGTTGGATCCATCGGTGGAGAAGAAGATGGAGTTATCGGAAGAGGTGAGTGCGCTGATCCGGAAGAGTGTAAGAGAGTAGCTGATCTGGGAATCGATTTCCTGGCAGCAGGTATCGGTAACATTCATGGTAAATATCCGGCAAACTGGGAAGGATTAAGCTTCGAGACTCTGGATGCTATTCAGCAGCGTACAGGAGATATGCCACTCGTACTTCACGGTGGTACAGGTATCCCGGAAGATATGATCAAGAAAGCAATCTCTCTTGGAGTTGCTAAGATCAACGTTAATACAGAGTGTCAGCTTTCTTTCGCAGATGCTACACGTAAGTACATCGAAGCAGGAAAAGATCTTGAGGGTAAAGGATTTGACCCACGTAAACTTCTCAAACCAGGTGCAGACGCAATCATGGAAACAGTAAAAGAGAAGATGGAGTTATTCGGATCTGTCGGAAAAGCCTGAGAAGAACTTTTTTAAAAAAGCACTTGCGTTTTAAAGCAAGTTGAGGTATACTGACTCACGTAGACAGAACAAGGGCGTTCCAATTATAATTGGAGTGCCCTTTTTTTATCGCTTGGGAAATGATCCGCATGATTGAATCAGATTGGATGGAATAAAATCAGATCTGATCTGACTGGATCAGACGGATGATTTCCTGAGAGGTAATCTATTATGGGGTTTCCCGTAGTGTAATCGAATATTGTTCATTGCAGTGAACGGTAATCGAAGAATTAAGAGAAAAGGAAGGTATAGGGTATGAGCACAGAATTATTCAATGTAGCTGACATCTTTGGAGAAAATGTATTTAATGATACAGTTATGCAGGAGCGTCTGCCAAAGAAAGTTTACAAGAATCTGAGAAAGACAATTGAAGAAGGAAAAGATCTGGATCTCGAGACAGCAGATGTTATTGCTCACGAGATGAAAGAATGGGCAATTGAAAAAGGAGCGACTCACTATACACATTGGTTCCTGCCACTTACAGGAGTTACAGCAGAGAAGCATGATTCCTTTATCTCAGCTCCGCTTCCAAGTGGAAAAGTCCTGATGACTTTCTCAGGAAAAGAATTGATCAAAGGTGAGCCGGATGCATCTTCATTCCCGTCAGGAGGACTGAGAGCAACATTCGAGGCAAGAGGATATACAGCATGGGATTGTACATCACCGGCATTCGTAAGACAGGACGCAGGCGGAGCTACACTTTGCATCCCGACAGCATTCTGCTCCTACACAGGAGAGGCACTGGATCAGAAAACACCACTGCTTCGTTCTATGGAAGCAATCAACAAAGAAGCATTAAGACTTCTTCGTTTATTTGGAAATACAACATCTAAGAAAGTTACTCCATCTGTTGGAGCAGAGCAGGAGTACTTCCTTGTAGATGCAGAGAAGTTTGAAGAAAGAAAAGACCTGATCTACACAGGACGTACACTCTTTGGAGCAATGCCTCCGAAAGGACAGGAGCTTGATGATCATTATTTCGGAACAATTCGTCAGAGAATCGCATCCTTCATGAGAGATGTAAATATCCAGCTTTGGAAAGTTGGTGTTCCGGCTAAGACACAGCATAATGAGGTTGCACCGGCACAGCACGAACTGGCTCCGATTTATACAGAGGCGAACATTGCGGTAGACCAGAACCAGCTGACAATGCAGACACTGAAGAGAGTAGCCTGCCAGCACGGACTGAAATGCTTGCTTCACGAGAAACCGTTCGCAGGAGTTAACGGATCCGGTAAACATGACAACTGGTCCATTACAACAGATGACGGAATCAACCTTCTTGATCCAGGTAAGACACCTCACGAGAATACACAGTTCCTTCTTGTACTTGCCTGCATCCTGAAAGCAGTTAACAAGCATGCAGACCTGCTTAGAGAATCCGCAGCAGATCCGGGAAATGACCACAGACTTGGAGCAAACGAGGCACCTCCGGCAATTATCTCTATCTTCCTTGGAGAACAGCTTGAGGATGTTGTTGAGCAGTTGATCAGTACAGGAGAAGCTACACACAGTCTGAAAGGCGGAAAGCTGGAGACAGGTGTAAGCACACTTCCGGATCTGTTCAAAGATGCAACAGACAGAAACAGAACATCACCGTTCGCATTTACAGGAAATAAGTTCGAGTTCCGTATGGTTGGATCAAGAGATTCTATCGCAAACCCGAATATCGTACTGAACACAATCGTTGCAGAAGCATTTGCAGATGCATGTGATATTCTTGAGAAGACAGATGACTTTGAGCTTGCAGTACATGATCTGATCAAAGAATACCTGACAGAGAACCAGAGAATCATCTTCAACGGAAATGGATACTCTGACGAGTGGGTTGCAGAGGCTGAGAGAAGAGGACTTCCGAACATTAAGTCTATGGTTGAAGCAATTCCGGCGATCACAACAGACAAGGCTGTAGAATTGTTTGAGAGATTCAGCGTATTCACAAAAGCAGAGCTTGAGTCCCGTGCAGAGATCCAGTATGAGGCATATGCTAAGGCAATCAATATTGAAGCCCGTACTATGATCGATATGGCAAGCAAACAGTTCCTGCCGGCATTTATCAAGTATACAAAGACACTTGCAGATACAGTAAATGCTGTAAAGGCAGCTGGTGTTGACGCATCTGTTCAGACAGAGACTCTGAAAGAAGTAAGTGCTCTGATGGCTGAGACAAAGGCAGCACTTGATAACCTTGTAAAAACAACAGCAGATGCAGCAGCAAAAGAAGAAGGCGAAGTACAGGCTACATACTATCATACAGAGGTTGTTCCGGCTATGGATGCACTCCGTGCACCGGTTGACAAACTTGAGATGATCGTGGATAAAGAAGCTTGGCCAATGCCATCTTACGGAGACCTGATCTTCGAGGTATAAAATTGTATTACAGAAAAGTAATTTGAAGTAAATGATTGGAAGTCATTATTCGGATAAAGAGTCTGGATAATGGCTTCTTTTTGCTCTGGAAATCGGGAAAGCTGCATGACTATTTCATGCAAGAAAGCAAAAATTATTGTATAATGAGAAGTGGTTCGTGCAGCTTGAGCGTATTCTGCACGAATGAGAAAAAGAAAGAGTGGAATAAAAATGCAGTCAGAAGCAGAACTTAGAAGTTTATTATCAAGAATAGATCACCGGGGATATCCGGCTTATAAAGATACAAAAGGACAGTACCGATTTCCGGGATATGTTTTATCGATCGATCACGTACAGGGAGATCCGTTTGCGTCACCGTCAAAGGTAAGTGTACTGGTGAGTGGGAAGACAGCAGGATTCCCACAGGAATTATATTGTGGAAAATGTCAGAGAATTGCACTTCAGGACGAATTGCTGCGCCAGTTTGGAAGAAGGGCAGAACGGTTTGCATTCAAGGCAAAAGGTTCAGGTAAGAGTGGTCTGATCTCTGTCAGCAGATGCGGACAGGAAGTTCTGGAGAGAACAGCGTGTCAGATTCAGCCGGAGAATGGAAATATCCTTCTTAGAATGGAAATCGGATTTCCGGCAAATGGACGAACGATCAATGCGAGAGAGTTAGAGAAGATTTTATTTGATTTTGTTCCGGAGTGTGTAAAGGCATCCCTGTTTTACAAGAATCTGGATGCAAAGAGATTGAGAAGAATCGTAGATCTTGCAGAAGACCAGGAGTATATCCGTAAAGAACTTCCGAAACTTGGTCTTTGTGCCTTCGTGGCAAACGGAAGTGTACTGCCAAGGGAATCCGGAATCTCATCCCGGCCGATGCGTGACGGAATCGCCTTCCAGTCTCCGAAGGAACAGGAAGTGACATTGGAACTTCCGCATAAAGGAAAGATTACCGGTATGGGAATCCGTAAGGGGATTACCTTGATCGTCGGCGGAGGTTATCACGGAAAATCAACACTTTTGAAAGCATTGGAACTTGGAGTGTACAATCACATCGCAGGGGATGGAAGAGAGTATGTGATCACAGATGCGACAGCAGTGAAATTGCGTGCGGAGGATGGAAGAAGTATCCAGAAGACAGATATTTCCATGTTCATCAACGATCTTCCGAACGGAAAAGATACGACATCATTCTGTACAGAAGATGCAAGTGGAAGTACTTCACAGGCGGCAAATGTGATCGAAGGAATTGAGGCGGGAACATCTCTGTTCCTGATTGATGAAGATACGAGTGCAACGAACTTTATGATCCGTGATGAGCTGATGCAGCGCGTGATCCACAGAGAGATGGAACCGATCACACCATTTATTGAAAGAATCAGGGAATTGTATGAAAATTATGGAATTTCGACAGTGATCGTTGCGGGAAGTTCGGGAGCTTATTTCCATATTGCGGATAGTATTATTCAGATGGATCGTTATGTTCCGAAAGACATTACAGTACTGGCGAAAAAAGAAGCAGAGAATTTCCCACAGATCAGCGTGCCGGAGCAGCCGGCAGAGAAACCGACTTATGACAGAGTGCCGCGACCGGATAAAGCATTTCGCGGAGATGACAGGATCAAGATGAAGACGATGGGAAAAGAATCAGTGATGATCAACAGGGATACGATCGATCTGAGATACTTAGAGCAGATTGCGGATAGCGAACAGGTGACAGCACTTGGATACTGTGTACGATATGCACAGAAACATTTGATCGATGGAAAGAAGAATCTGATTCAGATTGTAGATGAGCTGGAAGAAGTGATGCAGAATAAATCGCTGGCGGAATTATGCGAGAGTACATCCAGTGTGTCCTGTATGGCAGTGCCGAGAAGACAGGAAATATTTGCATGTTTTGACAGATATAGAGCACTTAGGTTAGTATGATATAGGAGTTGATAATATGAAATTAGAGAATGGAAGACCAGAAAACACAGAAGGAAGATTGGAAAAGGAAATCAGGGTATATGAATTCCTCGACGAGCTTGGTGTGGAATACCAGAGAGTTGATCACGAGGCGGCAATGACAATGGAAGCCTGTGAAGAGATCGATAGAACACTTGGAGATGGAACCGCAATCTGCAAGAACCTGTTCCTTTGCAATCGACAGGAAACAGACTTTTATCTGCTTCTGATGCCGGGTGACAAGCCATTCAAGACAAAGAATCTGTCGGCACAGATAGGCTCTGCCCGACTTTCTTTTGCAAAACCGGAGTATATGGAGAAGTATCTGGACATTACACCGGGATCCGTCAGCGTTATGGGACTTATGAATGATACAGAGGGAAAAGTACAGCTTTTGATCGATGAGGATGTAATGAAAGATCCGTATTTTGGTTGTCATCCGTGCATCAATACATCCAGTCTGAAGATTCGTACATCTGATTTGATCGCAAAGATCATTCCGGCACTGAAGCATGCGCCGAAGATGGTGAAACTTCCGGGAGCGGAGGAACAACAGTAGTAATGAAAATATGATTAATCGACACTAAGTCCATTTCTTGTTGGTTGTATATTTTTCGTGCATTTGCTATAATTTATATGTTGATATGCGAATAGTAGGTATCATTTTCAGGATTGATGCAGAGAAGATAAAAAGGAGGACTAGCGTGTCTGAGGAAAATAAAGTGATAGATGAAGTGAATACATCAGGAGTAGTTGAGCAGCCGGTGGATGCGGAGGAGATTCCGCCAGTGAAGACAGAGGCGATACCACCGGTGAATACGGAACCAACACATCCTGTACAGCCACCGGTAGAACCGGCGCAGAAGCTGGAAGATTATTACAAAGAGACTGCGGAGGATCGTGCAACTGAGGAAGAGTACGAGCAGGCGGTTAAAGATCCGCAGAACCGGAAGGAAAAGATCGATCAGATCAAGAGTGTTTTCCATCGCAGTGGGGAGAAGAAATTTTCCAGGGAAGAAGTGATTCTTTCTAAGATCCGGCCGGAAGATATGCTGGAATATCTGACGTTGGAACAGCGCAGACTGGAATGCTTACAGAAAGCAAGACAGAGCCGGAATGAGAAGCTTCTCAAGGTGCTTCAGCTTGCGGCGATACTTGCAGCAATTGTAGCAGTTGTCGCTTTACTGAAGGATAATCCGGTCGTTCTTGTGAACATTCTGTATATGCTTGGTATTGTAGCAGCAATCTGGATCTGGAAGAATCCGGGAAAGAAGTAAATTTACTGTAATGAGGTGACGATATGAAATTTTTTCATTTATCAGACCTGCATATAGGAAAGCAATTACATCACTATAACCTCCGGGAGGATCAGGAACATATCCTTGCGGAGGTTCTTTCATATGCAGCGTCCATACATCCGGATGCAATTGTTATTGCTGGAGATATCTATGACAAATCCGTGCCATCAGGAGAAGCGGTAAGTCTGTTTGATGAATTCTTGACAGCTCTGGCTAAGATTGAACCGGCGATTCCGGTTCTTATCATATCGGGAAATCACGATTCGGCACAGCGGCTTGATTATGCCAGTCGTTTGCTTGGAAGTCATCAGATTTATATTGCGGGGCAGGCACCGGAGAAAGAAGCAGATCGTCTGAAAAAGATTACTTTGACGGATGAATTTGGAAAAGTGGATTTCTGGCTGCTTCCGTTTTTAAAACCGGGATATGTACGCAAGATCTTTGGCGGAGAGGCGCCGGAGAGTTATACGGCTGCTGTGCAAGCACTTCTGGAACGGGAGAAGATTGATTTTTCCAGAAGAAATGTACTGGTTTCCCATCAGTTTTATACAGGGAAGGGGGAGACTCCAACAACGTGTGAATCAGAAGTATTATCTGTCGGAGGCATTGATAATGTAGATATTTCCGCAGTACAGGAGTTTGACTATGTGGCACTTGGACATTTACATGGTGCACAGAGAGTCGGACAGGAGAAGATCCGCTACTGCGGAACATTGTTGAAATATTCAGTCAGCGAAGCAAACCAGAAGAAGACACTTCATGTAGTTGAACTGAAAGAAAAAGGTAGTGAGCCGGAAATCCAGAAGCTGCCGCTGCATCCACTTCGTGATGTGAGAAAACTCAGGGGAACGCTGGAAGAGATCCTTGAAGCGGAGGACGGAACCGGGAGTGAAGATTATGTCAGTGTAACGCTGACAGATGAGGTTGATCCGTACAAACCGAAGGAACAGTTGGAAAGAAAGTTCCATCATATCCTCGAAGTACGGATGGATAATGAGAGAACAAGACAGAAGCTGGAATTTTCTGAAGAACAGATACGGATCGGTACTCCGTTTGAAACATTTTTTGATTTCTACAAAGAGATGCAAGGGCAGGAAATGTCTGAGCAGGAACAAAAGATCTTAAGAGAGATTCTAAGTGAAGTGAAAGGGGAAGACGTATGAGACCGGTGAGATTGACGATGTCCGCATTCGGATCTTATGCGGGCGTCCAGGAGATAGATTTTACAAAGATTCACAGCGGATTATTTCTGATCACCGGAGATACAGGTGCAGGAAAAACAACCATCTTTGATGCAATCATGTATGCACTGTATGACCGGACGAGTGGCGGACGCAGAGATGGAAATATGATGCGCAGCCAGTATGCATCAGAAGACACAGACACTTATGTTGAATATGTGTTTTCTTATCGGGGACAGGAATATACCGTGCGCCGTAATCCGGAATATCTCCGGGTCGGAAAGAGGAGAAAAGCAGATGGAAGCCTCCGGTATGTGAAAGAGACAGCGAAGGTAAGTCTCCTTCTTCCGGACGGAAGGGAATACCAGGGGAAGAAGCGAGAGACAGACCAGAAGATTCAGGAAATCATTGGTCTTGATGCGGGACAGTTTACACAGATTGCTATGATCGCGCAGGGAGATTTCTTAAAGCTTCTTCATGCAGAATCGAAAGAACGTAAAAAGATCTTCTCACAGATTTTCCAGACACAAATCTACTGGCGAATCCAGGAAGCACTGAAAGAAAAAGGAAGAGGTCTGTATATTGCGCTGAAGGAAAGTGAATCAGACATCCGGCGTGAGATGGAACGTGTGGAACCGGAGAATACAGAGCAGCAGGATCTGGCAGAACAGTGGAAAGAACTCTGTGAGTTATCCATGCCGGAAGGGGAAAAGGTTCTGGAGGTTGTGAAAAACTTTCTTGAATACGAAGAAAGTTGTGGAAAAGTCTTAAAGAAAGAAGCAGAGGAACTTAAGAAACAGTCAGAAAGACTTCGAATGCTGATTCAGAAGAAAGAAGAGAAGAATAAGATATTTGATCGTTTGGAAATGGAAGAGAAGCAGCTGAGTATTCTGAATGCAAAAAAGGAAGAGATGGAAACCTGTCGGGTTCAGGCAGGGCTTGGACACCGGGCAGAGCAGGCGAGACATTTGGAAGTGCAAGCTCTTCGCACAGCAAAATCCGTGCGGCAGATACAGGGCGAGATCGAGCAGATTACTGTATGGCAGAAGGAACAGGAAAAGGAACTTTCTGAGGTTAAAGAAAAAGCGGAAGAATTGGAAGAAGTTTTTGCAAAGGAAGAACCGGAAATGCTGAAAAAAATTTCACAGTTATCGGATCTCCTTCCACATTACGCAAATGTGCGTAAGTATTCGAAAGAATATGAAAATCAGACAGGGGCAATGCAGCGTTGTATACAGAATTGTCAGGAAGCATCAGCTCAGTATGAGGAAGCATATGCGAAATTCTTTCAGGAGCAGGCGGGAATCCTGGCAAAGGAATTACAGGAAGGCACGCCGTGTCCGGTCTGCGGATCAGTAGAACATCCGCATCCGGCAAAGATTTCCGGAGAAGCACCGGATAAAGAGACGGTAGAGAAACTGAAGCAAAGACGTGATCTGTTGGAACAAAAAAGAATACAGCAGCAGGAAAAGTTTCAGATATGTAAAGCACAGCTTGAATCAGAACAACGTATTCTCGGAGATAATCCTGTGAAAGAAGAGCAGGTGAAAGAAGAGCTTCAGAAGATGCAGGTTGAACTGGATCGGAAGAAGAATGAAACAAAGCAGGCACAGGAACAGTGCCGTAAGATGACGGAGGAAAGCAGACGTCAGGCAGGAAAACTGGAGGGACTTCGAGGCCAGAAGGCAGAACTTGAGAAGCGTTTTGTAAAAGAGCAGGAAGAGTTCCGAGAGGAGATCAGCCGACAGGAATTTACTTCACAGGAAGAATTTCGTGAGGCGAAACAGTGGATCGAAGGGTGGCGGGAGAAAGACAAAGAAGTGAAAGAACATGACCGCCAGCTGTTAGAGAAAAAGGCAAAGATCGAGACGCTGAAGGAACAGACTGCAGGCGAAAAGCGGGAAGATCCGCAGCAGGAGATGGAAAAGCGAAAGGAAGTAGAACATCTGTTGAAAGAAAAACAGGATCATCAGATGCAGCTTCACAGCAGATGGACAGGTAACCAGAATGCGTACAAGAACCTGAAACAATATTTTTCTTCGCAGGAAGCTCTGCGAAAAGAATATGAGGTACTTTCCAACCTGAGCAAGACTGCAAATGGCAATTTGAGCGGCAGTGTGAAACTTGATTTTGAGACGTATGTACAGCGGACTTATTTCCGGCAGATCATTCAGGCGGCAAACCGCAGGCTGGCGCGGATGACATCAAATGAATTTATTTTACAGTGCAGGGAGATTCAGGATCTGAGCAGTCAGGGACAGGCAGGTCTTGATCTGGATGTCTATGATCTGGTGACAGATTCTGTCAGAGATGTGAAGTCTCTTTCAGGAGGAGAATCCTTCATGGCAGCCTTATCAATGGCATTGGGACTTGCAGATATTATCCAGAATACAGCCGGAGCTGTAAGTCTGGAGACGATGTTTGTAGATGAAGGATTCGGATCTCTGGATGATGCATCAAGAGACCGTGCGATTCAGATTCTCAAAGAACTTGCAGGAGAGAAAGGACTGGTTGGAATCATTTCCCATGTAAATGAATTGAAAGAGCAGATTGACTGGAAATTAAATATTACAAAGACGGAGCATGGAAGTCAGGCAAAATGGGAAATCTAAAAGCATAAGGCAATAATAGGGACAGCTACGAAGAAGGACAGAATACAGGCAGGTGCGGAAAATGAAACAAAATGGAATGAGAGAAAGAAAAGGAAGGATTTCAAGATACGGAAGAAGGATGTTGGCAGTTCTGCTCAGCGCAGGGATGCTGCTGACAGGGACTCTTCCGGTATCCGGAACAGAAAATACGGAGGAAACGGCACGCCCACATCAGCTTTATTGCACAGTACTTGGAGACAGTATTGCGAAAGGTTACACTTGCGATAAATCCTGGATGGAGAATTATGGAAGTCTGGCAGCAAAGGAAATAGCATATAGCGAAGGGTGCAGATATATTTATCACAATTATGCAAGAACAGGTCTTGATACAGCAGGATTGAACGAAAAGTATTTGTCAAAGCAGGATGTGCAGACGAATCTTGCAAAAGCAGATGTTATTTTTATAACAATTGGTTCGAATGACCTGCTCAACGAATGTAAGCGTGTGGTTCAGGAAATCCTGAAGACAGATACAAAATTTAAAAGTGCGGATGAGGCACTTGCATCTTTGAAAGAGTCTGTAAAGAAGAATCCGCTGCTTGTACTGAGTGCGATCAACGCGTTGAACAACTGGGATTATAATTCCTTTGAAAAAGAATGGATCCAGATGATGAAGACAGTAAATTCATTGAAAAAGGACGATGCAAAAGTGATCGTGACTACAATTTATAATCCGGCAGGAAATATGAAGCTTCCGTCTACGCTGAATAAAATTGTAGAAGACATTATTGAAAATATGAACGCGATCATTGAAAAACGTGCGGGAAAATACGATTATGAAGTTGCGGATGTGTATCAGTCATCTGTAATATCTCATCTGCAGAAAGACGGAGTACATCCGGATTCTCAGGGACAGCAGATCATTGCAGATCTGGTTTGTAAGGAATATGAAAAGTAAAAAAGAAGCATTCTTTGTGTTGGTTCTTATATGGAACAATGCAGAGAGTGCTTTGTTCGTTTTGCAAGAAATAGAACTGTCACATTTATAACACAAAACATTCACAGAATCCTGATACTTTTGAAAGGTCAAAAATCTCGGTTTGTCTGCATAGATATAGACTGGAAGAAATATAGGGAGGTAAGACTTTGATAGAAGTAAAGAATCTTGTGAAGAAGTATGGAAATCATACAGCAGTAGATCATTTAAACTTCACAATAGAGGAAGGGCATGTCTACGGCTTTCTTGGACCGAATGGGGCGGGAAAATCAACAACGATGAATATTATGACAGGATACCTCGGTGCTACAGAAGGAGAAGTACTGATTAATGGACATGATATTCTGAAAGAACCTGAGGAGGCGAAAAAGCAGATTGGTTATCTGCCGGAATTGCCACCGTTGTATATGGAGATGACAGTCCGTGAATATCTGGAATTTGTAGCGGAGTTGAAAGGAATCGCTAAGAATAAAAGAGAAGAGTCTATCAATGAAGTAGAGAAGATGGTGAAGATCTGGGAAGTGGAAAACCGTCTGATCAGGAATCTGTCGAAAGGATACCGTCAGAGAGTCGGACTGGCACAGGCAGTGCTTGGATTTCCGGAGATCATTATTCTTGATGAACCAAGTGTCGGACTTGATCCAAAACAGATCATAGAGATCCGTGAACTGATCCGTCAGCTTGCGAAGAAACATACGGTGATCCTGAGTTCTCATATTCTGGCGGAAGTCCGTGAAGTCTGCGATTATATTTTGATCATTTCCAAAGGAAAACTGGTCGCAAGTGACACACCGGAGAACCTGGAACGGAATCTGGGAGATTCTGATCTGATTGAGATCGAGACGAAAGCAAGCCCGGACGAAGTTCGAAGAATTCTTGAGACAGTAGATGGAATTCGAAGCATTTCTACAAAGCATCTGGAAAATGGAATCACATGGGCTCAGATTCAGGAGAAGAAAAATACAGATATACGTGAGAAAGTATTTCAGGCATTTGCACAGAATCATCAGCCACTGCTGAAACTGAATCCGCTGCAGGTAAGTCTTGAAGATGTCTTTATGGAACTGACGCAGAGCGACAGGGCAGCAGAAGAATATGCAGAAAAGGCGAAGAAGAAAGAAACGGAGGACATGAAAGATGCTGGCGATTTATAAAAGAGAAGTACGCTCCTATTTTCAGTCTATGGTGGGATGCGTGTTTGTTGCATTTCTTATTGCATTTACAGGAATCTACTTTATGGCATATAACCTGACAGCCGGATATCCATACTTTTCCTATACGCTTTCAGGTACACTGATCGTATTTATCGTAGGGATTCCGCTGATCACGATGCGCAGTTTTTCAGAAGAGCGTAAAAATAAGACAGATCAGCTGCTTCTGACAGCTCCGGTCAGTCTGTGGAAGGTTGTGCTTGGAAAATATCTTGCAATGGTAACGGTAATTGGAATCCCGAATGTGATCTTCTGTGCGTTCCCATTAATCATTAAGGCACAGGGAACGGCATATCTGAAAGTAGATTACATATCCATCGGGGTATTCTTCCTGTTGGGTTGTGTATATGCGGCAATCGGCATGTTCCTGTCTGCTCTGACGGAAAGTCAGATGATCGCATTTATCAGTACATTTGGTATTCTGCTTATCTTGTATCTTTGGAATGGAATTCTTTCCATGCTTCCAAGCAGTGCAGTCAGCGGATTGGTCGGTGCGCTTATCATTCTGACTCTGATTGTTGTTTATATTTATCAGATGACAGGAAATATAGTGATTGCCGGTGTGATCGAAGCAGTTGGTGTGATCGCCGGTGTGGTTGTGTACTTTGTGAAATCAAGTCTTTATGAAAACCTGCTGACAAAGATGCTTGGAAGACTGGCACTTGCAGATGTATTTACGGATATCACTTCGAACAGTATTGTAGATATAACAGGAATCGCGCTGTATCTTTCACTGATCGTAGTCTTTGTGTTCCTGACAGTACAGGCAATCCAGAAGAGACGTTGGAATTAGGAGGGCATGAAAGTGGATAGAAGAAAGAAAACAACAGGAAAGATCAAAGGGATGTTCCACACCTCCGGTACAAAGCACGGATCTTACAGTGTGGGGCTGACAGTACTTGTAATCGCGATTATTATTGTGTTCAATCTGGTAATCGGACAGATCCCGGAAGCTTATCGCAATCTGGATATGAGCAGTACAAAGATTTATGAAATTTCAGATACAACAAAGGATCTGCTGAGCGGATTGAATGATAAAGTCGATATGAAAGTTCTTGCGGTAAAGAAAGACACGGATGACAGGATTAAGACATTTATCAGTAAATATGCAGCACTTTCAGATAAGATCAATGTTGAGTGGATCGATCCGGTTCTGCATCCGTCAGCATTGACAGAGTATAATGCATCCGAAAATACAATCGTTGTATCTTGTGAAGCAACAGGAAAGACAACAACTATTTCTTTTGACAAGATTCTTGTTATGGATACGTCTTCCTATTATTATTCAGGAAATGCATCTTATTCAGAATTTGACGGAGATGGCCAGTTGACAAGTGCGGTGAATTATGTGACAAGTGATGTGCAGAAGACAATCTATAAAGTAAGCGGGCATGGAGAGGCGGAACTGTCATCTACAGTTACAGATTTGATGAGTAAAAATAATTACACGCTGACAGAACTGAACCTTCTGATGGCAGATTCCATTCCGGATGATTGTGATCTTCTGCTTATGAATGCACCGACGAATGACCTTTCAGAAAATGAAGTGACACTTCTGACAAATTATCTGGCAGCAGGCGGAAAAGTGATGTGTCTGCTTGGGGATACCTCTCTGACGGATTTCCCAAATCTGGCAAGCGTGCTGAAGGTGTATGGAATTGAAGGTGCAGATGGTTATATTGCGGATCCGACAAGATGTTATCAGAACCAGCCATATTATATCTTCCCACAGTTGAATGTATCCGGTGATCTTGCGAACGGAATCCGTTCTCAGATGGTGCTTTTGACGAATGCACATGGAATGACATTGACAGATCCGACACGAGATACGATCACAACAAGTGCATTTATGGAGACATCGGAAAATGGATATGCAGTAACAGAGTCCGAACAGAAACAGGGAACGTATGAACTTGGAATTGTCGCAACAGAGACAATTTCTTCGGGAGATGATTCTGAGGAAAGCAGTACAACAGAAGCCCGTCTGACTGTGATCTCCGCAGGAAGCCTGATCGACCAGAATATTACAGATGCATTTTCACAACTTGAGAATGCACAGATCTTTATGAATGCAGTAAGTGCAAACTTTGATGGAGTGCAGAATCTTTCTATTGAGGCAAAGAGTCTTGGAACAGAGTATAATACGATACAGCATGTCGGTCTGTTCAGCCTTCTTGTAATCTTTGGAATCCCGGCAGTGATTCTGATCGCCGGATTCAGCGTATGGTTCAGAAGAAGAAAAGCTTAAGGAGGAAGAAATCAGAATGAAGAAAAAGAAAGGACCATTGATTTTAATCTGTGTTCTGGTGTTGCTCCTGATCCTCTATTTTGTCTTAAGTGCATGGAATAAGAAGCAGGATTCCAAGGAAGAAGAAACGGTGAAAGTGACAGACCTGAAGACCTCAGAGATTACCGGAGTGAAATATGACTTAGGAACAGGTGAAATGAATTTTGAGAAAGATGGAGATACCTGGTACTATACTGCAGATAAAGATTTTCCATTGCGTCAGAGTTATCCGAAGACAGTAGCGGATGCCATGGGACAGTTGAATGCGGACCGAGAACTTGAGGATGCGGATGCACTGGAAGAATATGGATTAGATCATCCGACTTATACAGTTACACTGACGGATGAAGATGGAACTGTGACAACGATCAAGGTTGGGAATGCGACCGGAAATGATTACTATGCGACAGTGGACGATACGGAAAAGGTTTATACAATTCCGGCGACTTCATTGGATGATATCCAGACAGAACCGGATCAGATCGCTCAGCTGGATACTTATCCAAGTATCGGAAGTGGAAACCTGAAAAAAGAAGTGATCACACAGAACGGTGAGACAACAACCTATGATTCCGAAAATGAGGATCAGGCAGAAGATGTTGCGGCAGTAGCCGGAGGACTTGGTGCAGCAACGCTGTCAGAGGTAGCGGATTATTCTGTAGATGATGCGGATCTTACAGGGTATGGTCTGGATGAGACTTCCAAAATCACAGTAGAAGTTACTTATACAAGCGATGATGAAGATCAGACAATGACGCTTTACATCGGAGGAGAAAGTGGAAGTGGAGACAGATATGTCAGGATTAATGATTCCAGGATTGTGTACCTGATCTCAGATGAAATCTGTAATAATATATTGAATCAATAAAGACTGGTAACTGTTCGGAGAAAACGAAGAAAATTCGCTGTGTTTCCTCTGGACGGTTACCACATTTTATATTTATTTAATTGACTTTTGAATGAAAACAGCGCAGAATATAGCACATATCATTTTAGCAGGAAACTCAACGGAAGAGCACACGATAAGTTACAGATATCGTGAAAATAATGTGTGTAGACAGAGTTATTGAGAAAGAAGGATTTTGTATGAAAGAAAAATTTTTACGTTTTATGCAGGGAAGGTATGGCGTGGATCAGTTTTCTAAAGCGCTGCTCATTGCCGGATTGGTAGTAGTGCTCCTGTCTTCCTTTTTTACAGGGAAAGGAGTGGGGACGCTATTTTATTTCCTTGGGTGGGTATTGGTCATTTATTGTTATTTCCGGATCTTTTCCAGAAATGTATCGAAACGGTATGCAGAAAATCAGAAGTATCTTGCGAAGACTTATAAACTCAGAACCTATATTCAGCAGCAGAAGAACAGTGTGGCGCAGAGAAAGGTATATCATATCTATAAGTGCCCGGGATGCAAGCAGAAGATTCGTATTCCGAAAGGAAAGGGAAAGATAGAGATTCGCTGTCCGAAGTGCGGAACAACATTTATTAAAAAGAGTTGATGCATTTACCAGAGACGCAACATCTGCTATGATATGCAGGTGGTATTTGTAGAATGAGGATGAGAGAAAGAACGAGGGAATAAGAAGGATGTCAGATCCATACAGTATATTAGGCGTAGACAGGAATGCTACGGATGAAGATGTGAAGAAAGCTTATCGAAAGCTGAGCCGACAGTATCATCCAGATGCGAATATCAATAATCCGAAGAAAGATGAGGCTGAGGCGAAGTTTAAGGAAGTGCAGCAGGCTTATCAGCAGATTATGGATGAACGTGAAAAAGGATATAATTCCGGGTATGGTTCAAGTGCTGGCTCGGGTTATGGTAGTTACGGTCCGTTTGGAGGATTCGGCGGTTTTGGTTCTTATGGATATGGTTCGGCAGGAAGTACGGGCGGAACTTCCGGGATGAGTGAGGAAGATGCACATCTGAATGCGGCAGCTAATTACATACGAAGCGGACATTATAAAGAGGCTCTTAACGTACTTGACGGAATCAGCCAGCATAGTGCAAGATGGTATTTCTACAGCGCATCGGCGAATTCCGGATTAGGAAATAACGTGACTGCATTGGAACATGCGAGAGAAGCAGTTCGTCTGGAACCACAGAATATGCAGTATCAGATGTTGCTTCAACAGCTGGAAGGTGGCGGAAACTGGTATCAGACAAGACAGACAATGTACGGATATCCGGGGACCTATAATAGTAGCTGGTGTGTGAAACTATGTATTGCCAATCTGATGTGCAATATTTGCTGTAACAGTGGCGGACTGTGCCTGGGAGGCGGTCCGGGCGGCGGAACATTTATGTAAGAGGAATAGAAGAGGAGAACCGAGAATGTTAACACAGTTTTCGAGAACAGAACTGCTTTTAGGTAAGGAAGCAATGAACAAGCTGGAAGATGCCCGCGTTGCAGTATTTGGTATCGGTGGTGTCGGTGGATACGTGTGTGAAGCTCTTGCAAGAAGCGGAGTTGGAAAGCTGGATCTGATCGATAATGATAAAGTCTGTATGAGTAATCTGAACCGACAGATTATTGCAACGAGAAAGACGGTTGGTCAATATAAAACAGAAGTGATGAAGGACAGGATTCTCGATATTAATCCGGAGACGGAAGTGAACATTCACAATTGTTTCTTTCTGCCGGATAATGCAGATGAATTTCCTTTTGAAGAATATGACTATGTTGTGGATGCGGTAGATACAGTGACAGCTAAAATTGCTTTAGTTATGAAGTGTAAAGAATTGGATATACCGATCATCAGCAGCATGGGGGCGGGGAATAAGCTTGATGCAAGTGCGTTTCGTGTGACGGATATTTATAAGACTAAGGTATGCCCACTTGCGAAGGTAATGCGACGAGAATTAAAGAAACGCGGTGTTAAGAAACTGAAAGTTGTATATTCAGAAGAAGAGCCGATCCGTCCATTGGAAGATACTTCAGATAATTGCAATGTGGAGGAAACTTGTCAGGAAAATCTGGAATACAAGGCTGCAAAACGCAGATCCACTCCGGGCAGTGTGGCATTTGTGCCATCAGTGGCAGGGTTGATCATTGCAGGTGAAGTGATTAAAGATTTGGCAAAATGTGAATAGAACGACAGGGGAAGAGAGATGAGTAAGTCAAAGAAAGAATTAAGCTTTGCGGAGGAAGTAGAGCAGAGTCTGCGCAAGAAATTCAGGAAGAATATCTGGTGTAAATTTACAAAGGCAATCAATGAATATGAACTTGTAAAACCGGGAGACAGAATTGCTGTCTGTATTTCCGGAGGAAAAGATTCTATGTTGCTGGCAAAGCTTTTTCAAGAACTGAAGCGTCATAATAAGTTTGATTTTGAGGTGAAGTTTCTTGTGATGGATCCGGGGTACAGTCCGGTTAACCGTCAGGTGATCGAGGAGAATGCAAAACGGCTGGAGATTCCGATAGAGGTTTTTGAATCAGATATTTTCGAATCAGTTTTTAATATAGAAAAGTCACCATGTTATCTCTGTGCAAGAATGCGTCGCGGATATCTGTATAGTCATGCGCAGAAGATGGGATGCAATAAGATTGCATTAGGACATCATTATGATGATGTGATCGAGACGATCCTCATGGGGATGCTCTATTCAGCGCAGGTGCAGACAATGATGCCGAAGCTGCATAGTACAAATTTTGAAGGAATGGAACTGATCCGACCGCTATATATGGTTCGCGAAGAAGATATCAAAGCATGGAGAGATTATAATGATCTGTATTTTCTTCAGTGTGCATGTAAGTTTACAGAAGCGTGTGCTACAACTGAGAATGAAGAGAATCTTTCTAAGCGTAAAGAAATCAAAGAATTGATCGCTACATTGAAAAAAGTAAATCCATATGTGGAAGGGAATATTTTCAAGAGTGTTGAAAATGTAAATCTGGATACTGTAGTTGCGTATAAGTCAAAAGGTGAGAAGCATCATTTCCTTGACACTTACGATGAGAAGTCAGAAGAACAAGGTGAATGATACGGTGCTATTGATGTAAAATATAAAAAAAGTGAATACAAAAATGCTAAATTGAAAAATTAAGAAAGAGGCTTGACTTCTGTTTGTCCCCATGATATAATGTTTGGGCGAATGGAAGTAGGCTTTTTTTTTATGCCTAAAAATTGATGGCTTGCAACCATCAGCAACACGTAGGTGAATATATTAAAAGCGAGGTGGAAGTTGTGCGCACAAGAATTACTCTGGAATGTACGGAATGCAAGAACCGTAACTACAACATGACAAAGGATAAGAAGACTCATCCGGAACGCATGGAAACCAAGAAGTACTGCAGATTCTGCAAATCACACACACTGCACAAAGAGACAAAATAATTGTTGTCGAAAGGAAGTGGAATTATGGGTGAGAATACAAAAACTCAGAAAAAGAGCTGGTTCAAAGGACTTAAGGCAGAGTTCAAGAAGATCGTTTGGCCAGACAAGAATACACTTGCTAAACAGACCACAGCAGTTGTTGCTGTCTCCGTAGTGCTTGGAGCGCTGATCTCAGTAGTTGATGCGCTTTTGAGATATGGAATTGACTTTTTAGTGAAATAGTTGATCGCAGCAGAAAGGTGATTTTATGTCAGAGGCAAAATGGTACGTCGTTCATACCTATTCAGGGTATGAGAACAAAGTAAAAGCAAACATTGACAAGACAATTGAGACTCGTCATCTGGAAGACCAGATTTTGGAAGTTCGTGTTCCACTTGAGGAAGTACCTGAGATACGTAATGGAGTGGAAAAGGTCGTACAGAGAAAGATGTTTCCTGGATATGTTATGATCCACATGATCATGAATGATGACACTTGGTATGTTGTAAGAAACACAAGAGGTGTTACAGGATTCGTCGGACCTGGATCCAAGCCGGTACCGCTTGATGAGAGTGAGATGGAGAACCTTGGAATCAAACAGGATGAGGTGATCCTTGATCTTGAGATCGGTGATGTTGTAACTGTACTTAGCGGTGCATGGGAAGGAACAGTTGGAGCTGTTCAGACAATCAACGAACAGAAGAAGAGTCTGACAATCAATGTTGAGCTGTTTGGCCGAGAAACTCCGGTTGAACTTGGTTTTTCAGAAGTGAAGAAAATGGATTAAAATTGCGTGGGAGGGATGAGAATCCCGCCAATACCACAAGGAGGTAATTGAAATGGCAAAAAAAGTAGAAGGATATATCAAATTACAGATTCCTGCTGGAAAGGCAACTCCGGCACCACCGGTTGGTCCTGCACTTGGACAGCACGGTGTAAACATCGTAGAATTTACAAAACAGTTCAATGCTAGAACAGCAGATCAGGGAGATCTTATCATCCCTGTAGTAATCACTGTTTACAATGACAGAAGCTTCAGCTTCATCACAAAGACACCACCGGCAGCAGTTCTTATTAAGAAAGCTTGTAAGATTCAGTCCGGTTCTGGTGTACCGAACAAGACAAAAGTTGCTACAATCACAAAAGCTCAGGTTAGAGAGATCGCTGAAATGAAGATGCCAGACCTGAACGCAGCTACAGTAGAGGCTGCTGAGAGCATGATCGCTGGAACATGCCGTTCCATGGGTGTAGTTGTAGAAGACTAATCCAGATTTTATAACGATTATATTGTAGGATACAATCAGCCGACCTTTTCCGGTGTCCTCGGGGGAGAGAGCGCTGAGAGTTCAATTGTTTAGTAAATTCATAAAGTGGGAGGGGCAAGTTCCCGCCAATACCACAAGGAGGTTATTGTAAAATGAAACGAGGAAAAAAATATATCGAAGCTGCAAAACTGATCGAAAGAGGAAATCTCTATGATCCTGCAGAAGCAGTAGCATTAGTAAAGAAATCAGCAACAGCAAAGTTTGACGAGACAATCGAGGCTCATATCAGAACAGGTTGTGACGGACGTCACGCTGATCAGCAGATCCGTGGTGCTGTAGTTCTTCCACACGGAACAGGTAAGAAGGTTCGCATCCTTGTGTTCGCTAAGGACGCTAAGGCTGAGGAAGCAAAAGCAGCAGGTGCTGACTTCGTTGGAGGAGACGAACTGATCCCGAAGATTCAGAACGAGGGATGGCTTGACTTCGACGTTGTAGTTGCTACACCGGATATGATGGGTGTTGTTGGACGTCTTGGACGTGTACTCGGACCTAAGGGACTTATGCCAAACCCGAAGGCTGGTACAGTAACAATGGACGTTACAAAAGCTATCAACGATATCAAAGCTGGTAAGATTGAGTACAGACTGGACAAGACAAACATTATCCATGTTCCGATCGGAAAAGCATCCTTTACAGAGGAGCAGTTAGCGGACAACTTCCAGACGCTTATCGATGCAATCAACAAGGTTAGACCAGCCGCTGTTAAAGGTCAGTACCTGAAGAGTGTAACTCTTACATCTACAATGGGACCTGGCGTGAAGATTAACCCGGTTAAGCTTGCATAATAAAATGTAAAAGAGACAGTTGTGAGACTGTCATAGAGGAGGATCTGCTTTCGGCGGATCCTCTTTTGAAAAAGAAAAAATAAAAAAGATAAAAATAGGCTTGACATATAGAAAATAACATGGTATTATAGTCTAGCAACTGCCGAAGACAGTAGGTGCTGAAAAGCGTAAGTTATGAACGCCTACCGAGGAAGAATGAATTTTTACATGCGTATGAATTTGTAGAACCTCCACGTCTTTGGACTTGGAGATTTTTTTTAGTTTCAGCAGAGTGATCTGCTGGGAACTTTGGCAGTACACGAATAATATAAGGAGGTGTACCGAAAAGTGGCAAAGGTTGAAGTAAAACAGCCAATCGTTGACAAGATTGCAGAAGAGATTAAAGACGCTCAGTCAGTAGTTCTCGTTGACTACCGTGGACTTACAGTTGCTCAGGATACAGAGCTTCGTAAACAGCTTAGAGAAGCTGGTGTGATCTACAAAGTTTACAAGAACACAATGATGAAGAGAGCTTTCGAGGGTACTGAATTTGCAGCCCTTGATGACTGCCTGGAAGGACCAAGCGCTATTGCTATTTCTAAAGATGACGCAACAGCACCGGCAAGAATCCTTTACAAATTTGCACAGGATGCTCCGGCACTTGAACTTAAGGGTGGTGTAGTTGAAGGAACAGCATATGATGTAGCAGGTATTTCTGAACTTGCTAAGATCCCTTCAAGAGACGAACTGCTTTCCAAGTTGCTTGGAAGCTTACAGTCACCTATCACAAACTTTGCTCGTGTTATCAAACAGATCGCAGAGCAGGGTGGAGAAGCGGCTCCAGCAGAAGCAGCAGAGGAGACAGCAACAGACGCAGAGTAATATGCGTCAGCTGATCTGGATACAGACAGCATATATGAGCAGATGCTCATCTAATTAATTAAGAATGAAAAGAAAAATGGAGGATATTTAAAATGGCTAAATTGACAACAGCTGAAATGATCGAAGCGATCAAAGAGTTATCAGTATTAGAGTTAAACGAGCTTGTTAAAGCTTGTGAAGAAGAGTTCGGCGTATCTGCAGCAGCAGGCGTTGTAGTTGCAGCAGCAGCTGAGGGTGCAGGAGCAGCAGAGAAAGATGAGTTCGACGTAGAGCTTACATCCGCTGGAGCATCTAAAGTAAAAGTTATCAAGGCTGTTCGTGAGATCACAGGTCTTGGACTTAAAGAAGCTAAAGAGCTTGTAGACGGAGCTCCGAAGGTAGTTAAAGAGGCAGTTTCTAAAGCAGAGGCTGAGGAAATCAAAACTAAACTTGAAGAGCAGGGAGCAGAGGTTACTCTTAAATAATTTTCCTGAATATAAGTTTATTCCGACCGCAGAAGATGATATGCTTCTGCGGTCTTTTTGCGAAAGAGGCGTTAGAAATGGATGCAGTTGAGTTGACGAGAGAACTGATTAAGATAGAAAGTACGGATCCGGGAAGCTGGGAAACCGAGATTGGTGAATATATCTGCGACTATTTGAAAGAGAGTGGAGCAGATACAGAGACTTACGAAGTAGAGCCGGGAAGAAAAATTGTAAAAGGTGTTGTGAAAGGTGCGAAAGCGCATCCGGCACTGGTGTTTATCTGCCACATGGATACGGTTGTTAAGGGCGAAGGATGGACAAAGAATGCATTCGGCGCAGAAGTTTCAGATGGGAAAATCTGGGGACGAGGAGCTTGTGATATGAAGTCAGGACTTGCAAGTGCGTTGACAGCATTTGCGGAGGTGGCAAAATCACAGAAAGAGAATGCTGAGGATATAGAAAAACTTCCGGGAACATTAGTCTTTATCGGAACTGTAGACGAGGAAGCAGATATGAAAGGGTCAGAAGCAGCAGTGCAACAAGGATGGATTCAGAAGGAAGACTGGGTTCTTGATATGGAACCGACTTCCGGAATGATTCAGATGGCTCACAAAGGGAGAACCTGGTTTGAACTTAATGTGGAAGGTATTACTGCACATGCGAGTATGCCGGAGAAGGGGGCAGATGCAATCGCCGGAATCGCATTTATGATCGCAGAGATCCGAAAAGCGATGGGAAAAGTACCGACACATGAAGAACTTGGAAAGTCTACGGTTACATTTGGACAGATTTCCGGAGGATACAGTCCATATGTAGTATCAGATCACAGTATGGTGACGATAGATATGCGTCTTGTTCCGCCGATGAATACACAAGAGGCAGAAAAGATTGTTCGAAAAGCAATTGAAATTGGGGAAAATGCAGTTCCGGGTGTAAAGGGTTCTTATAAGATTACAGGTGACAGACCACCGGTGGAGACACACATGGAGTCAGGTCTTATGAAAGCTTTATCTGAATCAGTGAAAAAAGTTACTGGAAAAGATCCGGTTGTGTCAGCGTTCACGGGTTATACAGACACAGCAGTTGTGGCAGGTCTTTTGGAAAATCCGAATTGTATGTCTTATGGGCCGGGAAATCTTGCACAGGCTCATAAACCGGATGAGTATGTTGAAATTGCGGATATTGAGCGGTGCGTTCAGGTTTATCGTGAACTGATCTGTCTTTATGAAGATATGATATAGAAGTTATTTCTGAAAAAAAGATACTGTTCAAAAGGAAAAAACTTAGAATAGCGGAAGATATAACATATCTTGAGAAAAAAGTCAAGAAAAATATAAAAAAACACAAGAATCATGTTGACAATAAAAAGAGCTTTGTGATATAGTAGAAAATGCGCTATTGTGGAAAGGTATGCCATATAGTGACAGAGAATACTGTCGCAAGGCTCTTTTCATTTTTATATAACTGGAACTCGTAAAAGGCAGTTTATTGCCTGCAAAAACAATAAATGAGGAGTGAAACGTCAATGGAGAAAAACAGAATTCGTCCCATCAAAACCGGAAAAAGCTTCCGCATGAGCTATTCCAGGCAGCAAGAAGTATTGGAGATGCCTAACCTCATTGAAGTTCAGAAAGATTCCTATCAGTGGTTTCTTGACAAAGGACTGAAAGAGGTATTCGATGATATTTCCCCGATCGCAGATTACAATGGTCATCTGAGTCTGGAATTTGTGGATTTTACACTCTGCGAGGAAGATGCAAAATATACGATTGATGAGTGTAAAGAACGTGATGCAACTTATGCAGCACCTCTGAAAGTCAGAGTAAGGCTTTATAATAAGGAAACTGATGAGATTAACGAGCATGAGATCTTTATGGGAGATCTTCCGCTGATGACAAAGACAGGTACTTTTGTTATCAATGGTGCTGAGCGTGTTATCGTCAGCCAGCTTGTGCGTTCCCCGGGTATTTATTATGGAATCGCACATGATAAGTTCGGTAAGAAGCTTTATTCAGCAACTGTTATCCCGAACCGTGGAGCATGGCTGGAATACGAGACTGACTCCAATGACGTTTTCTATGTACGTGTAGACCGTACAAGAAAAGTGCCGATCACAGTTCTGATCCGTGCACTTGGAGTAGGTACAAATGCAGAGATCATTGAACTCTTTGGTGAAGAGCCAAAACTTCTTGCAAGTTTTGGAAAAGATACTTCTGAGAACTACCAGGAAGGTCTGTTAGAGCTCTATAAGAAGATCCGTCCGGGCGAGCCGCTGGCAGTAGACAGTGCAGAAAGCCTGATCACAAGCATGTTCTTTGATCCAAGACGTTATGATCTTGCCAAAGTTGGACGTTATAAGTTTAATAAGAAGCTTCTTCTTAAGAACCGTGTATCAGGACAGATCCTCGCTGAGGATGCTGTAAGTGCAATCACAGGTGAAGTTGTTGCTGAAAAGGGAACAAAGATTACTCGTGAGATCGCTGATATGATCCAGAATGCGGCAGTACCGTACATCTGGGTAGAGGGTGAAGAGACTTCCAGAAATATCAAGGTCCTTTCCAATATGATGGTTGACCTCCAGGCTGTTGTTGATATTGATCCGGCCGAGGTTGGCGTGACAGAGCAGGTATATTATCCGGTTCTTGCAGGAATCATTGAAGAATCTGCAGGTGATGTAGATGAGATGAAGAGACTGATCAAGAGAGATCTTCATGATCTGATTCCGAAGCACATCACAAAAGAAGATATTTTTGCATCTATCAACTACAACATGCATCTTGAGTATGGCATGGGAAATGATGATGATATCGACCATCTGGGTAACAGACGTATCCGTGCGGTTGGAGAACTTCTTCAGAACCAGTACAGAATCGGTCTGTCCAGACTGGAAAGAGTTGTTCGTGAGAGAATGACAACACAGGATCAGGATGGTATTTCACCACAGTCCCTGATCAACATTAAGCCTGTAACAGCAGCAGTGAAGGAATTCTTCGGATCTTCCCAGCTGTCACAGTTCATGGATCAGAACAACCCGCTTGGAGAGCTGACACATAAGAGACGTCTCTCCGCACTTGGTCCTGGAGGTCTGTCAAGAGACCGTGCAGGATTCGAGGTCCGCGACGTTCACTACTCTCACTATGGAAGAATGTGTCCTATCGAGACTCCTGAAGGTCCTAACATCGGTCTGATCAACTCCCTTGCATGTTATGCGAGAATCAACGAGTATGGATTTATCGAAGCACCATACCGTAAAGTTGACAAGACAGATCCGATGAACCCGGTTGTTACAGATGAAGTTGTATATATGACTGCTGATGAAGAGGATAATTACCATGTAGCACAGGCGAATACACCTCTTGATGAAGAAGGTCATTTCATTAATAAGAACGTATCCGGTCGTTACCTTGAGGAAACACAGGACTACGAAAGAAATAAATTCGATTACATGGACGTATCACCTAAGATGGTATTCTCCGTGGCTACAGCGTTGATTCCGTTCCTTCAGAACGATGATGCTAACCGTGCGCTGATGGGATCTAACATGCAGCGTCAGGCAGTACCGCTTCTTACAACAGAAGCTCCGGTAGTCGGAACAGGTATGGAAGTTAAGACAGCTGTTGACTCCGGTGTGGCTGAAGTTGCAGAGCAGGCTGGTGTGGTTGAAAGCTCTACATCTACAAGCATCACAATCAGACATGATGACGGAACAAAGAAAACATATAAACTGACAAAATTCCAGAGAAGTAACCAGAGCAACTGCTACAACCAGAGACCGATCGTTGATAAAGGTGAACGCGTTGAGGCAGGACAGGTTATCGCTGATGGACCGTCTACATCCGGTGGAGAGATGGCTCTTGGTAAGAACCCATTGATCGGATTCATGACATGGGAAGGTTACAACTACGAGGATGCTGTTCTCTTAAGTGAGAGACTGGTTCAGGATGATGTCTACACATCTGTTCATATTGAAGAATATGAAGCAGAAGCAAGAGATACAAAGCTCGGACCAGAAGAGATCACAAGAGACATCCCAGGTGTTGGTGATGATGCACTGAAAGATCTGGATGAGAGAGGAATCATCCGTATCGGTGCTGAGGTTCGTGCCGGAGATATCCTTGTCGGAAAAGTAACTCCAAAGGGAGAGACAGAGCTGACTGCTGAAGAGAGACTGCTTCGTGCAATCTTCGGTGAGAAAGCACGTGAGGTAAGAGATACATCTCTGAAAGTACCTCATGGAGAATATGGTATCGTAGTAGATGCCAAAGTATTTACAAGAGAAAACGGAGATGAGCTGTCACCTGGAGTAAATCAGGCAGTTCGTATTTACATCGCTCAGAAGAGAAAGATCTCCGTTGGTGATAAGATGGCCGGACGACATGGAAACAAGGGTGTTGTTTCCCGTGTACTTCCAGTAGAAGATATGCCATTCCTTCCGAATGGACGTCCTCTGGATATCGTGCTGAACCCACTGGGTGTGCCTTCCCGTATGAACATCGGACAGGTGCTCGAGATTCATCTGAGTCTTGCAGCAAAAGCACTTGGATTCAACGTATCAACTCCTGTATTCGCAGGTGCGAACGAGAACGATATCATGGATACACTGGATCTGGCAAATGATTATGTAAACCTTGAGTGGGATGAGTTCGAGAAGAAACATGGCGAAGAGCTTCGTCCGGAAGTTCTCCAGTTCCTGTCTGAGAACAGAGATCACAGAGAACTCTGGAAGGGTGTTCCGCTGTCAAGAGACGGTAAAGTTCGTCTTCGTGACGGACGTACAGGAGAGTACTTCGACAGCCCGGTAACAATCGGACACATGCATTATCTGAAACTGCATCATCTGGTAGACGACAAGATCCATGCTCGTTCTACTGGTCCTTACTCTCTCGTAACACAGCAGCCGCTGGGTGGAAAAGCTCAGTTCGGTGGACAGCGTTTCGGAGAGATGGAGGTATGGGCCCTGGAGGCTTATGGTGCATCTTATACACTGCAGGAGATCCTGACAGTGAAGTCTGATGACGTTGTAGGACGTGTGAAGACATATGAGGCAATTATTAAGGGAGAGAATATTCCTGAACCAGGAGTTCCTGAGTCATTTAAGGTTCTTCTTAAAGAGCTCCAGTCACTTGCTCTGGATGTCCGCGTACTGCGTGATGACAATACAGAGGTTAAGATCATGGAGAGCGTTGATTACGGTGAGACAGACCTGCGTCATATCATCGAAGGAGACAGAAAGTATCGTGATGAGAATGAATCTTTCGGAGATCATGGATTCACAGAGAAGGAGTTTGTCGGAGAAGAACTGGAAGATGTTGAACTGGACGAAGAGCCGGACGACAGCGATCTTGAGAACTTAAGTTTTGATGATGATGATTACCTGGGTGAGGAATAATAAGGAGGAGCCGTTTTTATGCCAAATAACAATGAACAACAATATGAACCGTTAACATTTGATGCGATTAAGATCGGCCTGGCTTCACCTGAAAAAATCCTGGAGTGGTCCAGAGGTGAGGTAACAAAGCCGGAGACCATCAACTACAGGACTTTGAAGCCGGAGAAGGACGGACTTTTCTGTGAGAGAATCTTCGGACCAAGCAAAGACTGGGAGTGTCACTGCGGTAAATACAAAAAGATCCGTTATAAGGGTGTTGTATGTGATCGCTGTGGTGTTGAGGTTACAAAGGCCAGTGTTCGTCGTGAGCGTATGGGACACATCGCTCTGGCAGCACCGGTATCCCATATCTGGTACTTCAAAGGAATTCCGAGCCGTATGGGTCTGATCCTTGACATTTCTCCAAGAACACTGGAGAGAGTACTTTACTTTGCTTCTTACATCGTGCTTGATAAGGGAGAGACAGATCTCTCTTACAAGCAGATTCTCTCAGAGGCAGAGTATCAGGAAGCAAAGGAAAAATGGGGAAGACATGCATTCCGTGTAGGTATGGGTGCTGAATCCATCAAAGAGCTTCTTGAGTCTATTGACCTTGAGAAAGAATATGCAGAACTTCAGGCAGGTCTGGAGAATGCAACAGGACAGAAGCGTGCGAGAATTGTAAAACGTCTGGAAGTTGTAGAAGCATTCCGCGAGTCCGGAAACAGACCGGAGTGGATGATCCTTACAGCTATCCCGGTTATCCCGCCGGATCTGCGTCCTATGGTACAGCTGGATGGAGGACGTTTTGCAACATCTGACCTGAATGATCTGTACAGAAGAATCATTAACAGAAATAACCGTCTGAGAAGACTCCTTGAACTGGGAGCACCAGATATTATCGTAAGAAACGAGAAGCGTATGCTTCAGGAAGCTGTTGATGCGCTGATTGATAACGGACGTCGTGGACGTCCGGTAACAGGACCTGGAAACAGAGCACTCAAGTCTCTGTCTGACATGCTGAAAGGTAAGTCCGGACGTTTCCGTCAGAACCTGCTTGGAAAACGTGTTGACTATTCAGGACGTTCTGTTATCGTCGTTGGACCAGAACTGAAGATCTATCAGTGTGGTCTGCCGAAAGAGATGGCAATCGAGCTGTTCAAGCCATTCGTTATGAAAGAGCTTGTAGCGAACGGAACAGCACACAATATCAAAAATGCAAAGAAAATGGTCGAGAGACTTCAGCCAGAGGTATGGGATGTGCTTGAAGAAGTAATCAAAGAGCATCCGGTTATGCTGAACCGTGCCCCTACTCTGCATAGACTTGGTATCCAGGCATTCGAGCCAATCCTTGTAGAGGGTAAGGCAATCAAGCTTCATCCACTGGTATGTACAGCTTACAATGCCGATTTCGATGGAGACCAGATGGCTGTCCATGTACCGCTGTCGCAGGAAGCACAGGCAGAGTGCCGTTTCCTTCTTCTTTCACCAAACAACTTGCTGAAACCATCTGATGGTGGTCCGGTAGCCGTTCCTTCACAGGATATGGTACTTGGTATTTACTATCTGACTCAGCTTCGTCCTGGTGCAAAGGGAGAGGGCATGTTCTTTAAGAGCGTGAACGAGGCTATTCTTGCATACGAGAATGGATATATCACACTTCACTCACAGATTAAAGTACGTGTGACAAAGGCTCTTGCAAATGGAGAAGAGAAGACAGGAACTATCGACGCAACACTTGGTCGTCTTCTGTTTAACGAGATCATTCCACAGGATCTTGGTTTTGTAGACCGTGAGGTTGAGGGAAATGAACTTAAGATGGAAATTGACTTCCATGTTGGTAAGAAACAGCTGAAGCAGATCCTTGAGAAAGTTATCAACACTCATGGAGCTACACAGACAGCAGAAGTTCTTGATGATGTTAAGGCAATCGGATACAAGTTCTCTACAAGAGCAGCTATGACAGTATCCATTTCCGATATGACTGTACCACCGCAGAAACCGCAGATGATGCAGGAAGCACAGGATACAGTAGACAAGATCACAAAGAACTATAAACGTGGTCTTATCACAGAGGAAGAGCGTTACAAAGAAGTTGTTGAGACATGGAAAGCAACTGATGATAAACTGACAGAGGCACTGCTGACAGGTCTTGATAAATACAATAACATCTTCATGATGGCAGATTCCGGAGCCCGTGGATCTGACAAGCAGATCAAACAGCTTGCAGGTATGCGTGGACTTATGGCTGATACAACAGGTCGTACGATCGAGTTGCCTATCAAGTCAAACTTCCGTGAAGGTCTTGACGTACTGGAATACTTCATGTCTGCCCATGGAGCTCGAAAAGGAATGGCCGATACAGCTCTTCGTACAGCCGATTCCGGTTACCTGACAAGACGTCTTGTAGACGTATCTCAGGAGCTTATCATTCACGATGCAGATTGTGCAAAACCGGGTCAGCCGATTCCGGGAATGTATGTATCTGCATTCATGGATGGAAATGAAGAGATTGAGAGCCTTCAGGATCGTATCACAGGAAGATTTGCTGCTGAGGATCTTAAAGATAAAGACGGAAACGTCCTTGTAAAAGCAAACCATATGATTACACCTCGTCGTGCAGAGCGCGTGATGAAGAAAGGTGTTGACGAGAACGGAAATCCTCTTGAGCAGGTTAAGATCCGTACAATTCTTACATGTAAATGTAAGAACGGTGTATGCTCCAAATGTTATGGTGCGAACATGGCAACAGGTGAGGCAGTTCAGGTTGGTGAGGCAGTCGGAATCATGGCCGCTCAGTCAATCGGAGAACCAGGTACACAGCTTACTATGCGTACATTCCATAATGGTGGAGTTGCCGGTGACGATATCACACAGGGTCTTCCTCGTGTCGAGGAGCTTTTCGAGGCAAGAAGACCTAAGGGACTTGCCATCATCACAGAGATCGCAGGACGTGCAACACTCAGTGATACAAAGAAGAAACGTGAGGTTATCGTTACAAACGAAGAGACAGGAGAATCCAAATCCTATCTTATTCCTTACGGATCACGTATCAAAGTACAGGACGGCGTTATGCTTGAAGCCGGAGATGAGCTTACAGAAGGTAGCGTAAATCCACATGATATCCTGAAAATCAAAGGACTTCGTGCAACACAGGATTATATGCTCCAGGAAGTACAGCGTGTATACCGTCTCCAGGGTGTTGAGATCAACGATAAGCATATCGAGGTTATCGTTCGTCAGATGCTGAAGAAGATCAGAATCGAAGAGAAGGGTGATACAGAGTTCCTGCCTGGAACAATGGTAGACGTTCTTGACTTCGAAGAAGTAAACGAGCAGCTTGTTGCAGAAGGAAAAGAGCCGGCTACCGGAGAGCAGATCATGCTTGGTATCACAAAGGCTTCTCTGGCAACAGAATCCTTCCTGTCAGCCGCTTCCTTCCAGGAGACAACAAAGGTTCTGACAGAAGCAGCTATCAAGGGTAAAGTTGACCATCTGGTTGGTCTGAAAGAGAACGTTATCATCGGTAAACATATTCCTGCCGGAACAGGTATGAAGAAGTACCGTGATGTAAAACTCAACACAGATATTAAGATGGAAGATGAACTGGATTTCGAAGAAGATATCGATCTTGATGAGAATGTTGATCTGACAGATGAGTTCACAGAAGAAGCTGTTGCAGACGAAAGTGCAGATGCAGTTGAAGAAGCAGTAGCAGAAACTGAAGAATAAGATAATATAAAGATTTAGCGTAGAGATTCTTTTTCGAGTTCGGACGAAATCAGATAGCGCATATAAAGTTTATTTGAATAGACAGACGTTGAGGGTTTGATGCAGACTCCGGGTTCTGTATACAGGAAAGACTAAGAAAAACGAAAGATTACTAAGAGCAAAGCAGTGCTCGGCAAACTCGCTGCCGCTTCAGACAGTAGCCTCGCACTGCTTTAACGTAATCTTTCGTTTTTTAAGTCTTTCCAAGCACACAGAACAGTCATCTGAATCAAACCCTCAACGTCTATCTATCAGTAAGTTTTTCTGCGCTATCTGATTTCTACTCTCTCGAAAGAAGAACTTTACTTGAGAAGTAGGCGCAACGGAAATTCCCTAGAATGATATCCATATCTCAAACGTTTTTGTAGCTAATAAAATTTAGCGTTGAAATCGTTTTTTTCAATAAACAGAAAACAGAAAATATGAGCTTCGCGGAGCTTTATGTTAGAAGATGGGTATAGGGACGCAGACGAATGTGGAGCATGCTTGCTCATACTTGAAAAACAATAGATTGCGTTAAAGAAAGGATTGACAGCTGTCTGAGCGGCAGCGAGTTTGTCAATCCTTTCTTTGCTTTTAGCAGTCTGTTGTTTTTCCTAGTATGAACAGTATGCGTAACCCTGAGTCGGCGTTCCTGTACCATTCTTCTAACAAGCGACTTTCTAAAATAATATTTTCAGTTTTCGTCCGAACTCGAAAAAGAATCTCCACGATAAATCTTTATTTCGTCCCCTATATCCCTTGACATCTCCCTTTTTATTCTGCAAAATAGTAAGAAGAGTCTTTCGAGATTCTACTTTATTATAGAAGAAAAAGAGGTCATTTATATGGAAGAAATCATACAGTTTTTAGCTGGGATTTTGAATAGAGAGTTTATTCGTGCGGTGTTTAGTAACCCGCGAGTAAAGGATAATGTAGTTAAGGCAAAGCTTCGACCGATGGAACAGAAGGGGGAGCTTTTATTTCAGTTAGAGTCTTTCACAAAGACGCAGGCATTTCATAAGAATCTGACAGTAGAAGAGACGAAGGATGAGCTTGCGAAATTGTTGGAAGAGTTTCGTCAGGTTCAGGTTGAGACGGTGAGTGAGGATATCACAGTATTGATCAGTAAGAAAGGAAAGGCGACGATTAAGAGAAAGCGCAAGAAGGTGCAGGCAAAGGCTGCGGATCTGTCTCATAACAGGAAGAAAAAATATATTCTGGAGGAAGGAATTGCAGTTCCGTTTCTTCAGGATCTTGGAGTTATGACACAGGATGGAAAGATTGTGCGGACGAAGATGGATAAGTTCCGTCAGATCAATCGTTTTCTGGAATTTGTTGAGGACATTCTGCCGCAGCTTGACAAGGACAGAGAGCTTACACTTCTGGACTTCGGATGTGGAAAATCATATCTTACATTTGCAATGTATTATTATTTACACGAGTTAAAAGGATATGATATTCGTATTATCGGATTAGATCTGAAGACAGATGTGATTCTGCATTGTAATGAGCTGGCAAAGAAGTATGGATATGAGAAGTTGACATTCCTTGTTGGAGATATTGCGGATTATGAAGGTGTGGATCAGGTTGACATGGTTGTGACGCTTCATGCGTGTGATACAGCTACAGATTATGCACTTGCGAAAGCGGTTGGCTGGAATGCGAAAGTGATTTTGTCTGTTCCATGTTGTCAGCATGAGGTGAACAAGCAGCTTGAAAAGCAGAGAAATCTGCATTCAGGCAAGATGAAATCGAAGACGGAAGTTATGGAAGTTTCAGAAATGCTGGGAGGTCAACTAGCTTCCATGGAAGAAGTGCTCGGACCAATTATGGATTATGGATTGTTGCGAGAGCGATTTGCAGCACTTGTGACAGATGGACTTAGAGCAAAGCGTCTGGAAAGCGAGGGATATGAAACTCAGGTATTAGAATTTATTGATATGGAGCATACGCCGAAGAATATTCTGCTGCGTGCAGTGAAAAAGGGGAGTCCTGCAGCAAAGAGCAGAAAAGAGGCAGAGGATTGTGAAAGATTTTTGAAGATTCAGCCAACATTAAGTATGCTTCTGGCAGAGCAAAAGGGAGATAAATAATGAAGAAAAGGGTAATAAAGATTGCCGCACTGGTTGTTCTTTTTGCGGCTGTGCTGGTGATCAGTAATGTGATACTGAACCGTGGAAATGATGATCAGGTTGTGGATATGGGAGATGCCACGTTACCTAGAGTCTCATTTATGATGGGGGGACAGAAGATAAATGCGTTGTCTGGTTATGTAGATGATATGGATATTGCCGCAATGCGAGATACCATTACACCATTAGAGAGTGATGGTACACTGAAGATGCAGATTGAGAAAAATGATAACCAGATCCGGGAGATCAGTTACAGTGTATATTCTCTGGATGGAACAGAGACATATGATAAAGGAACTCTAAAGTCTGCAGAAAGCGAAGATGTCACATTAAAGCTGGGAAAATCACTTGGAGATAAAATCCAGGAGGCAGTACTTCAGGTTTCGCTTGTGATCGGCGAGGAGAAAGAGACAAGGAAAGTTAATTTTTATACAAGAATTGAGAAAGCAGATGATATTACAGCATCACAATGTCTTACATTTGCACAGGATTTTCATACGAAAGCATTTAATAAGACGGATGTAGATTCATTGAATATTTATCTAGAACCTGGAGATGAGAGTGATAATACAACTTATCAGACAGTCAATATCCATTCAGATATTTCTCATATTCAGTGGGGAACTATGCAACCACAGTTGCTTGGTGATGTGCGTTGGAGTATAAAGGAAAGTAATAGTGTGTATACCTCTCTCCTTGCGAATTACAGAGTTTCCTGCGTGGATGATGCCGGTGAGAATGCAGTTTATGATATTAAAGAATTTTTCCGTGTGAGAATCGCAGGAACTACAATTTACCTGTTGGATTACAATCGTGATATGCAGGAAGTATTCAGTGAGAATAGAAGTGTGATCGATGAAAACGGAATTCTGCTCGGCGTTACACCTTCAGATGTTCCGTATGAGGCAAATGAGAAAGAAACGATTGCAGCATTTGTGGAGTCCAGAAACCTTTGGATGTACAATAAGAGTTCGAATGAATTATTAAATATTTTCGGATTTGCAGATGCAGATACGACAGATGAAAGGAATCTGAATGATCAACATGCAGTTCGTATCATCAGTATGGACAACAGTGGTAATCTTGCATTTGCTGTGTATGGATATATGAATCGTGGCGAACATGAAGGAGAAGTCGGTGTCGGAATCTATTATTTTGATGTAGAGAGAAATCTGATCCAGGAGAAAGCATTTATACCAAGTAAGAAGTCCTATGCAATCGCAGCGGATGAGCTTGGCAAGATGGTTTATTATAATCATGCGGAAGAGCAGCTATATGTTTTGGCTGACGGAACTCTGTATCAGGTAGATTTGAAAAAGAATAAACAGACAACACTTGCAGAGAATCTTAAAGAAGGACAGTATGCAGTTTCTAGTGATGGACATCTGATGGCTTATGAGTCCGAGGGGAACAAAAAAGGTGGAACAGAGATTCAGGTTATGAATTTGAGCAGTCTGCATACTTATATAGTCGAGGCCGCAGAAGGAGAACAGATCAGCCCATTAGGATTTGTTAACGGAGACTTTATTTATGGAAAAATGAAATCCGAGGATGCAGGAAAGAAAGCTTCCGGAGAATCGATCACTCCAATGTATGAACTGGAAATCCGTAATTCTAAGAACAAAAAAGTTGCCAGCTATTCTTTTGTTGATAAAGGCATTTATATTTCTGATATTTTAATTGATGATAATATGGTAACACTGAATCGTGTAGAGAAACGCGGGGATATTTACAACGTTACTTCACAGGAGTTTATTACGAATAATGAGGAACGCAAAGATACGGCGATTAAAACAGAAGTATATACAACAGCACTGATGGAAAAACAGATGCGGATTACATTTGCAGAGGGAGCAGGAGATAAGAGCGTGAAAGTGATCCGACCGAATCAGCTGGCATCAAAGAATGAACTTGAGATGGTTCTTGCTGATAGAAGCGAAAGTGTGAAATACTATGTCTATGGGGTCGGTGAACTGGCAGGAATTTACGATAAAGCTTCTTATGCCATTCAGAAAGCACAGCAGATTTCAGGAGTTGTGATCTCTTCTGACCAGAAATATGTCTGGGAGAAAGGAAATCGAGATCTTGCGTATTCGATAGAGGATGTTGCTCTTTCAAAAGAAGGAGAAGAGACATCCCTTGAAGCATGTGAGCGCTATATGAAGACATATGATGCTCAGAAAGTAGATCTGACAGGATGTACGCTGGATCAGGTACTCTATGTGATCAATAGAGGATGTCCGGTGATTGCACTTACAAGTGCAGATCATGCAATTCTTCTGACAGGATATACGAAGAATGATATTACTTATATCGATCCTGAAAATGGAGAGTCACAGACAGTTTCCATCAGTGAGATGGAAGGAATGGTTTCCGGAAGCGGAAATACATTTATTGGTTATATCAAATAGAAAGTGAAATAAAAACGACAGGTTCTTCAATAGTTCAAATGAAGATCCTGTCGTTTTTAGGTTACATAAGAAAAATCTATAAAGCTTTTTTAAAGATAATTCCTCGATATTTGTTAAGTGCTCCGTAAAGAATCAGACCAAGCACACCGGCGGAAATCACTTCTCCGACACCAACTGTCAGCATCATGAAAGGAATCGGAAGTGGAACCATATAAGCGTATTTTAATACAAATGGAACCACGATGATGTTGGCAACAACCGGAGGAACAGGGGCAAGGAATTTGCTCTTGTTTCTTAAAGACCATGTAAAGATGGCACCGATCAGTGTTGCAAGGCTGCCGAAGATAATGTCAGGCAGGATCGCACCTCCAAGTGTGTTTCCGATGAGGCATCCTACAAACAATCCAGGGATTGCAGCCGGAGTAAATACCGGGAGGATCGTCAGTGCTTCCGCAAAACGGATCTGCACCTCTCCAAAAGCCAGTGATGCACCGACAACAGTCAGTACGACATAGATGGCAGCAATCATGGCTGCCTGTGCCAGGTAAAGCACTTTGTTACTTGAGTTTTTCATTATTCAGTTCTCCTCTAGTTTTGTTTTACGAGTGGAAGGTCACGAACACTCGATTCATTTTCGCGCAGCAATGAGTCAGGCGGCCATGATTGCATGGACATTTGACGAATGCCGCGGAAGGCATATACAGTAAGTATATGACCTTACGCCGGAAATCGGCGAAACCCTTGTAAGACCTTGGTTTTTTAGGGTTTTGTAACGGGTGATAGTATAGCATGAAAAGACAAGAAAAGCAACCTTAATGAAAACTTAAGTTTAATTAAGAAGTCTAAATCTACTGTAACCAGGCCGGATATGATAGACTATGAGTTGTGTAAAATACAATTCATGGAGGAAAAAAATGAGTAGAATATACAACGCCCTGATTGAACTTGTTGCAGCCGCAGTTTTTATAATTCCGCTTTGGTGCATATATGAGAAGATTTTCTTTCAGAGCTGGAAACGAACGATGGTTTATCTGATATTTGGATTTTATCTGGCAGTAGTATTAGCATTAGTGGGATTCCCGAATATTACGATGCTGCAAATGGAGCTTACAGTGAATCTGATTCCGTTTATTTATATGTTGTCAGATTTTGTTAATGCGTGTTTGAACGTACTCTTGTTCGTTCCGTTTGGTTTCTTTTTACCAATGTTATGGAAAGAGTTCAGAAGTATAAAAAGTGTTGCCCTGGCTGGAATTGTTGCAACGTCTTTTATTGAGATTTCTCAACTTTTTACTGGCAGAGCAACTGATATAGATGATATCATTACAAATAGCATCGGTACTTTGATCGGCTACTTTATTGTACGTTTTGTGACAGAAAACTTTACAAAGCGCACTTTATCAGATTCAAAAATTAATGATTTTTATTTGATCTGTGGTTCAGTAGGTGTTATTATGTTTTTTTTACAGCCATTTGTCTCAACATGGTTATGGGGAATACTTTTATGATAAGCCCGGATATCAGTTTCAATAAGGAGTGAGCGAACATGACATTACAGCAATTAACCTATTTAGTTACGGTTGCGGATTGTGGGAATATTACGGAGGCTGCAGAAAAGCTTTTTATTTCACAGCCGTCGCTTAGTGCAGCAATTCATAATCTTGAAAAAGAGATGGGAGTGACTGCATTTACAAGGTCTAACAAAGGCGTTACTGTTACAAGAGAAGGCGAAGAGCTATTGTCCTTTGCAAGGATGCTCTTAGAGCAGGCTGACAATATGAAAGAACATTTTGGAAATGGAGAGAGAAGAACACCAAAGTTTTCTGTGTCTTGCCAGCATTATTCGTTTGCGGTAAATGCTTTTGTTGATCTGATCAAAGAATATGATGCAGACCAGTATAGTTTTATTATAAGAGAGACACAGACGGGCGAGATCATTGAAGATGTGGCGAGCGGAAAAAGCGAGATTGGAGTTCTTTATCTTTCGGAACACAATGAAGATGTGATTCTGAAGCTGATAAAGAATAATCAGTTGAAATTTGAGGAAATGTTTGTTGCAGAACCGCATGTATTTATCTGTAAAGATCATCCACTGGCAGAGAAAGAAATGATTTCCATGGAAGATTTACGACCATATCCGTATCTTGTTTATGAACAGGGAAATAATAATTCGTTTTATTTTTCGGAGGAATTTATAAGTATGCTTGATTTCCCGAAGAGTATACAGGTGAGAGACAGGGCGACCTTATTTAACCTGGTGATCGGATTAAACGGATTCACAGTAAGCAGTGGTGTGATCGACCAGAAATTAAATGGAAGTAGTATTATAGCGAAGCCATTAGATGTTGATAAAACGATGAGGATCGGTATTATTAAAAAGAAAAATATTATTTTCAGTCGTTATGCATCTTATTATGTAGAGGCGCTGAGAAGGCATTTGTAAAAAATAAAGAGCAGGGATTTCGTCATAATGAAATCCCTGCTTCTTCTTTTACTAGCAGAAGAATTCTTTTGCAGCTCGTACCAGATACTCAGTATCTTTCACACCTGCAGTTTCATAAGGGGAATGCATTGCCAACTGCGGAAGTCCGATGTCAACGGTATTGAGCGCAACCTGAGTGTTGGAAATATTTCCAAGGGTAGAGCCACCGACCATATCAGAACGGTTTGTAAATGTCTGAACCGGAACATCTGCCCGCTTACATAGGTCGCGGAACATGGCAGCAGATACGGCGTCCGTACAGTACTTCTGGTTTGCATTGAATTTCAACACGATTCCTTCGTTCAGGTAAGGGCGGTTTGTCGGATCTGCTTTCTCTGTATAGTTTGGATGAACCGCATGAGCATTATCCGCAGAGATCATAAAGCTGTCTGCAAGATGAACACGATAATCTTCTCCATCATATCCAAGTGCTTCGTGAACACGGATCAGTGTGTCAAAAAGGAATGTGGATGCGGCGCCCTGTTTCGTACCGCTTCCAACTTCTTCATTATCCAGAACACAGTGTACAGCCATACAGTCTTTTTTCTCACCGGAAAGAAAACCTTGAAGTGATGCGAAGGCACACTGCAGGTCATCAAGTCTGCCGCTGGAAATGAATTCTTCAGAAGCCCCCCAGATGGAACCTTCCTGTCGGTTATAAAGGAATAGATCATGACCGAGAATTTCATCTTTTTCTACCCCGGCAGCTTCAGCAATCTGTTCCATAAAAGTTCCTTTAGGAGAACCACAGCCATAAAGTGGGAGAAGATCTTTCTGGGCGTTGTAGTTGTAACCGCTATTGATCTCACGGTTTATGTGAATCGCGAGATTCGGGATCATAACAAGGTCCCGGTCAATATTGACGAGTTTGCTCGTGAATTGTCCGTTTGTCTTATCTTTTATTATAACGCGTCCGGCAACAGAGAGCGGACGGTCAAACCAGGGTGCACAGAGCATACCACCATATTTTTCTACATTTAATTTCACATAATGTTTTTCTACCTCGATCTCCGGATTCTCTTTGATCTTAAAGGTCGGAGAATCACTATGACTTGTCAGAATGTGCATCTTGTCAATACCATTTTCCGGAATTGTAAACGCAATCAGGGAAGAGTCATTTCGTGTAACAAAATAGTGTTTGCCGCATTCTATATTCCAACGCTGATTTTCCTTTAGTTCAGTAAAATCAACTGCAAGAAGCTCTGATTTCATCTGTTGAACTGCATGAAACGCTGTGGGACTCTTTTGAAGAAATTTTAATAGTTCTTGAGAAACTGAATTGTTCATAGATATTTCCTTCTTTCAAATTGTTTTAAAAATCTTTTTTTGCTGATATATTTACTTTTTAGAATAGGGCAAATCAGAGAGAAATACAAGGCGGAAAAGCATAATAAAAAACTTTTTATTTAAGAAGAATTTCACAACATACTGTCTTAAAATGTGCTATAATCTAATTTGGAATGTCAGAGATTCCATTGGAGGAGTACGAATGAAAAAAATATCTTTGAAAATAAAATTAACACTAAAATATACAGGATGCATATTTGTGGCAACAGGCATTGCGTTGTTTCTTGCTACAATGATAAGTGGAACAGATGCGCAGACAGCAAAAGCAATGGCGAAGGTGATACTTCCAATCGTTTTCATCGCATCGCTTGCAATTGGATACTTTCTGGTAAGAGAGGTTCTGAAACGGACTGCAGATCTGGCAGAGTCAGCGGCGGAAATCTGTAGAACAAAAGATTTCTCCAGACAGTTGGAACTGGAAGAATCTGATGCGGAATTTGAGAGACTGCAGCTGACATTGAATGAATTACTTGAGGATGTGCGCGAAGAGGGACATTTTGCAGAAAATGTTGTACAGGAGATGTGGATGCCGGTCAGTGTGATTCTTACAAGAAGCGCATGGTGTCTTGGCGACTGGCGACTGTCCCAGCGTCAGCGTTGGCAGATTGAATTAGTGCAGAAGAAGGCACAGATTCTTTCAGATTTTATTCAGGAAGTCTCATTTTTTGCAAAGGCGGATCAGGGATGTCAGCCAGCTTATAAAAAACGCATGAATATCAGTGAACTGACAACAGGAATTATAGAAGGTCAGATCAGCAGACTTCAGGAAGCAGATGAACCGGTGCAGATAGAATATGAGATTGAACCGGAGATTTACGCAGAAGTGGATGAGAATTGTTATCGGAAGATGCTGTTAAATCTGCTGGAGAATTCCATTGATTATAGTCGAGAGATTGGACTGATCAAAGTTGTTGTTGAAAGCAAAGGCAGTGAGTTTACCTGTAAGATTGCAGATGCGGGAATTGGAATTTCGGAGACGGATCTGCCACACGTATGGGATCGGTTTTTCAGAGGAGATCCTTTAGGTGCCGGAGAAGGTCATTTTGGACTGGGACTTTCTGTTGTAAAATGGATTGCTGAAGTACACGATGGCTGGGTAGATGCAGAAAGTATTCTGGGATCCGGAAGCTGCTTTACAGTGGGGATGCCGTGTGAACCGAAGCCGGAGCCTGAAGCGGAAGAAGTGACTGAGGAAGAGAAGACGGTTGATGCGCTGTTAGAAGGAATTGCTGGAACGGACATAACAGAAGAGGAGACGGATGCAGATCTGACTACAGAAGCAGAAGGAGCAGTTGAGACAGATGCAACTACAGAAGAAGCTGAGACAGAAGTAACATCTGAAATAAATGAAACGGCTGAGACAGAAGGAGTTACAGAAATAAGTGCGGCGACTGAAACAGAGTCAGTGACCGAAAACAGAGATAGCTCAGAAGAGTCCGAAACTTTGGGTGAGACAATCGCGATGCCTGTGATTACAGAGGACACAGAGGACACAGAGGAACAGTCGTCAGAGAATTTTGTGCCGGATGCAGAGAAAGATGAAACAGACGTAAAGAGTGAAATTCCGTTTAGGAAAATCAAAATTTGTTTATCTAAAATCAAAAGCTTTCTTGAGGAAGAAGATGACGAAGAAGATTCAGACGAAGACGAAGAAGCTTCAAATGAATGCGAAGTGATTCCATTTAAAGGCAAAGAGGATTCAGATGAAAAATAAAGGTAACTGTTCAGAGTCAACCTCCAAAATGCTACGCATTTCGTCGGTGTGGTGTATCCGCCAAATAAAATCTCAAAAACAGTCTTAAAAATGCAAGCATTTTACACCTGTTTTATGAAATTTTGCTTGGCTCTGAACAGTTACAAATAAAGAGGGGGATTTTTGATATGAAAGATGTAGCAACAATGAAGGAAGAACTAAAGAAACTTATTGACACGGCAGCAGGACGAGTTCCGGCAGATCTGGTGATCAAAAACTGTAAGATTATAAATGTATTTTCTGGAAAAATCCAGGAAGGTGACATTGCATTTTCAGGTAATCAGATTGCAGGTATCGGCGCGTATGAAGGTAAGAAAGTCATTGATGCAGAAGGAAGATATGCGGCACCTGGATTTATCGACAGTCACATCCATATTGAATCTTCTTATGTAAGTCCTGAAGAGATTGGACGCATGTTAGTTCCACACGGCGGAACAACCATTATGGCAGACCCGCACGAGATTGTAAATGTATGTGGAATCGCCGGCCTTGACTATATGATGAGAGCAGCTGAGAATACAGTGCTTGATGTGAAGTATGAACTTCCATCTTGCGTACCGGCTACACCGTTCGAGCACGCAGGTGCGGTGATCGACGCAGAGGCTATGAAAGAGCCGATTACAAGAGAAGGAATTGCCGGACTTGGAGAGTTTATGAATTTCCCAGGTGTGATCAATGCGGCAGAAAGTGATCTTGATAAGATTGTTGTAGCAAAGCAGGAAGGTAAGTTTATTGATGGACATGGACCTGGAATTACAGGAAAAGAACTGAATGCATATGCGTCAGCAAGAATTGCGGCAGATCATGAATGTTCTACAGTAGAAGAAATGAATGATCGTTTGGAGCGAGGAATGTATATTCTGCTCCGTCAGGGATCTGCATGTCACAATCTTCGCACACTGATCAAAGGTGTGACAGCGGATAACAGTAGAAGATGTCTGCTCTGCTCTGATGACCGTCAGCCGAAGACAATTCTTCATGAAGGACATCTCGATAATCATCTGCGCATTTGTGTGGAGGAAGGTCTTGATCCTGTGACAGCAATCCGTATGGCAACACTTAACGCAGCAGAATGCTTTGACCTGAAGGACAGAGGAGCAATAGCACCGGGCTATCGCGGAGATGTAGTACTTTTGGATGATCTGAAAGATTTCCATGTAAACCGCGTGTTTGTAGAAGGTGAGCTGGTAGCAGAAGAAGGAAAGTATCTGCCGGAGATTAAGAAATGTGATATTGCATCTGTTAAAGGCAGTGTGATCGTAAAAGATTTTTCAAAAGAGAAATTTAAAATGCATCTGAAATCCAATAAAGTGAATGTGATTCAGATTCTCCCGGGTGGAGTTGTAACAGCGAAAGATATAGCAGAGATTGAACTGGATGCGAATGGAGAGTTTGTGAGAAATCCAGAGGTTGATCTTGTGAAAGTAGCTGTTGTTGAGCGTCATCAGGGGACAGGAAATGTAGCTTGCGGATTCTTGAAAGGATACGGAATCAAAGAAGGAGCTGTAGCACTTTCAGTGGCACACGACTCTCATAACATTATTGTTGTTGGAGTGAATGATGACGAGATGGAATTTGCCGTAAACAGTTTGGTTGAGCAGGAAGGTGGAATCGTTCTTGTAAAGGAAGGCAAAGTGATTGAGAGCATGCCAATGCCGATTGCCGGTCTGATGAGTGATCAGAGTGGAGAATGGGTAGATCAGAAATTAACAGACATTCACGAAAAAGCATACGAAGAACTTGGAATCTGTGGAGAAGTTGAGCCGGTAATGACACTTTGCTTTATGTCACTTGCAGTAATTCCGGAGATTAAGCTGACAGATATGGGATTGTTTGATGTGACAACATTTTCATTCATTCCGGTGGAGGCCGAGTAAATCAAATGTTACTGTTCACACGATGTGCGACCAGCAACAATCAAATTCCAAAAACCTATAAATAAAGGAAAACACCATTGACGTACTGCGCGTATTTTGTTATACTTTAATAGTTAAATAAATACGGCGCAGTAGCCAAGCGGTAAGGCGTGGGTCTGCAACACCCTGATTCACCGGTTCAAATCCGGTCTGCGCCTCTTAGAAAGTCTGGAAATGATTGTTTCCAGACTTTTTTCTTTATGTGAAAATAAGTATTAGATACAACAAAATCCCCCATGAGAAGAAGTAAAGATTCTGTCTTCCCATGGGGGATTTTGCGTGCAATATTATAGGGCTTATCAGTTAATAAACAAACTTATGAATTCGCAAGTGCTGTCTGTTTTACATCCGGAATTGCAATCAAAATCGGATAAAGCACTGCAGACAGAACCAGTCCACCGATTCCCTGGACCAGGTTCGCCGGAACGCTTGCGAATGCGCCGGCTCCGTAGATAAAGTACTCGCACAGGCAGTAACCGCCGGCAACGAGAATGATATCAGCAACACCGCCGAGGATGACTGCTGTGTAACGGCTCTTGGAATTCTTACCTACTTTACGGTAAAGAAGGGCGGAGCAAAGGGATACCAGTCCTTTGATCACAAATGTGATCGGAACATAGACAAAATATCCTCCGAGCAGGTCTGCCATAGCAGATCCGATACCGCCTGCGAGAAATCCCCATGCAGGTCCGAGAACAACACCAGCAAGGATAACAATCGCATCACCCGGGTGAATATATCCGCTTGTTCCGGGAGTAGGAATCTTGATTGACATCGTAGCAACACAGGCAAGCGCTGCGAACAGTGCAGCCATGACAAGTTTCTTTAATGTTACTGTTGACTTAGAATTCATAACAAAAACCTCTTTCCTTTAAGATTTACCATACTATACAACAGAAGTGGACTATAAAAAAGAGCCACTTTTACAAAAATAAACCATACCAGTTTTAAACGAAAAATAAATTTATAAAATCTTAAGAAATGTAGAGAGTATGCTTTAAGATGTTGATGAAATAATAAAAGAGATTTAAATCAGAACCGTTTGTACCTGTATAGATACGTTGCCAGGGAACACAGTTCACAAAAGAAGGAGAACTACAAAAGATGGGATATCATTCGATCATATATATCTTCTTATTTCTTCCGGTCTGTCTGTTCGTCTATCAGCTTGCACCGGAGAAATGGAGAGGAAGAGTCCTGCTGGGATTCAGCTGGATTTTCTTTTATCTGCTAAGTGGGAAATTACTGGTTTATCTTTTAGGAACAACGCTTCTGACCCATTGTATCGGCATCTGGCTGACTGTGATCCGGATGCAGGAAGCGAAGGCTGTAGAAGGTCTGGAACGGAAACAAAAGAAAGCAGTGAAGATGGAATATCAGAAAAAAGGACGAAGAGTTCTTGCACTTGGCATCTTCATTTTACTTGGAATTCTCGGCTATCTGAAATATTTTGATTTCTTTACGGTGAATTTAAGTCATCTGTTTGGACATCCGGTTCTGGAAGGATGGAGACCGGAAAATCTATTAATGCCAATTGGAATATCATTTTATACATTGCAGGCTATTGGTTATATGACAGATGTGTACTGGGGAACCATACAGGCAGAGACAGAAATCTGGAGAACCGCATTGTTTCTTGGATTCTTCCCACAGATCATGGAAGGACCAATCGCAAGATATTCTGATGTGGCAGACACATTGTATACAGGAAAATCATTGGAATATAGAAATGTGGTCGATGGTTATGTAAGAATCTTCTGGGGACTCTTTAAAAAGATGGTGATAGCTGACCGTATGGCACTGATGGTAAATCAGGTATTTGACCATTATGCAGACTATCATGGTGCAGTGATTCTTGCAGCAGCGATTGGTTACGTGATTCAGCTTTATATGGAATTCTCCGGCTGTATGGACATCATTATAGGAAGTGGAAAGTTGTTTGGTATCTGCCTTCCGGAAAACTTCCGACAGCCGTTCTGTGCGAAGAATCCTTCGGAATTCTGGCGCAGATGGCATATTACACTCGGCGCGTGGTTCAAGGCATATATTTTCTATCCGGTATCGGTATCTGGATTGGTAAAGAAATGGAACCAGTATGGAAGAAAGCATTGCGGAAAGCACATTACAAGACTGGTGACTTCTGCAATCGCCCTGTTTCCAGTGTGGGTTGCGAACGGAGTCTGGCACGGTGCGCAGTGGAATTATATTTTTTATGGAATGTATTACTTTGTTCTGATCATGCTTGGGATTGCTGTAGAACCGGTTCGAGACCATATTTTAGAAGTGTGTCATATTGATCCGGAGACGAAAATCTGGAGAACAATCCAGATTGCAAAGACATGGGTGATTATTGTAGTTGGAGAGTTATTTTTCCGTGCAAATGGATTGAAGGCCGGATGGTATATGTTCTGCAATATGATAAAGCATTTTGATGCAGGACAATTAACAGATGGGACACTGTATACACTCGGGCTTGAGCGGGCAGATTATTTGGCAGTGATCGTGGGATGCCTGATCGTCGGAATTGTGGGCTCTATGAAAGAGCACGGAATCTCTGTGCAGAAGAAAATGGGAGAACTGGCTGTACCGGTGCGTTGGGGATTGTATTATGCTTTGATTATAGGTATTTTAATCTTCGCAGCGTATGGGGATGGATATCAGATTCAGGATCTGATCTACGCCGGTTTCTGAGGTGATAAGAATGAGTAAGATAAAAAGAGGAGTTCTCTTTATTGTAATACTGGCAGTATTTCTGTTGGCAAGTTCTGTCGGGATGGAATATTATGTGGTGCATCAGCTGAATGGAGAAGTGACCGGAAGAAACCGTCCGTTTGCGGCTCTTACAGTTGAGCCGGAAGATACACTGGATCTGCTGGTGGCCGGTGACAGCGAAAGCTATAATTCCGTATCAACAATGCGATTGTGGGACGATAAAGGGATTACAACTTATGATTGTGGACAGGGAGCACAGAGAATTCCAGAGACTTATTACATGCTGAAACATGCATTTAAGAAACAGTCTCCAAAGATTGTGATACTTGAGACAAATACATTGTTCCGTGATATTGGAGCAGTAAAAAGTACACAGGAGATATTAACGCAGGCAGGACAGTATTATCTGCCGGTTTTCCGTTATCATAATCTGTGGAAGACAGTAGTAGATGAGCCGGAAATGCATACGAATTACAAGGGGTTTGTGATCAGGGATGAGGTTGATCCATATGAAGGAAAACCGGATTATATGAAGAAAAAGAAAAAATGTGAAACAATGCCTGAGTATGTAAAGGTTTATCTGGAGAAAATTGAAGAACTGTGTGAAAAGAATAATGCGCAGTTATTGCTTGTAAGTATGCCATCACCAAAGAACTGGAATCATAAACGGCATGCAGAGATACAGAAATATGCGGATGGAAAAGGAATCACATATCTGGATCTGAATAAGAAGGTGGAAGAATTAGGGCTGAACTGGACAGAAGATACACAGGATAAGGGCGATCATCTGAATGTTTATGGGGCAGAGAAGGTGACTTCGTATCTTGGAAATTATTTAGAAGAGAATTATGAACTGGAAGATCATAGAAACGATCCGACGTATGAAGCATGGAATCAGCTGGCCGAACAGTATAAGCAGAACCTTGCAAGCATAAAAGGAAAAATAGAAGTAGCAAAAGAAACGGGTGTAGGAAAATGATAGCAAAAGAAGAGTTGAATATTTTGTGGAGCCTGGAGCAGACAGCGGAAAAGTATGAAGACAGGGTTGCTGTTTCGGATGTAAATCAGGAGCTGACTTGGAAAGGACTTGTGAAGAAAGCTCAGGTGATAGGTGGAGAATTAAGTAAAAAGGTTCAACCGGGAAATCCGATTCCAGTTCTTTTAGAGAAAAGTTCAGAAACACTGGCAGTGATGCTTGGAATCGTTTATGCAGGATGTTTTTATGTTCCGGTGAATCCGATGAACCCGGCGGAACGTCTGCGAAAGATTATGGAGAAGCTGGAGCCGGAAGTGATCATTTCTGATGAGAAGGGAAAAGAGCAGCTGGCAGCAGTCGGAGTAGGACTCGAAGAGAAAGTGATCGGACCGGAGATACTTCTACCGACAACAGGAACGGATTTGTCAGAAGAACAGCGCAGTAGACTGGAACAGATTCAGGGACAATGGAAAGAGACAGATGCTTTGTATGGAATTTTCACTTCTGGGTCTACAGGAACTCCGAAGGCGATTGTAGTAAGTCATGGTGCTGTCAGCCGGTTTGTCCGTCATTTTACAGAAATCTTTGAGATTACATCAGAAGATGTGATTGGAAATCAGGCACCATTTGATTTTGACGTGTCTGTAAAAGATATTTATTCCAGCATCATGACAGGGGCACAGCTTGTTTTGATACCGAAAGAATACTTCTCGACACCGCCGAGACTTCTGGATTATCTTTGCGATAAGAAAGTGACCAATCTGACTTGGGCTGTTTCTGCATTGACACTTGTTTCTGCACTGAAAGGACTGAATTACAGAGTACCGGAATCAGTGAAAAGAGTTATGTTCAGCGGAGAAGCAATGCCGGCAAAACAGCTGCGTATCTGGCAGGAAAAACTGCCGGATGCAAAATTTGTAAATTTATATGGACCAACTGAGATTACTTGTAACTGTACGTATTTTCCGATTGAGCGACAGTATGAGGACAGTGAGAAAATACCGGCCGGTAAGGCATTCCCGGGAAGAAGAGTAATCCTTGTAGACGAGGAAGGTAAACAGGTGACAGAACCTGGTGTACAGGGGGAAATCTGCTCGGCAGGAGAATCTCTGGCGAATGGCTATTATAAAGAACCTGAGCAGACAGCGGAGAAGTTTGTGCTGTATCCTGTAGATGGAACAGAACAGAGAATGTATCGAACCGGAGATCTTGGAAGTTATGACGAAGAAGGAAATATCGTATTTGCAGGAAGAAAAGATTTCCAGATCAAACATATGGGACACCGGATTGAGCTGGAGGAAATTGAGCGTTCTATGACAGCACTTGATGGAGTGGAGAAGAGCTGCTGTGTCTTTGATATGGAGAAAAATCGTATTATGGGATTTTATCTTGGAGAGAAAGAAGCCGCAGATGTCAGAAAACAGATGAAGGAAAAACTTCCGGTCTATATGGTTCCGACAAAATTGATTCAGGTAGATGAGATGCCGTTGAATAAGAATGGCAAGACAGACCGTAATTATTTTAAGAATTATGGAAAAAATAAAGGCTGTACATTGGGGTTTGAGAGGAGCAGCATAAGAAAGGAGAAAATGTTGTGAAAAAAGAAATGCTGTTTAACGCTGCAAAAAAATATGGAACTCCGCTTTACGTGTTTGATCTGGATATCTTAAAAGAACAGACAGAGCGTATTCGTGCAGGCTTTGGTCCGGAGATCAGCCTTTGTTATGCAATGAAGGCGAATCCATTTCTGACAGGATATATGGCTCAGTGGGCAGACCGCATCGAAGTCTGCTCCATGGGAGAATTCCGGATCTGCCGGAGACTGCAGGTACCATCGGAAAAATTATTTATTTCAGGTGTTATGAAAAAACGGGATGATATCCGGGAGATACTTTCATATTGCGGAAATAAATGTGCATATACAGTGGAATCCCCACTGCATTTCCAATATTTTGCAGAATGGAGCGAGGAACATCCGGAGGATGGTGTGCTTCGGTTATACCCGCGGCTTACAAGTGGAAATCAGTTCGGAATGGATGAAGATACGGTATTAGAAATTCTGAAAAAGGCAAAGGAACTTCCGGGAATCGAGGCAGAAGGAATTCACTATTTCTCAGGAACACAAAAGAAGAATCTGAAGCGCCATCAGAAGGAACTGGCATATCTGGATGAATTTTTAAAGAAAGCGGCAGAAGAGCAGATCGATGTGAGATGTCTGGAATACGGCTCTGGAACGGCAGTTCCGTATTTCCGCGATAAAACGGCAGAGACCTTTGAAAAAGCTGGATTAAAGGGACTTCAGGACGCTGTGAAGGGCATGCAGTGGAAGGGACATGTAACAGTAGAGCTGGGACGCGCGCTGGCGGCGATGTGTGGCTACTATTTGACCAAAGTGGAAGATACCAAGACAAGTGACGGCATTCATTATTGCATTGTTGACGGGGGCTGTCATCAGCTCAATTATGACGGGCAAATCAAGGGAATGTATGAACCGTATGTGAAGGTACTTCCAAAGGAAGTTTCAGTGAAGGTTGCGGAAGTTTCCGAAAATAAGAATACAGAAGAAAAGACCTGGAAAGTTTGTGGATCCTTATGTACACTGAATGATGTTCTCTGCAATGAAATCACCCTGAAAGGTTTGGAAAAAGGCGCCATCCTTGTATTCGAGAGAACCGGTGCATATTCAGCAATGGAAGGAATGGCATTGTTCTTGAGCCATGAACTTCCGGGAGTTGTACTTTACAGCGAGGAAGAGGGATGGATTCAGGCAAGAGTACAGCAGGAAACATACGAATTGAACATGGTAGAACAGTTGTCATAAAAAGATATTTGTGATATAACGAAGAATATAATGAGATTCAAAATGATAGAAAAAGAGGAAGAAAAAATGGAAGAATTATTAGAGATTTTAAATGAGATTGATGATAGTATTGACTATGAGAACGAGACAGCCCTGATTGATGATCAGCTTCTTGATTCTTTCGCGATCATCACACTTGTATCAGAGCTGGAGGATGCATTTGATATCAGCATTGAAGCCTCTGAGATGATGCCGGTGAACTTCAATTCAGCAAAGGCAATCTGGGCAATGGTACAGAGACTTCAGGAAGATTAAGATTTCAAAAGCCTGTCAATGATTCGGGAGGCTTCGCTTCTTGTCAGCGTAGCTGTATCCCAGTCAGGTATCAGTTCTTTCTGTTCCGTCAGACGTTCTAAGAGTGCAATCTGCTTTGGTGTGGCAGGCTGCACTTTTTTAATTTTATATTGAAGTTGAAGAGGCTGGAACACTTTCGGATCCTGTGGCTCAAAATAGTGTGCCAGTGTCTGATAAAGCTTTGCGGTTGCGAGTGCATCATAGTATGCGCGGTGAGCAGCAGGATTCTCAATATGATAATAGTCGCATAACGCACCGAGACTTTTAGACTCAAAGTCTTTATGTACTTTGCGGGCAATTTTTAAAGTATCGATTCCCATTTTTTCAAATGTAAGACCTTCTCTGACTGCACTGCATTTTACAAAGCTATAGTCAAACATGACGTTGTGTCCGATCAGCACATCATCTTCACAAAAGGAGAGAAAATCGTGGATGACTTCCGGGCAGGATCTTGCTCCTGCAACCATATCATTTGTGATATGCGTGATGTTGGTGATCATCGGTGTGATCGGTTTGTCTGGATGGACGAATTCCATAAAACGGTCAACGACCTTTCCTTCCCGGACTTTGAGGGCACCGATCTCTATAATTTCATGTTCCTGAGGACTTAGCCCGGTTGTCTCCAGGTCAAATGCAATATATGATTTCAGCATAGAATGCTCCTTATCTGTAATGTTAATAACTTAATATCACTATACTAACATTACAGATAAGAGAAAGCAAATTTTATAAAAATGATTCTAATTCTCGTATCATTTCTTCTTCTGTTTTGATAATTTTTCTTGCCAGCGCATCGGCAGATTTGTCAGCCCTGTTCAATGTATTGGCACGTTCTCCGAGTGTTTTAATTCCCATGCTGCATCCATCAATCAGAAGTTTTGCAATTTTGGAGTTATCATCATTCAGATTCAGTTTAAGTTCTGTGCTGAACCAGGAAAATGCGGAAGCCATCATTCCCGGAGTTTTAACTTCATTTCCCGAATCAATCAGGTGGTCTTTTGCATTACCGCCTAATCGAGAATGACGATCAATGTATTTTTCAATTAATTGGAATAAGGTTGTATCTTGGGTGAAATCTTTAATTTGCTGCATACTTTCGATTGCCATCTGACATCCGGTGTTGCATTCTTCATATAGTTTTCGTGTTTGTTCATCCATGATGAGATCCTCCTTTTTATGGTGTGTTATTTGTTACGAAATAATATCAAAGATGGAATACGTGCATCAGTTATAAGAAAAGAATGTGGGTTTCTTTATATAGAATGTGGATAAAATACAAAATTATACGGTATTTTGTGAAAAACATAACGGTAAAGGACTTTTCTAAGAATATTTGTTGTGCTAAACTAAAAAAAGAGTTTAACAGAAAGGAAAAATGTACTCATGTTAAAGGGAAAAACTGTACTTCTTGGAGTGACAGGAAGTATTGCAGCATATAAAATTGCGTCACTTGCAAGTGCGCTGAAGAAATTGCATGCAGATGTGCATGTGCTTATGACAGAAAATGCGACAAATTTTATTAATCCGATCACATTTGAGACACTGACAGGAAATAAGTGTCTTGTAGATACATTTGACCGGAATTTTCAATATAGTGTAGAACATGTATCATTAGCGAAGAAAGCGGATATCGTCATGTTGGCACCGGCAAGTGCGAATGTGATTGGAAAGATTGCTCATGGCATTGCGGATGACATGCTGACAACGACGATCATGGCGTGCAAATGTAAGAAGATCGTTGCTCCGGCAATGAATACGAATATGTTTGAGAATCCAATCGTTCAGGATAACCTGAAGGTACTGGAGCATTATGATTATGAAGTGATCAGCCCGGCGGTTGGTTATCTTGCCTGTGGAGATACAGGAGCAGGGAAAATGCCGGAACCGGAGCTTTTGCTTGAATATATTTTGCGGGAGATCGCAAGAGAAAAGGATATGAAAGGACTGCGTGTTCTGGTTACAGCAGGTCCTACACAGGAGTCCATTGATCCTGTCCGTTATATTACAAATCATTCTACAGGAAAGATGGGATATGCGATTGCAAAGGTATGTATGCAGCGTGGAGCGGATGTTACACTTGTCACAGGACCGACCTCTATTGAGAAGCCACATTTTGTAAATGTTGTTCCAATCACAACGGCGAGAGAAATGTTTGAAGAAGTGACAGGACGGGCCGAAGAACAGGATATTATTATCAAGGCGGCAGCAGTTGCGGATTATAGACCACGCTATGTCAGTGATGAAAAGGTGAAGAAAAAGGATGACGATCTGGCACTTGAAATGGAACGCACAGATGATATTCTGGCATATCTTGGCACTCATAAAACGGAAGGTCAGTTCCTCTGTGGATTTTCTATGGAAACAGAAAATATGCTCGAAAATTCCAGAAAGAAGTTGAAGAAAAAGAACCTGGATATGATTGTGGCGAACAGTCTGAAAATGGAAGGCGCCGGGTTTGGCGGAAATACGAATGTGGTCACAGTGATCACAGAAGACTTTGAAAAAGAGCTTGGAAAGCTGACAAAGGAGGAAACGGCAGATCGAATCCTTGATCAGATTCTGGCACGGAGAGGGGAAGTTTAAAAGATGATACTGACAATAGACATTGGAAACACAAACATTGTATTGGGCTGTATTGATGGAGAAAAAACTCTTTTTGTAGAACGTCTGTCAACGGTTCGCACAAAGACAGAGTTAGAGTATGCAATCGATATTAAGAATGTACTTGATATTTATCATATTCATAGAGATGAAATAGAAGGTGGAATCATTTCTTCTGTCGTGCCGCAGATTACAACCATCGTGAAGCTGGCGGTAGAGAAGATCCTGAAGAAGAATGTTCTTGTTGTGGGAGCCGGAATTAAGACAGGATTGAATATCCGAATTGATAACCCGGCACAGTTGGGAAGTGATCTGGTGGTCGATTCTGTTGCAGCAATTGCTGAGTATCCGGCACCACTTCTGATCTTTGATCTTGGGACAGCAAATACAGTCTGCGTGATTGATAAAAATAAGAATTATATCGGAGGTATGATTTATCCTGGAATCGGAGTTTCTCTGGATTCTCTGACAGCTCATGCATCTCAGCTTGGTGGAATCAGTATTGAAGCACCAGAGCATATGATTGGAAAGAATACTACAGAGTGTATGAAGAGTGGTCTGATCTACAGTAGTGCTGCCGCAATGGATGGAATTATCGATCGTCTGCAGGAACAGCTTGGCGGAGAGGCAACTGTGATCGCGACAGGCGGACTGGCGAAGAAGATTGTTCCTCATTGTAGAAGAGAGATTATCTTGGACGATGATCTGCTCCTGAAAGGACTTGCAATTATTTACAAAAAGAACCGTAAGTAAAAGATGACGCAAATAAAAATGTAAATCAAATTTGAGTATAAACTGAAAAACCGGAAAGTAAAAGAATTTAAATTTATCTTTTACTTTCCGGTTTTTATGTATATGTATTAACGACACATATTTATAGGAAAATTATTTTCCTATAAGATTCTGTAAAAAACGATTTTAAGCTTACAGTCTGTCACCACGTTTGATGTATCCCGGTTTATCAGGGGATGCGATAATACGCTTACCACGAATCAGGCGTGCATGTTTGTCGATCACAAGGTTCTCAGCATGAACACCTTTTCCGATAACAACGTCTGCACCGATGACACAATTCTTAATAACAGCGCCCTCTTTGATTGTACATCCACGTCCGATAACACAGTTCTCAACAGTTCCTTCGATCAGACATCCGTTGGAAATAACAGAGGATGTTACCTTGCTGCCTTCAAAATACTGTGTCGGGCAAGAGTCGTTTGTGCGTGTATAAATCGGCCAGTTATCATGGAACAGATCTGTTGCTTTTTTCAGGTCGATCAGTTCAAGGTTTGCTTCATAGTAACTATTGAAGTCTGAGATTGTTGCAAAGTATCCACGATGTGGATATGCGCGAACATCAAGTTCCTCACAAGACTCATTCACGATATCAGCCAGTGTGTACATGGAGGAAAGTTTGTGTGCCTTCTGAACCAGGTCAAGGAACAGGTCTTTTTTCATTACATAAGTATCCATGAAGATGTTTCTGTTCTTAGCATTTCCAAGGTTTGGCTCCATGGAGAGAACACCTTTCTGTTTGTTGATGTTCAGTGTCTGACAGTTCGGGAAATGATCCTTCGCATTGTCAACAGAATGATACATCAGAGTGATGTCAGCACCGGAGTCAATGTGTGTTTTGAGGAATGCGCTGTAGTCAGCTGTGTAAACCATGTAGCTAGGCGCGATCACAACATACTCAGAGTTGATCTCATCAAAGCAGTCAATATTTTCCATGTAAGCAGCGATATCTGTGCTGTAGATACCATTATCAATGTTACTCTCCTGGAAGAGAGTAACCAGTTTGCCGCGTTTGGAGTTGATGTTGTAATGACGTCCTGTACCAAGGTGTTCTACGAGAGAGCGAGGTTTTCTACGAATATAAACCTGCATTACATCGATTCCACTGTTACTCATATTAGAAATTGGAAAGTCGATTACACGATATCTTCCAAGGAAAGAGAAGGCACCGATCGGACGGTATGCCTGCATGTCATTTACCTGTATGTTGTTTCCTGCAAAGTTGATAATTCCAAAAGCTTTACTCATCTTATTCGTCCCCCTTTACTCGTTTTGCAACGAGCTCGATATTCTCGCTGGCTGCGTCTCCGACAACAGCGTTCTTTCCAATCTTAATGCCATCGGCAACAAGGGCGCGTGTAACAACGGCACCTTCTGCAACCTCAGCACCCGGCATGAGGACACTATCAATGACTTTTGCACCGGCGGCAACTTTCGCACCAGTGAACAGTACAGAATTCTTAACTTCCCCATCAATTACACATCCCTGTGTGATGAAGGCTCTTTCTACAACTGCATCAGCTCCGACATATTGTGGAAGTGCTGTTGCATCTTCTGTATAAATCTTCCAGCTTGGGTCATTCAGATCAAGCTTATTGTTCTTATCAAGAAGGTCCATATTAGCTTCCCAGAGGGAATCAATTGTTCCAACATCTTTCCAATATCCTTTGAATTTGTATGCATACAGGCTCTTACCGTCATTCAGCATAGTAGGAATGATATCTTTACCAAAATCATGGCTGGAATCTGCGTTCTTCATATCTGCAAGAAGCATCTTGCGAAGAAGCTTCCAGTTGAAGATATAAATACCCATGGAAGCGAGGTTGCTCTTTGGATGTTCAGGCTTTTCTTCAAATTCAACGATATGTCCTGTTTCATCTGTATTCATAATACCAAAACGGCTTGCTTCCTTCATAGGAACTTCGATAACGGCAATCGTTGCATCTGCATTGTTCTGCTTGTGATATTCAAGCATCTTGTCATAATTCATCTTATAGATGTGGTCTCCAGAGAGGATCAGCAGATAGTCTGGGGAGTATGTATCTATAAAGTCAATATTCTGGGAAATAGCATCAGCAGTTCCTCTGTATACATCAAGGTTTGCATCAGCTTTCTCACGTGGTGGGAGCACATAAACGCCACTGTCCTTCGCATCAAGTCCCCATCTTCTTCCTGCTGCAGCATAGCTGTTCAGAAGTACGGATTCGTACTGTGTCAGAACACCTACAACGTCAATTCCGCTGTTTGCGCAGTTACTAAGTGGGAAATCAATAATGCGGTATTTTCCGCCATATGAAACGGCTGGTTTAGCCACTTTTTTTGTCAAATCATGGAGGCGGGTTCCTCGACCTCCGGCTAAGATCATAGCCAACATATTATCGTGTTTCATAAAAAGCCCTCTCTTTCATAATACTACTTCTTTAGTATACTCTTTTTTGTGCGATATTGCCAGGATTTTGTATAGAAAAAATAAAAAAATAGCAAAAATAATGGAAAAATTTATCGAAAATCATTTGTCATTTTTCACAAAAAAAGAAAATAAGGAAAATCAGACAGATTTTTAGGCATTATTATATACAAGTGAAAAGGAACATTAAAAAATTTCCCTTAATATAGAAAGAATTGATTGATTTCAAAGCAGGAGTGTGGCAAAATACAAATCACAGTATTCATGAAAAATGGCAGGTGTGAGATGAAAGCAAATGTGAAATCAGTTTTAATGAAAAAATATTGCAGAGTATATCAGGCGGGGGCGAAGCTTTTGATGGCTGCACTCCCGTGGCGTTCACCGAAGGTATTAAGTGGGCCGGGGGCAGTGAAGAAACTGCCGGAAGCGGTTCGAGACAGAGGGTTTCATAAAGTATTGATTGTAACAGGGCCGAAGATCCGTGCGAGGGGGCTTCTTAATGAACTGCTGGAAGAGATGAAAGAGAAGAAGCTGGAATATGTTATCTTTGACGGCATTTCTCAGAATCCTACGGATGAAGAAGTTGAAAATGGAGTAGGAATATTTCGTGGAGAAAAGTGTGACTGCATGATCGCATTTGGTGGCGGAAGTGTGATGGATTGTGCGAAAGGAATCGGAGCCAGAGTTGCGAGACCGAAGAAAGCAATTCGGAACTTACAGGGACTTTTCCGTGTGCTACGTCCGATTCCTGTAATCTTCGCTGTGCCTACAACTTCAGGCAGCGGGTCTGAGGCAACGATTGCAGCGGTGATTACCGAGGTTCAGACACATCATAAAGCATCAATCAATGATTTGCAATTGATGCCACGCTTTGCAGTACTTGATCCGTGCCTTACAGTAGGACTGCCACCACAGGTAACAGCACAGACAGGAATGGATGCGCTGTGTCATGCAGTGGAAGCATACACGAATGATACATATAACAGTGATTTTGAGCGTCTGATGTGTAGTAAGGCAGTGCGATTGATTCATGAAAGTCTTCTGACAGCATATGAAGACGGGACAAATCTACAAGCGAGACAGGATATGCAGGAGGCTGCATTTCATGCGGGACGCGCATTTACAAGAGGGAGTGTGGGTTATGTTCATGCAATTGGCCATGCGCTCAGCGGGCTCTATGGAGTGCCTCACGGGCTTGTGATGGCAATTCTGCTTCCGCATGTGATGCGTGCCTATGGATCTTCTGTGTATGATAAGCTTGCGGATTTGTGTGATATCTGTGCGATGGAAGTAGATACACCGGACGGTATGATCTCAGCCGAAGTTCGTGCCGAAACATTTCTCCAGTGGATGGAAGAGTTAAAAGAAAAACTTGGAATTCCGAAATATCCGGATATGATCCGGGAAGAAGATGTGAACCAGATTGTAAAATGGGCACAGAAAGAGGCGAATCCGGTTTATCCGGTTCCGGAGATCTGGGATGCGCAGGAGATGAAAGAGTTTGTTCTGGCCATGATGGAAGGTGCGAGACTTGAAGGTGCAGAAAAGAATGAATAACCGACAAAAATCGGTGAGGGATGTAATGAATTGGAGGAAATAATGACAGTATGAGTGACAATGCAACAATGAAAAACACAACGATTCATGACATGACGACCGGAAGCCCGGCCCGCCTGATCATGCAGTTTATGATACCGATGTTTTTGGGAAATATATTTCAGCAGTTTTACAACATTGCTGATTCAATCATAGCAGGACAGTTTCTTGGTGTAAGAGCACTGGCTGCAATTGGAAGTACGGGATCCTTGATGTTCTTTGTGACAGGCTGGCTGAATGGTCTGAGTAGTGGATTTGCTATTTTGGTGTCACAGTGGTTTGGCGCGAAAGAATATGAGAGGATGCGGCATTATGTGGCGATGTCTATTTACCTTTCTGCTGGCTGGGCTGTGCTTATGACGATTGGTCTTGGAATTGCAAATGAGCCAATCTTACGTTTGATGAATTATAAGGATAGCATTATGCCGGACGTAAAGGCATATATGGGAATTATTTATGCGGGTCTGATTGTAACGGCAGCGTATAATGCGCTGGCTGCATTTCTGCGTGCACTGGGTGATTCGAAATCCCCATTGTATTTTTTGATTATTTCAGCAGTAATCAATGTAGGACTTGATGTGGCGTTCATTATTTATGGCGGCATGGGTGTAGAAGGATGTGCCTATGCGACAGTTATCGCACAGGGAATCTCAGCAGTACTCTGCTTTATATATATCGTGAAGAAGTTCCCTATTCTGCATCTTAAAAAAGAAAATTTCAGATTTTCTCTTCCAGCTTGCGGAAAATTGATGGCTCTTGGAGTTCCGATGGCATTACAGTTTTCTATTACAGCAATCGGAACAATCATTGTACAGGGTGCTGTAAATGTTTACGGGGAAGATTATATGGCTGGCTTCTCTGCGGCAGCAAAGATTCAGAATGTAATCTGCACAGTATTCGTGGCCTTCGGTGCAACGATTGCAACTTATGTGGGACAGAACTGGGGAGCTGGAAAAGTAGACCGTGTACGACAAGGTGTGCGCTGTACACAGATTATGATTCTGGCTTACAGCGTAATTGCGATGATACTGGTATTTTTCTTTAGTAAATATCTGACATACCTTTTTATCAGCCCATCAGAGACGAAAGTTATTGAAGTATCAGTGCTGTATTTCCATACAGTATTCTGGTGTTATCCATTCCTGGGAAGTATCTTCCTATATAGGAATACCCTGCAAGGACTTGGATATGGACTTGTGCCGATGCTCGGAGGAGTGTTTGAACTTGCGGCGAGATCTGCAATTGTAGTTCTTGTGGCAGGAAAAACAAGCTTTGCAGGAGTGTGTCTGTCAGATCCGGCAGCATGGATTTCTGCATTGATTCCACTGATCCCGTATTATATCTATGTGACACGGAAGTGGAAGAAACAAGGAAAGATAGTGATGTAAAAGTTCACAAAGATGAATGCAAAATAATAAATGACGAAGAGAGCGGAGCAGTAAAAGTTCTGGCTCTCTTCGTTATTTTCCAGGTGTTCTTCAAAAAGGGGGATAACTGGTGCGCATTATTGTAGATATTGTAGGCGCAATAAGAGATATTCACATTTTTATAAACAAAAAAAGTAGAGTTATGAACAATAAACACATTGAAAATTAAGTAGAGCCAATGTATTCTAGAACTACTTCAATCTATGGAGTATCTGAATTCAGAATAAAAAACAATCAATTGCTTATTTCAAAGCACCGATTCAAAAAACAAAAAGAAAAACAAAAAGGAAAAAAGTGAGGATGTGCCTATGAAGAATAAATTACAAAATTATTTTCCGATGATACGTACGCAAGGAGAGGTATTGAGTGAACTTCGTGAAAATACGAAGCTATGGAAAACATTTTGTGAATGGGAAGGGAAATATCAACAGGAATATCTTGATATTTGTACAGGTGTAAAAGGAGTAAAATTATTGTATGACACTTATTTTAAAGCAGTTATGAATCCGGACACAAGACCTGAACGATTAAACGATTTTCTATCAGAAATCCTTGGGAAAAAAGTAAAAATATTAAAAGTATTGCCAAATGAATCTGCACAAATTGCAGCGGAAAGTTCATTGCTGATCATGGATATTGTTGTTCAGTTTGAAGATGGAAGTATAGCGAATGTTGAGGTTCAAAAAATTGGGTATTTATTTCCTGGACAAAGAAGCGCATGCTATTCGTCAGATTTATTATTACGACAGTATAAGAGAGTCAGGGCAGAACTTGGACAGGGATTCACATATAGAAAAATCCAGAAAGTATATACCATTGTCTTGTTCGAAAAAAGTAATTCGGATTTTTCTAACTTTTCAAAGGAAATATATATTCACCATTTTGAGCAGAAGAGTGATACAGGAGTGGAAATGAATTTACTGCAGGAATATACGTTTATTTGCCTTGACATTTTTGGTGACATCATTCAAAATGAAGACAGAAAAATAGAGAACAGACTGGAAGAATGGCTCGTATTTCTTAGTCAGGATGATCCGGATATGATTATTAAGTTATTGAATCAGAATGCAGATTTTCAGGAGATTTATGAGGAAGTCTATACCATCTGTCTGAATATGGAAAGGATGATGGAGATGTTTTCAAAAGAACTGGCAATATTAGACCGAAATACAGTAAAATTAATGATTGATGAGATGGAAGAAGAGGTTGTAGAAGCAAAAAGAAAAGCGGACGAAGCAGAAAGCCGAGCAAAACAGGCAGAACATCGAGAAAAGCAGGCAAGAGAAGAAGTAGATAACTTGAAAAAAGAATTGGAAAAAATGAAAAATATTTAAAAATGTAGGCAAAAAAACAGGCGCAGGGAATCAATTATGAAGCTCTGCGCCTGTCGCTTGTTAAGTTAAAATTATTCTGCGGCTTCTTCTTCCTCTTCATCTGAAGTAAGATCAGAAGCTTTTACGTGTACTTCTGTGATAGTAACTACTGTTGCATCAAGATCTGTCATAAGATCAACATCTTTGTCTTTGGCAATTGGAAGATCAGCAACACGAATTGTGTCCCCGATTTTCAGAGGTCCAACATCAACTTCGACTTTCTCTACCAATGCGGCAGGAAGAGCCTTGAAGGAAATCTCCTGAAGCATCTGCTGTGGTACTCCTGAAGACAGTTTCTCGAGGTTTACAAGGTGAATCTCTGCTACAGAGTGAACCTTCTCATTGCTTACCAGTGCCTGAAAATCTATTTCATCTACATAACCTTTCAAAGGATTGTAATCAACTTCCTTGATCAGAGCGTCATAAGTTTCGCCGGCAACTTCCAGCATAACCTGGCCACCTTTGCTCTCGACTTTCAGAAGTTTTTCTATTTCTGCTTTATCAAATTTCAGTGGAATAGAATCTTCCAGTTCACGACCGAACAGGTTTCCTGTTACGAATCCTTCGCGTCTTAATTTTTTTGCTTTGATTGACATGTCTCTTTTTTCAGCTTTTAAAGTATTCATTTATCTTTTCCTCCAAATTACTGAATTCGCTTAGCAGCCTTCAACTTGTCAAAATAATAAGTAGGTTTTGTTAAGTGTTCTTTTTCTTTGCTACAGTTACACTATAGCACCCGGTGTCAAGGGAAAGGGAAAAGCAGGGAGAATTGTAGGGTGAAAAATTAAGGTTTTGAAGGTTTAAAAAGGTGTGATAAATGAAAAAATTAAGGTTGTATAACGAGAATATTCAGAGAATTGTTGTGAAAATGGCGGAAATGTATGGGACAGGATATTTATTTAGAAGAAAAGTGACGAAATTTAAAAGGAATCAAAACGTGTGTAACATTATTGAAAATGCGAATCCTTTATGATAAAATTTCAAACAGAAACTACTGATATTAGTCGAAATATCAGTATAGAAATGGGGAAGAAACAGTATGGATTTACAGACATTGATCGTTTTGATCATCGAGTTGATCGGAACAATTGCATTTTCAATATCGGGAGCCATGGTTGGTATCCGCCGAAAGATGGACATTTTCGGCGTGCTGGTGCTTGGCGTGGTGACCGCGGTAGGAGGCGGAATGATGCGTGATGTGATCTTGGGGAAGACACCGAGCGCATTTGTGAAGCCGATTTATGTAGAAGTGGCAGTGATTTCTGCATTAGCGCCATTTCTCTTACTTTCTATTAATAAGAGACTGATGCATAGTAAATACCAGACACTCTATGCGGGACTAATGTTCCTGATGGATTCAGTCGGACTTGGTATCTTTACAGCAGTCGGAGTATCCACAGGATGGACAGCAGGATATCATGATAATATGTTTTTCTTAAGTTTCCTTGGAGTACTGACAGGAGTTGGAGGAGGACTTCTCCGAGATGTGATGGCAGGAGTTCCACCATATATTTTTGTAAAGCATGTGTATGCCTGTGCATCGATCGCAGGGGCAATCTGTTGTGTACTGGCATATAGAAGCTGGGGACAGATTCCGGCGCTTGTGATCGGAACAATAGTTGTGCTTGTGATTCGTATCGGAGCAGCGCACTACAGATGGAATCTGCCGTGCGTGAAGCTGGAGGATGAAGAATAACGAATAGGAAAAATAAAAGGAATCTGAAGCGTGCATTTCACGTTACTGTTCACTCCCGTGTCAATCACTCCGCTGATTGACACGGAGGATGCGTGTTTTGACTTGAATGCATCTCGCCCCATCGCCAAAGGCGATTTAAAATGGCGAGATGCGTTGCTGGTCGCACATCGTGTGAACAGTAACCATTTCACTTGTTGTTCAGATTCTTTTTTTGTATACTAGAGATAAAGAACGGGCATATATGTAAAGAAAGCAGGTGAGATTTATGAGCAGAAAATTTAATGTAAATGGTGTTTGTTATCCGGACGAACATTACATGGTGAATATTGATTCCAAGTTGGCAGAGATTAAAGAGTTGGTAGATGAAAAACAGTATTTTGTAATAAATCGTGCAAGACAGTATGGAAAGACCACGACATTAAATCTGCTGGTAAAATATCTTGCCGATCAGTATACAGTATTTTTCATTAGCTTTGAAGGGCTTGGAGGAACAGCATTTGAAACAGAAGTAGAGTTCTGTAAGACGATATGTGAATTGCTTTATGATGCGATTCGATATGATGAAGTTCCACAAATAGATGAAGCAGTGAAGGCGATTATTAAAGAAAACATAGAGCAAAATAAGATAGAGGATATGATGAGTCTATCTGCTACACTTTCTGAAATCTGCAAGAACTCAGTGGCTCCGGTTGTGCTGATTATAGATGAGGTGGATCAAGCCAGTAATTATAAAGTGTTTATAGATTTTCTCGGAATGCTCAGAAGTAAATTCTTAAAGAGGAACACAAGACCGACATTTCACTCTGTGATATTGGCCGGAGTTTATGATATAAAGAATTTGAAGCACAGAATCCGAGAAGACCGCGAACATCAGATGAACAGTCCATGGAATATCGCAGCAGACTTTCCGGTGGATATGAGTTTTACGGTGGAAGAAATCGAAGGTATGCTGAACGAATATAATGATGAACATTCGTGTGTGATGCTTGTCCGGGAGTGCGCAAAAACAATTTTTGAATATACATCAGGGTATCCATATCTGGTATCAAAAATTTGTAAATTAATAGATGAGCGATGCGGCGAGAATTGGACAAAACAAGGTGTATCTGATGCAGTGAAAATACTATTGCGAGAAGCCAATCCGCTGTTTGATGACCTTCGAAAAAAGATTACGGATTATCCGGAACTAAGAGCAATGTTGTATGCAATTTTGTTCCGTGGGGAGTCATATCCATATAATCCGGATAATTTTGCAATCGATATCGGAACAATGTTCGGATTTATAAAAGAGAAAAATGGTCAGGTTGTGATAGCAAACCGAATTTTTGAAACACGTTTATATAATTTATTTTTATCAGAAGAATTGACAAATAGCATCATCTATCAGTCTGGAGAACGTGACAAGAATCAATTTATCAAAAACGGAGTTCTTGACATGGAGTTGGTTCTTGAGAAGTTTATGATTCATTTTCATGATATTTATGGAGATAATACGAATACATTTGTAGAGGAAAATGGACGGCGTCTATTCTTGTTGTATCTCAAGCCAATTATTAATGGAACAGGAAATTATTATATTGAAGCACAGACAAGAGATCAGACGCGAACAGATATAATCGTAGATTATCTTGGAAAGCAATATGTGATCGAACTGAAGATCTGGCATGGAAATGAGTATAATAAGAGAGGCGAAGAACAACTGGCAGAGTATTTGGAATACTATCATCTGGATAAAGGGTATTTGCTAAGTTTTAATTTCAATAAGAATAAGCAGACAGGGCTGAAAGAAATCCAATTTGGTGACAAGATACTGGTAGAAGTAGTCGTATAGTGCAAACACTTATAAACACCCGTTATTTTATCTTGAGAAGGATGAAAATAGCGGGTGTTTTTATAGTCTTATTTATAAAAACAGTTCATTTTCTTTTCGTCCGGAACAAGCTTTTTTTAACTTCTGGGAAGCAGCAGCCAGCATTAGTGGATTCAGCTTGCGGGAATGCGTTGGACAGACGCTGATACAGCGCATACAGGAAATACATTTGTCCTTATCAGTCTGCTTAGGATTGTCAGATGGAATTGCTCCTGACGGGCATTTCGCTGCGCACAATCCACAGGAACCACAGGTATGTGAAGCACCAGGGATAAGCGGAATCGTACCGTATTTGCGGTAAGGTCTGTTGCCCGGAACATGTACTGGTGGAAAATCAGTTTTTACAGTGTTCTTTGTTTTTTCTTTTATCTTCTGTGCAAAGGAAGCGAGTTCTGTAAGATCATTCTGATCAGGTCTTCCAGTTGCAAACTGATGCATGATGGAATGTTCTGCGATAGCCGCAATAGCTGCCTGGCAGGTGAAGTTCTTTTCAATCAGAGTATCTTCAAGTTCGATCAATGTATCTTCATAAGCACGGTTTCCGTAAACGGTGATTAGAATCGCGGTTGCATTATTTCCGTTCAGGGCTTTGATTCTCTCTAATGCAATGGCAGGAACACGTCCACCGAAGGAAGGAACTCCGATGATACAGAGATCTTCTTTGGAAAAATCATTTATTAGACCAGAAGTCTTTTCGCATAAATCAATGCTCTGATATTCGCCAAATTGTTCAGCTATAAATGTAACTATTTTTTCAGTTCCACCGGTTGGACTGAAGTAAATTGCGTATATGCTCATAAATTTTCTCCCTTGATCGAATGTTTTAGCAGATAGGAATGTGCTAAGTGATGTTAAAAATAATTTTAGAGGTTTTGGAGTTGTTTTGCAAGTGCTTGGTTGATATTAAAAGATAAAAGTGATATGATTCAAATAGATAAAATATTATCTAAAAATGTATAAAATAGTTAAAAATAGATAAAATATTATCCATAGAGTGAGGTGGATGAATGCAACAGTTAGTATGGGAAACAGCAGAAGAACTGGATCAAAAGCTTGCGCAAAGAGTGCGCAATATTAGAAAGAGACGTTCAATTTCACAGGAAAAATTAGCATCTATGAGTGGTGTGAGTTATGGTTCGATTAAAAGGTTTGAGACGACAGGAATGATTTCATTACTTTCATTGACGAAGATTGCGATGGCATTGGATATGGCAGATGAACTTAGAGATATTTTTACAAGTGTGCCGTATAGGGATATCCAAGAAGTTATAAATGAGACGAGGTCTCAAAGCAAAAGAAGAGATAGATTTAGATGAGAGTTTATGGAATTATATTAAAGAGAGTAGGAGTTTATTATGAGTTACATCACAACATACACAGGAAATCATTTTGATCCGATAAACCCGGATCCGGAACTAATCAACATTGTAGATATCGCCCATGCACTTCCGATGATCTGTCGAGGAAACGGTCAGGTCAGTACGTTCTGGTCTGTGGGAGAGCATTGTATTCTGTGTGCGAAGGAAGCTGCAGCCAGAGGATACAGCAATCGTGTGATCGAGGGTGCACTTTTGCATGATGCAAGTGAGTGTTATATGTCAGACGTGCCGCGTCCGCTGAAGCAGTTTATGACAGTATATAAAGAGCAGGAGAACCATTTGCTTGATGTTTTGTATACCAAGTTCCTGGGTTCACCACTTGATGAGCAGGAAGAGAAGCTGATCAAAGAGATTGATGATGCGGTATTGTGGTATGATATGAAATATTTGTTAGGTGAAGATTCAGAAGGGGACAAGCCGAAGACACATATGGTGCCCGACTATACGATGAGAGCGTTCAAGGATGTTGAACAGGAGTATCTGAGTATATTTGAAAAATATAAGGTATTATAAATATCAAAATGATGAAAAAGGACAGAGAGTTCTGATTGAAAAATGTCAGAACTCTCTGTCATTTTTGTAAGTATCAGTATAGTTCGCAACTTTGTATTCTGCGGATTGTTTATCTCAGTCGAGAAGACTCCCACTCCTTCAGGTGGTGAGTAACAGAAAATGGATGAAAAAACGTAAGAAGTGTTACGGTTTTAAATGGCTCCGGTAATCTGTTGGCGAAACATTATAAAACTTTTTAAATGTACGTGAAAATGCCAGCTGGTCTTCAAATCCAAGTGAATTGGAAATAATCGAAACAGGAAGTTGTGTAGTTGCAAGTAACCTTGCAGCTTTTTTGAATTTCAGTTGAAGCAGATATTTTTTGGGTGAGATTCCAAACTTTTCATGGAAAGCCCGTGTAAGGTAATTCTGATGGATGCCGAAATAGTCAGCTACATCTTTTAACTTCAAATTCTCAGCATAATTGATGTCAAAGTAAAATTTAATTTCATCGATAATTGACAGTTTATTTGTGTCTGCTTCATGAAAATCAACATCGGAAAAAAGCATGGAAATAATATGAAGCAGGATACTATTTCCTTCAAAATAATGACTGGTCAATGAGGCGTCTAATTGCATGATCCTGGAAATAGAATCGTAATATTTTCGGGTATCCAGACCATGGATCACATAAATATCTTCTGTTGAAGTCATAATCTGATAGAGATAGCTTTCCGAGCTGATGCCGATAAAGCTGATCCATGCATAAGACCAAGGGTTTGTTTTTGAGGCTTCATAATAAGTGATCTTACCTGCCGGAATGAGAAATGCATCTCCTGCTTTTAGGTGAAACACATGCTCATTAATACGAAATTCTCCCTCCCCGTTGAGTACAAAATGAATTAGCTGATATGATCTCAAAGTCGGACCATAACTGTAGCCAGGTGTACATTCTTCATAACCGGCACTGTACAGAGAAAGATCACTATTGGCTTTATATACCAGAGAATGTTTGGTTTCTTTATATTCAATCATAAGTCTATCATAATACGAAAAGTTAGTTTTTTCCATATATTCTTCTGAAAATGCTATGTTCCAAAACAGAAAAATATAGTTTAATATAGTCAGGCGCCAGAAAGTAAGGACGGGAGGTCATTTAGAAATGATAAAACGGCAGAAATATCATCTGGAACCGGACAGAGGTCTGCTAAATGATCCTAATGGGTTAGTTTTTTACAAGGATATGTATCATGTGTTCTTTCAGTGGAATCGATTTGAAAAGAATCATTCTTACAAGGAATGGGGACATTTTACATCGAAGGATTTACTTCATTGGAATTGGGAAGGAAGTGCTCTTTTGCCGGACCAGTTTTATGAGCAAAATGGAGTTTACTCAGGTAGTGCATTGATAAAGGATGGTCAGCTTCGCTTATTCTATACAGGAAATAATAAGAGCGGCGGTGTGAGAAAAAGCAGCCAGTGCCTTGCAGTTACTGAGGATGGCAAGACATTTCAGAAAAAAGGCATTGTGCTATCAACACCTGCTGAGTTTACCGAGCACTTCAGAGATCCGAAAGTATGGCAGGACGGCGATAACTATTATATGGTGATCGGAGCACAGATGAAAAATGGAAGAGGTTCTGTCGCACTATGCAGCTCCAAGGATGCGGAAAATTGGAAATTCGAATTAGTGCTTGCAAAATCCAAGGAGTATGAAATGGTTGAATGTCCGGATTATTTTCAGGTAGATGGACAAGGAATTTTGCTTTATTGTCCGCAGCACAGAGATAATGAAAGAGATAGTTCACTTTGTAGTTTTTCGGCTTATAAAGAGTTTGATTTTAATGACATAGTTTCAGGAAAAATAGAAGATAGCAATGTACAGAATCTGGATGAAGGGCGTAAAAAGATGGATCAGGGATTTGATTTTTATGCGCCGCAGACATTTACATCACCGGATGGAAGAAAAATTCTGTTTGCGTGGATGTCAAGAATGGAAGAGGAAGAAGAGAAGCTGTTTGGTGAAGGAGAATCCAGTATCCATTGTATGACGTTACCAAGAGAGCTTTCTTATCGAAATGGAGAACTGTGTCAGCTTCCGGTAAGAGAATTGGAAAAAAGTTTGTGCATACATAAGATTTCTGAGCAGGAAAGACAAAGTGGAGAAATCATTCTTAAGAACAGAGTATACTGTGCAAAACTATCTAATCTTCAGAATGAAGCTTCTTTTAAAATAGAATTTCAGAACAGAGAAGTTATTCTAGAATACAAAAAAGTAGAAAAAATAATTTCTGTAAAGAGAAAAAATTGGGTTACAAAAGATTATGATGAGAGAAACTGTAAGATTGATTCGTTGGAAACGATAGAATGTTGGTCTGATATTTCCAGTATGGAAATTTTTGTGAATCAGGGAAGCAAAGTGTTTTCTATGAGAATGTTCACGGAAGAAGAAAATGGAAAAGTAAAAATAAGCGGATTCATGAAAGAAACAGTCGTGGAAATGTATGATTTAATGGGAGAAGGAGAGGAGAAAAATGAGTGATAAAGAATTAGCAAAAAAGATTCTTGAACTGGTTGGCGGTACGGAAAATGTTGCGTCAGTAAGACATTGTGCGACAAGACTTCGTATTGTAGTAGCTGATAAAGAAAAGATTCAGGTAAAAGAGGTTGAAAATCTGGAGAAGGTAAAAGGAAGCTTTTTTAATTCCGGACAGTATCAGATCATTCTCGGAACAGGTCTGGTTAACCGAATCTATGATGAAGTTGTAAAAGTTACAGGAACAGGCGACGAAGAAAAGTCAGAGGAAAAAGAAAAGGTAGTTTATGGAAATAAATTTCAGAGAGCAATCAGAATGTTTTCTGATGTATTTGTGCCAATTATCCCGGTGCTTGTAGCTACTGGTTTGTTTATGGGACTTAGAGGGCTTCTGACTCAGGAGGCAGTACTTGCAGTATTTGGTCTGACAGCTGATAGTATTCCGCAGAATCTTCTTACATTTACACAGGTATTGACAGACACGGCATTTGCATTTCTTCCGGCTTTAGTGTGCTGGTCAACCTTCCGGAATTTTGGCGGAAGTCCGGTAATTGGAATTGTATTAGGATTGATGCTTGTAAACAGCAGCCTGCCAAGCGCTTATGCAGTTGGATCAGGAGAGGCACAGCCGTTGATTTTCTTTGGATTCTTAAAAGTAACAGGATATCAGGGATCAGTATTACCGGCATTTGTGACAGGAATTGTCGCTTCCAAGTTTGAAAAATGGCTGCGAAAGAAAGTTCCGGATGCAATCGATCTGATTGTGACACCATTCTTAACATTGTTGGTTGGATGTGTTCTGGCATTGTTCGTACTTGGACCAATCTTACATACAGTAGAGTCAGGAGTTCTGTTTGCAGTAGAACATCTTCTTTTCCTTCCAATGGGAATAGGCGGATTTTTATATGGATGTTTCGGACAGCTTCTTGGTATTTTTGGTATTCATCATATTCTGAACTTCTTAGAGATCAGTATGTTGGCACAAGATGGATGGAATTATCTGAATCCAATCGGAACTTGCGGAAATGTTGCTCAGGCAGGAGCAGTTCTTGCGGTTGCAATCAAAGCAGTGTCTAATAAGACAAAGCAGGTGGCATATCCGGCATGTCTGTCTGCATTACTTGGAATTACAGAGCCGGCGGTATTTGGAGTTAACTTAAAATTTATGAAACCGTTTGTAATGTCAATGATCGGTGGTGGTGTTGGAGGATTTCTGGCATCAATCTTCCATCTAAGAGCAACAGGAATGTCAATTACAGGTATCCCAGGAACATTGCTGTATCTTAACGAGCAGCTGCCACTCTATATTCTGGTAAATGTAGTTGCTTTCGGTGTAGCATTCGGACTGACATGGATGTTTGGGTTTAATAAGAAAATGGAGCAGTAAGTATGAGTATTCTATTTCATAACAAAGGACAGATCGTGCAATTAAGTAATGATACAATAAGTTATGTGATGGAAATTGTGGATGGAAAGTATCTGGTTCATCGGTATTTCGGACGAAAGATCCGAAATTACCGAGGGACCGGAAATCCCCTTTATTTTAAAAGGGGGTATAATACGGAACATGACAGCAGTGTAGAAAACGTATCATTTGATGATTTCCCGTTTGAATATCCGGTCGGAGGACATGGAGATTTTCGTATTCCGGCTTTTGCAATCACACAAGAAGATGGAATAACATTTTGCGAACCGGTGTTTAAAAGCTGGAGTGTGGTATCCGGTAAGCCTAAATTACAGGGTATGCCACAGATTCGTGTTAATGAAAATGAGTCGGAGACACTGGAAGTGATCTGTGAAGATGACAGAGCAGGGATCCGACTTTTTCTTTATTATACGATTTTTGAAAATCACGGAATTGTTTTACGGCATCAAAAAGTAGAAAATTATGGGAAGCAGACCGTTTTTCTTCAGAACATTCAGAGTATGTCTCTGGAACTTCCGGCAGAAGAGTATGAACTTATGACATTATATGGAACACATGCTAAAGAGGCAAATATGCAGCGTTTCCCGATTCATTATGGGGTGCAGAAAACGGAGAGTGTCAGGGGAAGCAGCAGTCCTCAGCATCAGCCATTTTTTGCGGCGTTAAAACCGGAGACGAATGAATGCAGCGGAGATGTCTGGGCAGTGCATCTTGTTTATAGCGGAAATTTCCTCGCACAGGTGGAAAAGGACCAGTTTGGAAATGTACGGGCACAGATTGGAATTCATCCGGACAGCTTTAAATGGGAATTGAAACCAGGAGATACATTTGCTTCTCCGGAAGCGGTATTGAATTATAGCAATACGGGTCTGAATGGAATGCGCCACAATTTTCATTGGCTGTACCAACAGCATCTAATTCCTAAACGATTTGAGGAAAAGACACGACCGGTTCTTTTAAACTCCTGGGAATCTATGTACTATGATGTAACAATGGAGAAGATTGATGAACAGGCAGACCTGGCTAAAGCTGCGGGAATTGAATTATTTGTGTTGGATGACGGTTGGTTTCGTAAAGGAAATGACAGCAGATCTTCAATGGGAGACTGGATATGCAATGAACAGAAACTTCCGGGTGGAATTGCAGCAGTTGCAGATGTGATTCATAAAAAAGGTTTACAGTTTGGACTTTGGTTTGAACCGGAGGCAGTCAGCGAGGATAGTGAGTTGTTACGTCATCATCCGGACTGGGCGCTTCACATTCCGGGGTATCAATCAGTAAAAGGAAGACATGAATATCTGCTGGACCTTTCAAGAGAAGATGTCCGTGAATATTTATTTAAAACATTAGATTTTTATTTGAAAAATGGAAAAATCAATTACATAAAGTGGGATATGAACCGACCGCTGACAGATGTGAATTCTGCATGTCTGGGAGTACAGCAAAAAGAAGAGATCAGTCATCGGTATGTGCTTGGATTATATGATATTTTGGAACGCATTACAGAAAAATATCCGGATGTTCTGATTGAAGGATGTTCCAGTGGTGGTGCGCGATTTGATCCGGGAATGTTATATTATGTGCCGCAGAATTGGACAAGTGACAATACAGATGCATTTGACCGTGCGACGATCCAAAGAGGGTATAGCCTTTTATATCCGCAGATAACAATGGGTGCTCATGTAAGTATTGTTCCGAATCATCAGACCGGAAGAAGCACTTCTTTAGATGCAAGATATCAGGTTGCAAGATTATTTAATCTGGGATATGAACTTGATCTTACGAAATGTTCCGAAGAAGAAAGAAAAGAAATTGCTGATCAGATTCAGGAATATAAAGAACAGAGAGGCTGGCTGCAAAATGGAGTGCTTAGTTATCTTGAAGTTCCGAATGAAAATTATATTGCATGGTCGGTTGTTTCTGCGACGGGAGAAGAATGCGAAGTTATTATCATGCAGAAACTGTTTGATCCGAGATATTCTCATGGAAGAATTCATCTCTGTGGTCTGTATCCGGAATGGGATTACAAAGATGAAAGTACCGGGCAGATTTTCGGTGGAGATGAACTGATGGAGATCGGAGTATCGCTACCATTAATAAAACGAGATTTCCATACATTTGCATTTCATTTTTCAAAGGTAAAGGAGAATTACGGTGATCAGATTAATTGCAAGTGATCTGGATGGGACACTTCTAAATGAGGAAGGCATGCTATCAGAGAAAACAGCGGAGTGTATAAGGACTGCACAGCAGGCCGGAATTCTGTGGGTTGCGGCAACAGGCCGTTCGCTGAAAACGGCAACTGAGCTTATGAGAACAGCGGGAGTTTCACCGGAATATCTTCTGCTAAATGGAGCTGAATTCCGAAAGAGTGATGGGACTTTGATTTTCCAAAAATCAATAGAAGAATCCTGTGCGCAGGAAATTATACAGATCCTCATGGAAAAGAAGTTTGATTTTGAAATTAATACATCATCAGGAGATTTTTCGACAGACTGTGAGTTTTGCGATACGGCTCGTCCAATGCCTTCGGAGAAAGAAATTTTTGATGGGCAGATTAAAATTCAAAAGATATTTATTTTCTCAGAAGAGCAGGATAAGTTGAAAAATATAAAAGAGTTTTTGAAGAAGAGACACGATATCACAATTACGTCATCTGCAGCCTGGAACATAGAGATTACAGACCGGCAGGTGAATAAGGGAACTATGCTTGAACAGGTCGCTGAGTATTATGGATATAGTAAAGAAGAGGTATTGGTATTTGGGGATGGGAAGAATGACATTCTAATGTTTGAAAAGTTCCCGCATTCCAGAGCCATGGGAAATGCAGTAGAAAGCTTGAAAAAAATCGCAGAGAAAGTTATCGAATCTAATAGAGATGATGCGGTTGCACAAGAGGTATGCAGATTGTTGCAACATCCAAGTTTTAGAGCTGTTTTGTAAGCGCTTGGTTGATATCAGAAGAAAAAATGATAAAAAGGACGGAGAGTTCTGATTGAAAATGTCAGAACTCTCCGTCCTTTTATCCATTTATTTTACAACAGCTGTCACGTTCAATCAGCTGATGCGGCACGATAATCTTTGTTGCAACAAGATTCGGATTCTCAATATGATTGATCATCTGTGATGCCGCCTCGATACCCAACTGCTTGGAATTAATATCAATTGAAGTAAGCTGTGGAGATGTCGATCTTGCAAATAGAGAGTTGTTGAATGATATAATCGACAAATCATCAGGGATTGAAACATGATTCTGAAGACAGACTCTTTCAAGTGAAACGGCAAGAATATCATCACTTACAACGATTGCAGTTGGCGGTTCATCCTGCAGTAACAGAGAAGAAATTGCTTCTGTGTTATCTCCTGATACATTCAGAACTTCCGCGCAGTATTCTGGACGGAAAGGGATTCTGTGTTTAGTCAATGCCATTTGGTAACCGGTTTTTCTGTCTGCGGCAAAAGTCAGTGAACTGTCGGAACCCAGATAAGCAATCTTGCGATGACCGAGCTGATAGAGATATTCGGTCGCGTCCTCTCCGGCAAGAAGATTATCATTGTCAATATATAATGTCTGATTCGTGTACTGTGTTGCTTTTCCAATCAAGATATAAAGAAGCCCTTCGCTGAAGAGATAATCAATAATCGGATCGTCCTTTCGAGAATAAAGAACGATGAACCCATCTACTTTTCCACTTCGTGACATAGACTGAATCGCTTTTAAGATCTCATCTTCATCTTGACCTGTCACAACAGTAGACATGTATTGTCTCTGGTTACAGTAGTGGCTGATGCCGCGAATTGCTTCAAGATAGAAAGCATTCTCATATACTTCACGGGTGGATGCCGGAAGGATAATCCCGATTGTGCGGGAATACTGAGAAGCAAGATTGCTGGCCTGAAAGTTTACTTCGTAACCAAGTTCGATCATCGCTTTACGAACTTTTTCTTTTGTTTCTGTGCTGATGGATGGGTTATTCTTACAAGTTCTGGAGACAGTGGAAGGTGATACACCTGCCAAAGCGGCCACATCTTTAATTGTTACTGCCATATTTTCCCTCCTGTGAGGAAATGAGGATGTCAGGCATCTGACACCTATTTTCCTTTATTTTCACGTAACTGTTCAGAGCCAACCTCCAAAATGCTACGCATTTTGTCGGTGTGGCGTATCCGCCAAATAAAATTTCAAAAACAGTCTTAAAAATGCAAGCATTTTATACCTGTTTTTTGAAATTTTGCTTGGCTCTGAACAGTTACATTTTCACAAAAAATTCGTCACCTACTATTTTAGTGAAAGAACGCAATGATGTCAAATCTGTTGCATAGTTTTTTGCATAGAAACTGTTGTGAGAATGTACAAAAACAGAGCATATAAATTGTGCAAAAGGCAGAAATAGAAAATAGATCTATAAATAGAATTGCATTTCGTGCAAAACGTGCATATAATTAATGCAAACGGTTGCACGTAATAATGCAACAAAAAGCGCGCCACATGATGCGATGGCATGCAGGGAGATCTAAAGGAGGAATTATTTACAATAAATATTGTAATTACCGCAAATTACCGGATGCATTATCTTTCTTCAATGGAAAACGCTTTGTACCAATGGTATGTATCGCATGGTCAGTAATTATTTCTCTGATCCTTGCAGTTGTATGGCCGGTTGTACAGTCAGGAATTAATGCCGGAAAGCAGGTATTTGGACAGGATCCGCTGTGGCTTGCATGGGTAACTGATCTGATCAATTACAAAGATGCAGGAAATATGGAAGCTTATAAAACTCTGCTCACAACAGTAACACCGGCCCGTTTCAAAGTCGGACAGATGATTGGAGCAACCGGCCTTCTGCTTGGTGTTGCACTTGCAATGTATAGAAGAGTTGATGTAGAACAGAAAGATTCCGGTGTTACAGTGGAAGAAGAAATCGATGGATGGCGCGATGGAGAAGGCGGTGGAGCAGTGAAAGATGCCAAACGTCTGGATTACATTTTCTGTAATACGCAGAAAAAAGTAAAGTCATCGAAAGTGGTATGTAATGGTAAGAATTACCCGGTAGTATCCGATCATTATGGAGTAATGATCGAGGTAGAAGATTAAGAGGAGGAAGATAAAATGAGCGAAAGAGCAGCAGGTATTTTAATGCCGATCAGTAGTTTACCGTCCGAGTACGGAATTGGTTGTTTTTCAAAAAGTGCGTATGAATTTGTAGATTGGCTCAAAGGAGCAGGACAGAGTTATTGGCAGATTCTCCCGCTTGGACCGACCAGTTATGGCGATTCTCCGTATCAGTCTTTTTCTACATTTGCAGGAAATCCGTACTTTATCAGTCTGGATGAACTGGTTGAGGAAGGGGTCCTGACACGTGCAGAATGTGAGAAGGTAAACTGGGGAAAAGTAAAGGGTTCTATTGATTACGAGAAGATTTATAAAGGACGCTATCCACTGCTTCGAAAGGCTTATGAGAGAAGTAAGATCAGTGAGAATCCGGAGTATCAGAAATTCGTGAATGAGAATAGCTGGTGGCTGTCAGATTATGCACTGTTCATGGCTGTGAAAGGAAGATTTGACAATGTAGAGTGGACAAAATGGGCAGAGGATATCCGTCTTCGTTGGAAAGATGCAATGGATTATTACAGAGAGGAACTGTATTATGATATTGAATTCCAGCAGTATATGCAGTTTAAGTTCCATGAGCAATGGATGAAGTTAAAGGCATACGCAAATGAAAATGGAATCAAGATCATTGGAGATATCCCGATTTATGTTGCTATGGACAGTGCGGATACCTGGGCACATCCGGAACTGTTTCAGTTAGATGAAGCAAATATCCCGACAGCTGTAGCAGGATGCCCACCGGATGGATTCTCTGCGACAGGACAGTTGTGGGGAAATCCACTGTACCGTTGGGACTATCATAGGGAGACAGGATATTCATGGTGGATTTCAAGACTGCATTATGTATTCCAGATGTATGATGTTGTCAGAATCGATCATTTCAGAGGATTTGATGAATACTTTTCCATTCCGTATGGGGCAGAGAATGCGATCGGAGGACATTGGGAGAAAGGTCCTGGAATCGATCTGTTCCGCAAAGTGGAACAGGCACTTGGATGGAAGCAGGTTATTGCCGAAGATCTTGGTTATGTGACAGATTCTGTCCGTGAGATGGTCCGCGAGAGTGGTTTTCCGGGAATGAAGGTTCTGGAATTTGCATTTGATTCCCGCGACTCAGGATGCGCAAATGATTATCTTCCACATAACTACCCGGTGAATAGTGTGGCTTATACAGGAACTCACGATAACGAGACGATCGTTGGATGGTGGAGCAGTATCACAAAAGAGGAGCAGAAACTGGCGAGAGATTACATGTGTGACCAGTACACACCGGAAAAGGAGTTATATAAATCTCTGATCAGCCTGATTATGCGAAGCAGTGCAAAACTGTGTGTTATTCCGATGCAGGACTATTTAGGGTTAGGAAATAATTGTCGTATCAACACTCCGTCTACGGTAGGAAAGAACTGGAAGTGGAGAGTGAATACAAGACAGTTGTCATTGAAATTGCAGAAGGAAATCCAGGAGATGGCACTTAGATATGGAAGAATGAACTGGAAGACAGTCAAGTAGGATTCTAAAAAATAAGATTTTATGAAAAAGAGACGGAGGTTTCTGATTACAAAATGTCAGAAACCTCCGTCTTTTAGTTCTCTTTAAGTAGTTGTTTTTAAGCTACAGTTTTTTCCTCAACGTCCAAAGTGCAACAATCAGTGTCAATATCTCAGCCGCCGGAACTGCCAGCCAGATTCCATTTAATTCCAAGAACCTCGGAAGAACTGTCAGGAAAAGAAGCAGCAGAGCAAAGGAACGAAGGAAGGTAATCATACCTGAGATATATCCTTTGCCATATGTCATCATACGGATTGCTGCGAAGATATTGATTCCTGAAAATAAGAATCCGAGTCCATACAAACGCAGTCCGGAAACTGCCATGTCAAAGACTGTGCTGCCGGGAGATGCAAAGAAACATACCCCAATTGGTGCCAACAGATAAGTGCATCCGTAGAGAATGATCGGTGCAATCGCAAAGAAGCGATAAGCGTACTTTTCTAAAACACGACAGACAGAGAAATTTCTGTCTCCGTAAGCATATCCTAGTGGGGTTGATAGTCCCATAGAAAATCCAAAATAAATTCCGATACATAAGAACTGTAAATACATGATGATCGAAACAGCAGCAACGCCGTCTTCTCCGGCGAAAAGTAGGGCACTTCGGTTAAAGACAACGGTTGTGATCGCAATCGCAAGCTGGTTTACGAATTCAGAAGTTCCGTTGATCATGCTATGAAATGCTTCCTTTATGGACAGTCCGCGGAATGTAAAATGAAGGAAGTTTGGATGTGTTACAAAGTAAACCACTCCCATTACGAAAGAAAGCAGAAGGCCGAGGAAGGTTGCAAGTGCGGCACCTGTAATTCCCATATGGAGCTGTCCGATAAAAATGTAATCGAAAACAATATTAAAAATCCCTCCGGAAAGTGCTGTCAGAAAACTGTACGTCGGAGAACCGTCAACACGGATGAAATAAGTGAACATCTCTTTTCCAACCACGATCGGAGCACCGAACAGCCACCAGTAGATATAAGCTTTACAATCTTCCATCAACAGTGGGGTTGCACCAAGCATCTGCAGGATGAGCGGCAACCGGAAAAGAATAAGCGCAGAGACAAGAGCGCCAATGACAATGGCAGCAGCCATGCTTACCGAGAAAGTCCGGCTGGCTTCGTTATTTTTCTTTCCACCGATATGAAGAGCAGCAAGCGCACTTCCGCCTGTCGCAAAGGCAAGTGCGATACCGTACAGAATATTTACAAGCGGATAGACAACGTTGATCGTAGCGAGTGCATTTGTTCCAACATAAGCAGAAACAAAGATTCCATCAACGATTGTATAAACAGTAGTAAATAATGAGGTGAGATAAGTTGGAATGATAAAGCGTAATAATTTCTTTAATCGAATCTCATCTACAGATTGAAAAATAAGAGTTTTTTCCATTGGGAACCCTCCTTGTTAAAAAAAATCTCTTAGTATATAATAAACCTTAAAGATACATGAAGGTCAATAAAAAGATTTTCTGATCATTATGAATAAGAAGAAACGATACTAGCGTGGAAAAATATGCAAAACATAGAATTCACAAATAAATCAAAAAATGGGATTGATATTCGCAGAAACAGTGACTATAATTTTTTAGTTGGTAAGAGAAGTAATGAGTGGATGAAAGACGTCTAAGGAGGAGTTAGATATGAGCAATCAGGAGAATGTATTTGAAACAATTTTAGCACCTATGACCGGTACAGCAGTAGCAATCACAGAAGTGCCGGATCCTATTTTTATAGAGAAGATTCTTGGAGATGGAGTCGCAATCGTTCCGACAGAAGGTAAGGTTGTAAGCCCGGTTGACGGAACTGTATCAAAAGTAGCAGAGACAGGTCACATTTATGCTGTTACTTCCGATAACGGAGTAGAAGTTGTGATACATGTCGGACTTGAGACAGTCGCACTGAATGGAAAATGTTTCCAGATCCATGTAAAAGAAGGAGACAAGGTAAAAGCAGGAGATCTTCTTGCAGATGCAGACCTTGAGTTTATCAAAGAAACAGGACGTAATTTCATCACACCGATCGTCATCGGTTCAAGCCTTGAAGGGAAAGAGCTTGTATGTGAAGAGGGAGAAGTTCAGGCCGGAAAAACTGTTATTATGGAAATCAAGCAGAAATAAGAAGTCTGAAGATATTGTTCCAGAATCGGTTTAGCTTAGAAGGAAGGTTATAGTATGAAGGAAGAAAGATACTCAATCATATTCAGCAGCAAAACAGGAAATACAGCAGAGCTGGCAAATGCGATCCGTGATGCATTGCCGCAGGAGAATTGTGATTATTTCGGAACAAGCGAAATCGAAGAAACGGTATCAGAAATGCTTTATATTGGTTTCTGGACAGATCAGGGAAATGCAGATAAATCCGCATTGGAGTTATTGCAAAGAATAAAGAATAAGAAAGTCTTTCTGTTTGGAACAGCCGGGTTTGGTGAGAATGAAGCATATTTCCAGAAGGTTCTGAATAACGTTAAGAGTTCTATGGATAAAAGCAATCAGGTGGTTGGTGAATATATGTGTCAGGGAAAGATGCCGCAAGCGGTGAGAGACCGTTATGTGAAAATGAAAGAGCAGCCGGATCATATGCCAAATCTTGATCTGCTGATCGCAAACTTTGACCGTGCTTTATCACATCCGGATAAGGATGATCTGGATAAGTTGAGAGAGCTGGTTAGAGAGTAGAAAAGCAATGGAAAAAGTAGAAATCCCAGTAGGGACATTTACGATTAACAGAGTGAAAATTCCATCAACATATACATGTGCAGCGGAACAGAAAATAGAACATATCAACGAAAATTATATACGTGTTATTACTATGGATCAGGAAGTATCGTTTGGAAAGCAGATATTAGCCCCAAGAATCTTTCAAAGTTGTATGCATCCTGAAAAAATTATAATCTATCCATTGGAAATAGAATACAATGGAGAAAAAGTGATTTTTAAGGATCGCTACAGTGCAAAAGAATGGAAAAAAAGCGATGAGTTTCCAGAGATTCATGAGTGGTATCCGCAGATAAAAAAAGCAGGATGTATTCCTTGTAGAAACTGTGGAAGATGCTAAAAATTTTGTTTGACTTTCAATAAAACAGGAAATATAATAACTACAAACGAGTAGCAAGTAAGCGTAAATCCAGTTTACCGGCTGCTCGTTTTCTTTTATTAAAATAGAATATCGCCATGAAAAAGTGTGTAGCCTGTCAGCGTAAGTCCAGCTTGTGAGACAAGGTGCGCACTTTTTTTGTGCGGAAAAGAGAGGAGTTAAAACAAAATGGCGGAAAGCAACAAAATGAAGGATATGCCGGTGAATAAGCTGATGGTCCAGATGGGAATCCCGATGATCTTATCTATGGCATTGCAGGCGGTCTACAATATTGTAGACAGTGCATTTGTAGGAAATATGAGAGTGGGCAGTGAGGCCGCATTAAATGCATTGACACTGGTATTCCCGGTCCAGATGCTTATGGTAGCAGTGGGAATCGGAACAGGTGTCGGAACCAATGCACTTCTGGCAAGAACGCTTGGCCAGGGGAATAGTAAAAAAGCAGCAAAGGTGGCCGGAAACAGTCTGTTCCTGGGAGTGATCATTTATGTGGTTTGTTTATTGTTTGGCATCTTTGGAGTGAAAGCATACATTTCATCCCAGACAGTAGATGCAGAAGTTTTTCAGATGGGTGTCAGTTATCTGCGGATATGCTGCGTGATCTCTTTTGGAATTATTTTCTTTTCTTTATTCGAAAAGTTATTACAGGCAACTGGACGATCCCTTTATTCCACAATCGGTCAGGTGGTCGGAGCAGTTGTAAATATTATTCTTGATCCGATCATGATCTATGGTATTGGACCTTGCCCGGAAATGGGAGTGAAAGGCGCGGCCTATGCAACGGTAATTGGTCAGGTAGCGTCCGCAGTATTGCTGTCCATTTTCCATATAAAATTGAATAAAGAGTTTGAGCATGGAGCGAAATATATGAAGCCAGATGCAGGTGTTATAAAAGAAATCTATGCAATCGGACTTCCGGCGATCATTGCACAGGCATTGATGTCGATTATGGTTTATGTAATGAATCTGATCCTGAAGTTCAATCCGTCAGCACAGACAGCATATGGTTTGTTCTATAAGGTGCAGCAGTTTGTTCTCTTCCTAGCATTTGGTCTGCGTGATGCGATCACTCCGATCCTTGCATTTGCTTATGGAATGAGAAGTAAGAAGAGAATAAAGGATGGAATCAAATATGGTCTGATCTATACGATTGCATTAATGATTCTTGGAATTGCCATTACAGAGATTTTCCCTGGGGCGTTCGCGACACTGTTTAATGCAGGACAGTCAAGAGAATATTTTATCGGAGCAATGAGGGTAATCTCAGTCAGCTTTCTGCTTGCCGGAATCAATGTTGCTTATCAGGGGATTTATCAGGCATTGGACGGTGGTGTGGAATCATTGGTAATTTCGCTTTTGAGACAGCTTATCATTATTCTGCCACTGGCCGGAATTTTTTCGATATTTGTCAGAAATGGCCAGATGGGAGTTACATTGATTTGGTGGGCATTTCCGATTACTGAAATCGTTTCATGTTTTGTAGGATATATGTTCTTAAAGAAAATCAGAAAAAATAAAGTTGATGTTTTAAGTTAAGGAGGAAGCGGAGATGAAAAAAAGAATTATTACAATCAGCAGAGAATTCGGAAGCGGCGGACGTTTTATCGGAGAAGAAGTAGCAAAGAAACTTGGAATTGCTTATTATGATAAAAATATCATTAATGAGATTGCAGAAAAGTCTGGTTTATCTCCGGAATATATTCAGGAAAATGCAGAATTATCGCCGAAAAAAGGATTATTCGCATATGCATTTGCCGGACGTGACATCACAGGAAAATCAGTAGAAGACCTGGTGTATGAGGCACAGAGGAAAGTTATTTTAGAGCTGGCTGAAAAGGAGTCTTGCGTGATCATTGGAAGAAATGCAGATTATATTCTGAAAGACCGGGATGATGTGCTGAATGTGTTTATTCATGGAGACACACCGGAAAAAATACAGCGTATCACTCGCTTATACAATGTAGAAGAACAGAAAGCTGTCAAAATGATGGTAGATATAGATAAAAGACGTATGGCAAATTACAATTTTTATACAAACCGGAAGTGGGGAAAAGCTGACAATTATACGCTGCGTTTGAATAGTTCCCAGCTCGGGTATGACAGATGTGAGAAGATAATTATGGAATGTATATGACTGTGAAAATATATTCCGAAAAAGCTTGCTATTTGTGAAATGGGAAATACATTTTATGAAATACGAAAATGATGTTATATATTTTGTGGTAAGATGTGTTCAGTAAAGAAACTATAACATAATATACAAGGAGATGATAGGAATGAAACAGCAGGTATTTAATCCATATCTTCCAAGCTGGGAATATATCCCGGATGGAGAACCCTATGTGTTTGGTGATCGAGTATATGTCTATGGCTCTCATGATTCCTTTGGAGCGCCGATTTTCTGTGTGAAGGATTATGTTTGTTGGTCTGCACCTGTGACAGATCTTTCTGATTGGAGATATGAAGGTGTTATATACAGAAAAAATCAAGATCCTTCTAATAAATTAGGAATTCGTTGTTTGTATGCACCAGATGTTACACAGGGACCAGATGGAAGATACTATCTCTATTATGCCTTTGACTTCATGGGCGAGATGGGAGTTGCTGTCTGTGATACTCCGGCAGGCAGGTACGAATTTTACGGACATGTTCATTTTAAAGATGGACATGTATGGGGAAAAAAGAGTGGGGAACCATTTCCGTTTGATCCGGGGATATTGGTAGACGATGATAAGCGAGTATATCTTTATTCCGGATTTGCTACTAAGGTTCCGGCTGTTGCTTCCAGAGGACGTAATCTGACCAATGAAGGCGGAGTTGTTCTGGAACTGGAACAGGATATGATTACAATCAAATCCGGCCCAGAACTTCTATTTCCTACAAAAGGAAAAAATGGTGCTTTTCAGGATCATACTTTTTTTGAAGCAAGTTCTATACGAAAAGTGGATGGAAAATATTGTTTTGTATATTCATCAGAACACAATCATGATCTTTGCTACGCAATGGCAGATTCACCTAAAGGTCCATTTACTTATGGAGGCGTTCTGGTAGATATTGGTGATCTTTATTTGAATGGAAATGAAGATGAGACACATGCCTCTAATTATTTAGGAAATACACATGGAGGAATGCTTCAGATAGAAGATCAATGGTATATCTTTTATCATCGACAGACAAATCGTAGTTCTTATGCAAGACAGGCATGTGCAGAAAAACTGGAACGTAGAAATGACGGAGGCTTTCAGCAGGCAGAAATTACAAGCTGTGGCTTAAATCAAGGAGCGTTGAAAGGGATAGGATCTTATGAAGCAAGAATAGCTTGCAATTTGTGGTCGATAAATGGAACAGGACGATATGATGGAAAGTCACCGAAACAAAAATTGAAAGATCATCCTTATTTCACGCAGAGTGGAAAAGATCGAGAAAATAATGGAGATCAGTACATTGCAAATATGAAGAATGGGTCGGTCGCTGGTTTTAAATATTTCGAAATGGGAGAGGCAAATCAGATCGGAATTACTATACAGGGGAATGCAAAGGGAACAATGCAGGTTTCTGACAAATCTGATTTTGAAAATATTTGTGCAGAGATTGAAGTGAGTAACAGAGAGAAAGAAATGCATACTTATAAAGGTGCCTTAAACATCCCAAGAGGAAAAAGAGCATTATTCTTCAGATTTCAGGGAGAAGGGACAGTAGGCTTTCATTCTTTTGAACTGATGGAAGATTAAAACTGGAAGAAAGAGAAATAGTAAAAGGAAGCAAACATTTAAGAAGCAGTACTACTATTTGCTTTCACAAGCAATGGACGGGGATGAAAAAGCGATTGAACTGATAAGGATTGAAAATGAGATTGCAAGACTAGATAGTATGGTGTTAAATGCTTGAGGCTTATAAAAAGAAAAATTAGTGTCAAATTGGTGTCAAAAAGAAAAAATCACAAAAAAATTAGCACTCACCTATTGACATGGCTAAAAACTGCGTGCTATATAATAAGTAGAACAAAGGAAGACAGAGAAAAAGAAAAGAAATGAACTTCTGAATCCTCCGAATGTTCTGACAACAACTGCGAAAGCAGCTTATATAAATTGTGAGATCTTCTCACAGAAGGCAACAAAGTTAGTTAGCATTGAAAGGAGAAATGACTTATGATGATGCCTAGTATTTTTGGAGAAAACTTATTTGATGATGATTGGATGAACTTCCCATTTGAGCAGGATTTCTGGGGAAAGAAGAATCCGTTATACGGTAAACACGCTAAGAACATGATGAAGACAGATATCCGTGAGCATGACGCAGGATATGAAGTAGATATCGATCTTCCTGGATTCAAGAAAGATGAGATCAGCATTGAGCTTGAGAATGGTTATTTGACCGTATCAGCTGCAAAGGGTCTTGATAAGGATGAGGAAGACAAGAAAGGTAAATACATCCGTAAGGAGCGTTATGCCGGAGCAATGCAGAGAAGCTTCTATGTAGGTGAGAACCTTACACAGGAAGATATCAAAGCAAAATACGAGAATGGTATTCTGAGATTGTCAGTGCCGAAGAAAGAGGCAAAACCAGTTGAGACAAAGAAAACAATCGCAATTGAAGGATGATTTGAACACTGATGTGAGTCAGGTGTCAAATGTCGAAGGGGCTTATGTAAGCCCCTTCTTTTTGTGCGTAAATCTATTTATACGTGTATAAAACATATTTTTTTAGTAAAAAAACGTTCACAAATTCGGTCGTAAATATTTACGATTGTTTTTATGAGCGTTTTTGTATATAATAGAATCAATAGGATTGGAAAGGATGTGGGTGATATGCGTGAAACACGAACATTAGAATTCAAGGAAACGATTACAAATACTTTTTTGAAAACAGTAAGTGCCTTTTCGAATTATGATGGAGGAACCATTGTCTTTGGGATTGATGACGATGGAAAGATCAAAGGGTTAGCAGATGCTAAGCAATCGTGTCTGGATATTGAAAATAAAATAAACGACAGCATTTCTCCACAACCGAATTATACACTTGAGATACAGAATAATGATCAGACAATAAAACTTACTGTAAAAAGTGGACTTCAAAAGCCGTATTTATACAAATCAAAAGCATACAAACGAAATGATACAGCAACGATAGAAGTCGATACACTAGAATTTTCAAGACTTATTTTAGAAGGTCAAAATATTAGATTTGAAGAACTGCCATGTAAAGACCAGGAGTTATCTTTTGAAGTGTTGCATCGCAAATTATCAGAATGCATTCAGATTGAAAATTTTAGCAAGGATACTCTGAAGACATTGAACTTATATGATAACGACAATGGTTATAATAATGCAGCAGGGCTTTTAGCAGATAAAAATCATTTTCCGGGAATTGATATGGTGAAATTCGGTGAAAATATCAGTATCATTCAAAAAAGATCAACATTTGAAAACAGGTCTGTATTAGAAGAATATGATAAGTCAGTAGATGTGTTTAGAGATTATTATCAATATGAAGTAATTCAGGGGATTGACAGGAAAAAGGTCGAGAAGATTCCGGAAGCTGCATTTAGAGAGGCAATTGCTAATGCATTAATCCACCGAGCATGGGATGTTGAAGCACAGATTAGAGTATTTATGTTTGATGATAGAATTGAAGTTATTTCTCCTGGTGGTTTGCCATCGGGAATAACAAGGGAAGAATATTTGTCTGGTAAACTTTCTGTATTAAGAAACAGGAATCTTGCCAATGTATTTTATCGTTTAGGTTTTGTTGAGATATTTGGAACAGGGATCACACGAATAAAACAACTGTATGAAGAAGGATTGATGAAACCGGAATTTGAAGTATCAGAGAATACGATTAAGATTGTACTTCCATTATTTGAAAAGAACATGAATCTTTCAGAGGATGAAAAGATAATTTATCGGCTTCTTAGCCGAACAATGCTGAAACCAGTGAGTGAAATCATACCATATGTACCATTTGGTAAATCAAAGACAACAAAGCTGTTGAAAGAGATGGAACAAAAAGGTGTTATAGATATCCATGGAAAAGGTAGAGGTACGAAATATATAATAAGATAAATATGAATCATAAACGCACAAAAAATCAGCCGTAAATATTTACGACTGATTTTTGTGCATGTATAATTCATTTGTAATTTACGCGAGCAACGAGCCAAAGTCCGTGCTTGCACGAGACCTTGGCGACTGCCGCGATAACTTGAGAAACTCGCGGAGCGTGTTTCTCATAGTTTATTCAGTTTCCGCTTTGATTCCCTGATCGAAGATTTCAACAGCTTTTTTATTTGGTTCAGTAGTAAGTTTTGCTACAATAACAGCAATCAGAAGACTTGCAAAGAATCCAGGGACAATCTCGAAGATACCTGTGGCATCTGTCATTCCTGTGAGCAGCCATCCGAGATCTACAACGAATCCGGAGATTACACCTGCTACAGCACCCTGGTAATTAAAGCGTTTCCAGAACAGTGACAGCAGAATCGTAGGTCCGAAAGAAGCACCGAAAGCGCCCCATGCATTTTCAACCATATCCATGATAGCCTGAGCACCGCTTCCCTTGGAGTTTGCGATACCAAAAGCAATCAGGGAGAGGATCAGTACGAGGATACGTCCAACCATCAGCGTCTCTTTTTCAGAAGCATTTTTTCTGAAGAAAGGCTTGTACAGATCTGCTGTGAAGGAGCTGGATGCTACCAACAGCTGGGAATCTGCAGTGGAGATCGAAGCGGCGATAATCGCTGCAAGCAGAAGTCCACAGATGCCTGCCGGGAAGAATCTTCGCGCCATAGCAATGAATACAAGTTTCTGATTTCCCTGAGTGAGCAGTTCAGCGCCCATAACCATTCTGCCTAAGTAAGCAATCAGGACAGCAGAGAACAGTGAGATGATTACCCATACAATTGCTACGATAGAAGATTTCTTGATCATGGATGGTTTCTCGATAGACATAAAACGCACCAGGATATGTGGCATACCGAAGTATCCTAATCCCCAGCCAAGTCCGCTGACGATATCCTGCCAGCTGGCATCAAAGATACCGCCTCCGAAAGCACACTGTGTTACAGCGCCTGTAGCAGCATCAGTATACTCATATACTGTAGTAAGAGCAGTAGGATCCAACAGATCACTGTGACCGATGCAGACTACGAGAGGTACAAGCATCAGTGCAAGCATCATTAGTAATCCCTGGAAAAAGTCTGTCCAGCAAACTGCCGCAAAGCCACCAAAGAATGTGTAGGCAACAATGATCAGCAAGAATGCGAACATAGCAATCTTAGGAGAAACTGTCGGGAACAGTGTTGTGAATACAGAAGTACCGGCTACCAGTGCAGATGCTACATAAATTGTATAAGCAAACAGGAAGATCAGTGCACATGTCAACTGCAGTGATCTGGAGTCTGTTGCAAAACGATTTGTCAGATACTGTGGTAATGTGATTGCATCATCTGCAGCTTTAGAGAATGTACGCAGACGTTTTGCGCACAGAATCCAGTTAGCAGCTGTTCCTAATGCAAGACCGATACCGATCCACATCTGTCCGAAACCGAAAGCTAAGATCGATCCCGGAAGTCCCATCAGCAGCCACGCAGACATATCAGACGCCTGTGCGGACAGTGCTGTTACCCATGGTCCCATAGATCTTCCACCAAGGAAGAAGTCCTCGGAGTTCTTATTGGTACCGTTAAAGTAAAATACTAATGCTACGCCAAGCAAAATGACGAAATACGCAATAAAAGTAATGATTTCCCAATTCATATTCTTTTATCCTTTCCTTATATTATTTTATATGATGATATCAGGCAGGATTGTAAGAAGGCATAGCATTTGTACAATCCATAGGTATCAAAATCATAATTGAAGGCATTTTTAACCCACAATAACATTTAATTTACCGCAATTAGGCAGATATTGTCAATAGTTTGGGGGAAACTACTATTGTTTCAGATGTTTCTTAGTTACTGTTCACTCCCGTGTCAATCACTCCGCTGATTGACACGGAGGATGCGTGTTTTGACTTGAATGCATCTCGCCCCATCGCCAAAGGCGATTTAAAATGGCGAGATGCGTTGCTGGTCGCACATCGTGTGAACAGTAACGTTTCTTATAGTTCTGCGGTTAGTAGAAAAGGACAGAGATTTTTTTCATAAATTATGAAATATTGATGGAATCTCACCTTGTATTGTGAGATAATAGAAAAGTAAGAGTTCTATTGCTGCTCGCAGGTAACTGCGAACAGTAATATATCTGTATCTGTTCAGTATCTTCACAGATACCAGTATTCTAAAAAGTAGAAAACGAGGTAGAACAACATGAAACTGATCAAAGAGAAGAAGATTTATACTGGGGACGGTGTGATCGAAAATGGCTATATCCGCTTCGATGAGAAGATTGAAGAAGTCGGAGATATGACAGGATTTGAGCCGAAAGAAGATGATCTTGAGGTGAACTGTGCCGGAACGATGGTGGTTCCGGGATTTATCGATATTCATAGCCATGGTGGTTATGGAAAAGATAATATGGATGCTACACCGGATGAGATTGATGAGATGGTTAAGCAGATGACAAAGCAGGAGGGAATCACAACTTACTTCTGTACAACTATGACTCAGACCTATGAGAACATCGAGAAAGCAATGCAGAATATTCATGATGCGGCACAGAAGAACCCGGTGATCAAAGGAATCCACGTAGAGGGACCATTTATCTCAACTGTGTTTAAGGGAGCACAAGATCCTTCTTATATTAAGAAACCGGATGAAAACACACTGGAAAAATGGAATGAGATCAGTGGTGGACTGATCCGTATTGTTACCTATGCACCAGAAGAGGCTGATCCGTCATTTGAGACATGGTGCAGGGAAAATGGAGTTGTCTTAAGCGCAGGACATTCGAATGCATTATACGGGGAATTGAATGCAAGCGGAGCAACACATGTGACTCATCTTTACAATGCACAGCGAGGACTGAATCACAGAGAGCCGGGGGTGACAGGATATGGTATGCTGGCAGAAGGGGTACATGCAGAGCTAATCTGTGACGGAAAGCATATTGTACCGGATATGGTGAAACTCGCATGCAAAGTAAGAGGGTATGATGGAATCGAGCTGATCACAGATTCCATGCGTGCGAAAGGAATGCCGGAAGGAAAGAGCGAACTGGGCGGACAGGTCGTAATCGTAAAAGATGGTATGGCAAAACTGGAAGACGGAACAATCGCAGGAAGTATCCTTACATACATTCAGGCATTTAAAAATGTTATGGAATTTACAGGTGCTACAGTTGAAGATGCAGTAAAGATGACCTCTGGAAATCAGGCGAAAGAGTTCGGACTTGATTCTAAGGGGGCTATTGCAGCAGGAAAAGATGCAGACATGGTTGTATTAAATGAGGACTTTGATTTAGTACAGACAATCAGCTATGGTAAACTCGCATAAGGAATAAGAAGTTATAAAATATATCTACAGAAGCAGGAAGCAAATAGATTTGATCTATGAAAATATGGGGTGGCTTCCAAAGCACTCGATATAAATATAATGAAATGAGAGGGTATTAAAATGGAAGTAATTGTAAAGAAGAATTATGAAGAGATGAGCAAGGCAGCGGCAACATTGTTTGCAGCAGAGATCATGGAGAATCCAAAGACAATCCTTGGAATGGCAACAGGATCCACACCGGTTGGTCTGTATAAAGAGCTTGTTAAAATGTATGAGGCTGGAGATCTTGATTTCTCTCAGGTTACTACATTCAACCTGGATGAGTATATCGGGCTGGCACCGGAGCATGATCAGAGCTATCATTATTTCATGAATGACAATCTTTTCGATCATGTAAATATCAATAAAGAGAATGTACATGTACCGGATGGGGTTGGATTTGAAGCTGGAGAGGCAGGAAAAGCTTACGAAGAACTGATGGCAAAGACAGGACAGGTAGAAATCCAGTTGCTTGGACTTGGATGTAATGGACATATTGGATTCAATGAGCCGGCAGATGAGTTTACAAAGGTAACAGGAGAAATCGACCTGACAGACAGCACAATTGAAGCGAATAAGCGCTTCTTTGAGAAGAAAGAAGATGTGCCGAGAAAAGCTGTTTCTATGGGAATCGGAACAATTATGCGTGCAAAGAAGATCGTACTTCTTGTAAACGGAGAGAATAAAGCAGAGATCCTGAAAGAAGTAGTAAACGGACCGGTTACACCGAAGGTACCTGGAAGTATCTTACAGTTCCATCCACATGTAACAGTGATCTGTGACGAAGAGGCAGCAAAGTACCTGTAAAATGCCTGTAAGAGGTCCTTAACTGACATACGGTTAAAGCTTATAGTAGCTTGTGTCCAGAGAGACTTCTTAGTAAACGATAAGAACCATGAAGAAGCTGCCAACGGCAGCTTCTTCTGATATGTAGAACTTTAACATAGAAGGAAAACAGAACATATGAAAACAAAAATATTAGAAGCATGCACAGATTGTGTACAATCAGCGATCAATGCGCAGAAAGGTGGCGCAGACCGAATCGAGCTTTGTAGTAACCTTGTGATTGGAGGACTTACTCCGGGAAAAGCATTATTTGATCTTGTAAAAAAATATACAGACATCAAGACGAGAGTTCTTCTTCGTCCGAGATATGGAGATTATTGCTATAACCAATATGAATTTGAACAGCTAAAAGAGGAAGTTCAGATGTACTGTGAGATGGGAGCTGATGGAGTTGTCATCGGAATGCTCAATCCGGATGGTACATTGGATACAGAGCGAATGGCAGAACTTATCAAGGTAGCAGGAAATAAAGAGAAAGCGCTTCACCGTGCATTTGATGTCTGTATAGATCCGACGAAAGCACTCGAAGAAGCCATTGAACTTGGATTTGATACGATTCTGACAAGTGGACAGAAAGAAACTGCGTGGGAAGGAAAAGAGATGCTGAAAGCACTTCAGGAAAAAAGCGCAGGAAGGATTGAGATCCTTGCGGCAAGTGGGATTGGTGCGGAATCAATAGAAAAATTACTTCCGTATACAGGAATTACTTCTTATCATATGTCTGGAAAGATTGTAGTGGGCAGTATGATGAAATATAGAAAAGAAGGAATCGGACTTGGATTGTCGGAACGTGGAGATTATGCGCTCTGGCAGACTTCGGAAGAAGAAATCGTGAAAGCAGTAAAGGTTTTAAAAACAACAGGTTAACTTCAACAGACGTGTCTTGCACAGCTTCACAAAAACAGTTATACTCATAGGCAAAGGCAAAAAATATATTTATAAGACAAGAAAGTTTTAACAGGAGAAAGCGGATTATGATCAAAGTAATAGCAAGTGATATGGATGGAACACTTCTTGGAGACAATCACAAAGTAGCACCGGAGACAGTAGAAGCGATCCGTGAAGCACAGGCGGCGGGAATCCGCTTTATGATAGCAACCGGAAGAAGTTATAATGGAGCAATGGAAGAATTAAAAGGTCTGGATCTGGGCTGTGATTTCATTGTGGGCTCAGGCGCAGAGATACGCAACCCAAAGGGTGAAATTCTAAAAAGCATAGGATTTACATATGAGATCTGCAATGAGGTGGCAAAGGTATTGGAAGAATATCCAATCTCGGTATTGTATTGCGCCGGACCTTATGAGTATCGTGTGGGAACACCGGAGGAAGTAGAGGAGAGTATTGTTCGTCAGATTCAGCTGTTCCATTTATCTGAGTGCAGAGACCAAATAGAGCAGTCAGAACTTTATAAGCGAGTGAAGGCAAGTTCAAGACGAATCGATTCTGTGGACGAATTGGAGAAACAGGGAATTATAATCCATAAGATTTTCCTTTTTACAGGCGATCTGGAGATGCTTGATAAGATCAAGCGCAGACTGATGCAGAATCCGGAACTCGCAGTTGCGTCTTCCTTCTATAATAATCTGGAAATCACGGTAAAAGGAGCGGAGAAAGGACCTGCGATTCAGGAATATATTGAATCTTTAGGTTATACAAAAGAGGAAGTGATGGTGTTTGGAGACAGCCTGAACGATTACTCTATGTTGTCTATGGATTTTGGCGCAACTGTCGCGATGGAAAATGCAGATGAGGAAGTGAAGCGGGTTTCAAAATATGTTACAAAGTCAAATGAAGACTTAGGGGTGGCATATACTATTCATGAACTGTTGAAAAAGCAGGGGAAAATCAATTCAAATCGTGAATAACTTTTCAAAAAATGAAACTGTATGTTGATAACACAAAATGAAAGCGAGGCAATTAAGATGGATGTAAGACAGAAAAGAAACAAAGTACTTGGAGAACGTGTGGTGAAAGCACTTGAATCCAGAAATATGGATGCTTATTATGCTGAGACAAAGGAAGAAGCAGTGCAGAAAGCACTGGAGTGGATTCCGGAAGGAAGTACGATCAATATGGGAGGTGCCTCTTCCGTACACGAATGCGGTCTGATTGATGCGATAAAATCCGGAAACTATAATTTTTGTGACAGAGATAAAGCAGCTACACCGGAAGAGAAGCAGGAAATCGCGAGAGCAGCATTTTCCTGCGACTGGTTTCTTGGAAGTGTGAATGCGATGAGTGAAGATGGAGTGTTCATCAATATTGACGGAAATGCAAACCGTGTAGCAGCATATGCATTTGGACCAAAGAATGTACTTCTAATTGTTGGTATGAACAAAGTTGTAAAGACACAGGAAGATGCAATGAGCAGGGCAAGAAATGAAGCTGCACCTGTAAATGCACAGCGTTTTGGAATTGATACACCATGTTCCAAAGCTGGAAGCTGCTTTGACTGTAAGAGTCCGGAGTGTATCTGTTGTCAGATTCTGGTAACAAGATTCAGCCGTCAGAAAGGTCGTTTCAAAATTATTCTTGTAGATGAGAATCTTGGTTTCTAGTAGCCGGAGAAGGGAAAAAGAATGGGAAGAAATAGAAAGAAGCCGGTGCGCCACAGATTAGAAAAGCGACAGAAACGAAGCAGGCAAAAGAAAAAAAGCGGTTTATTTGACAAAGTAACAATGGTGATCCTGGTTGTGGCAGTCTGTGTTTTTGCATTTTCGCTTTATCAGCTGGTACGCACAATGGTGCCATATTATTCTGGTGGAAAAGAGTATGATAAGCTTAAAAATAAAGCAATCACTGTACAGGAGCAAACAGATGATTCGGGAGATGCATCGGGAGACATATTTAAAGTAGATTTTGATGTGCTTTTGCAGGAGAATCCAGATACGGTAGCCTGGATCCGGTTCGATGAACCATCAATCATCAGTTATCCGGTTGTAAAAAGTGCAGATAACAAAGAATATCTGACAAAGACGTTTTCTGCAAATGATAATAAACTGGGTGCGATTTTCATGGACATGAGAAATACAAGTGATTTCTCAGACAAGAATACAATGATTTATGGTCATAATATGAAAATAGGCGGAGAGATGTTTTCGCAGCTGAAAGAGTATGAGGAAGAATCTTTCTATAAAGAACATCCGAATTTCTATATTTATACACCGGATGGAAAAACAAGGACTTATACCGTGTTTTCAGCAGCTGTTGTGAAGGATACTTCAGATCAGTATAATCTGACTTATGCGACAGACGAAGCGTTTGAGAGTTATTTGAAAATGTGTAAAGAAGATTCAGCATATGACACAGGAACAGAAGTGAATGCGCAGTCTCAGATTGTCAGTCTTTCAACTTGTACCAATGTAAGAGAAGATGAGAGATTCCTTTTGCAGGGAGTATTGACGGCGACAGACGGAGGAGAAAATTAGAATGGCAGACAGATTTGATGTAGGCGACATTATTAAGATGAAGAAACCGCATCCATGCGGAAGTCAGCAGTGGGAGATTCTCCGGGTCGGAGCGGATTTTCGTCTCAAATGTATGGGGTGTGGGCACCAGATTATGGTGCCAAGAAAATTGGTAGAAAAAAATACAAGACAAATTACAAAAAAGGCTTGAAACAACAAATTCTTTATGGTATTATAAGAAACTGTGACATGCTGATGGAACAATTCCAATCAGTCATTCAATTTCCTTGTTCCCGGGAGGAACCGGGGGCCAAGAGACCATAAGGAGGTAAAATAAGATGAATAAGTATGAATTAGCTGTTGTTGTAAGCGCAAAACTCGAAGACGAAGCAAGAGCAGAAGTAATCGAGAAAGTGAAAACAATGATCACTCGTTTCGGCGGTAATGTAACAGACGTTGATGAGTGGGGCAAGAGAAGATTCGCTTACGAGATCCAGAAAATGAAAGAAGGATTTTATTACTTCATCCACTTCGAGGCTGAAAGTACAGTTCCAGCTGAAGTAGAGCAGCGTATCCGCATTATGGACAATGTACTCAGATATTTATGCGTGAAACAGGAAGCATAAGCGGAAAGAGGTATATATGAATAAAGTAGTTTTAGTAGGACGGTTAACAAGAGACCCAGAAGTGAGATATTCACAGGGAGACAGTGCTACAGCGGTTGCAAGATATACACTTGCTGTAGATCGCAGATTCAGAAGAGACGGTGAGCCGACAGCGGATTTTATTCCGTGTGTTATATTCGGACGTTCCGCAGAGTTTGCTGAGAAGTATTTCCATCAGGGAATGCGTGTCTCAATTTCCGGACGTATCCAGACAGGAAGCTACACGAACAAAGATGGTGTGAAAGTATACACAACAGAAGTGATCGTGGAAGAACAGGAGTTTGCAGAGAGCAGAGCCGAGGCCGAAGCTAACAGAGCAAGTTTCCAGCGTCAGTCTGCACCGAGTCCGGCACCTAGCGCAGATGCAGGTGATGGCTTTATGAATATCCCGGATGGTATCGATGAGGAGTTACCGTTTAACTAAGTCGGAAAGGAGATAACCATCATGGCTTACGAAAAAGGAAGCAGACCAGAGGGTGGATTCAAAAGAAGAGGCCCAGCTCGTAGAAGAAAAAAAGTTTGCGTGTTCTGTGGTAAAGAAAACAACGAAATCGATTACAAGGACGTTGCAAAATTAAAGAAATATGTTTCTGAAAGAGGAAAAATTCTTCCTAGAAGAATTACAGGAAACTGTGCTAAGCACCAGAGAGCTCTTACAGTAGCAATCAAGAGAGCTAGACACATTTCTCTTATGCCTTACGTTCAGGACTAATTGAGATAATTAGCTAATAGCAAGATCGAATTTTTGGAGAAATTCAGAAATTCGATCTTTTTGCTTTTTCTAATTCATTTTTGCGTGTTTTTTTGCATAATACAACCTATAGCATCTTAGGGGAAAAGATGCTATAATAGATTAGCTATATTGTAATTAGTCACAGATGATGGTGATTGATAGTAGTCCCAGGTGAGGTATTAGTTATGAAAAGGAATAAAATGCAGCTGAAGGGACAGCTCAGAATGTACATGCGATGGCCGCTGATCATGACACTTCTCTTGATTGGCATGGATGTATGGATGTACATGGTGGACAAGAAAGCCGGACTTTTGATGTCAGTGATCATAATTATATATGTAGGAATCGCTTTTTCGCTGTATTTCTATAACAGATCTTTGATCCTGGCAGATCTGATCCAGTTTTCAGTACAGTATAAAGGTATTGAAAACCGGTTGCTCAAAGAACTGGCAATTCCCTATGCGATTGCGCTGGAGGATGGGAGGATTCTGTGGAAGAATGATTGCTTTTTGAATCTGACAGAGGGTCAGAGAAAAGAACGTTATCTGAACCGTATGATTCCAGAATTACATCCGGGTGTGTTTCCAAAAAATGATGTGGATCATGTAGAATTGGAAGTAACTTATCGTGAAAGAAGTTATCAGGCAGAGCTTCGAAAAGTATCATTGGAGGGATTCAGTGAGAAAGAAGAGTTGCTTCAGATTCCGGAAGAGCAGGAATATTTTGTTGCAGTTTCTTTAAGAGATGTAACAGAACTGAATGCCTACATCCGAGAGAACGAAGATCAGCGAATGATTGCCGGATTGATTTATATTGATAACTATGATGAAGTTATGGAGAGTGTTGAGGAAGTCAGACAATCCCTTCTTGTGGCATTGATCGACCGTAAGATCAATAAGTATATCGGAGATGTAGATGGTATCGTAAAGAAACTGGAGAAGGATAAATACTTTATCGTACTTCGAAAGGATGCTTATAAAAAGCTGAAAGAAGACAAGTTTTCTCTTCTGGAAGAGGTAAAGCAGGTTAATATCGGTAATTCAAGATCAGCAACACTGAGTATTGGTTTGGGATTGAATACGGCAACGTATGCGTTGAGCTACCAGTATGCGCGTGTGGCAATCGATCTTGCACTTGCCAGAGGCGGAGATCAGGCAGTTATTAAGGATTGTAACGGAATAACTTATTTTGGTGGTAAGAAGGAGCAGACAGCGAAGAATACACGGGTGAAGGCGCGTGTTAAGGCTGAGGCACTTCGAGAGTTTATTGTGACCAGAGACAAAGTTATTGTTATGGGTCATAAGATTGCTGATCCGGATTCTTTTGGTGCATGTATGGGTATTTACCGTGCAGCAGTAAGTCTGGAAAAAAAGGCACATATTGTGATCAATGAAGTTACAGGATCTGTTCGTCCGTTGTATGATGAGATTTTGGAGAGCCCTGCATATGAGGATGATATTTTTATTACGTCAGAACAGGCATTGGATTATGTGGATGACAATGCAATGGTCATTGTAGTAGATACGAACAAGCCACAGATGACAGAGTGTCCGGAACTCTTGAAGAAATCAAAGATGATTGCAGTGCTGGATCATCACAGGCAGAGTAGTAATATTATTGAGAACGCGGTACTTTCTTATGTGGAGCCGTATTCTTCTTCCACTTGCGAGATGATCGCAGAAGTTCTACAGTATATGGTAGATGACATCAAATTCCCGGCACTTGAAGCAGAGTGCATGTATGCCGGAATTATGATCGATACGAGAAACTTTATGAACCGTACAGGTGTGAGAACCTTTGAAGCAGCAGCATTTTTGAGAAGATGCGGTGCAGATATTACACGGGTACGCAAGATGTTCCGTGATGATATGGCATCTTATCAGGCCAAGGCGGAGGCAGTCCGCAATGCAGAAGTTTATCGTAAGGAGTATGCGATTGCAGTATGTCCAAGCGATATTGACAGTCCTACAGTGCTTGCAGCACAAGCGGCGAATGAATTGCTGGATATTAGCGGAATAAAGGCTTCTTTTGTATTGACAGAATATGAAAATAAGATTTATATGAGTGCGCGTTCCATTGATGAAGTGAATGTTCAGATTATCGCGGAGAAGCTCGGTGGAGGCGGTCATATTAATTCTGCGGGAGCACAGTTTGACCACACGAATATGCATGAAGCAGTCAGTGCATTAAAAGAGACCATTGATAAAATGATAGAAGAAGGAGATATTTGACAATGAAAGTTATTTTATTACAGGATGTAAAATCTCTTGGAAAAAAAGGAGAGATCGTAAACGTAAATGATGGATATGCAAGAAACTTTATCCTTCCAAAGAAGCTTGGACTGGAAGCAACAGGAAAGAATCTGAATGATCTGAAGCTTCAGAAGAATAACGAGAAAAAAGTTGCGGAGGAGAACCTGGAGGCAGCGAAAGAACTTGCAGCTAAGATCGCAGAAGCTAAAATTGTAACACACATCAAAGTTGGAGAAGGCGGAAGAACTTTCGGTTCTGTATCAAGCAAAGAGATTGCAGAGGAAGTAAAAGCACAGTTGAATCTTAATGTTGATAAAAAGAAGATCCAGTTAAAAGAAGCAATCAAGACACTCGGAACACACAACGTGTCTGTAAAGCTTCATCCACAGGTTACAGCAGAACTGAAAGTAGTTGTACAGGAAGAAGCATAAGGAGACGAAATCTTTATGGATATGGAAGCAGCAATGAAACGAATTCCTCCGCACAGTGCGGAGGCAGAGCAGGCAGTGCTCGGTGCGATGCTGATGAACAAGGAGGCCATCACGGTGGCCACCGAGATATTATCAGGGGATGATTTTTATCAGACAGCATATGGAATCTTGTTTAATTCTATGGTGGAACTGTTTCATGCGGGAAAACCGGTCGATCTGATCACCTTGCAGGAATATCTGAAAGAAAAGGATGTCCCGCCAGAGATCAGCAGCATGGAGTTTGCAAGAGATTTGCTGATGGGAACACAGACTTCTGCGAATATCAAAAGCTATGCTGAAATTGTACGTGAAAAATCAATCATGCGTCGCCTGATCAAAGTAAATGAAGAGACGGCAAATGCCTGTTATCTGCAGAATCAGCCATTAGAGGAGATCCTGGAAGATGCACAGAAGCAGGTTTTTGCACTTGCAGAGACTGGGAATTCAGAAGAGTATGTACCGATCAAGCAGGTTGTACTCAATGCATTGGATGTAATCGAGCGTGCGTCTAAGACAAAAGGAACAGTAACAGGAATTCCGACAGGATTCATTGACCTTGATTATAAGTTGTCCGGTCTGCAGCGCTCAGACCTTGTACTGATCGCAGCCCGTCCTTCCATGGGTAAGACAGCGTTTGTATTGAATATCGCACAGCATGTGGCATTTCGTCAGAATAAAGCAGTAGCAATCTTCAGTCTCGAGATGTCCAAAGAGCAGTTGGTAAACCGTCTGTTCTCATTGGAGTCTCATGTGGATGCACAGATATTAAGAACCGGTAATCTGTCAGATACGGATTGGGAGAAGTTGATCGAAGGAGCCGGAACAATAGGATCATCAAGAATGATCATTGATGATACGTCAGGTATTACGATTTCAGAGATGCGCTCAAAGTGTAGAAAATACAAGCTGGAGATGGGACTTGACCTGATCATTATCGACTACTTACAGTTGATGAGCGGAAGCAATTCAAGAAAGAATGAGAGCCGTCAGCAGGAGATTTCTGAGATCTCACGTTCTTTGAAAGGTCTTGCCAGAGAATTGAATGTGCCGGTGCTTGCACTGTCACAGCTGAGCCGTGCGGTTGAGCAGAGAACAGATAAGCGTCCGATGCTTTCAGACCTCCGAGAATCCGGAGCAATCGAGCAGGATGCCGATGTCTGTATGTTTATCTATCGTGATGATTATTATAATCCTGACACGGAAGATAAGAACATTGCAGAAATTATTATCGCAAAACAAAGAAACGGCCCGATCGGTACAGTGCGTCTTGCGTGGATGCCACAGTACACTCGTTTTGGAAACGAGCTACGTCAGCAGGATCAGGAGATATAAAAAAGAAAAGGACAGGCACTTGTTGGAGAGCGCCTGTCTTTTTTCGGTATACAAATCCAATAAATCTACCGGTATGTGCAGTGTGCAATTAGAAATCGCAGAAATGCTATGTAAATCTTTTTTTGAATCTCAGTACCGGACTATTCTTCACACTTTCTCTTCGGGTCGCCTGTTGCTGGCGAATCAGGCTGTCCAGTTTACGGAAATGTTCTTCTTCCTGCCGTTCTTTCGCCTGGAAAAGAAAATCCATCTCACGTATGACATCTGCGGTGACCTGAGTGCTGATTTCTTTTTCTAATGCTTTGTTATTTTCAGTAACGACTTCAGTCAGCACTTCTCCGATGAGTGAACGTACATGTTCCAGCTGGGTCTTTGTGATGACTTCGACCGGAGTAGTGGTAGTGGCCGGTTTGCACTCAGATGTCAGGTCAGGTGCGGGTGTTTTGGTAAGGGCATTCTTGTCCTTGTTTTCAGTGTGTCTCATTATCTGACGTGTAGATTTCAACTCTGGGATCAATGGCTTCAGATCTCGAAGCAGAACCCCTTCATTCTTAAGTTTTTTAATACAGCAAAAGAGCTGGATATCATCCTGGGTATAATATCGATGTCCCATCTCTGTGCGGCCGATCGGAATATGAAGTTCCTCTTCCCAGTATCTTAAGACATGGGATTCTACCTGAACTTTCTTGGCAGCTTCAGAGATCATAAATCTGGTTTCACCCATTGATTTTCTATCCTCCTGTCAGAATCATTGCGATTACTGTTCTGATTTCGCTACATTTATTATAGCATAGAGAAATTATGAAAGGAGTGCTAATCGTTCGTCAAATTATGGCAAAAAATGGTAATTGAAGAAAGGTATGGAATACAAGAGAAAAAGTTGTAAAAAAAGAAATCCTGCCGCATCTGAATCAATCAGATGGGCAGGACTTCTGCGTTTTGTGATCACTTAGCGCTTATAAATTATGCTTCAGAGATAGCGCCTGTAGGACAAGCAGCCTCACAAGCTCCGCAATCTACACAAGCATCAGCATCGATCTCATATTTGCCATCTCCTTCAGAAATAGCGCCTACTGGACATTCGCCTTCGCAAGTACCACAGCTTACACATTCATCACTAATTACGTGTGCCATTGTATGTACCCTCCTTTTTTGGATTACGATAGGTTTTTCCCTTTTCGTTATCCTCATTTTAATACAAGATGGGGAAATATACAAGAGTTCCTGATGTATTTATTTGAGTAATTTATAAGTTAGTCTTATAGAACTTATAAACGTAGAAAATAGAAGATTTCTATCCTAAATTAGTAAAAAACAAAAATTCACGAGATTTTAAGAAATTATCTCTTCCATTTTTCGAGGATTCGTGTATCATAATGGATTGAGAGTTAAAAAGTAGAAAACATAGAGATAAAATTGCGTAAATGAAAAGAAGGAGAAAGTTATGCGGAAACGAAATGTAAGAGCAGCGATTGCGGCAGCACTTTGTATGACGGTACTTGCAGCCGGCTGCGGAAAGAAGGCAGATGATCCGGTTTTTACAGGAGATAAGACAGAAGCACCGGTATATCAGGCAAATCTGGATGCAATTAAATCTTCTGCATATGCATCGGCAGACAATCTGGATCTGGAACCTGGAACTTATATTTCTGTAATCGGAAGGGGATCTTCAACACCATATTGGAATCAGGTAAAGGCAGGGGTAGAGCAGGCAGCAACTGACTTGAATACAGCACTGGGCTATTCTGGAAATGATAAGGTGAAAGTACTATACAGTGCACCGGACGAGAATGATAATATCGATCAGCAGGTGAATATTCTGGATGAAGAGCTTGCACGTTATCCGGATGTGATCGCAATTTCCAGTGTAGATGCAAGCGCATGCTCCGTCCAGTTTGATCTTGCGATTGAGAATGGAATTCCGATCGTAGCATTTGATTCGGGAAACAGCTATCAGAATATCCAAAGTACTTGCAAAACGAATAATATAGAAGCGGCAACAACAGGAACAAAGAATTTCTGTGAGAAGATCGGTGACAGTGGGGAGATTCTGTTGCTTGTGCATGATACAGTATCAGATACGGCGAAAGAGCGTGAGGCAGGAATCAAAAATGAACTTGCAGCAAATCATCCGAATGTGACTGTTACAGAGACAATTTATCTGGATCAGCTGGAAATGTTGAAGAAACAGATTGTAGCTGAACAGGTCGGGGTAACACCAGAAGAACTGGCAGCCGCAGAAGCAGGAGAAAAGAAGGAAGAGACAACAGGAACAGGTGATGCTTCCGAGACAATTGCAGATGCAGCATCGAATGCGGATTCTTCATCAGCAGACGAAAGTGCGAATGAGACAGCACAGGAAGCGGACAATGAATTGTCCGAGAAGATGCAGCAGGTTAACGATGGCGCGGCAAAGATGAGTGATGAAGATGCAATTCGATATTATATGGAGAAACATCCTGATTTAAAAGGATGTATTGCTACGAACGAGACAGTAACCCAGCTTGCAATTAAGACGATGGATCAGCTTGATGCAGAAAAACATATTACATTAGTGGGGTTTGATGCGGGAAAAGAGCAGGTCAATGCATTGAAAGATGGAAAGGTGGATGGACTTATTGTGCAGAATCCTTTTGGAATGGGATATGCGACAGTAGTTGCAGCGGCACGTACAGTTCTTGAGATTGGAAATGAAGCTGAGGTCAATACAGGATATGTGTGGGTGACAGCAGACAATATGAATGACGATACGATAACACCGTTCCTTTACGAATAAGTTGAAAATAAGTCGAACAATTTCATAAAAGAAAAGAGCTTGTCAGGTAAAATAAAAACATCAGGTTTTATACTTCATTCTGAAATTCAGAAATATAGAAGTAATAAAATCCTGATGTTTTTTATTTTATATTAGGAAAGTCCTTTCCTAATATAAAAAAACGCTCCGCTCAGGATGCGCACTGCGGCGTACAAGGTAGGTGTCGCAAGCGACCGCCGCAGGCGCAAGAATGTGCCAAGGCACATTCTTTGTTCATAAAATATTTCTGTTATACAATACCGGCACCGTCAAAGAAGCTGACATCTGTTGGATATACATAGCTGTCTCCAATGTCATGAAGAAGTACAACATTCAAGTGATTATTCAGGTTCTTTTTATCCAAAGAAATTGCATCAGTCAGTACATCAATCGGTAAATTAGAGTTGTCCGGAAGTTTATAAATCTCCAATGCCTTTTTGATCTGTTCTGCGCATCCGGATGTGGTTAATCCTTTCTCTTCTGCAATCTTTGTAATCTGATACATACCGATTCCAACAGCCTCTCCATGGCTTTCGCGCTCATAATTGAAGTGCTGCTCAATCGTGTGCGCAAGTGTGTGTCCAAAGTTCAGAAGGATACGTTCTCCAAGGTCAAACTGATCGGCTTCGACAACGATTCTTTTGATATCAACGCAGCGTGCAATAATCTGTGTCAGCTTCGGCTTTAAATCATCGAAGGAAGTATGTCTACATAAAAGCTCAAAAAGCTCTTTGTCTTTGATGCATCCATATTTGATCACTTCGCCCATTCCATCACTGATGAAATGATCTGGCAATGTATTTAGCACATCTGGGTCAATGATGACTGCCTTTGGGTGATAAAATGCACCAACAAGATTTTTTCCCTGCGGAAGATCTACCGCAACTTTTCCGCCAACGGAAGAATCGACTTGCGCAAGAAGTGAGGTTGGAATCTGTACAAATTTGATTCCGCGCAGATAACTGCTGGCAGCAAATCCGGCAAGATCACCGATCACACCGCCACCATGTGCGATGAGCAGGTCACTTCGTGTTAGTTTTGCATTTATTAATGCTTCATAGATCTTAGGCAGAGACTGGAAACTCTTAGTAGGTTCGCCGTGAGGCAGAACAAAAGAGTGGCATTCAAACCCTGAGTCAGACAATGCTTTTGTGATAATTTCTCCATAGAGAGGAAAAACATTATCATCTGAAACGATCATGATTTTTTTTCCGGAGAACACTTCGCTTACAAGTTCTCCGGTTTTTGCAAGGATTCCATTTTCAATATGGATCGGATAAGAATTCGGTCCAAGATCAACTGTTAATTTCATGACGATCTCCTTAGAATTTTTTACCGACTACTTCGGCAATTTGACGAACTTGCTGAAGCAGAACATCATATTTCTCGGGTTTCAAAGATTGGGCTCCGTCACAAAGGGCAGCTTCTGGATTGTTGTGAACTTCGATCATAAGTCCGTCAGCACCTGCAGCAACTGCAGCCTTTGCCATAGGCTCAACAAGCCACCATTTTCCACCGGCATGACTTGGGTCAATAACAATTGGAAGATGCGTCTTGCTGCGAAGAACAGGGATACACTGAAGATCCAGAGTGTTTCTTGTAAAAGTCTCAAAAGTACGGATACCACGTTCACAGAGAATGACATTTTCATTACCGGATGCCATGATATACTCAGCGGACATGATCCATTCTTCGTATGTGGCATTCAGTCCTCTCTTTAGCAGGATTGGGCGATCAACCTGTCCTAATTCTTTGAGAAGATCAAAGTTCTGCATGTTGCGGGCACCAATCTGGATCAGGTCAACCTTCTCATTGAATACATCCAGATACTTGGAAGACATGAGTTCTGTGACAATAGGAAGTCCGACTTCTTCTCTGACTGCACAGAGAATATCAAGTCCCTCAAGTCCGAGTCCCTGGAAAGCGTAAGGACTTGTTCTTGGCTTGAATGCGCCGCCGCGGAGAAGATTTGCTCCGGATGTTTTTGCTTTTTGAGCAATCTCAAGAACCTGCTCATAGGATTCTACAGAACAAGGTCCTGCAATCAGTCCTAAATGTTCACCGCCGATCTTAACACCGGAAACATCTATAATAGAGTCTTCCGGATGAAATGCGCGATTTGCAAGCTTATAAGGCTCCTGTACATGCATAACTTTGTCAACACATGTGTCAATTTCAAATTGTCTTGGATCGATCAGTGTTGTATCTCCGATACATCCGATGATCGTCATTCCGGTTCCCTGAACCAGATGAGTGTCAAGTCCGTGCTTTTTCACAAGATTTTCGACACGATGTATATTTTCCTCAGAAGTATGAGGTTTCAAAACAATAATCATTTTTTATCATCCTCCTTAATATTCGTACTGTAAAATTTTAGTTGTTTAAAGTGCGAAAACATATGTATCATAAAACATATACAATTAGATGTCAATGTCTTTTGGATTATTTGAAGAAATATATCAAAAAAACATGCAAAATAGTGTGATTATTTCATGAATAATTACATTGACGGATAGAGTGCGCAGTGCTAATCTAAAAAGCGTGTCATGTGAAGAGAGAGTTCTCCTGGCATGAGATTGACAGAAACTGATGAAAGAATCGTTTCTGGAACTTGACAAGTAGGCTTACATATTAAAAAGAGGTAAAACAAATGAAGATTTTAAAACAGTTTGGTGTGATATTCGGTGTTTGCTGGGTCAGTCTTGTAATTGAACATTATCTGCCGTTTTCTTTTCCGGCGAGTGTAATCGGTATGATTTTATTGTTGCTCTGTCTGCTGACCGGGTTCTTAAAGATTGAGCATGTGCAGGAAAAAGCAGATTTTTTATTAGGAAATATGGCATTCTTTTTTGTACCGGCAGGAGTAAGTATCATTAATTATTTTGACATTTTAAAAAGTACAGTGCTTCAGCTTCTTGTAATCTGTGTTGTATCCACGATTGTAACATTTGCTGTGACAGCGTATGTAGTTACGCTGACAGTGAAATTGATGGAGAAGAAAAAGGGAGGAAAGAAAGCATGAAAGAATTAATGACATCTCCTTATTTTGGAGTAGGGTTGAGTGTAGTAGCATTTTGGATAGGAGAAAAGCTGCATAGTAAATTAAAGACACCGATCTGTAATCCGCTGATCGTTGCGATTGTATTGATTGTAGGAGTCCTTTTGATTTTTGATATTCCATATGATAGCTATGATGTGGGCGGGGCTTTGATCAATATGTTCCTTGCTCCGGCAACAGCATGTCTTGCGGTTGCAATTTATACAAAAATTGATGTTTTGAAGAAATATTGGCTTCCAATTGTAGTTGGAGGTACTGCAGGATCAGCAGCATCTATGGCAAGCGTGTTTGGAATGTGCAAATTATTTGGACTGGATCAGAGCATGACAGTTTCACTGATCCCTAAGTCAGTGACAACACCTATCGCAGTGAGTATTTCTGAGCCGGCAGGTGGTGTAGTGCCGATTACGGTGGTTGCTGTTATTTTCACGGGGATCCTTGGAAGTATTCTGGCTCCGACGCTGATCAAAATATTCCATGTGAAGGATTCTGTGGCAGCAGGACTTGCGATCGGTGCATGTAGTCATGCAGTCGGAACATCAAAGGCAATTGAAATTGGCGAGATCGAGGGTGCAATGAGCGGTCTTGCAATTGGAATCTGTGGAATTATTACAGTGCTGTTTTCAATGCTTATTATGTAGGCGAATTTAATAATTATGAAAAGAATCGATTTAATCAGGATTTTTCGTATAGAAACATTGCCTGAAAGAAATCGGTTCTTTTTTTGAAAAAAATAAGGATTTCACGCTTCGGTCATGACAAATGTGGAAACTTATGTTATACTCTAAGTTAGGTTAGTGCCATTATACTTTGAATTATGGTTTGTGTGAAAAAGACAGAACAGGCACTGAAAGATAGAATTTAAAGGAGCTATACGGTATGAAAAGAGTATTGTTAAAGCTGAGCGGAGAAGCTCTTGCAGGCGAGAAGAAGACTGGATTTGATGAGGCAACTTGTATCGGAGTTGCGAAGCAGGTAAAACAGCTTGTAGATGAAGGTGTGCAGGTAGCAATCGTAACAGGAGGAGGAAACTTCTGGAGAGGAAGAACAAGTGAGACAATTGACCGTACAAAAGCAGATCAGATCGGTATGCTTGCAACAGTTATGAACTGTATCTATGTGTCAGATATTTTCCGTCATGTAGGAATGAAGACAGAAGTATTCACACCTTTTGTATGCGGAGCATTTACATCTCTGTTCTCAAAGGATGCGGCAGTTGCAGCACTGGAAGAAGGCAAGGTGATCTTTTTCGCAGGTGGAACAGGACATCCATATTTCTCAACAGATACAGGTGCAGTTCTCCGTGCAATCGAGATTGAGGCAGATGCAATGCTTCTTGCAAAGGCAATTGACGGTATCTATGACAGTGATCCGAAGGTGAATCCGGCAGCAGTGAAGTATGAAGAAATTTCTATTCAAGAAGTGATCGATCAGAAACTCGCAGCAGTTGATTTGACAGCATCCATTCTTTGTCTTGAGAATAAGATGCCGATGCTTGTATTCGGACTTAATGAAGAGAATAGTATTGTAAATACAATGCAGGGAAAATTCACAGGAACAAAAGTTACTGTATAAACTATTTTAAATAGCGGAGGAATTACAGCATGAATGAAAAAAACAAAATCTATGATGATAAGATGACAAAGACAATTAACAATCTGGATGGAGAACTTGCTACAATCCGTGCAGGGCGTGCAAACCCACATGTACTGGATAAGCTGGCAGTTGATTACTACGGAACACCAACACCGATCCAGCAGGTAGCGAATGTATCTGTACCGGAAGCACGTATGATCCAGATCCAGCCATGGGAGAAGAGCATGCTCAAGGCAATTGAGAAAGCAATTCTTACATCTGATATCGGAATCAACCCGACAAATGATGGAACATCTATCCGTCTGGTATTCCCAGAACTGACAGAGGACCGCAGAAAAGAACTTGCGAAAGATGTTAAGAAAAAAGGTGAGGAAGCGAAAGTTGCTGTACGTAATGTCCGTCGTGATGGAAATGTTGCTTTCAAGAAACTGAAAGGAACGGAAATTTCTGAAGATGAGATCAAAGATCTTGAAGATGAACTTCAGAAGATCACAGACAAGTATGTTGCTAAGATTGACAAGATGGTAGAGGCGAAGTCCAAGGAAATCATGACAGTCTAAATCGAAAAACAGCAGAGCTGAATTGTCAGATTGTAATGTGGAAAAACTGTTTACAGATTATTTGTACGCAGATAAGTTTTTAAGAACATGGAGGCTTATTTAAGGCCTCCATTTCTTCTTTAAAGAAAGTTGCGACAGAGAGGATAAGAAAATGAACGTACCACAGCATATTGCGATTATTTTAGATGGAAACGGACGCTGGGCAAAATCAAAAGGAATGCCGAGAAATTACGGACACGCACAGGGAGCCAAGAACGTTGAGAAGATCTGTGAAGAAGCATGGCGTATGGGAATCAAGTACCTGACAGTCTATGCATTTTCTACAGAAAACTGGAGCAGACCACAGAATGAAGTGGATGCACTGATGAAACTTTTAAGAAATTACATGAAAACATGTCTGAAGACAGCGGCAAAGAATGATATGAAGATCCGTGTGATCGGCGATATTGAACCGCTGGATGAGGATATCAAGGGGCGGATCAGAGAACTGGAAGAGGCAACAGCCAACAATGGAGGGCTTAATTTTACAATTGCCCTGAATTATGGAAGCCGTGATGAGATCACAAGAGCAGCCAGAAAGCTTGCGAAGGATTGTGCGGCCGGCAAGGTAAATCCGGACACAATCGATGAATCATTATTTAATTCTTATCTGGATACAAATGACATTCCGGATCCGGATTTGATGATCCGTACAAGCGGAGAACAAAGATTATCGAATTATCTGCTTTGGCAGCTGGCCTATTCAGAGTTTTATTTTACAGATATTCCGTGGCCGGCATTTACGAAAGAAGAGCTTATAAAAGCGGTGGAAGAATATAACCGCAGGCATAGAAGATTCGGCGGAGTAGAGGAGGCGGAATAAAGATGTTTAAAACAAGGTTACTAAGTGGAATACTATTAGTGATCATCGCGCTTGTTACAGTGATCACGGGCGGAAACCTGCTCTTTGCAGTTTTGTTATTAATCAGCCTGATCGGAATGACAGAGTTGTATAAAGTATTTCACATAGAGAAGAAGGCACCAGGAATTGTCGGATATATTTTTGCAATCCTGTATTATGGGTTATTATATTTTAAACCGCTTCTTCCGGGAGAATCCTTAAACTGGTTTGTTATGCTGTTTATGGCTTTTTTGATCTGCCAGATGGCGGTTCTTGTATTTGCCTATCCGAAATATAATACACAGCAGATTTTTGCCGGTTTTTTTGGAATGTTCTATGTGGCAGTGATGCTCTCTTACATTTATCAGACAAGAAATCTTCCGGGAGGAATCTTCTCGGTATGGCTTGTATTTGTATGCTCCTGGGGATGTGATACTTGTGCATACTGTGTCGGTATGTTGATCGGAAAGCACAAGCTGGCACCAATTTTAAGTCCGAAGAAATCAATAGAAGGTGGAATCGGAGGAATCCTTGGTGCAGCATTGATCGGAGTATTGTATGGACTTGCAATTAATTACTGGGGAAATGCGGCAGCAGATATATTGGAATATGCGATTATCGGTGCGGTTGGTGGAGCAATTTCACAGATTGGCGACCTGGCAGCTTCTGCGATCAAGAGATACCACAACATTAAAGATTATGGAAAACTGATTCCGGGACATGGAGGAATTCTTGACCGTTTTGATAGTGTTATCTTTACAGCACCTATTATTTTCTATCTTTCCCTGTTTCTGTAAAAGGAGATATATGTGTGATAGATGCGTTGCTGATCCACAGTTTTGTGGATTGTAACATAAAAGCAGAATAGAGGTAAAAAGTTACGATGAAGAAAATTGCAATTTTGGGATCCACAGGATCTATAGGAACACAGACATTGGAGATTGTCAGGACAAATGGCGATCTGGAGATTACAGCACTTGCAGCAGGGAATAATATTGATCTCCTGGAGAAACAGATCAGAGAATTTAAGCCGAAACTGGCAGCAGTTTGGAAAGAAGAAAGAGCAAATGAATTAAAAGACAAAATAAATGATCTGGATGTTAAAGTAGTAAGCGGTATGGATGGACTGCTTGAAGTAGCGAGACAGCCGGAGTCAGAGATTCTTGTGACAGCAATTGTCGGAATGATTGGAATTCTTCCTACAATTGAAGCAATTAATGCAGGAAAAGATATTGCTTTGGCAAATAAAGAGACACTGGTCACAGCAGGACATATCATTATGCCGCTGGCAAAGGAAAAAGGGGTTTCTATTCTTCCGGTGGATAGCGAGCACAGCGCAATCTTCCAGTCTCTTCAGGGAGGACAGCAGAAGGCTCTGCACAAGATTCTCCTGACGGCATCCGGTGGACCATTTAGAGGAAAGAAACTGGAAGATCTGGCGAACATCCAGGTAGAGGATGCATTGAAACATCCAAACTGGGCAATGGGACGCAAGATTACAATTGACTCATCTACAATGGTGAACAAAGGTCTTGAAGTGATTGAGGCGAAATGGCTCTTTGGAGTGGATGTAGATCAGATTCAGGTTGTTGTGCAGCCACAGAGTATCATTCATTCAATGGTGGAATATGAAGATGGTGCAGTAATCGCACAGCTTGGAACACCGGATATGAAACTTCCAATCCAGTATGCACTCTATTATCCGGAACGTCGTTATCTTCCGGGTGACAGACTGAACTTTTCGACACTTCAGCAGATCACGTTTGAACAGCCGGATCTGGAAACATTTTATGGATTGAAGCTTGCTTTTGAAGCGGGAAGAACAGGAGGTTCCCTTCCGACCGTGTTAAATGCGGCAAATGAGAAAGCAGTTGCGCTGTTCCTTGACAGAAAGATTAAGTATCTCCAGATTCCTGAGATTATTCAGGCGTGTATGGAAGCGCATAAAAATATTGCGGCTCCAACCGTTGAGGAGATACTAAAGACAGAACAGGAAACATATGAATTTATTAAAAACAGGTGGTAATGTATGGGCATAATCTTGGCAATTCTGCTATTCAGTGCGATTGTAATCTTTCACGAATTAGGACACTTTCTGCTTGCAAAGAAGAATAAGATCCGTGTGGATGAATTCTCTCTGGGTCTTGGACCGACTATTTTTGGAAAACAGTTTGGAGAAACAAAATTCAGCTTAAAGCTTCTTCCGTTTGGCGGAGCCTGCATGATGGGAGAAGATGATGTGGATGATATGTCTGAAGGGAGCTTTAACAGCAAATCGGTCTGGGCAAGAATGTCAGTAATTGTTGCAGGTCCAGTGTTCAATCTTATTCTTGCATGGATCCTCTGCATGATTATTATTGGCTGGACGGGATATCGAGCACCGGTTGTCAGTAATGTGACAGATGGATATTCAGCGCAGGAAGAAGGTATCGAACCGGGAGATGTGATCAAGAAGATCGGAGGAAAATCAGTTCATATCTGGAACGATATCAGTCTGTATAATATGATGCATGCGGGAACAAAAAGTGTAGAAGTTGAGTATGAGCGTGACGGTAAGGATTATACAGTTGTGCTGGAACCAAAACAGAATGAGGGAGATGCTTTTCCTCTGCTTGGAATTACAGGTGGTGAGATGGTTCGTCCGGGTCTGTTTGGAACAGTTCGATACGGAGCATATACGGTGAAGTATTGGATCACATATACAGTTGACAGTCTGAAAATGTTAGTTGGTGGAAAGGTAGGAGTAAAAGATCTTTCCGGTCCGGTTGGAATTGTCAGTGCGGTAGATAACGTTTATCAGGAAGCAGCTCCGGCAGGCATGGTAGTAGTGATTTTAAATCTTCTCAATATAGGAGTACTTCTGACCGCCAACCTGGGTGTGATGAATCTGTTACCGCTTCCGGCGTTGGACGGTGGACGTCTTGTATTCCTTATCATTGAGGCCGTTCGTGGAAAAAGAGTACCGCCTGAGAAAGAAGGCATGGTACATTTTGCAGGATTTGTGCTTCTGATGGCATTGATGGTTGTTATTATGTTTAATGACATTCTGAAACTTGTGTAGAAAACAGGAAAGAATAGGAGTTTCCCGCATATACTGGAAAAAGGAAACGAATCAGATGTGGGAGACAAACTATGAAACTTTTTCAACCGATACAAGGGGCACAAGGTTCAACTGAAAGCAAAGAAACGCAGGAGAATCTGATCGATCGTGGTCAGCTGCAGGTAAATGTTACATCTTCTGTGAATGCATTTCCAGTAAAAGAAGCACGGATTTCCATCTCTTATACAGGAATTCCGGAAAGTATATTAGAGCAGGTAGTGACGGATTCTTCCGGTCAGACAGAAGTGGTTGAACTGAATGCACCACCAAAAGAATGGAGTCTGGATGAGAACGAAGAACGTCAACCATATTCAGAATATACATTGAATATTGAAGCAGAAGGATTTGAGTCGATCAGTGTTTCGGGAACAGAGATCCTGGCAAACACAAAGGCAATCCAGAATATACGCATGAAACAAAAGGATCAGAGCAGGGAAGAAGGGCAGGTATTCGTCATCCCTGCTCATACTTTATATGGAAATTATCCTCCGAAGATTGCAGAGGAAGAGATTAAGCCGGTAAATGAAACAGGAGAAATTGTCTTGAGCCGTGTGGTTGTACCGGAATATATTATCGTACATGATGGATCTCCGCGGGATTCTACAGCACAGAATTATTATGTGAAGTACAAAGATTATATAAAAAATGTCGCATCAAGTGAAATCTATGCAACCTGGCCGGCAGACACCATAAGGGCAAATGTGCTGGCAATTATGTCATTCACTTTAAACAGGGTTTATACGGAATGGTATCGAAATAAAGGGTTTGATTTTACAATTACATCATCAACGGCATTTGACCATAAATGGATCCCGGAGCGCAATATATTTGAGCCTATTTCAGTGATTGTGGATGAACTGTTTGCAGACTATCTGTCACGGCCGAATGTGCGCCAGCCAATCCTGACACAGTATTGTGATGGTCGCAGAGTGAGTTGTCCAAACTGGTTGACACAGTGGGGGTCAAAAAGTCTGGGAGAACAGGGATTTTCTCCGATTGAAATTCTAAGGTATTATTATGGTGACGATATGTATATCAATACGGCAGAAGCAATTTCAGGTATTCCGTCCTCCTGGCCGGGATATACACTGGAACAAGGTTCACAAGGCCCAAAAGTGCGTCAGATACAGGAAGAACTGAATGTGATTGCAGGTGCATATCCGGAGATTCCCAAATTGACGGAAGATGGAATCTATGGACCTGAAACAGAAGCGGCTGTCCGGAAATTTCAATCTATATTCGGTCTTCCGGTAACAGGAGAGATAGATTATAAAACATGGTATAAGATATCGGAAATTTATGTTGGCGTGTCAAGAATAGCAGAGCTTTCATAAAGTACAGGAACAGTTCAGACAGGAGACAGTGAAATTAATGGAAAGAGACAGAAGACGAAGGAAAAAACGACGAAGAAATAGAAAAACAACAAGAAAAGGATTCGTGTTTCTTGTGCTTCTTCTTGTGATCATCGGAGCGGCAGGTGTATTAAAGATGACAAAAGTAGTACCCGGATTATTCCGTGAGTCTGGAAATGTCCTTTTGTCTGATTCTGGTCAGAAAATAGAATTTCCGGAGTTAAATGTATCAGAAGAAGATGTTGCAGATGGTTTTTATTATCAGCAGCTGTCGGAACAGGAAAAACAGGTTTATCGTGAGATCCTGCAGGGGGTTCGTTCCATGGAAGAGACCATTCTTCTTCATGCAGGCGAGAATGACGAGGCGGGAAAGATATACGAATATCTGATGTATGACCGGTCGGAATTGTTCTGGTGTGACGGGAGCTCAAAAATGACGGTATACAAAGATTATACAGAGTTTCATCCGTCTTATATCTGCACACAGGATCAGAGAGAATCCAGACGGGAGCAGATTGAAAATGCGGCACAAGAGGCACTTGCAGGTGCACAGGGATGTGAGACAGCGTATGAGAAGATCAAGTACATTTTCAAATATCTTGTAGATACTGTGGATTATGATCAAAACGCATTGGATAATCAGAATATTTATAGTTCTTTGGTTGGAAAAAAATCCGTCTGCGCAGGATATTCCAGGGCAGCGCAATATCTGTTGAAACAGATGGGAATAGAATGTATTTACGTTGTGGGAACAGTAAAAGAGCAGGGGGCACATGCATGGAATATAGTGAAATGTGATGATAAGTATTATCAGATGGATGTGACTTTCGGAGATCCGATCTTTCAGGAGAATGAGACGGGAGAAACGCTACCTCATGATCTTGTGAATTATGAGTATCTATGTTGTACAGATGAAGAAATTTTTACAGATCATCAGCAGGATGATTTTGTGCCGTATCCGGTGTGCGATTCCAATGATCTGGAATATTATCGAATCAACGGTCTGTACTATGAAACATTTGATGAGAATGAAATCTATGAAAAAATGAAAGCAGGGATAGAACAGGGACAGGAAATGTTTGCCATCCGTTTTTCGGAAAATGCTGTTTATGAAGTTGCAAAAGAAAAAATTATAGATAATTTGATTCCACAGGCGGCGCAGTTTCTTGTTGACTTCAGACAATTGGAAGAAGTGAAATATACGTATGCTGTGGATGACAGAAAGCGGATCATAATGATCTTCTGGTATTCATAAAAATGCATAAAATACCATTTATAAGTAAAAAATACCAATATATATTAATAAAAGTACTAAGTTATTCATCAAAAATAATGTTGAAATGTCTCTCATGCTGTAGTATAATCTTTACAATTTGAGAAAGAGGGCGCTCTGGAATAAAGACTCCATGAGCGCCTTCCTTTTGAGAAAAAATATTTTTACGAAGGGAAAGGGTGAACAGATGAAAGCGTTTCTTATTTTGGAAGACGGTACTGTGTTTACAGGAACAAGCATTGGTTCGACGAGAGATATGATCAGTGAGATCGTGTTTAATACTTCAATGACAGGATATCTTGAGGTACTGACGGACCCTTCTTATGCGGGACAGGCAGTGGTTATGACATATCCGCTGATTGGTAATTATGGAATTACACCGGATATGGAGTCATTAAAGGCATGGCCAGATGGATATATTGTGAGGGAGTTATCCAGAATGCCAAGTAACTTCAGATGTGAAGGTACAATTCAGGATTTCCTCAAGAAATATGATATTCCGGGTATAGCAGGAGTTGATACTCGTGCTCTTACAAAGATTTTAAGAGAAAAAGGTACCATGAATGGTATGATCACAACAAACGAGAATTACGATCTTGATGAAGTAATCTCCAAGTTGAAGAATTATAAGGTAGAAGGTGTTGTCTCCAAAGTTACATGTGAGGAGAAATACGTTTTAGAAGGAACAGGCAAGAAGGTTGCACTTCTTGATCTTGGAGCTAAGAAAAACATCGCAAAATCTTTAAATGATCGCGGCTGCGAAGTGACCGTTTATCCGGCCGATACAACAGCGGATGAGATCATCGCATCTAATCCAGATGGCATTATGCTTTCCAATGGACCTGGAGATCCGGCAGAATGTACATCAATTATCAAAGAAATCAAAAAGCTTTATGAAACAGATATCCCAATATTTGCCATTTGCCTTGGACATCAGTTGATGGCACTTGCAACAGGTGGTACAACTTACAAGTTAAAATACGGACACCGTGGTGGAAATCATCCGGTGAAAGATCTTCAGACAGGCAGAGTCTACATTTCTTCACAGAATCACGGCTATGTTGTTGATGAAGACAAGATTGATCCAAACGTTGCAGTTCCTGCATTTAAGAATGTAAATGACGGAACAAACGAAGGACTTGCATATGTTGGAAAGAACATTTTTACAGTTCAGTTCCATCCGGAAGCATGCCCGGGACCACAGGATTCAGGATACCTGTTCGATCGTTTTCTTGAGATGATGGGAGGAGAGAAATAATGCCAAGAGATAATAGTATCAAAAAAGTATTAGTTATCGGTTCTGGTCCGATCGTCATCGGACAGGCTGCGGAGTTCGATTATGCAGGAACTCAGGCCTGCCGTTCACTGAAAGAGGAAGGGATTGAGGTTGTACTTCTCAACTCAAACCCTGCAACAATCATGACAGACAAAGATATCGCAGACCGCGTTTATATCGAGCCACTGACAATTGAGGTTGTTGAGCAGCTGATCAAAAAGGAAAAACCAGACAGTGTACTTCCAACACTTGGAGGACAGGCTGGACTGAACCTTGCAATGGAACTTGAAGAGGCTGGATTCTTAAAAGAGAATAATGTACGCCTGATCGGAACAACATCTGAGACGATCAAGAAGGCAGAAGACCGTCTGGAGTTCAAGGCGACAATGGAGAAGATCGGTGAGCCGGTTGCAGCTTCTCTCGTTGTAGAAAATGTAGAAGACGGACTTGCATTTGCAAATAAGATCGGCTATCCGGTTGTTCTTCGTCCTGCTTATACACTGGGAGGAAGCGGTGGTGGTATCGCACATGATTCTCAGCAGTTAGTAGAGATCCTTGAGAATGGTCTTCGTCTTTCCCGTGTTGGTCAGGTTCTTGTTGAACGCTGCATCGCAGGATGGAAAGAGATCGAGTACGAGGTAATGCGTGACGGAGCCGGAAACTGTATTACAGTATGTAATATGGAAAATATTGACCCGGTTGGAGTTCATACTGGAGACAGTATTGTAGTTGCACCATCTCAGACACTGGGCGATAAAGAATATCAGATGTTACGTACTTCCGCATTGAACATTATCAGTGAGTTGAATATCACAGGTGGATGTAACGTACAGTATGCATTACATCCAGAGACATTTGAATATTGTGTAATCGAGGTAAACCCTCGTGTAAGCCGTTCTTCTGCACTTGCTTCCAAAGCAACAGGATACCCGATTGCTAAGGTTGCAGCGAAGATCGCACTTGGATACAATCTGGATGAGATCAAGAATGCAATCACACAGAAGACCTATGCAAGTTTTGAGCCAATGCTTGACTATGTAGTAGTTAAGATCCCGAGACTTCCATTTGATAAATTTATCAGTGCGAAGAGAACACTGACAACACAGATGAAAGCAACCGGAGAAGTTATGAGCATCTGTAATAACTTCGAGGGAGCTCTTATGAAAGCAATCCGTTCTCTGGAGCAGCATGTAGATAGTCTGATGTCTTATGACTTCACAGATCTGACAGATGATGAACTGATCGATCAGCTGAAGAAAGTAGATGACATGCGTATGTGGAGAATCGCAGAAGCATGCAGAAGAGGAATCTCTTACGATCTGATCCACGAGATTACAAAAGTTGATGAGTGGTTTATCGATAAATTTGCGATCATCACAGAGATGGAGACAGCTCTGAAGACACAGGAACTTACACCGGAGCTTCTTGCAGAAGCAAAACGTATCGAGTTCCCGGATAATGTAATCGCACAGCTGACAGGTAAGACAGAGCAGGAAATTCACGATATGCGTCATGCAAACGGTATTGTTGCAGCATATAAGATCGTAGATACTTGTGCAGCAGAGTTTGCCGCAGAGACACCATATTACTACTCCGTATATGGAAGCGAGAATGAAGTAGAGCAGACAAAAGATAAGAAGAAAGTACTTGTTCTTGGATCCGGTCCGATCCGTATTGGTCAGGGAATCGAGTTCGACTTCTGTTCCGTACATTGTACATGGGCATTCGCAAAAGACGGATATGAGACAATCATTGTAAATAACAACCCGGAGACAGTAAGTACAGACTTTGACATCGCTGATAAGCTGTACTTCGAGCCACTGACACCGGAAGATGTAGAGAGTATCGTTGATATTGAGAAACCGGACGGAGCAGTTGTACAGTTCGGTGGACAGACAGCAATCAAACTGACAGAAGCACTTATGAAGATGGGAGTACCGATCCTTGGTACATCTGCAGAGAATGTAGATAAGGCCGAAGACCGTGAGCTCTTTGATGAGATTCTTGAAGAGTGCGAGATCCCGCGTCCGACAGGTGGAACAGTATTCACAGCAGAGGAAGCGAAAGAAGTTGCCAACAGACTTGGATATCCTGTATTGGTTCGTCCTTCCTACGTTCTTGGTGGACAGGGAATGCAGATTGCAATCAACGACAATGATATTGACGAATTCATCGGAATCATTAACAGAATCGCACAGGATCACCCGATCCTTGTAGATAAATACCTTCAGGGAAAAGAGATTGAGGTCGATGCAGTATGCGACGGAACTGATATTCTGATCCCGGGTATTATGGAACATATCGAGCGTGCAGGAATTCACTCCGGAGACAGTATTTCTGTATATCCGGCACAGAGCCTGACAGAAGGAGCGAAAGCAAAGATTGCTGAGTATACAAGAAGACTTGCAAAATCACTCCATGTTATCGGTATGATTAACATCCAGTTTATCGTGTGCGGCGAAGACGATGTATATGTTATCGAGGTAAACCCACGTTCCAGCCGTACAGTGCCATACATCAGTAAAGTAACAGGTATCCCGATTGTTCCTTTGGCAACACAGGTTATTACAGGAAAGAAGATCAAAGATCTTGGTTACACACCAGGACTTCAGCCGGAAGCTGATTATGTAGCGGTTAAGATGCCGGTATTCTCCTTTGAGAAGATCCGCGGAGCTGATATCAGCCTTGGACCTGAGATGAAGTCTACAGGAGAATGTCTTGGTATTGCGAAGACATTTGATGAAGCACTTTATAAAGCATTTATCGGAGCAGGAATCAAGCTTCCGAAGCATAAAAACATGATTATGACAGTCCGCGATGAAGACCATGCAGATGCAGTAGAGATCGGAAGAAGATTTGAGAAGATCGGATACCATATCTTTGCTACAAGCGGAACAGCACGTGCGCTGAATGAGGCGGGAGTAAAGGCTACTCCGGTTCGTAAGATCGAGCAGGAATCACCGAACCTTCTTGACCTGATCCTCGGACATAAGATCGATCTTGTTATCGATATCCCGGCACAGGGGGCAGAACATTCGAGAGATGGATTTATAATCCGTAGAAATGCAATCGAGACAGGTGTGAATGTACTGACTGCAATTGACACAGCATATGCACTGATCACAAGTCTTGAGAATACAGATATTAAGAAACTGTCACTGATCGATATTGCGAAGGTGCAGTAGGATAAGAGCAAGAACAGTTACCGTATGTGGTACCTGTTCTTGCTCTTTTTAACATACTTATATTCCAGTGAAACGAATCCGGAAAACAAATTTTATCACAAGAGATTACAGCTTGAAAAATATTAAATATATTCGTATAATAACGATTGTACAGTTTTTCAGAAATTACAAGTTGTTTAGGCACAAATGAATAGAACTGGACAAAGACATAAGAGATGTAAATTATATTTATAAGGTTTCATCTGTTATGAAATGTCAGATATAGTAAATATCTGTGAGTTGAAAAACATAAGGGAACGTATGTAAGATGGTTTTGTAGTCAAATCAAAAGGTGGTTTGACTATAAAATTTAATTAAAAATGTAATTTACATAAGGGAAAGTATGTAAAAATCATTATTGACAAAAAGAACAGCTAGGAGTATAGTGAAAATATACAAAATAGAAGACTGAATAAAGAAAAATACACACAGATAACACAAGAGGGCTAGATGGAAAATAAAATCGAAATAAAAAGAGATTTGGCGCACGTAGACTATGAATCAGGTAGATATCAGACGATGAAAGAGCATTCGGAAAATGTTGCGAACTATGTAGTGGAGACTTGTTCTCTTTCAGAATTGAAGATATTGGTTAGCTTGATAGGGGTGTTTCATGACGTAGGAAAGTTGGGAAGAGAAAATCAAGAAGATTTTGAGAGAATTCTACAATATGGAGATGATACTCATAAACATGGTTTAGATCATTCTACTGCTGGCGGAAGATTAATCAGGGAGTTGCTGAAGGAAAAAAGTGTTTCAGAATTTGTCAGTACGGTTATATATTTTCATCACGGAATGGGAGATTGCATCAATCTGGATAATGGACAAAGTTTACAGCAACAACGGGATGAAAAACAAATAGATTACGACTGGATAAAGAAAGAATTCTTTCAGATTTATGATAAAGAGATGTTGGAAGAATACTGTAAAAAAGCAATTCAAACATATAAGGAAATGGAAGGAAAAATCAATATTTTTCATAAAGAGTCAGAAATATCAAAAAGAAAATGTGGGAACAGATATTTCTTTATGGGAATGTATCTGAGAATAGTTTTATCTTTACTTATTGATGGGGACTGGACGGATACGGCTTGCTTTTTTCAAGATGTTCCGTTATCAAAAAGAATTTCATTGGAAGAGACCCAGAAGATTTGGAATGAATGTATAGAAAAATTTGAACAATATATGTCAAAGGAAATTCATAATAATCCGTCGAATGGAAATGTGTTAAATACTTTTCGTCAAGAAATTTCGGATTTGTGTAGACAAGCTGCAGATAAAGAAGAAAATCTTTATCGACTTACTGTACCGACAGGAGCAGGAAAAACACTTAGCAGTTTGCGCTTTGCTCTGTATCATGCGAAAAAGATGAAAAAACAACACATTATTTATATAGCACCATTCAATTCTATATTGATTCAGAATGCCGAGGAGATTCGAAAAGCAATAGGCAAAGCAGATGTTGTGTTAGAGCATCATTGTAATGTGGTTTGCGAAGAAGGAGAAGAAGACCAGTATCGCAAACTCACTGAAACTTGGGATTCACCGATTATAGTGACTACGGCAGTACAGATATTGAATACATTGTTTTCAGCTCAGAAAAGCTGTATCCGTAGAATGCACACATTATGTAACAGTATTATCATATTTGATGAGGTGCAGGCAATTCCTGTAAAATGTATGGAACTTTTCAATTTAGCTGTGAATTTTCTTACTCAATTTTGTGGTACGACAGTTGTGTTGTGTTCAGCAACGCAGCCAACATTGGCACCAATAAAAGAGAATAACATTTGTGAATGTATAGAAATGGCGGGAAGACCGGAAAAGTATGCAGATGCTTTTAAAAGGACAGATATTAAAGATACAACAGAATTATATCCTGGCGGTATGGAGATAGAAGATTTAAGTGAATTTGTGAAGGAAAAAACAGAACAATATCAAAGTACATTGGTTATTTTGAATACTACGGCTTGTGCAATGAATACATTTCAACAATTAAAAGCGATATGTCCACAAGAATATGAACTTTTTCATTTGAGTAATAATATGTGTCCACAACATAAATTAGATACATTAAAATCTATAAAACAAATTTTAAAAGAACAATCAAAAAGGATCATATGCGTAAGTACACAGGTTGTTGAAGCAGGTGTGAATTTTTCATTCGGGTGCGCTGTGAGGTCTAAAGCAGGTTTGGATAATGTAATTCAGGCAGCAGGACGGTGTAATAGACATAAGGAATTAGGAAGAATGGGAATTGTTTTCATTGTACAGATGTCCGAAAAAGCAGAGAAATTAAGTCATTTGCAGGAAATTAGAAATGCACAGGCAGCGTTACAAAAAGTATTGGAAGATTATAAAAATAATTCTTTAAAATTCAGAAATACATTGGATTCAGAAGAGGCAATAAAATCATATTATTTAAATTACTATTCCCAACTTAGAACAAATGAAACGAAATTTCCGATAGATAAGCAAACAACTACGATTATAGAGTTATTGGGAGAAAATAAAGTAGGACAATTACAATATATCAGAAGAAATGGAGAAAAAGTAAAGACGAAATTACCGCAGGCTTTTTTGACTGCAGGACAGGTATTTGAAGTTATCTCTAATGAGTATAAAGTTAGTATTGTAGTTCCATATAATGATGAAGAGAGAGAATTATTAGATAAATTATCGCAGGATTATCTCGAGATAGAAGAGCAGAGAAAGATTTTAAGAAAATTGCAGAGATATACAGTTGGAATTTCTGAAAAAAGAAAAGAAAAACTCGGAAATGCTATATATGAAATTTGCAATGGAGAGATATTGGTATTGTGTGACGGATATTATGACAAGGAAGTAGGTGTTGTGGATGAACCTAATATGGAATTGCAAATGTTATAGAGGGAGGTGAGATTTTTGGAAAGATACAGAAATACAATAGAGTTTGAAGTGTATGGAACATATGCGCTTTTTTCAGATCCGGTTATGAGAGTGGGAGGAGAAAAGACAAGCTATCATATTCCGACTTATGAAGCATTAAAAGGAATTACGGAAAGCATTTACTGGAAGCCTACGATTATTTGGATCATTGACGCGGTAAGAGTAATGAATCCAATTCAGACTGAGACTAAAGGAATTCGACCGATTGCATACAATGGTGGAAATGAACTGGCATATTATACTTATTTAAAAGATGTGAGATATCAGGTGCGGGCACATTTTGAGATGAATTTCAATCATCCGGAGCTGGAGCAGGATAGAAATGAAAACAAGCATCATAATATTGCGAAAAGGATGGTAAAACGAGGTGGTCGCAGAGATATTTTCTTAGGAACAAGAGAATGTCAGGCATTTGTAGAACCATGTGTATTTGGCGAAGGCGAGAGCTATTACGATACGATGCCTGGGGAAGTGGGTTATGGATTTATGTATCATGGGATTACTTATGCGGAAGAGGCGATTCTGGAAGAGGATAAAGATCAGATGACAGTGCGTTTCTGGAGGCCGGTAATGAAAAAGGGCGGAATTATAGAATTTACCAGACCGGAGGATTGTACGGAGAAAAGACATATACGTCCAATGGAAAGAAAAGTATTTGGAAAAGAAGTGAATAATTTTGTGGGATTAGAAGAGTTTACAGATGAGGAGGTGGAAGATTGAGTTGGATAAACGAACTGATTGATTTGTATGAGAAAAATAGCGATAAGATTGGAGTTATCGAATATCGAAGAGATATCCCTTATGTACTTCTTCCACCATTTCATACAACTGTAACGGCACAGATAACGGTAACGATAGACCAAGACGGTAATTTTGTTCGTGCAGAACAGGTGGATCAGAATGACAAATTGACGATTATACCAGTTACAGAAAAATCGGGAAGTCGTACAGCAGGAAAAGAGCCACATCCATTATGTGATAATTTGAGGTATCTTGCCGGTGACTATAAAAAATATTATAAGGACGATGGAGTATGTAGCGAGCTATATATTTCACAGCTTGAAAAATGGGTAGAATCCGATTATTGTCATGAAAAGGTCAGAGCAGTTTATGAGTATTTGAAAAAATCGACATTAATTCAAGATTTAGTTGCACATAAAATTATAAAACTTAATGAAGAAAATCAAATAGATGAGAAAGAAAATATTCAAGGAATTCCACAACCAAAAGCATTTGTAAGATTTATTATACGGTCTTTTGATGAAAAATTATACCAAGAAATTCCGGATGAATGTTGGAAAGACAGAACTTTGCAGGAATATTATATAGAATATGTCAGATCACAGGAAAAAGAAAAAGGTATATGTTATTTGACAGGAAATATGGAATCTATTTCTTATCTTCATTCAAAGAAAATCAGAAATGAAGGTGATGGAGCAAAGCTGATTTCTGCAAATGACAGTCAAAATTTCACCTATCGAGGACGTTTTACAAGTAAGGAAGAGGCATTGGCAGTAGGAAATGAGACCTCGCAAAAAGCGCACAATGCTTTGAAGTGGATTATTCGAAAACAAGGCACTTTTTTCGATACTATGACAATTGTGACATGGGAGTCAAATCAATTAAGCATGCCAAAATGGGAGAGGGATACAGAGGCAATTGTATCTGAGTATGAAAGGGAATATGTTGGAAATGCTGAGGATGATTGGGAAGATGATTGGTCTACAGGGGAGATTGTATCCGATGGAAATCCAATCACCGCCGATAAGTTCTATAAGGCACTAAGAGGCTATGGAAAAAAGATAGATAATACCTCGAATATGATTTTGCTTGCTTTTGATGCAGCAACACCGGGAAGATTAGCGTTGATTGAAAATCAAGAGCTGAATTCTGTCAGATATCTGAAAAATATAGAAAAATGGCATAACGATTGTAACTGGATTCATACAAAATGGAAAGATGGAGAAAGAATACAATTTGCGGGAATGGTTGGTGTTAAGGATATTGCAGATATTTTATACGGTATTGAGAATAAGGGAACGGTGTCTATAGTGGATGCCAATGGTAAAAAACTCTATGCACAAGTAGCTCAAAGATTGCTTCCATGTATATGGAATGGCACTAGGGTGGTTCCGTATGATTATGTGATGCTTGCAGTATCAAAGGCATCCAATCCATTAGCATATAAGGAACGAAGAAATTGGGAAAGAGTTTTGACATTAGCATGTTCGTTTGTAAAAAAGGATAAAAAGGATAGATATAAGGAGGAATGGAACGTGGCATTAGATAAAAAGGAAACAGATAGAAATTATCTGTATGGAAGACTGCTGGCAGTTGCAGATCGAATTGAATATTTGACATATGACGAGAAAGATAATGGCAGAATTACCAATGCAAAAAGATATATGAATACTTTCTCGCAAAGACCATATGAGACGTGGAAAATGATAGAGGAAAATATTCAACCGTATTTGAACAAGTTAGATATTGTAAAAAGGAAGTTTTATGAAAATTTATTGCATGAAATTGATGAGCTGTTTGATAAAAGCACATTTACTGATAACAGTAGATTAGAAGGTTTATATCTACTTGGTTTCCATAATCAGGCATATGATTTGAAATTAAAGAAAGAGAAGTCTGAAGAAAAAGAAGAAAGTTCGGAAGAGTAAAAAGAGGAGGAGTAGACCATGAGCGAATTAAAAGGAAAAATTGATTTCACATTATTTATCAGTGCAAACAATGCTAACCCAAACGGAGATCCATTAAACGGAAACCGTCCGCGAATTAATATGGATGGTTTTGGAGAAATTTCAGATGTATGTATTAAGAGAAAAATTAGAAATCGTTTTCAGGATTTAGGACAAAAGATTTTTGTTCAGTCAGATGATAGAACAGATGATGCTTATACCAGTTTAAAAGACAGAGCGGATAGCTGTGCGGAATTAAAAGCAGAGATGGGAAATAAGAAAAATGCAAATCGTGATGCTTGTGCAGCAATTGCATGCAAAGAATGGTTAGATGTAAGAGCTTTTGGACAAGTTTTTGCATTTAAAGGAATTCCAGTGTCTTTCGGAGTACGAGGTCCTGTTTCTATTCATCAGGCAGTAAGTTTATCACAAATCGATATTATCAGTATGCAGATTACAAAAAGTGTGAATAGTGAATCCGGAAAAGAAAGTAAAGCTTCTGATACGATGGGAACAAAACACAGAGTTGGATTTGCTGTATATAAGGTGATGGGAAGCGTAAATGTGCAGCTTGCTGAAAAAACAGGTTTTAGTCAGGAAGATGCGGAAGTATTAAAAGAAGCATTGAAGACATTATTTGAGAATGATGCGTCTTCTGCAAGACCAGAAGGAAGTATGGAAGTTTGCAAAATGTACTGGTGGCAGCATGATGAAAAAACACCAGCAGTTTCCAGTGGTAAAATTCAAAAAGGATTCACCATTAAAGCTAAAAAAGAACATCCGAGAGAATTCGAGGATTACGAGATTTCATGGAATGTAGAAGGATGCAAACAACCGGAGGAATTTTAATTTGTATAAGGAAGAAGATTTTCTTCAATTATCTGGAATTCAGCATTTTGAATTTTGCAGGAGACAATGGGCACTAGCGTATATAGAACTACAGTGGCAGGAAAATGTCAGAACAGTGGAAGGTAAGATTCTTCATGAAAATGCTCACGATGTAAGTGTTAAAGAAAAAAGAGGAGATTTGATAGTTGTGAGAGCAATGCCGATTCACTCCCGAGAAATGGGAGTGAGCGGTGAATGTGATGTGGTAGAATTTCATAAAGTGCAGGATGGAATCAGTTTGTCTGGAAAAGAAGGGTTTTATAAAGTAGTTCCGATAGAATATAAAAGAGGAAAACCAAAAACAGATGATTCCGATATCCTTCAAGTAACGGCACAGGCATTATGTTTAGAAGAAATGTTGTGTTGCACAATACCACATGGCTATATTTATTATGGAGAAACGAGGCATCGTACAAAAGTAGAATTTACGGATGAAATACGAGAAAAAGTCAGAAAAATGTTTGCGGAAATGCATAAGTATTATGAGCAATGTTATACTCCAAAAGTGAAAATAAGTAAAAAATGCAATGCATGCTCATTAAAAGACATTTGCCTACCTGTTCTAAATAAGAAAAAGTCAGTTTCCGGATATATTGATAAAATTATTTCAGAAGAGGAAAAAGAATGAAAAGACTTTTAAATACGTTGTATGTGACATCTGGAAATAAATATTTGTCCTTAGATGGAGAAAATGTTGTGGTATTGGAAGATCAAAAAGAAATCGGAAGAATTCCATTACATAATTTACAAGCGATAATTACATTTGGCTATACAGGAGCGAGTCCGGCGCTTATGGGAGTATGTGCACAGAGGAATATTGATTTGTCTTTTATGTCTGGAAATGGAAGATTTCTAGCCCGAGTTACAGGTGAAGTAAAAGGGAATGTTACATTAAGAAAACAACAATATAGAATCAGTGATAACCGGGATGAAAGTGTACATATAGCAAGAAATTTTATTCTTGGAAAAGTATATAATTCAAGGTGGATTCTGGAGAGAGCTGCAAGAGATTATGCGCTGCGTTTAGATGTGGAAACGATAAAGAAAAAGTCAGTGTTTTTAGCTCAGAGCATGGGAAAAATAAGAGAATGTGAAAATGCAGAGGAACTACTTGGACTAGAAGGAGAAGCAGCTTCAGTATATTTTTCGGTATTTGACGATTTGATTTTGCAGCAAAAAGACAATTTTTATTTCCATGGGAGAAATAAAAGACCGCCATTGGATAATGTAAATGCGATGCTATCATTCGGATATTCTCTATTGGCTGGAATGTGCGGAGGTGCATTGGAAGCAGTAGGATTGGACTCATATGTAGGTTTTTTCCATACAGACCGTCCCGGTCGAATGTCATTGGCACTAGATCTTATGGAAGAATTCCGAAGCGTTATGGTAGATAGATTTGTACTGACACTGATTAATAAAAAGATTATGAAAGAAAAATATTTCATAAAAAAAGAAAATGGTGCGGTTATTATGACAGATGAAGGAAGAAAGGATTTCTTATCAGCGTGGCAATCTAAGAAGCAGGAAACCATTAAACATCCATTTTTAGATGAAAAAATAGAGTGGGGAATGGCTCCTTATGTGCAGAGTATGTTATTAGCCAGGTATTTAAGAGGAGATTTAGATGAATACCCTCCGTTTTTCTGGAAGTAGGTGGAAAGATGTTAGTTTTGATTACATATGATGTAAATACTCAAACAGTAGCGGGAAGAAAACGATTGAGAAAAGTTGCAAAAGAATGTACTAATTATGGACAGAGAGTACAGAATTCGGTATTTGAATGTCAAATGGATGCAACCAAATGTAGACAAGTAAAAAATATTTTAGAGAACATTATAGATAAAGAGGTAGATAGCCTTAGATTTTATTATCTGGGTGAAAAATATAAAAATAAAGTAGAGCATATTGGTGCTAAGCCTGGTTTTGATGTTAAGGATACGTTGATATTCTAGTGCGAATGATAAGTGCACATAAATTTCCTAGGACATTCGCACCAAAAAAAGGAGAAAACTAGGCTTAAAAATATATGTGAAAATGAAAAAAGATATCAACAATAGATATAAAATGTTTATTGTTGATATAATATGCGATTTTAAACAGATTATTTTTGTTTAAAATTGCTGTCATCCTCTTCGTGAGGATGTGAGTTGAAATAGCGTCACTCCGTATACACCTTATGACAAGGACGGTCATCCTCTTCGTGAGGATGTGAGTTGAAATACCATTAAACATGTTACTATTTTCTAGAGCAATGTGTCATCCTCTTCGTGAGGATGTGAGTTGAAATATCAATCAACAATGAAGATGTCGTTATTACAGGGTCATCCTCTTCGTGAGGATGTGAGTTGAAATAAAAAATGCTGATATTTCAAGGGCAACGGGGATATCCGTCATCCTCTTCGTGAGGATGTGAGTTGAAATATATCGACGTTGAGGAAGCCAGCCAGTCCGGAATTGGTCATCCTCTTCGTGAGGATGTGAGTTGAAATCTTATAATGATTTCGTCTTCATCGTTTCCGTATTCCGTCATCCTCTTCGTGAGGATGTGAGTTGAAATAAAATGTAGTGGTGCTGAGATTGATGGAACAATCGTCATCCTCTTCGTGAGGATGTGAGTTGAAATGAACTACAGAATATGTTAGACCGCAAGGCTCACACACGTCATCCTCTTCGTGAGGATGTGAGTTGAAATGATTCAATTAATGAGGTATTGAGAATCCGAAAGAGTCATCCTCTTCGTGAGGATGTGAGTTGAAATAGAACTTTCTCCACATCAAACGCTGTCGGCTGGCTGTCATCCTCTTCGTGAGGATGTGAGTTGAAATGCCTTGCATAATTCCGCCCACAGCCCGCAGTCTTCGTCATCCTCTTCGTGAGGATGTGAGTTGAAATATGTTAGCTGGAATACTACCACTGATACGACCGACCGTCATCCTCTTCGTGAGGATGTGAGTTGAAATAGTCCATCCGCCTCAGATAGTTCGCGCTGTCCGGGTCATCCTCTTCGTGAGGATGTGAGTTGAAATTTTGCGACCGTAGACTGTGCTTTCATCTGAGCCGTCATCCTCTTCGTGAGGATGTGAGTTGAAATCTTTCCGCCGCGCTGAGCTGCCGGAACTGTTTTACCGTCATCCTCTTCGTGAGGATGTGAGTTGAAATATATTCTTCAAGAACAGCTTCTGCCGTCATTCCGTCATCCTCTTCGTGAGGATGTGAGTTGAAATTGAGAATAGAAAGGGAGAAAGTTTAAAATGAAAAAGGTCATCCTCTTCGTGAGGATGTGAGTTGAAATATGATGAGGAACGGATCAAGGATCCTGAAACTGAAGTCATCCTCTTCGTGAGGATGTGAGTTGAAATATCAAGAAGTCTTCCGCGTTCCTGGTGGCTCAAAGTCATCCTCTTCGTGAGGATATGAGTTGAAATATTCCAGGCGTTGGCTTCAATGGATTTCATTCGGTCATCCTCTTCGTGAGGATGTGAGTTGAAATATAGTCGTCCGTATCCGCAATTTCTACCAGGTCAGTCATCCTCTTCGTGAGGATGTGAGTTGAAATGCTTTGCTACCTGTGCTCCGCCCAGGCTCGTACCGTCATCCTCTTCGTGAGGATGTGAGTTGAAATACAATTCCAATGGTGCCAGCGTCCTTCCTGGGCGGTCATCCTCTTCGTGAGGATGTGAGTTGAAATATGCATCCTGAAGATATCGCAATACTTGATTTGGGTCATCCTCTTCGTGAGGATGTGAGTTGAAATATCCACTCTCTGCACTGCTTCATCTGTTGCTTTGTCATCCTCTTCGTGAGGATGTGAGTTGAAATAAATACAGGTCTTCATAATACCCGGTAAGCCGTCGTCATCCTCTTCGTGAGGATGTGAGTTGAAATATTGTATAAAAGGATAATCAAACCAATTATCACGGTCATCCTCTTCGTGAGGATGTGAGTTGAAATGTAACATCAAAGACAACTGCAACGTTGTCATCAACGTCATCCTCTTCGTGAGGATGTGAGTTGAAATAAGGAGAATGGTGATGGAATATGTAGGACGAGAAGGTCATCCTCTTCGTGAGGATGTGAGTTGAAATAAGGAAGTTGCAGATATCAAAACATCTGATCAATGTCATCCTCCTCGTGAAGATGTGAGTTGAAATCTTGAAGAGTACAGTGTTAATCATCGTTGTAGCAATATGGTTCTTCTTGTGGGGAGGTGAATTGAAATATCCTTGATAGTCTTTCTCAGCTTCGCGCGAAGGAGTTACTATTATACATCATTTAATTTGAATATTAAACTCAATTATCGAAATTTTAAAGGAAATTTTTACATGTGTTCTTAGAAAAAATGAACAACACCTAGTAGTCTCCCCGATTTTCATATGGTATTTGAATGTAGAATAAAGTTCCGCAGTAATAATAATAGATACAATTAACAACATAGATGATATCTAGATTTTAACTGTCAAATTCCTGATTTGGCTATAAAAGTATAGATGAAAAGTGATTTGAAATTTCATTTTTGAAAAATAAATACTATAATTAAAGAGCTGCTTGTCACTCCTATATAAACGCGATATAATGAATTTATCAATAAGCAGTCTTTTTAAAGAATGAAAATAAAGTTATTTCACATAGTACTTTTTGATAAAATCAGGACTGCGGAAAAGGAGGACTCAAATATGAAGATAGACATGCACTGTCACGTGAAAGAGGGGTCCATAGACAGCAGGGTAGGGATTGAGGAATATATCACGATACTCAAGGAACACGGATTTCAGGGAATGGTGATCACGGATCACGACACATATAATGGCTACCGCTACTGGAAGAAGAATTTAAAAGGAAAGAAACATACCGATTTTGTGGTACTCAAAGGAATTGAATATGATACGAGAGATGCAGGGCATATTCTTGTAATTATGCCAGAGGGTGTAAAGATGCGTCTACTTGAGATGCGTGGAATGCCGCTTGCACTTCTGATCGATTTGGTTCACCGCAATGGTGGAGTTTTGGGACCGGCACATCCATGCGGAGAAAAGTACATGAGCTTCACTCATGCGAGGAGATACTACCTCTCACCTGAGATTGTTAAACGATTCGATTTTATTGAGACATTCAATTGTTGTGAACCGAAGGATTCTAATGCTGGTGCCTTAAAACTGGCAGAGAAATACGGTAAGGTGATGACCGGTGGAAGTGATTCCCACAAGACAGACTGTGTTGGACGGGCATATACAATCTTACCTGAACCGGTCAAAACGGAGACAGAGCTGATCTCTTTGATCCATAAGAAGACTGCATTCAAGACAGGTGGTGTCTATTATAATAAGACGACAAAAGAGAAGATCGGGAAGGTAAATAAGCTCCTTGTATATTCCTTCTGGGTATACAACAAGAGTGGTGAGCTGATGAAACGTCGTGGGCGGAATAAGAAAATGGAAGAAGAACATCCATTTGATCCGATTGATCCGATCGAACTGTATTATCACTCATAATTGTTTCTGGATAGTTACTATGCTTTCCTGTAAGCCCCAGGCGAAATACCATATTTTCTTTTGAAAATGCGGTTGAAGTAGGACAGGTTGTCAAAACCACTGGCATCAGCAATCATCAGAATAGAGTCATCGGATGATTTGAGAAGTCTGGCAGCCATTGTAAGCCGGTAATCATTTAAGTATTCAGTGAATCCGATTCCCATGTGGGCTTTGAAGAACTTCATGAAATGGGATTTACTATAATAAGTAAGTTCAGCCATGTCATCAATCGTTAGTTTTTCTGTATAATGATTTTCTACGTATTTTAAAACAGTTTTCATTTTCTCCAAAGATTTGGAATTGGAGGAAGTGGAGACTGTTTTTTTCTGACGTTCAGAGATCAGAAGAAAGAAAAAGTTAAACAGAGAACTTTTCACAGCAAGTTGCCATCCAGGTGTCTGATCAGCACAGACAAGGTCAATTTGTCGGATACAATTGCTTAAGGCTTCAAAAGATCCGAGAGTCGGAGTGAGAAAATATTCAATAGGAAGAGAACCGTCAAGAAGCGGAACGATGTATTGAATCATGCACAGATCGTTTGCTCCGGAAGAAAGTAAATCTGGTTTGAAAATAATATTTTCATATTCCATTTTAAAAGTATCATCCTGTTCGATGGCATGGAGACATCCAGGGGGAATAATAATAATATCTCCACTGTGAACCAGACGCTTATCAAAGTCCACAGAAACAAAACCCTGCCCTCTTTTAATGACAACAAGTTCCAACTCATCGTGCCAGTGCAGTGGTACTCCAGGGAAATCGAGAGGGATCGAGCAGAGATAAGTATTATAAGGAAATTCTGCGGATGTATGCGCTTTTGTTTCATGGTAATTCTGATATTCGTTAATGTTCATATAAAACTGAGATCCTTTCAATAAAATGTTATCTGACACACCTGCTGGTCAAACTAGATTGAATTATAAGAATGATAGTATTGTACAATAAAGTGCAAGTATATTGCAAGATATTTGAAGATAATCGTATTAAAATACAATCATAAGTTGAAAACAAAGAAACAAAGTATGTAACATAAAAACAGAATCAGATTTGAAAGGAGAATATTCAAATGAACATTCAGGAAACATTACAGCAGAAACTTGGTAAAGAGATTGCACAGGCTTCCAATGAAGAAATCTATGGAGCACTTCTTAGTATGGTGCAGGAAATGGCGGGAGAAAAGGAACGTACAGATAGTAAGAAAAAACTGTACTATATTTCCGCAGAATTCCTGATTGGAAAACTGCTTTCTAACAACATGATTAACCTTGGTATCTTTAATGAAGTAAAAGATGTACTTGCACAGAACGGTAAGAATATTGCAGAGATCGAAGAAGTAGAGCCAGAGCCGTCACTTGGTAATGGTGGACTTGGACGACTGGCAGCATGTTTCCTTGATTCAATCGCAACACTTGGACTTGCAGGAGACGGTGTCGGACTGAACTATCATCTTGGACTTTTCAAACAGGAGTTTAAAAATAACCTTCAGAGAGAAACTCCGAATCCATGGATTGAAGAAAAATCCTGGCTGAAAAAGACAGATGTTGTTTATCCGGTATCTTTCAAAGGACTTAATGTAAATGCGAGAATGTATGATATTGAAGTAACAGGATATAACAATAAGACAAATAAATTACATCTCTTTGATATTGACTCTGTAGATGAGACAATCGTAGAGGATGGAATTACTTTTAATAAAGAAGACATCGAGAAGAACCTGACACTTTTCTTATATCCGGATGACAGTGATGAGAACGGAAGACTGCTTCGAATCTATCAGCAGTATTTCATGGTAAGTGCAGGAGCACAGCTGATTCTTGATGAATGTACAGCAAAGGGATGCAACCTTCATGATCTTGCTGATTATGCAGTGATCCAAATCAATGATACTCACCCGACAATGGTAATTCCGGAACTGATCCGTCTTCTTGTAGAGAGAGGATTAGACATGGATGAGGCAATCGAAGTTGTTTCTAAGACATGTGCATACACAAATCATACAATCCTTGCAGAGGCACTGGAAAAATGGCCTGTATATTACCTGAAGAAGGTAGTTCCGCAGCTGATGCCGATCATCGAAGTGTTGGATGATAAAGTAAGAAGAAAATATGAAGATGAAAGCGTTTCTATTATTGACAGAAATGATACAGTTCATATGGCACATATTGATATCCATTACGGATTCAGTGTAAACGGTGTTGCTTCTCTTCATACAGAGATTCTGAAAGAGACAGAACTGAATAATTTCTACAAGATTTATCCGGAGAAGTTTAACAATAAGACAAATGGTATTACATTCCGTCGCTGGTTACTGCATTGTAATCCGGCTCTCACAGAGCTTCTTGATGAACTGATCGGAGAGGGATACAAGAAAGATGCAGCTGAACTTGAGAAACTTCTTGCATTTAAGGATGATGAGAAGGTTCTTGACAGATTAGTAGAGATTAAACATGCAAATAAAGAAGCACTCTGCAAATATCTGGAAGAGACACAGGGAGTAAAAGTAAGCCCTGATACAATCTTTGATATTCAGATCAAACGTCTGCATGAGTACAAACGTCAGCAGCTGAATGCATTATATATCATTGATAAATATCTTGAGATTAAAGCAGGAAAGATTCCGGCTGCACCGGTGACAGCTATCTTTGGAGCAAAGGCAGCACCGGCTTATGTGATCGCAAAAGATATCATTCATTTGATTCTTTGTCTGCAGGAGATCATCAACAATGATCCAGAGGTAAGTCCATACCTGAAGGTTGTTATGGTTGAGAATTATAACGTAACAAAGGCTGAAAAATTAATTCCGGCTTGTGATATTTCCGAGCAGATTTCACTTGCATCTAAAGAAGCCAGTGGAACAGGTAATATGAAATTTATGCTGAATGGAGCTGTAACACTCGGAACAGAGGATGGAGCAAATGTTGAGATTCATGAACTCGTTGGAAACGATAACATTTTTGTATTCGGTGCATCCAGTGATGAAGTAATCGAGCATTATGCAAAGGCTGATTATGTCGCAAGAGATTTCTATGAGAAGAATCCTGCAATCAAGGCAGCAATTGACTTTATTACAAGCGAGGAAGTTCTGAAAGTTGGAGAGAAAGAGAATCTTGAGAGACTGCAGCATGAGATTATCAGTAAAGACTGGTTCATGACCCTTCTTGACTTCGACAGCTATAAAGAAAAGAAAGAAGAAGCATTGAGAGCTTATGTAGATCAGAAAACATGGGCTAAGAAAACACTTGTAAATATTGCGAAAGCAGGGTATTTCTCATCTGACAGAACAATCGAAGAGTACAACAGAGATATCTGGCATCTGTAAGAGGAGGAGAAGAACGTGAAAAGAGCGAGCGGAGTATTATTACCGGTATTTTCATTGCCATCAAAATACGGAATTGGCTGTTTCTCAAAAGAGGCGTATAAATTTATTGATCAGTTAAAAGAGGCTGGACAGAGTTACTGGCAGATTCTGCCGCTTGGACCGACTGGATACGGGGATTCCCCGTACCAGTCTTTCTCCACATATGCTGGAAATCCATATTTTATTGATCTGAAGACACTGATCAAAGAAGGACTTCTGACAAAAAAAGAATGTAAAGTGTATGATTTTGGAGAGCAGGCAGACAGTATTGATTACGAGAAAATCTACAATTCAAGATTTAAAGTGCTGAAAAAGGCATTTGAGCGTTTTGAAAAAGATGAAGCATATGATAACTTTGTTAAAGAAAATGCGTACTGGCTGGATGATTATAGCCTCTATATGGCAATCAAGGACAGCAAAGGCGGAATCAGTTGGAATGAATGGGAAGATGCCCTGAAAAACCGTGAAGAAACAGCACTTGAAAATGCAAGAGAAGAACTTGCAGAAGAGGTTGATTTTTATAAATTTCAGCAGTATGAATTTGATAAACAGTGGTCACAGCTTCATGCTTATGCAAATGAACAGGGAATTCAGATCGTTGGAGATATTCCAATTTATGTTGCATTTGACGGTGCAGATACATGGGCATCTCCGGAGTTATTCCAGTTTGATGAAGAGAATAATCCGGTGGCGGTAGCAGGATGTCCTCCGGATGACTTTTCTGCAACAGGACAGTTGTGGGGCAATCCGCTGTATAATTGGGAATATCATAAAAAGACAGAATACGACTGGTGGATTAAGAGAATCCGTCATTGTCTCAAATTATATGATGTAGTAAGAATTGATCATTTCCGTGGATTTGACGAATATTATTCCATTCCTTATGGAAATAAGACAGCAGTGGATGGAACATGGATGCCTGGCCCGGGAATGGATCTGTTCCGTACAATTGAAGAAAAACTTGGCAAATTGAATATTATTGCAGAAGACCTTGGATTCCTGACAGAAAGTGTACTTCAGATGTTGTCTGACAGTGGATTCCCGGGAATGAAAGTAATACAGTTTGCATTTGATCCAAATGGAGGCTCTGCATATCTCCCGCATAATTATCCGGAAAACAGTGTTGTATATACGGGTACGCATGACAATGATACAACAAGAGGATGGTATCACAGTACAGATAAAGCAACGCGAGATTTTGCAAAAGAGTATATGAATGCACAACGCCTGGATGAAGATGATCTGGCGTGGGATTTCATCCGACTTGCAATGAGCAGCAAGGCCAATCTTTGCGTGACACCAATGCAGGATTTATTGAACCTGGATGGCAAGGCAAGAATCAATGTACCGTCTACACTTGGCGGAAACTGGACCTGGAGAATGGAGAAAGGACAGTTTGATGAAGAGACAGTGAAGAGATTGAAACGTATGACATGGTTGTACGAACGTCTTCCGAGAGAAGTTGAAAAGAAAATAAAATAGTATAAGAGAGGGACTGTGTTGAGCATGGTCTCTTTTGTTTTTTTTGATTATTATTCAGACGTTTGCAAAACAGCTGTTTTGGCTATCGGATCTATTTGTTAGAGTTTGGAAACGCAGATGTTAATTTTCAGAATAGTCTGAATTGCATGAAATATATAAAAAACATTGACAATTAAAAACAGCTGTGATAAGATAACATTCGTCGCTGAGGAACAGCAAAGAAAACAACAGAGGAACGGAAGATAAAAGAAGACGCGGAGGCGGAACATTCTTGATCGGAAGGAAACTGGAAGATTTAAAAATCAATGAAATGATTGAAAAATAAATCAAAAAAGTTGTTGACAAAGAGTTCTGAAAGTGATATCCTAAATAAGCTGTCGCGTGAGACGGCAAAGGAAAGCTTGAAAAGAGCGACAAAGAAAAATAAAAAAGTTCTTGACAAAGGCAAAAGCTTTTGATAAAATATAAAAGCTGTCGCTTGAAAAGAACGACACAAACAAAGAACCTTGATAACTGAACAATAGACAACAACAACCCTTGAAAATTTCTTTAAGAGAAGATTTTTAAGAACGGTTTTTAAACAAACCAAAACAACAGTAAAAAGGGAAGAATTAGCTAGTTAGTTGGTTCTGAACTGGATACAAACACTTTTAACGAGAGTTTGATCCTGGCTCAGGATGAACGCTGGCGGCGTGCTTAACACATGCAAGTCGAACGAAGCACCTTGATTTGATTCTTCGGATGAAGATCTTGGTGACTGAGTGGCGGACGGGTGAGTAACGCGTGGGTAACCTGCCTCATACAGGGGGATAACAGTTAGAAATGACTGCTAATACCGCATAAGACCACAGCACCGCATGGTGCAGGGGTAAAAACTCCGGTGGTATGAGATGGACCCGCGTCTGATTAGGTAGTTGGTGGGGTAACGGCCTACCAAGCCGACGATCAGTAGCCGACCTGAGAGGGTGACCGGCCACATTGGGACTGAGACACGGCCCAAACTCCTACGGGAGGCAGCAGTGGGGAATATTGCACAATGGGGGAAACCCTGATGC